>CENL01015965.1_pt1 | contig 128700 bp, 95 predicted proteins | sample 530221 | NCBI WGS metagenome assembly CENL01 (sample SAMEA2619791, study PRJEB7988) | marine metagenome | isolation source: saline water (ENVO:00002010), including
ACTTCGAAGTAACCCAGGTCTTCCCAGTTGCGACCTGCATCGGTCACATCAGCGATCAGAGTCCGCTGGTCAAGATACGTTGTTACATCACCACCGTTAATTCCCGATACCGTAAACGCCGCACTGCTCGTGCGCGAATAATAAGTGTTCCAGGTCGAGGAGAGACGGTAAGTTCCCGCTGCCAGACCGGAAAATTCCCAGATGGCATTACTCTCTCCCGCCCAGCCACCGGAACGATAGTAGCTGTCATTACCATAGCCCCCTTCCGAATTCCAGTTGCCTGATATTTCAAAACCCGGATCTCCATTGTCCACGATCGTAGACAGTACCAGATCGGCTGATACCGTAAACGTGAAGGGACTCTCATCACTGTCGTTCGTACTGATGCTCACCGTGTCGCTGTACGTCCCGACTTCTGCTGTTGACAGAAACTCCACCTCAAATGTCGTCGACTCACCCGCAGCCAGCACGCTCACGGCAGGCTGAGAGGAGATCGTAAAGCCGTTACCCCCCGTCACACTCACACCGCCGCTCAGATCCAGGTTACCAGTACCCAGATTCGTTATCGTAAACGTCTTCACATGCGAACGACCATATAATGCATCACCCCAGGCAACGGTGCTGTTGCCACTGTTCAATTCTGTCGAAGATTGAGACACTTTGATTTCGGATGACGTCACTCCTGCAGGAATAGCCTCTAAGCGCATTGCATCTGCAAAGACATAACCATCCGCGCCGTCATCGGACAGGGTCACCGTGACTGTCCCGTTCGCGTCTACCTCGAAATCGCCCAAATCTTCCCAGTACACGCCTGCATCATACATATCCTGAGTCAATCCTTGTTGATCAAGATATTGAACCACATCGCCGCCGGTCACCCCTGAGACGGTAAATTGCGAATTTGTAGCATGTGAAACATCGACGGTCCAGGTGCCAGAGAGACGATATGTACCTGCGTGTAAATTCTGGAATGTCCAGGATGAAGTATTCGAACCCGTTCCTCCAGAAACATACTTACTATCTGCATTCAAACCACTGGTACTATCCAGCCAGGTTCCCGAAAGATTGAAGTTGGCATCAGCATTATCGATAATCTCCTGCAAAACCAGACTGGCGGAAAGAGAAATTCTAAAAGCATGCTCATCGCTATCATTATTATTGATGACAATTAAAGCTTCATAATCTCCTGTCCCCTGTGTAGATGAAAACTCCACGTCAAATGTCGTCGATTCACCGGCGGCCAGCAGACTACTCGCCGGGGGAGACACGATCGTAAAACCATTACCTCCCGTCAGGCTCACGCCGCCACTCAGATCCAGATCGGCGGTACCCAGGTTCTCGATTGTAAATGTCTTTACAACACTGCGACCATATAACACATCGCCCCAGGCGACCGTACTGCTGCCGCTGAGCACATCGTTCGTGGATTCTGTCACCCTGATTTCCGGCAGAGACACACCGGCAGGTACCGCTTCCAGACGCATGCCATCTGCAAATACATAACCATCCGCGCCATTGTCAGACAGGGTCACCGTAATCGTACCGTTCGCTTCCACTTCGAAGTAACCCAGGTCTTCCCAGTACACGCCTGCATCATACACATCCTGAGACAACGTCTTCTGATTCAGATAGGTCGTTACTTCTCCATCGGACACACCCGAGATCAGATACTCCGCGTTTGAAGCACGATTACTGTTGGTACTCCAGTTTGCGGAGAGACGATACGTACCCGCGCCCACATCACTGAAGTCCCAGGAGATCCGGTTCAGTCCGGAGCCACCCAGATGGTAACGGCTGCTGCCGGATTCTCCCCAGTTTCCGACAATACGGGTTTCCGGATCTTCCGTCTTAATGATCTTCACAAAGCTGTCATCATTCGTGATTGTCCCGATCGCTGATTCAGTGGCGCCACTTCCAGCAAACGTCACTCCCTGCCCTCCCTCATTCAGATCAGACAATGTAACCTGGAACGTTTCATCCAGTTCCACCTTGGTATCGCCGTATACGTCGATCGCGATGGCGGCACTGGTCTCACCTGCAATGATGGTGAAAGTTTGCGAACTCAATGCCTCATAGTCGCCATCCGCTGCACTGGCGGTGACGTCAGAGGTGGAAACATCAAACGTGACATTCGCTCCGACAGCAGCAGATAAATTTGCATAGAAATAGAGCGTTTGCGTTCCTGAATCATCTTCCACGAGATCGACGTCTGTGATCGAAAGCGACGTTAGCATCTCGCGCGCTTCTAAAACGTCAACTGTCGTGATTTTGTTTTGCTGGATTGCCTGCCAGCGTTTTCGAATTGAGCGGCGGGTGCGAGAATTATAGCGGGGACGATGGCGAATACGGGTTACAAGAGCACTTAACCAGTTCGTTATCAGCACGGTGAACTCCTCTCAACGCTTGAAACGGTCAGATTTTTTTAGATTTAAACAATCAGAATTGCATTAGATTTGAAGATGAGGAACGGAGGTGTTTTGGAATCACAAAAAAACACACAGTCACGTTTGTTCAAGAGAACAAGTTCACATAGTTAACAATTTAAAACTGATTAATCTATACAAAAATTTCGATTTTCATTTTTTTCACAAAACCACAACATGCCCATAACAACATCGCTCCAAGTGTAAACCTATAACCTTAACTGATCTTTCGATCCATGAATTCTCACAGATATAATTTTGCTGATGAGTCTGAAAATGACTGGCGCGATGAATAAAGCAACGCAGAATTTTGAAACAAAATGCGAGGTTTTGAGTTGTGATTATTCAAAGAGTTTCGAGTCACAAGAAAAGCAACACCGCGATTTGTCCATACTCTATGATCTGGATGAACTGTTTCATCACATCCTCTGAAATACAGTGATAGAGTGAGGGAAGATGAGATCGAGCTAACCAAATACAGCGGAGTTACAAGCAAGTCCTGAATAGTTACGCCTGCGCGCTTTAGAGAACAAAGAATTCAAAATTCAGCAACAATGGGAAAAAACCGGTACACGACCTGTGAAACGCCCGCTTGTCCTGTCGAAGCAACTCGGAAACTCATTGGATGATGTCGACCTGGTGAAACGTACCGCCGCGGGTGGAATATGAGCTGACCGAAGCTGGATAACCACTCTCCCCAGTCTTGACTGTCCTCCAGGACTGGGGAGAGAACGATGCACTCAATCTATCGAAAACACAGACAGTTCAGACAGTTAATGAAAGATGAATCAGACTCGATCTCCCACGAGCAGATTGCCTTACACCTCTCACTTACACTGAACATACACTTCATCAAATGCTGTTTCTGACTCTCTTCAGGGAAGCTTCTGAATCAACTGACAGTTCACATTGTTAAAATACCAGTCTGTGTGCCTGACTCGTAACAGGGGAACCTGTGGTCAGACTGTTACTTACCTGTTTTCCATCAAAATCTCAAAAGTCTGACCGTTTTTTTGTAACCAACTCTGTTTTCGCGGTAAGTACCTCTTGGAGAGCATTCATGGACCAGACTCAAAACACCGAACATTTTGTCAAACTCCTGACCGAACATCAGAACCGACTTTATGGATACATCTATTCGTTGCTCGGAGATCGCAGTCGGTCGGCGGACGTCGTTCAGGAAACGAACCTCGTTCTCTGGAGAAAGTTCGCTGAATTCGATCCACAGCGTCCTTTTTTACCCTGGGCTTTCTCGATTGCGCGGTTCCAGGTACTGGCGCATCTCCGCGATCACAAACGAGATCGCATGCTGCTGAACGAAGAACTGGTTCAGACGCTCGCGGAAGAAACAGAAAAAGAAGCCGAACGGCTCGGTTCCTTCCAGACTGCCCTTCGACAATGCCTGCAACAACTGCCCGAGTCTCACCAAAGCCTGATCAAACAGCGTTACTTCAAGTCGCAACCGGTAAGCGACATCGCTGAAACATTAAACCGGTCGGCAGGAACCGTCAAAGTTTCGTTATTACGTATTCGCAGACAACTGGCTGAGTGCGTCGAAAAGCGACTGGTGGGAGGCTCAAATGGTTGATGTCAACGAGATCGACTCACTGTTGCTCGAATGGGAATGTGGTACGCTTGACGACCAGGGCATCGAACATTTGCGCACCTTGCTCAAGACGAATTCCGCAGCCCGCAGCCGCTTTATCCAGATGCAGCTGTTAACGACGGCCCTGCACCAGGAAGCTGATACCGGAGCAACAGAAATCGACACAAATTCAGCTCCGGTCGGAACTACTGTAATTCCAGCAGTCCAGCCACGTTTCCGGCAGACGCGTGCCTGGAATCAACTGGCTGTATCCCTGCTGCTGTTCACGGTCTGCCTGTTGACGGGCTGGATTTTCTATCGGGAGACAGGCAGTCCATTAACACAATCGGTGCCCCCCTCGATGCCGAGCCAGCGTGACCCGGCTGCTGAAGCAACTTCTGAAGGTGTCGCACTTTTGACGCGACTGGTTGATGTGCGCTGGCCTGACTCGCAGCCCCAGATCGAGGTGGGACAGGCACTCCCGCGCGGTTCGTTTCAGTTTGACGAGGGACACGCCCAGATCGAGTTTCTCTGTGGAGCCACCCTGATTGTAGAAGGACCGGCGCACATTGAGCTGCAATCTCCGACTCAGGCGCGTGTTCACAAAGGCAGGCTCCGAGCCCATGTTCCTCCGGCAGCGCGTGGTTTCACACTGCAAATGGATGACCTGACGGTGGTGGACCTCGGAACCGAATTCGGGCTTGCTGTTTCTGATGCCGGTACTGATGTCGAAGTCTTTGACGGCGAAGTCGAACTACACGATCCTTCCAGCAGAATACAACGCTTGACGACTGGGCAGGCACTGGTCCTGACTGACGGAGGAGAATATCGAGAGAAGAAACCGGAACCGGAGAAATTTCTCGATATCTCTTCTCTGGAAGTCAAAGACCAACAGCTTCAGTCTGCCCGCTATGAAAGGTGGCGCGCCTGGTCAAAGGCGCTGCGTAACGATTCGCGACTGATCGCTTATTACTCGTTTGCAGAACCGGGGGACTGGGAACGGCGTCTCGTCTGCAATACACTTCCGCTTGAAAAGGATCTCGATGGTGCCATCGTCGGAGCACGCGAAGTCCCCGGCCGCTGGGATGCCAAACGGGCATTGGAATTCAAACAGCCTGCAGATCGTGTCCGCGTTCAGATTCCCGGCGAGTATGAGTCACTCACCTTTGCGGCCTGGGTTAAGATCGACAGCCTCGACCGCTGGTACAACTCCCTGTTCCTGACGGACAGCTACGATAAGGGAGAACCCCACTGGCAAATTCTGGATACCGGCCAGCTTTACTTCTCAATTCGTCCGGTCGATCGCGGCGAAAAAGGACCGACCGATTTCAAAGCCTTATCCCCCCCGTTCTGGAACCCTTCGCTGAACGGGAAATGGATTCACCTGGCCGTAACCTGTGATCTCGCGACGAGTACGATCACTCACTATCTGAACGGCACCATTCTGAGCAGGCACAAAGTACCGCCGGAACAACTACCTGCAACAACCCGCTTCGGAGCAGCCTCTATCGGAAACTGGTCATCGCCAACACTCCCCGGTCAGCGTTTCGCGATCCGCAATCTGAATGGTGCGCTGGACGAGTTAATTCTCTTCTCCAGCGCCTTATCACCGGAAGAGATTCAGGAGATCTACCAACATGGAAAGCCCTAGGCAATGCCTGCAGATGAATGCTGTGAGTCTCCCGGGAATCTCAAAATCCCTGCAGCCTTTGACCTGCCTTTTCGTTCTCCTGTCGGCAGCATATTTAACTGCTGGCGAGACTCCCGATGCAGCAGACGAACAGTTCACACTCAAGGTCCTGCCCCTGCTGCAGACCAAGTGCTTTGGCTGTCATGGTACAGATCCCCAGGACATTCGCGGTGAATACAACATGTTATCCCGCGCAGGATTGCTGGCGGGAGGCGAATCGGGAGAGCCCTCGCTGATTCCCGGAAATCCTGAACAGAGCTCGCTGTACCAGGCTGTTCTCTGGGAAGGCCTGGAGATGCCTCCCAAGGAAAATGACCGTCTGACAGACGAAGAAACGAAACAGATCCGCCAATGGATCGTAGCCGGTGCCCCGTGGCCCAGTCTCGAGAGACAGACTCAGATTCACAAATCTGCAGCCGCTGTCGCCGTTAACGAAGATGGGCGAATCGTCTCCACCAGCGGGGGAACTTCTGCGGAATGGACCAATCGACGTTATCAACCGGCAGACCTATGGGCTTTTGAGCAAGTCAGACCCGCCTCTGATCTGTTGCCTGAGGAAGTTTCCGCGAACGCAGCCATAGATTATTTCATCAATCAGAAACTGGTTGAGGCAGATCTTTCCCCTGCAGCGGAAGCGTCACCGCGTCAGCTGATCATCCGCGCTGCTTATGATCTGACCGGCTTGCCCCCTGCTCCTTCTGAAATCGATGACTTTATCGCCGCTTACTCCCGGGATACAGAGCAGGCCTGGGAAACACTCATCGACCGCCTGCTGGCAAGTCCGCGTTACGGAGAACACTGGGGGCGTCACTGGCTGGACGTAACCCGCTATGCTGACACGGGGGGAATGTCGAACGACTTTGAACGCTCCAATATGTGGCGTTATCGGGACTATGTCATCCGTGCCTTCAATAATGATAAACCATATCATGAATTCATTATCGAACAACTGGCCGGAGACGAACTGGCCGACCGGTCCGTGGCAAAGCGAACCGGTGGTGACCGGAAGACGGTGCATCAAGCCCAGCTAGCGGGTAAGTATACCGACCAGGAAGCCGAGTGGATTATCGCGACCGGGTTTCTGCGTCTGGGCCCCTGGGACAATGCGATGGTCGAACCAGATGCAGCCCGGCAGATGTACCTGGACGATCTTGTAAATATCACCGGACAGACATTCCTGGCACAAACCCTTCGCTGCTGTAAGTGTCACGATCACAAGTTTGATCCGATTCCTACCCGCGATTATTACCGGATTTACGCCGCCTTCTCCACAACACACATGGCGGAGCGTCCCGTCCCCCTGCTCTCCTGCGAAAACCGGGACGGCTTTGAAAATGGGAAAGCGCATGTGGAGCGCATGCTGCAGTTCGCCGTCCAGGAGAAGAACCGGCTCATTCAAAAACGGGAAGACGCGGCACGTGCCTGGTTCAGGGAACATGATCTACCCTACAAGAATGAAGCAGAACGACGTGATCTCCCCGACGACAAAAAACCGCCCCGACACGTGGGTCTGGATCACGTCGAGCAGGGACAACTCAAGGTGCGCGAACAGGATGAGTGGATCTGGACCCGCCGACTCGAACGGTATCAGCCCATGGCACAAAGTGTCTTTAACGCAGAGCATTATACCATGCCCTGGAACGGCGCTCGTAAGCTGCGTATCAAACGCAAGCCAGCGAAACAGAAGGTCGTCAATCATATTCTGACAGGGGGTGCCCTGGAGGCCCGCGGCGATGTCGTACAGCCGGGTGTACTCAGTGCCGTTTCTATCCCGGCCGACAGCTCCACTGCGAATTCCGACCTGATAACCGCAGCCACCGAGGGGCGGCGGACGGAACTGGCCCGCTGGATCGCTCACCCCGAGAACGGGTTGACGACGCGTGCCATTGTGAATCGAATCTGGCAGTATCATTTCGGGACCGGCCTGGCCGCGAATGCAAACAACTTTGGTGCCAAGGGAGCCAAACCGACTCACCCCGAACTGCTGGACTGGCTGGCTGGTGATTTTGTAATGCATGGCTGGCGCATTAAACGCCTCCATCGTCAGATCATGCTGTCCGAAGTCTATCGGCGGAGTTCCATCCCGGTTGACTCACAGCAACTGACTCAGACAGACCCGAATAATCGACTCCTTTCCTGCTTTCCACGCCGGCGTCTGAGTGCAGAAGAACTGCGCGACGGAATCCTGAAAATCACCGGCGAACTGGTACAATCCGCGGGAGGAGTCCCCGTTATGCCGGAAATCAACATGGAGGTCGCGCTGCAGCCGCGAATGATTCAGTTCTCTCTGGCTCCCGCATATCAGCCATCACCCACGCCGGCAGAACGGAATCGACGCACAATTTACTCCTACCATGTTCGTGGCCAGGCCGATCCGTTTACGGAACTGTTCAACCAACCGAATCCCAATGAGTCCTGCGAACTGCGTGAATCAGCGGCGGTCACTCCCCAGGTATTTACCCTGCTCAATAGTGACCAGATGATTGATCGTTCCATCGCATTCGCCTTGAGACTGCAGCAGGAACACGCGACACTTCCCGAACAGGTTAACCGGGCCTTTCGCCTGGCACTGGGACGATCTGCTTCGGAGCAGGAACGGAGTCGACTCAAGCAGTATGTCACGGACATGAGGGAATATCATGCGGATGTGGTTCCTGAACCAAACCGTTACCCCCAGACAATTACGCGTTCGCTGGTCGAAGAGTTTTCGGGTCAGCCTTTCGAATACCAGGAAATCCTGCCTGTCTTCACCCACTACCAGTCAGACAAAAAACCGGCAGATGTTTCCACACAGACACGGGCGCTGGCAGATCTCAGCCTGTTATTGTTCAATTCTAACGAGTTCATGTACGTAGAATAGAATTCAGATCATGCACACGATACCACACCAGACACGTCGGGAAGCACTCTTTAGCCTGGGTGCCTCTCTGGGGAGCCTTGCCTTCACTTCACTGCTCGGCGCAGAACAGTCTGCAGCTGCCAGCGAGACAGGACCGTTGACTCAGAAAACGCCACAGCACCGCCCCCGGGCCAAAAACGTGATCATGCTCTTCATGGAAGGAGGTCCCGGGCAGATGGATACATTCGATCCCAAGCCCGATCTGACCCGCCTGCACAAACAGGAATCCAAACTGACCGGCGGCCTGGAAAAAGGCTTCAAGTTTTTCGTCGGCAGCCCATTTGGGTTTCAAAAACCTGCTGACACGGGAATTGAAATGTGTGACCAATGGAAATACCTGTCCGATCCATTCGTCGCTAATGAACTCTGTAACTTCCGTGGTTGCCAGGCGGAATCGTTGAATCACCCGGAAGCCTTGTTTCACATGAATACCGGCAGTCGTCTCGGCGGTGATCCTGCTCTCGGCTCCTGGGCGACCTACGGTCTCGGGACCGAGAATCAGAACCTGCCCGGCTACGTCGTGATGACCGAACTCGCGCTGCCCCAGGGAGGTCCCACCAACTGGAGTAACGGATTTCTGCCTCCCCATTTCCAGGGAACGCGTCTGCGTCCGGAAGGCTCTCCGATTCTCGACCTCGCCGCCCCGGGTTTCAAATCGCGTCAACACCAGCTACGCACACTGGAAGAACTGTCGCGACTGAACGCCGACCACCTGCAATCGCTCGGGGTACAGGATCAGAAACTAGAGGCCCGCATGCAGAGCTACGAACTTGCTTTTCGCATGCAGACAGAAGTCCCCAATGTCCTGAATCTTTCCCGTGAAACAGCCCGCACACAGGAAATGTATGGTTTAAATGAACCGGAGACCAGTGGCTTTGGTCGCCAGTGCCTGATGGCGCGGCGCCTGGTCGAAAACGGGGTTCGCTTCGTGCAGATCTTCAGCGGCGGCTGGGACAGCCATGATTACCTGGAACGTGGGCACTCCTCGCGAATCAAAAGCGTCGATAAACCGATGGCGGGCCTGATCCGCGACCTGAAAAGCCGCGGCATGCTGGATGACACGCTTGTCATCTGGACGGGAGAATTTGGCCGGACCCCGGACAACAATAAACGGGGCGGCGTCTATTCCCTCGGACGCGGGCACAATAATCAGGCGCTGACCATGTTGCTGGCGGGCGGAGGTGTGAAGCCGGGAGTCGTCGGAGCCACCGATGAACTCGGGGCCCGCGCAGTTGAATGCGTACACCCGATTCGTGATCTCCACGTCACACTCTTGCATCTTCTCGGCCTGGATGACAATAAGCTGACCTACCTCCATGCGGGACGCTTTAAACAGCTCAGTCAGTTTGGCGGCCTGGTGATTCAGGAAATGATTGCCTGATGTCTTGATATCTCTTCATTCACTTTTGATCCCCACAATTGATTCAATACGGTCTTTCACTTAGTTGTAATAAGATTTGAGCCACTATGTTCTCTTCCTCCAATCTGAAATCGCGCTACTGAGAAGCCTCCTTCGGTTTATTGAATTGACGCCACTTTTTAAAATCGCTCGCTCTATAAAAGCATTTGACAATTTTTCTGGACGCTATCCAGTTTAACAATAGTGTCTCCAGGGCCCGACCATAAAATAAGCCGGGCTCATTTTTGTTTACGTTGCCGATGATATTCTGCCAGTTTCTGGTGGAGTTGTTTTGCGGTTTTGACATCTCCGTTGCGGGCTGCCACGCGGGCCAGTGCGCCGATATATCGGATATTGTTTTGATTCTCAGGATAAATCCGCTTCAATTTCTCGTAGGCTTCAGCGGCTTTTTTTTCAAACAGTAACAGGTCGGCTTCAATGATCCGGTTCTCCACATCTGTCTCATCCATGATGATTGCTGTCTGGATCAGTTTTGCAGCCTGGCCAGTGCGGCCTTGCTCGATTTCAATCTTCGCCAGTGTTTGATACACAAAAATCGTTTTGATTTCGTGTTCCAGACACCATTCGGCTTCCTTACGTGCGAATTCATATTCACCCGCATAGTGATACGCATACAACAGGTTCAGATGCGCCTGCTGATTTTGTGGATCGAGTTCCAGAACCCGCTTGAGTTCCGGAATCATTTTTTCAGGCTGATCCAGTTCATCCTGAATCTCGGCGATCAGAAGATGTGTTTCGATTCTCTCCGGTAACGCTTTGGAACTGCGCTGCGCGTAGAGGAGCGCCTGTTGAAATTCGCCTGTTTTGAAAAAGAGTTCCGCCAGTGAAAGCTGAACGAGTGGATCATCGGAAACACGGTTGTTTAATTCCAGAAGTCTGGATTTCGCTTCCTGATATTGCCCCGACTGATAATAGATTTGCGCCGCATGTTTTAAAGCGTCCTCGTAGCGAGGCGTCCCAACGGGGATTCGGTTAAAAATTTCCAGTGCCTGTTGCAGATTCCGGGACTGCAGAGAAACAGCGGTTTGATAAAGCGTTTCCTGCTGATCTACCGTTGAGGGGCTGCTTTTAGTATGCGACGATGCGGTTCCCTGTTTCTCAAGAGAGAGATTGTTTTGATTTGAAGAACCCGAGTCTAATTTCATTGCCAGATATACAAAGCCGGATAAAATTAATGGAACGAGAATCCAGCCTGCCCATGACAGATGTGTTTTGGGAGAAGGTTCAGATTGGCCTGTCATTCTGCTGCCCCCGTTGATCCTGGCGGTATTTTGCGACCTGTGCCCTGGAGCAGGGTTAAGCGGGTCACGTTTTGATCGGGGTACCAGGCTTCAGAGGTTCCTCCCGGCCAATGGACAACGATTTCTTCCATTTTTGATCCCGCCACCAGCCCCTGATAGATCTCAGCCGCATCTGAGGAGAGATAGCTGGAACTTCCCATTTTCGTTTTCAGAAATCGTCGCTGATCGGTCCTGATTTCAACGCGGGCACCGATTCCACTCCGATTACTTTCAGTGCCAATCAGCCGCATGCTGAGCAGCCGGTTTGCCGTTTGCGTTTTATTTTTCAGAATTACCAGCGGAGCATTCAACTGCTGAACGGCAAGATCAGCGAAGCCGTCATGATTAAAATCGGAAACCGCAGAGCCACGACCAAGGTGTGTCTCACTGAAATAGTTCCCGGCTGTTTCGGAAACATCCTGAAACCGTTTGCCGTTTCTGTTTTTGAATAACTGCGGCTTCTGCTGAAACGGTTCCCGTTCATTTGCGGAGGGAAACAGATCCTTGATATGACCATTCGCAACAAACAGATCCAGCCAGCCATCATTGTCGGCGTCGAACAGATTCGTGCCGAAGCCCAATTTGAACTGACTGGGAGCAGCGAGCCCGAATTCATTTGTCACATCAAGAAAAAAAAGAGCCCCTTCATTTCGATACAGGGTGTTCGTCTCTTTATAAAAGTTGGTGACAAACAGATCGATAGTCAAGTCGCCGTCGATATCACCGGCGGCGACACCCATGCCGGCTTCCCACTGGCCTCCCCGATTGACGGCAGTGCCTGAGATGAGTGACTGATCTGTAAACCCGCCTTTGCCGTCATTGATCCACAACTGGTTGGGAACTTCGTCATTGGCCAGATAAAAATCCATCCAGCCATCCTGATTAAAATCGACAGCCACGATACCCAGTCCCTGTCGAGCCGGCTCTGTGCGTAATCCTACTTTCTGCGAAACATCAATAAAAGTGCCGTCAGACTGATTTTCATACAGGATGTCATATTCCGCCGGGAGATAGCGGGGATGACAGCCGACCGCGACTTTTTGCGAGCCACTTCCTGTATCACAGACGGGATAGTTTTTCAGATCAAGCTTGAGATAGTTCACCACAAATAAGTCGAGATCTCCATCGTTGTCATAATCGGCCCAGGTACAGCCTGAACCAAAGCCCCCCGCGTTCACCCCGGCTGCCGTTCCGACTTCAGAGAATGTTCCGTCCCCCAGATTCCAGAACAGTCGATTCACTCCAAAATTATTCACATAAATATCCGGAAATCCGTCGTTATCAAAATCACCGATCGCAACTCCCATACTGTATCCGAACTCCTTCAGGCCGGCGTCTGGTGTCACATTCGAAAACCGAACACCACTCTGATTTCGATACAAGGCGTTACTCTGTTTCAGATCCCGCGTTCCGCCGGGGTTCAGCATCGACTCCCAACTTGCCCCCTGGCAGCAATATAAGTCATCCCATCCATCGAGATCATAATCCAGCCAGCCGAGGCCGGATCCAAGAAAGCCGTGCAGGTGACGTTCAGCAGTAAGCGGCGAATGATGCTGAAATTCAACGCCCAGCGATAAAGCGATCTCGGAAAACTGAATAGGTTTCTCTTGTGCCAATAAAAGTGAATGATTCCATAGCAACGACGACAGTACAATAATTATGATCAGACTTAAACGTTCGTAACTAAAGCGGGACATCAGTGGATACACCTTGAGCAGGTATTAGGCAGGGTCGGAAACGAATCGCAAAGCAAATAGGTTGTCATTCATTTAAATCAGTGTTTCAGCGGGTCAACTCTGTAACAGGAAACTCAAATTCTCTACGGGCTGTTCAATACAACCGTACTCAACTCCGCAGTTCAACTATATAATCAGCTGGATTCTACGTCATTATTGATTCTGAAGTATCTCTCAGTTCTTCTCATTTTTAATTTACTGACAGTGGCGCATGACTGCTTAAGACCTATTGAAAATTGACGGGCGACTGCGTAGAAATCCGCTGTTGATCATTCCCGTAAGTTTTACGAATGCTCGGACTGGTGAGGCACATTGAATGGTTCACTTAACCTGCGTCCTGCGTGGCTGCAGGCGAAACCTTTTCGCGCGATGAAACTTTACCCTGCCACCTTGCCGATCCCGCATCCCCTGCTGCAACATTACCGTTCTCCATAAGTGAATCCGTGAATTTCAGCTCTGCCCTAAAGATCTGGTGCATCAGGAAACGCTGGACAGCCAGTGCCTGAACTGTCATATGCCAGTGGTGAATGAGCACGAAAACCTGTCCTTCATAAATCACTGTATGCGCATTCGCTAGTTTGACAACAGACACTTTCCTCCCCTCAAATATAAGTCCGTCCACCGTAATCGTTGACAATGCATCTCAAACCACCACGCACTCTATATTCGCTAATTGGGGTTACTGAACTACACAGAATTATGTCTCGGATATTTGGTCAGTAAACCAATTTGTTATTTAGTTTAATATTTTAGTTTACTAAGTAATGATTCTAATGGCTAAACATTCCATTTACACAAAGATCACTACCGCTCTCTGCCCTGAATGTTTACCATAATTAGTAGTACAGTTATTCTCTAAGAAACCGATTTAGAGTGTCGTTAAATCTCTCATCTATATTATTTTTTTCTTAATTATAGGAGTCCGAGAATGTCATTAACAAAATTTCTGAAGCGAAAGGCGTTTACCTTAATTGAACTGCTGGTTGTCATCGCCATCATAGCGATTCTGATCGCATTATTGCTTCCGGCAGTCCAGCAAGCCCGTGAAGCAGCCCGACGTTCCCAATGTAAAAATAATATGAAACAGATTGGACTGGCACTGCATAGCTATCATGAAACGCACCGAATCTTCCCTAGTATTCGCATGCTTGACCTCAATTCCTTTGCAGGAGGTTGCACCGATGGCTGGCAAAAACCGGGAGGGTTTTCCTGGAGAGTGATGCTACTCCCCTTTCTGGATCAGGCACCTATTTATAATCAGATCAACTGGAACGATCACCTGATCGGCACAAGCTGTGGTGGTACCAATTCCTTTGCTCTGGCAGATAAAACTGTTTTGCCAGTATTTTTATGTCCCAGTGACCCAACACCATCTGTTATCAGTAGCCAGGCGGGAACCAATTATGCAGCAATGGCGGGAACCACTAACAATCATACAAGTACGGCTAAGACCTCATTGCCCATTATGTCAACAACACGACCAGGCCGCATTCGAGATGTTTTGGACGGTTTGACGAACTCAATCGCTGTCATTGAAGTCTGGAGAGGTAAACCTTTTGAACGCCTGGGGGGTGGGCCGGTTTCTATTAACCGATGCTCAAGGTGGTTAGGAGCTGGAAGTTGTGAAGCAAGCTCATTTCGAGCTCCGAATGATCCACTCGTTGATCAGGTAGACTGGAACAATGACTATTTGAACTTGAGTTATGGAGGAAATGGACGTCCCTCATCCAGTAAACACGTTGGGGGAGTACATGCCATGATGGGTGATGGATCGGTCCATTTCATCTCAGAAAATGTTGATCTTAATGTACTTCGTAATACAACAACCCGTGACGGGGGCGAAGTTAACACGGTCGAGTTCTAATTTGTCCGTGATTTCCCTGTTATTTAAGTGACTGGTTTGCAGGATCGAAACTCATTTTTTCGATCCTGCAATCGTTTTTCTTATTCACGTTTTTTATGGGCCTTCAATGAAATTACAATTTACCCACAGATTCTGTTGCTCATTTTCGCTCTTTGTTTTTCTCATTGCCGGATGCAGTGATCCTGCTGCAAAAATGAAAATAGATCAGGAATATCCTCAATGGGATGAATTCGTCACGCTCACTTCTACCGAAGTTTTAATGCCCATTGATACCGCTTTTGCACAGGAAGACTGGAAAGGGTTTAACAAAGCGCTCAACAATCCTGAGTTTAAGGCGGCATTAGACGCCTTTGAAAAATCAGAGTTGCCATCTCATTTTGCAACAGACGAAAGAGCAAAAGCCAAAGCTGATGCGGTCGCTGATTATCGAGAGTGCATTAAGCTGGCCGGATCGAATGGCAACACCAAACAGATTAAGGAAGCCTACGAATCAGCTAGACAAAACTTGAATAAAGTGGCCGCACCAATTAAGAACTGAAATGACCCGCGATCACATTTTGTTATGAATTTGACGTGCGCCCACGAAGGACATCAGTCACAAGCCTCAGTATACTGTTGTCGTCCCTGCCTTCTTTTCTCATCAAAACAATTTCTACCATAAAACGACACGAAAGTCTGGCGGACGATTCATCAGACAGCGTTGACTGGTTCGTATAGAGTTTTCTTCATCTGCCTCTGCTGCTTCCAGCAGGGGCAGTTTGCAGGTTTCTTCGATTGGGGCTATATATGTATGACCATCCAGTCAATGATCGCGGGCCAGGATTCTTTGTCAGGCACACCTTCTTTCTGGGCGCTAATGATCCTTACAAAAGTTTAAAGAGCACATTCAAGCCAGAGATCAACGCCGAAGCCTAAGCCCCCCTCAACAGCGACACCTTCCGCCCCTTCAGAAAACCAAAGAGCAGCGGAAATGCCGTTAAGATGATCAACTATCTGGGCGATGCGGTCATGAAAGTATATGGCGTGGATAAAAAAAACCGCGAATCAGTTTGACAGCCCTGTCGTCAGAGACCAGCCCCGTACCTGCTTTCAGAAGACAGCTGCCATTGAACAGCGGCGTACTGAAATTCCTCACGCTTTAGCCAAGGGGGGGAACCGCAACAGCTACAATGAAAACCAATGCATAAACTGAACGGTTCCTGATTGAACAATCGGGATCATCTGGTTTACTCGTTTGAATGAATACGTGACTGACACGTTCTGCGATCCTGCTAAACAGCATAGCACTATTATGGATTAGTTCAGTCTGTTATCGATTATCATCGCTCTGGCGGCCCTGTCTGGCTTCATCAACGTCAAGTTCCTGAAACTGCCCAAGACCATCTGCCTGATGATCGTCGCGAACCTGTTCACGATGCTGTTGGTCGCCAGTGCGTGGATCAATAATCGCATTTTGGATTACGCACGCATTCTGATTGGCTACATTGACTTTCAGGAGATTTTTCTGGATGTCATACTCGGATTCCTGCCATCCACCGCGCTGGTAGGGATCGTTTCATACTACACGTTCAATCTTCCAGGGTTGATTGCACTCAAATCATATTTCGAATATCTGATGCCGATGTGGGGAATGCAAACAGGACCGATTTGAGATCTGTTGCAGTCAGGCGGAACTTCATGCCCAGTGCAAACAGATTGATGGTTTCTGCAGCATCAGGGGCGAGCAGGTGCGCTCCCAGAACCTGATCTGTCTGCCTGTCAATAAGTATCTTATATGCAGCACAGGTGACTCCCACTTTTCGGAGCGAACCCCAGTTGCTCATGTCATCGGTCTGGACCTTGAAATCGTATCCCGCTTCACTGGCCTGGTCTTCATCCATCCCTACCGACGCCAGTTGAGGAACAGTAAACAATACACGAGGCACCACTCCGTAATCGGGAGTCGCATGATTCCCTTCGATTATATTTTTCACAACAGTATAGGCCTGCTGATTCGCAACGGGGGTCAGTTTAGGTTGATCAGTGTCAACGACGTCTCCTGCGGCATAGATGTGCGCGTTGGAAACGCTCTGCATAAATTGATTGACTTTGATTCCCTTTTCATCATATTCAACCGCAGCCCGTTCCAGATCGAGCTCCTCGGTCGCCGGTACGCGACCGGCACCATGCACGACCATGTCTGCGTAATACTCTTTCTGCATCCCCTTTTGTTTCGCGGTCAGTTGTAGTTTCCTGTTTTTATTTTTGACTAAGGACTGCACATTGGAAGATAGAGCGAATTCGATTCCCAGGGTACGCGAATAGTCCACAAGCCTCTCGACTAAAGAAGGTTCAAAACCACTCAGAGGTCGTTCGTTGTGGTCCATGACTGTGACTGCTGAACCTGCACGCTGCGCCACGTGAGCAAATTCAAATGAAATATAACCACCTCCAATAAAAATCAGCTCCGCTGGTAAGCGGTTGCATTGCAGGAATTGATCGCTGTGAGTAATTAAATCCTCCCCGGTAATCTTCAGCGGCGCTGGTCTGGCCCCCGTGCAGATCACAATTTTTTCACCTTCGAGTTCAGCACCATCGACTTCGATGGTTTTTAATCCCGTGAATCGAGCCTCTCCCTGGAAAATGCTGATGTTTTTCTTTTTAAACTTTTTTGTCTTTTGAGATGTCACCGGTTTTGTGAATGTCTCTTTAAATGCGATCAATTGTGACCAGTTAATGCTGGCGCGGCTGTTATCATCAATCAGTTGCCCTTTCGACCGTCGCGTCCTGTCGACTAATTCTGCAGCGTGAACCAGAACTTTTTTGGGATTGCAGCCGTGTAATGCACAGGTCCCCCCAATCTCCTGCGAATCGATAACCGCGACCTGATATCTCTCCGCGCACTGCTCAGCAATACGGGTGGCCGCAGGCCCCGAACCCAAAATCAAGATGTCGAATTGCATTGTCATAATCAATCCTTCACACCAGGTCAGATCTGAACACGAAAAGAGCTTTCGTATTTCGGATTGATTGACACCTCCGGAAACGTATGAAAGCACGGGCAGTATCGGGAAAAACGATCATCAGAATTGGGATAAGTCAGAGTACTGAGGTGGATGAAAGGCAAAACCACGGTCACGCAGGCCACAATCAATACAGAGATTACTCTCCAGACGCTGTTGCACTTCAGATTCGGTATAACCCAGTTGATTTTTCACCCATTCTGGCGAAAAGATCGTATCCAGGTAACGAGTGCCTGAATCATGTAGAATGACCGCACAGATTTTGTCGTGCAGTTCGTGTTTCATCGCGCGAACCGTTTCCAGAACTCCCCCTGCCGAACCACCGACGAGCATCGCTTCTTTCTGAACCATGCGCCAGCATCCTGCCACACAATCCAGATCTGAAACGCGACGTACGGCATCGAACTGCTGACCTTCTGCCAGCTCGGGAACATTTCCAGCGCCCAGGCCGGGGATGCGTCTCTCGCCTGCTGTACCACCAAACAAGACACTGCCCATGGCATCGACGGCAACGATCTTTGTTTTGCGACCACGCTTCCTCAGATAATCACGACAGCCTCGAATGGTCCCCGTGCTGCTCGTCGCCACAAACAGATAATCGAGCTGACCATTGAGCGCTTCGTCGATTTCTTTGATCGTACCGTTTTCATGTGCGCCGGGGTTATGCCTGTTACCATACTGATTAGGCCAGAACGAATCGGGAATCGTTTCCAGCAGGGACCTCACTTTCGCCAGTCTAGCTTTCAGAAAGTCGCCTTCCAGCGGCTCCGTCACCATTTCGATTTCCGCACCCAGGGCTTTCATAATTGCGATATTTTGAGGTTGAGCCCGCACATCCACCACGCAGATAAAGGGGAGTCCGTAATACCGACAGACCTGCGCCAGACCGATTCCCATATTGCCTGAAGAAGACTCAATGATCGTGGTATTGGAATTAATCTCGCCGGTATTAAATGCTTCTTCAATCATGGCACGCGAAGGACGATCTTTCGCACTGCCTCCCGGATTATAACATTCCATTTTTGCAAACAGGGCCACGTCGGAACTGCCCAGATAGCGGCGCAGGCGGATCAAAGGAGTTGATCCAATGGTTTCCAGCACCCCTTCTTGCGCCTGGACCTTCAGTACTGTCGTTTTTCGGTTGTCAATCATCGGCTACGACCTCTGGTTACACTCTGTGGTAGGGTTGGTAGACTTAAAACAGGAATATCAGATGAATAGCTAAAAATGTGCCAAACTTTCAGGCTTTATTTGCAGCAGATTCCCCTGTTTGAACACTGAAAACACATGTAAATAGAAGTGTCGGGCAGAAATGCGCGAGTGTCCGACAGCCAGTCTGGTCGGTCAGAATACAGCGTATTCCGGAGAGAGTTCAGAACTCCTTGTAGAAAACCAGAACGATACAACCTGCTTCTGGAATGAATTCTGAATCCCTATTGGCATAAAAGATATGAATCCTGATCGGCTGAGAACCGTCATTCACTCACTTTCACGATCGCTTTTCCCATTTTGCTGCCGTGAAATAAATCAATAAATGCCTGGGGAGTCTTTTCCAGTCCTGTCGTTACTGTCTCTTCCCAATGCATCTTTCCCGCCTGAATCCATTCGGTCATTCTGTTTTGAAACTCTTCCCGGATGTCATCATGATCGCGGACGATAAAACCTTGCATTCGCAATCGTCTGGAGATGATTTTAAACAGGTTGTCCGGCCCCGGCTGAGGTGACTTATCGTTATAAGTCGAGATCATTCCACATGAGACGATGTGGCCGAAATCATTCAGGTTATCGAGTGCTGCCTGGAGATGGTCTCCTCCCACATTGTCGAAATAAAGATCAATGCCTTCTGGAGCCAGTTCTTTCAACCGTGCCGACACGTCATTCACTTCCTTATAATTAAAAGCGGCATCAATATCGGCTTTCTCTTTCAGCCAGTCAATCTTCTGTTTTGAGCCGGCACTCCCCACCACAAAACAACCATGAATTTTTGCAATCTGACAGACAATCGACCCGACGGCACCACTAGCCGCTGATACAAAGACGCGGTCTCCCTCTTTCAATTCGCCGATTTTCAGCAGTCCGACATACGCGGTCATACCGGTCATCCCCAGAATACTCAGATATGCCTGCAGGGGAACCGCTTCAGGATCGACTTTCATCACCCCAGTTCCCTCTGATAGCCATGCGTCCCGCCAGCCCTGGTTTCCCAGAACATAATCCCCTTCGGAATACTGCGGATGCCGCGATTCGACTACTTTGCCGACACAGGCACCTTCCATCGGCTCACCAATCTGAAACGGCTTTACATAACTCTCACCTTCACGCATCCGCCCCCGCATATAAGGATCGACGGACAGCCATTCATTTTGAACCAGAAATTCATTTTCACCGGGAGACTGGAGTTCTGTTTCCACCAGTTCAAAATTATCCAGAGTCGGCAGTCCCTCGGGATAACTTGTGAGCTGAATTTGTCTCGATTGCATAGCGTCATTACCTTTCGTCTCTGATGTGATTATTAATTTATTGCTGAAGCTCCTCGCGTCGACGGTCTCTCAAGATTTCATCGCATGAATCAGTTTTTTATTGACAAATTCCATAATCCCGAGATGCGATAACTCACGACCGTAGCCGGAATGCTTTATTCCTCCAAAGGGTAATTCTGCCTGTGAATTTGTCGGCTGATTAATAAACATCATGCCCGTATCGACCTGTTCCGCTACGTGACGGGCCCGATCAATATCTTTGGTGTAGACAGAACCTCCCAGTCCATAAGACGAATCGTTGGCGACCTGAATTGCTTCTTTTTCATCTTTCACGACATACACACTGGCGACGGGGCCGAATAATTCCTGATCATAAGTCGGCATATCGCGTGTGATGTCTGTCAGGATAGTCGGATTGTAGAAGGCGCCTTCACGGTCGGGCCGTCCTCCTCCCAGTACCACCGTTGCGCCGGCATTTATGGTTTTCTGCACCATTTCGTCCAGGTTCACCGCGGCCTCCTCGGTCGACAGAGGTGCCACATCGGTTTCCGGATCCAGTGGATCACCCAGCTTGAGCCTGGACATTTCCTCTTTAAAAGCGGACAGGAATTCATCAGCAACTTTCTGGACGATAATAAATCGTTTTGACGCTGCACAGGATTGCCCTGTGTTGGTCATTCTCCCCTGTACCGCCATTTTAATCACATGTTTCATATCCGCATCTTCCAGCACAATGAACGGATCGTTGCCGCCCAGTTCCAGCACCGAACGTTTGAGTTTGTGCCCTGCTTCTCCGGCGACAATGGCACCTGCTTTCTCACTTCCCGTGAGCGATACTCCCTGGATGCAGTCGTCTTCAATGACCGATTTGATGAATTCCTTGGGAATAAAAAGATTCGTGTATACACCTTCGGGGGCGCCGCAGTCACTGAACAGGTCGTGAATCGCCTGTGCACACTGGGGGACATTGCTGGCATGTTTTACCAGGACGGTATTCCCCGCCATGATATTGGGGGCAGCAAAGCGAGTGACCTGATAAAAAGGAAAATTCCAAGGCATAATTCCTAACAGAACGCCAAGCGGCGCATATTGAACATACGCGTCAGCATCGTCGACATCCATCGGCTGGTCGGCCAGAAACTTTTCAGCACCATTGGCGTAGAACTCGGCAATTTCAGCACAGAATTTAATTTCTTCACGACTTTCGGAGATTCGTTTCCCCATCTCCAGTGTAATCAGTCTGGAATATTCATCGATCCGCTCTCGCAGTTTTGAAGCATATTGCAACATCAGGTTTTTGCGTTCGTCAAAGGAAGTATGCCGCCAGCAATCGAAAGCCTCGCCGGCCTGCTCAATCGCATCGACTGTCTGTTCGCGTGTGAGTGGATCATATTCCTTAAGGGGCTCGTTCGTGAAAGGATTGATACTGGTATAAGTCATGAATAAATCTCCTGTTTATGTTTGATATGGATAAACCACATTAATAGAGAATCCCGGCTTTATCGAAACTCGGATTCGGTACGATTTCATTGGGGCGCACGCCCGGATCGACTGAACTTTTAAATCCGGACGCGCTGGGACTGAGAGAGTGACGCCGTAACGCTTCCGATAGCCTGAACAGAGGAAACAACGAATTGGTCCCTCGGTAATGCCGGCATTTGAGAAAAGTCGATCTCCAGTTTCTGATCTCGTACTTTGTAGCGAATTGCTTGTGTCAGAAACCTGGAAGTCAGTTTCATCAGACTGACCGTGATCCACTCCCCCGGACACCGATGATTGGCAGCATATTCCCCACCTCCCTGCGGAATGAAATCATAGGGAGTCGGCTCCCGTTGTAAAAAACGATCGGGTTGAAACAGATCCGGTTCTTTCCAGATCCGGCTGTCGTGATTTGTACCATACAAATCCAGCAGCACACGCTTCCCACGAGGAAACTCATAGCCGTTCCATTCAAAATAGGTCTGCACAATCGCCGCTGTAAAAGGAAAAAAAGGATAGTAGCGTCGCACTTCCTGAACGAAAGCGGTTTCATACTCATCGGAACCTGATTTCAGCTTTTCCCGACAGCCAGGATGAAAATGCAATGCATGCGCAATGAGCGTCATATAAACGGATATCGCGACGACCGGTCTTAAAAGATTCAACAATTCTACGGCAGCAACCTGTGGCTCCAGCAGTTCATTTTTCAGATTTCGATGCCAGGCGATAGTAAACGCCGGGCTATGTTCGGGGAGTGAAACCTGCTTGTCTCGAATCTGCTGAATCAAGTCCGTTATCCAGGCATTCGCTTGTCGCCGCGCCAGGCGTGCACGAATATGTCCCATTCCGATTTTCGCCGCATCATTGAACAGAGACGTCAACTGCTTAGTTCGTAACGGAACCTCAGAATCTGCCAAGGGCACGCCTGCCCATTCACAGACAGCCATGGTTAATACCCGCTGAAACTCTTCATACAGAGGCACCTCAGACATATCTTTCCAATGGGGTACCGCAGCCCTCAACTGGCGTTCTGTCAGAACTCTTAACTGTTCGATCTGCTCAGTCGTCATGATCGACAAAAACATCTGCTTGCGATGCCTGTGTGCATCCTCATCCAGACTCTGTACGCCTCCCTCTCCGAACAATGTTTTCATGACGGCTTTCGGTGCCGCCCCCTTTCGACAAAATAGATCGGGATCATAAAACACCTGAGCGGCTTCCTGTCCTCGCATACAATACGTTTTCTGTAACAGCAGCCTTGCCTCAAACAAATCTGACTGTTCGTTCTGACAGTTTCTGGAAATGAATCGATAAGGATCTCTCAACAAATCAAGGGTGCTGTCCCATTTCTGTAATCGTGGAATCGGAGTCATAATTTCATTCCGCTCAATCTGAATCAGGTTCCTGAGTTGATGACTGATATTAATCACTGTTGAGCCGCTCGACTGGCGTGAAGCGACCTCAGTTTGAATTTTGGCTTTCAGAAGTGGAGAAGCGTTACATTGCTGGTTTGAGCTTCCCCCCGACAAAGGTTTTCTTTCCGCTCCAATTTCATTACTTGCAAATGATGAGCCAACGGGAATCAGAAGCAGACAAATCTTGATCTGTACCGAGATAAATCACTTTCAGGTCTTTATTTTCTGCAACCCTCTCCCTGCAACGCTGATCGCCCACGGCGCGAAGTGCGCGTTGAAAGACCAGAACCAGCAAAACCACAGCAGCTATATTAATCCCTGACAAGATTCAAAAAGTGGGTTATTCCACACGTTGCATAAGAGTTCCCTTCAAAGAGACTGCCGTCGTCAACCGGTTTCGCGCCGCTAGAGCTTAGTGGCCCGTAATTTGCTCAAATAAGAAAATGATCAGCGATGAAGTCTCGTCATATTGACATCATCGAATTGGAATTTTGAGTTTAGATCAAGATAGCGATTCTAAACTGATTGATTGAATGTGTGTGTGTCTATTGTCACTCGCATGCTGCGGGAATCGTTTTAGATAAAACAGGGAGGAAAAATGAAAACGGGATTATTAAACTCGACTTGTGCTTCAAGTACATCGAAAGAACAGTGCTCGCTTTCTCAGAATGTTGCCAACAGTGAGCGTGTGCTTTCGTTAGTGGGAGGGGGAAGTCTTCTTTTGATGGGACTGAAACGGGGGTCCGTCGCAGGTTTACTGGGAATCGCCGCGGGAGCCTCACTGCTATACCGCGGGTGGACGGGACATTGTCACCTGTATGATGGACTGGGAATCAACACGGCAGAACCGCGTCGCGGCCGCCCCGGTGTCCCGGCACAGCAGGGTAGCCGTGTGAACTGCGCCTTGCACGTTAATCGCGACCGTCAGGAATTATACGATTTCTGGCGTAATCTGGAAAACCTTCCCCAAATCATGCAGCATCTGCAATCAGTGACTGTTATTGACGACAAACGTTCTAAATGGATCGCCCGCGCTCCTTTTAATAAAACACTGGAGTGGGAAGCCGAGATAATCACCGACAAACCCGGAAAAGTAATTGCCTGGCAATCATTGCCCGGCTCTCAGGTGGAGACCGCCGGTTCCGTTCATTTTAAAGACTCAACTACCGGTGAAGGCACTGAACTCGCTATTTCGATCAAATATAATCCCCCCGGCGGTCGTATCGTCACCCAGATCGCACACCTGCTGGGACAGGATCTTCAGGCAGAATTGAATCAGGATCTGAGAGAGTTTAAACAACTCCTGGAGGCGGGCGAGATTGCGACGAATGCCATTGCCCCGGAAGCAGGTCAGACCCATAAGCCTATTATGACCAGTCTCAAGGTTGAAAAAGCATAAAAGCCGCTCTCCCTGCTGGAGTTTGAAAAAGGAACATTCACTCACTCACCGAAAACTATTTAAAGAAGCGAGACCATTATGAGAGCTGTTTCCTGGCATGGTAAAGAAGACATTCGTGTGGAAACGTTTCCCGATCCCCAGATTGTCAATCCCCGTGACGCGATCGTGAAAGTAAGTCTCACCGCCATTTGCGGATCTGATCTACATCTTTATGCAGGACGAATCCCCACCATGCAGGCCGGTGATATTCTCGGTCATGAGTTTATGGGAGAAGTCGTCGCCATTGGTCGCGAAGTGACGAATCTTAAGGTCGGTGATCGAGTGGTGGTTCCATTCACTATTGCCTGTGGTGGCTGCTATTTTTGCAAACACGATCTCTGGTCTCTCTGCGACAATTCAAATCCCAATGCGTGGATGGTGGAAAAGTTATACGGTCATTCCCCCTCCGGACTGTTCGGGTACTCGCATATGCTGGGAGGCTATGCCGGCGGACAGGCGGAATATGTGCGCGTGCCCTTCGCCGACGTCGGGCCGATAACTGTTCCTGAGGGACTCTCCGATGAACAGGTTCTGTTCCTCTCAGATATTTTTCCTACCGGGTATATGGCCGCTGAAAACTGTCAGATCAGAGAAGGTGACACTGTCGCAGTCTGGGGTTGTGGTCCTGTGGGACTGTTTGCTATCTGGAGTGCCTATAAATTAGGGGCCGGGAAGGTGATTGCCATTGATCGCTTCCCCGAACGCTTGAAACTGGCCCGGGAATATTGCAAAGCCAAAACACTCAATTACGAAGAAGTAGACGTGTTTACCATGCTCCAGGAATTAACGGGAGGACGCGGACCGGATTCCTGTATTGACGCAGTTGGCAGTGAAGCACACGGCACCACTCTTGATGCATGGTATGATCTGGCTGCCGAGAAACTGATGCTGGAAACAGATCGCGGGCATGTCTTGCGACAGGTTATTCATAGCTGTCGCAAAGGAGGCACCATTTCCATCCCCGGCGTTTATGGAGGCTTTCTGGACAAAGTTCCCATTGGTGCCGCGTTTGGAAAAGGACTGCAGCTGCGGATGGGTCAGACACACGTGCATCGTTATTTACCACGATTGCTGGAATTTATTCGTGAAGGCGAACTCGACCCCTCGTTTCTGATTACACACCGCAGTTCCCTCGAACAGGCTGCAGACATGTATCGGATTTTTGAACAGAAGCAGGACGAGTGTATTAAGGTAGTATTACAGACATGAATTCGAATATTAAGCAACCACTTGTATTAGCAACAGCCGGGCTTGGACTGGCTCTCGCAGGCCGGGCTTTATATCGACGCATGAACCGCCTCAACCTGGCTGGCCGCACCGTATTGATAACGGGGGGCTCCCGCGGACTGGGACTCGTTCTGGCTCGTCAGTTTGCTGCAGAAGGGGCCAATTTGATTTTATGTGGTCGCAACAAAGACAAACTTCTGCAGGCAGGAAAAGAATTATTTGAAAAAGGCGCCAACGTCAGTTGTGTCACCTGTGATGTCACTCAACCGGAACAGGTTCAAGACATGGTCACACAGATTGAACAACATTTCAGCAGTATTGATGTCGTTGTGAATAACGCCGGCATCATACAGGTCGGTCCCATGGAATCCATGGAAAGACAAGACTACCAGGAAACAATGCAAACCCATTTTTATGGACCGCTGCATGTGATTGAAGCAGTTCTACCCGGAATGCGGAAACGAGGTGCAGGACGCATAGTCAATATCTCCTCAGTCGGTGGACGCATCAGTTTGCCACACATGCTGCCTTACAGTGCCAGCAAATTCGCGCTGGTCGGCTATTCACTGGGGCTGCGGAGTGAACTGGCAAAAGAAGGAATCGGCGTAGTAACTGTCTGTCCGGGCATGATGCGAACGGGCAGTCCTCAAAACGCCTATTTTAAAGGTCAACATGAAGCGGAATATGCATTGTTTAAAATCAGTGACTCCCTGCCTCTGGTCTCTATGAGTTCTGAAAGAGCAGCCAGGCAGATTCTCAAGGCCTGTCAACACAATGACGGATTTCTTGTTCTGGGCCTGCACACTAAGCTGGCAGAAAAACTGTACGCACTCTGTCCTGGCCTGATGGCTGATGCGCTGGGCGTAGTCAATCGAATCCTGCCTGCAGCGGGTCCCGCTGGCTCTGTCAAAAAACAGGGCTCAGAAAGTCAGTCGAGATGGTCTGAGTCCTGGTTAACGGAATTAACTCAGAAAGCGGCTGAACGTAACAACGAACTCTGAAGGCTTCAAAGCAATACATTATTATTACGTTACAGCCCGGTTAGACTGTGTCCAGTCTCACTGTAGCGTCGACAGGTCCACTTAGACCGGTTATCTCAGATTGACAGACGCTACAGTTAAATGCGGTGCGATCCAGAATAAACAATATCGAAACAGATATTCTCAGTGATTTCTGAGAGCATGAATCAATCCTTTTTTGTTCATTTTCGAACGCCCCTCAATACCCACTTCTTTCGCTTTATCATAAAGCTCTTCTTTCGTCCAGTCTTTGTATTTGCCTGCTTTACCTCCGCGTTTTCCCGTTGTCTGACGATCAGAATTCGCAATGCGTGCCGCCTTTTCCTTACTCATCCCTTTTTCACGCAGTGTCTGATATTGGGCATCATCTTTGATAGTGGGACCATGACTTTTAACCATGATATTCACCTTTAGATTGACTTTGAAATACAGTCCGGTAAAAACAACTCTCTGTTAAGCTTTCAACTAATTCAGCCGGCCCGTGTCGCTCCTCCCAGGATGGTCAGAACTTCCCCGGTGACATAGCTGGAATCCGCATTGGAAGCGAAATACACATAAGCTGGCGCAATTTCTTCCGGCTGCGCGGGCCGCCCATAAGGCGTACCACTACCGAAGTCCTTTACCTCATCCTCGGAACGTTCCGCGGGGTTCAGAGGCGTCCAGACCGGACCCGGGGCGACACAGTTCACTCGAATTTTCCGGTCCACCAGGTTCTGGGCCAGGGACTTGGTAAAAGCATGAATGGCCCCTTTGGTTGCTGAATAATCCAGCAGGCGACCACTGCCCTCGAGGCCGGTAATCGAACCGGTATTGATAATATTCGCCCCCTCTTTCATATGTTTCAAGGCAGCCTGCACCATGTGAAAGTATCCATAAATATTCGTCTTGAAAGTATGGTCCCACTGTTCTTCACTGATGTCATCTATCCCATCCTGGTGCTGCTGATAGGCGGCATTATTCACAAGAATATCCAGGTGACCATACTCAGTAACCGTTTGCTCCACCGCAGACTTGCAGAAGGAGGCATCAGTGACATCGCCGCAAATCAGCAGAACCTGATCGCTGCCGACAGTCTCTTGAATATAGTTGCGAATGGCTTCCGCGTCCTGCTGCTCCTCTTCCAGACAGACCAGCGCTAGACTGGCGCCTTCGCGGGCAAACAGCGTTGCGACAGAACGTCCGATTCCAGAATCTCCACCTGTGATCAGAGCCACCTTACCCTCCAGCTTATCCGCAGCTCGATAATCGGGAGCCTCAAAATGAGGTTGTGGATCCATCGCTTCTTCAATTCCTGGTTTTTCCAGTCCCTGTTGTGGAAATTCCGGAGCAGGTTGTTGGCGGGGCATAATACATTTCCTTTTTACTATTGATTCGAGTCAAATAATGAGAGCAATATGATATATCGTAGAGTGCTTAAGTCAGTGAGAACTGCACTTCGCGTACCAAATCAGAAAGGATTTTATCAGTGCCTGACGGAAAGGACTTCAGTAACGCTGCTGGAAAAAACAGCACTCTTTGCCCGTGAGATGCCAGACCGAAACTGTTCTCTCTGCGAACAATCTGCTCGGTGAGGAATCAGCGGTTCTGACGGATATCTTGTGAGATACTGCGTTTTATCTCTCTGGTAGCTCAGAGTAGTAAAAGCAGACATCGCGAATCTGATCCGGCTTCAATCCATCGACGGCCGCGTGCATCAGATTGGCAGACTGAGACCCGCCACGACTGCGGTTCTGAAAGAGTCTGATCTGCAGTTCCAGATAATCCTGATACTGTCCCATCAGTGCCGGATAAGCATTTTTGAAAGGCTTTCGTGTCGCAGGATGACAGTCTGCACAGGCGGGTACGTCCTGGCCTGCAATTCCTTCCGCCGCGATCTGGGCGCCGCGTTCAAACGATGCGTCTTTTTCTTCAGCACCACGGTTATTCGTTTTATCTCTCCCCTGACTTTCATTTGAAAGAAATGGTTTCAGTCGAGAATAATAGCGTGAAACCTCCTGAATCTCTTGCTGATGCATTCTGCTGGCAAGTTCCTCCATCGTACCGCTCATCCGTTTGTCCTGATGATAGGCTTCCAGAGAAACCAGTAAATAAGCCTCATTCTGACCTGCCAGTCTCGGAAATACGCCGAGTCCCCTTCCCTGTCCGTCTACACCATGGCAGCCGGCGCAGACTTCGATTACCAGATGAGGCACCGGTAACGGTGTTCCCTCGGCCGAATCGATCGATTGACCACTCTGTTTTTGATGTTTCCCCCAGACCAGTTCATCATATTCATTGAAATCCAATTCAGGATATTTCAACAGAAATGCAACAACAGGCCAGATTTCATCATCACGCTTAAACTCCGGCCAGGCGGGCATTCCGGTCATCTTAATCCCGTGCTTCACCACATAGAAAAGTTCCTGTGGCTCCCGTTCCGGAACGATGGTTTTTAAATTCGGAGGCTGAGGAGTCATCAGAGATACCATCCGCGGACGCATACCATCTGGTTTTCCGTGACACATTCGACAGCCTGCTTCGTAATGTCCTGCCCCCTTGACGATCAGCGCCTGATCATCCAGGTCCGGAACTTTGATTCCGGTGCTGTGCGTCGCAACAGACCGTTCTTTGGTAAAATTCAGAAACCACCTCGTGATTTCCCAGTGTCCTGAACTTGCTTTTACAGGAATGACGCCACTGACTACGACAAGAATCCCACCAATGCCAATCACCAGGATCAGACCAGTCATGATTTTCCAGGGTCGTTTCATGATGACAACTCCTTTCGCTGACTTTTAAGCCATAACAGATCCACCGTAAGCCAGAGACCTCCAGAAAGGTAAACAATGCCTCCCACCACCAGCATGATCGCTCCTCCCAGATGCTGATCCTGCAGCGCTGACATGGTTGAAAAGCCTTGATGATGCGCATAGACCGAGCGTGGTGCCAGCGCCAGCAGCGCCCCCAGGAGAGTCATATGCATGGAGGTCAACAGCAGCCCGATCACTCCCGCGGCACTACGACTACGACTGCGGGGACTCGTCCCGCCGAATGCAGATATCCAGACCGCGATCCCCGCCAGCAGGAACGATCCCTGTTCAGCCACGAGCCCCCAGAAGGTCATCCGGGCCAGATGATGCAAGCCCGGTGCATGCCACGCCCAGACAATAATCAGTTCCGCTACGGACGCCAGTATCGGTGCGAAGAAGACGGGGTACTTAATGACAGGATCAAAACGAGTTCCGGCGATTGCCAGGCTGAGTAAAGGAGCTGCTACAGCCACAACCAGCATATGCATTGTCATGTGCGCAAAAAATGCATGATGCGCCAGTTCAGGGAGAGGGCCGGACCAGGCAACCGCCAGGCTAAGCAACCCCAGCAGTAACAGCCAGACCTGCACTTTTCTATAAGCTGAAGTAGAATGAGCCATATGAATACCCTCCAGTTGATTCGTCTTTGTCATTGCAGTCATGCCAGATCTCATCAGTTACAATTCCCGAAAAACAGAGCTACAGCCGCGACGAACAATGTCGCGACGGCACTCAAAGCAGAAAGCAGAAAGGTTGCCAGTCCCAGAAAACGATATCGATCCAGAGGAGTATCGTCATGATAAGCCAGGTCTTCAGAAAGGTGTCGATGCCGCCTGTAACCGGTCCAGCCAAGGGATCCAATAATGGCAAGCGCCAGCAGGGTATAAATCCCAATCGCCACCCTCACCGTGAGAAAATGATTTGTCATACCGGAGAATTTCGCGCACCAGATCGCAGCGGTCAGGTAACAGGCCAGCAGGTGAACCGCCCAGACGAATGGGGGAAGAAACATGAACCAGATCCGTTCATTTTTTTCATGATATTCTTCAGAATGATGATGTTGCTGCTCCATGATGGTCCTCATGATACACTGGGAAAGCCGGCGATTACGCCAACAGTCATGACCACGGTCAAAGCCAGAAAATGCCAGTACAGGGAGACATTCACAATATCCGCGTCCCATTGGTTCGTCATTTTCCCTGCCGCCCTTCTCGCCAGACAGTACAGTTGCATGATGACGCCCAGAATCACATGCAATACTGTCCAGCCCGTCAACACCCAGACGATTGCCGGGTAGACATGTGTCGTGGGGTCTAGCCCCGTCAACCAGGGACCAGACAGCAGTGCACAGGCACCTGCCAGTGAAACGACTGCTGCCAGCGTGAGCGAAAGATAGAAGGCGCTGACCTGCCCCGAACGATTCCAGTAGCGGGAGAGCAACGTCAGTCCATACGCAATCAGCAGCAACACCATTCCCGTTACCGGCCAGAATACTCCGGGTCCCTGCAGTGGCTGGGGAGGAAAATCTTCGTGAATCGTCCAGTAGAAAAAGTATCCAAAAACCAGTGAAACGAATGCGGTGATGTCAGCAGTCATCGTGATAAACATGGCCCACCAGCCGACTGCATTGGGACCGGAGATATACAAAGGCAACGAAAGTCCCAGCCCCACATCCTTGGTCTCTTTTTCAGGAATTTCAGCAGTCCCGGTCCAGACCCAGGTTAGCATGACGCCGATTGCAATCAATCCGCTGATGATCGCAGCCAGCCACCAGTGATAGGTCGCGAAAATAAAGAATCCACCCGTAAATAACGCGGCAAAAAATGTAAGAAACGTCGGACCTCCTACCCGCAGGCATTGCAGGGGCTCTGCGTCGATTACCGTCGTGACCAGCGTCTCCCGTTTCCCTTCCACCGCATCAGGCAGATAAAATCGGCCTTCATCTACATCACGCACAAAGTTGGGTTGTTCCCATAACGGATAACGGCTCTCGATGATGGGAATCGTACGCACGCCCCAGGGCTGGTCCGGCATTTGCGCCAGCCACTCCAGTGTTCCCGCCTGCCATGGATTCCGTTCAGAAAGCGGCTGCTTTGTTCGTGGCCGAACCACATCATATAAAAAGAGCACGAAACCGGCAGCGAGAATCATCGCCCCCAGGCTGGAGATCAGGTTCAACGTATCAAAACCCATGTCAGCGGGATAAGTAAAAACCCGACGCGGCATTCCCAGCAAGCCGGTAATATGCATCGGAAAAAATGTGATGTTGAATCCGATCAATACGAGCCAGAAAACAATTCTGCCGATCCATTCTGAAAGCTGTTTACCTTTAACCAGCGGAAAGAAATAGTAAAAGCCTGCCATGATCGGAAAGATGGTTCCACCGATCAAAACGTAATGCAAATGACCAACGATAAAGAAAGTGTCATGTGCCTGAAAATCAAAAGGCGCCACCGCCACCATCACTCCCGTTAAACCGCCGATGATGAACGTCGCGAGACCGGCAAAAATGAAATGCAGGCAAACAGACCTTTTTACAGTTCCTGCTGTAAATGTTGCCAGGAAACAGAAGAGTTGCACTCCGGTCGGAATTGCCACTGCCTGCGAAGCGGCTGAAAAAATGCCGATGGAGATGCCGGGCAGACCGGTGGTAAACATATGATGGACCCATAATCCGAAACTCAGAAATCCGGTCCCCACCGCAGACAGGACCACCCAGCTGTAACCGACCATCGGAGTTTTGGCAAACGTCGGCACCATCATCGCCATCAGGGCCACTGAAGGCAGGAATACAATGTAAACTTCCGGATGACCAAAGATCCAGAACAGATGCTGCCACAACAGCGGATCTCCACCTCGCTGAGGATCGAAGAAGGGCCAGTCAAAAGCACGTTCCATCTCCAGCAGAATGTCACCTGCGATCAATGGCGGAAAAGCAAACAGAATCATTCCCGCAACCACCAGGATGTACCAGCAATACAGGGGAATCAGATTGATTCGCATACCGGGCGGACGACACTTGAGGACGCCGACAATCAATTCAATCGCAGCAGCAATCGAGGCTATTTCAATAAACGATAATCCCAGCAACCAGATATCAGCGCCGATATCATCTTGAAAGGAACTCGTCAGAGGAGGATACATGAACCAGCCCCCTTTGGGAGCCGCATCAAAAAACAATGAACCACAGACGAAGATTCCACCAATCACGAAGCTGTAGAAGCCGTATGCTGACAAACGGGGAAACGGCAAATCGCGGGCTCCCAGCATTTCGGGAAGAATCATGATTGAAAATGCTTCAAAAATGGGGACGGCAAACAGAAACATCATCACCGAACCATGCATCGTGAAAATCTGATTGTACTGATCAGCGGTTAAAAACGTGTTTCCTGGCACAGCAAGTTGAATGCGCATCAGTAGTGCCAGCACTCCACCGAACAGAAAAAAACAGAACGAAGCGACGGTATACCACATGCCCACTTCAGAATTGTTGACTGCCGACCAGTAGCGCCAGCCGCGCGGAGTTTCCCAGGCCTTCAACAACCGCGCTGCCGACTGTCGACGGTATTCTGCAGAATCATGATCCTGCTCTGAAATCAGATTGGAGGGTTCAGAATCCATATCGTCTGGCTTCATTTCAACTGTTCTAAATAGTTTGACAGAGTTTGGTATTCATCGTCTTTGAGCGCACGAAATGCGGGCATCTTCACGCCGGGTTTCAATGCGGACACATGTGCGATCCACTTCTGAAGGTTTCCTCGATTATTAGGAAACATATCCGCTCCCAGAGAGCTACGACTGCCGAGATGTGTCAAATCGGGGCCTAGCTTTCCATCAGCCTCTGTCCCTCGAATCGTATGACAGGCTCCACAGCCTGTCTGCAGGAATAATGCCTCCCCCCTCTCAGCAGATTCAGTTTGCGGCGTTATTCTGTCCGTAGACTGCTGCGTCAACCACTCATCAAATTCCTCTTTCTCGACAACGTCCACCGTAAAATTCATATAGGCATGGGAAGCACCACAATATTCTGCACAGGCCCCTCGAAAATGCCCCGTCTTCGTAGGATGCAATGTCAGGCGCGTGGTACGTCCGGGGATCATGTCGACTTTCCCGCCCAGTGAGGGAATCCAGAATGAATGCACGACATCATTACTGGTGAGGATAAACTCGACCGGTTCGCCTCGAGGTAATCGTATTTCATTAGCCAGTTCGACTGGCTTTCCACTTTGGGTCGGGTAACGCACTTTCCACCACCATTGATATCCCTCAATCTCGATCTGCAGCGTCCCTGCCGGAGGTCGGGCAAGCAGCGCGGGCAGAAGATTTAATCCATAGATCAACAGTACGGTGAGGATGATCGTGGGGGCTATCGCGCCTCCACCGATTATAAACAAGGCGGATTTCTGACGATGATGGGCGACGGGATTCAGATGCAGTGCATAGATCGACAAAGCGATCATGACTAACCAGATGACTGTTGCTCCCCCGGCCATCCACCAGAACAGCCTGGCAATCTGTTCGGCACCTGCTCCTGCAGGATTCAGTGCTGACTGCGAACTGGAACAACCGGAAATCAGAACACCTGCGCAGATCAGCTTAGCCTTGACAGCATCACCCTCGGCAGGCATTTCAATTACTTTCATTCTGGCGGGTCAGTAAGAAGTTCGATTTAATCTTATGAATAACAGGATCATCAGATTCATCTGCAATCCAAGAATATGGTTTAGAAAGAATTTCTTTCCTATTAAGGCCCGGCCAGATTGTGAAGCCAGCCTTTCTGTGTTTACAGAACGGCATCTGGCCGGGCCCGAAAAAGATATTTATGATTGATCTATTTGTTTCTCTCGCATGCGATTCCGTTTAATGCCTGCTGGCACTTCGGGGCGAAACAGGCAGTTCTGCCGTGACTTTCGGGGTTGATTTGGCAATTCCAATGACTCCTAAACCGGCTCGAGGACCTGCATCTCCAGATGGCTGACTGGCAAGATCATCAGCGCCGGCATGAATAACGATCGACCTGCCAATTACATCTGAGAGCTTGAAGTCTTCAGATCGCATATCGATCACAGCGACACCATTCTGATCGGCAGTAATATTCCCCAGGTCCCCGGCATGATGCTGACCTTTGCCTGGCTTCCCATGTTGATGACCTTCTGGAGCATAATGGCCCCCGGCAGAGCTGCCGTCGACCGCACTGAGATCACCAAACTCATGGATGTGAAACCCATGCTTGCCGGGAGTTAGTCCTTCGATTTTTCCTGTCAGATGCACCACTCCTTTGCTCTGCTGCAATTGAACCAGGCCAGTGGCACTGAAATCTTTGGTCGGCATCACCGCTACCACGGCCTTAGTTGTTTTTGGCTCTATCTCTTTCTGGTCAGATTTGACCGTAGACACCAGTGAAGTCGCAACAGGAATGACAGCAGAGAGCAGATAGAATACTTGGGTTTTCATGGTTCAAGTCCTTTACTTGCTTTTAGTGATAGCATCCTCTGTTATCACTCCAGATTCTATTAGTGAACCCAGCTTCAACCGCTGATTCGAAACCTGAAGCAGCAAAGATCTGAGTCCAACCATCAGACAACCCATCCTCACTACCAGCGCCTGTAGTGAGGAAGACCAAACTCATATTTCAGGCACGCGCTGCCGCTTTATTGGTCGATTCTTCAGCGATCTGCGTCAGAATTTTGTCGGCATTACCTTCTTCATCTAATGTTTCCTGCAGAATTTCAGCAAGGTTGGTTTTTCCCAGGCGCTGGGCAAAATTGCGGGCAGATCCGTAACCGGCCATTTCATAGTGTTCCACACGTTGAGCCGCGGCGATCAAGGCTGCATCTTTGACATTGGAATCCCCTTTCGCCTTAACCATCTCTTCGCCTTCGCTGATTAATCCTTTCATGGCTTCACAGGATTCTCTCTTAGGTTCGACACCCATCCCTTTGAAAACAGATTCCAGGCGTTTCACATGTTCTTTGGTTTCGCCCAGATGCGTTTGGAACGCCGATTTCAGTTCCTGGCAGGAAGCGGCCTCAGCCATCTTAGGCAAGGCATCGACGAGCCGATTTTCCGCATCGTATAAGTCCTGAATCTGCTCCACAAATAAGTCCTCTAAATTAGAAAATTCTTTACTGGTGAATAAACCCATTTTGATACTCCTGATTTTAAAATGACATTCTGTTCCGAGTGAAGTAAAACAGTGATACACTGTCGCTGCAGTCACGGTGGAAAAGTCCGCATTTTTTGTGCCGCGAGAATAGAAATTATGCCCTTCTTGCCAGACAGATCTGCAACCACCAAAGTGCAGAGAGAAAATGAAAAGCGCAAGAAGACATCCACAATCAATGCTGTTTTCTGCAGCCAATCCAGTAGCGTTTTTTATCCTGACAACAGCCGAGCTCCCGGGGTCAGATGGCGTTCTATCTCGTTTTTTTTCGGGAGATTCATATTTAATTAGCTGTGCACACCTGAACGACAGCGAATCAAAACAGGAATCGCCGGTTTACAAACCAATCTGGTTGCCAGGCAACCAGCGATCAGCTGCAGCGGACATGGATGGGAGACTGAGCTCATAAATGTTTTTCTGTACGACAAAATGTCCCGACAGCCGGTTTTCCGTTTATGGATTCAGGGCTATTTGATCGAATGATTTAAATGCGAGAATTAATAGAATTGAAGAAATGTCAATCCAGATAAATATGAGATACAGCAAGGTATCTGACGAGACTCATCTGGTAATCACTCAGACTATCGCACAGGGTTAGGGATCTGCCCAATACGGTCTTTTTAAAATGACAGCCTTGATCTGACCACATTCTTTGGCAAGCTGTATCAGCAACTGTATCTCAGTCTGCCATCGCGATAGCCAGCAGGTTCGCTCACTCGTTGAATGAATTATCTGTCTCTCCGAGTTCAGAGGTGATTCTCAAGAGACGGGAAAACGCAAGACGGCCGCCGATTCTCCACTTGGAATGCTGTGACCAGGTAAGGAGAATACAGTACCACCAGTGATCAGTGTTTGGACTGCAGCGTAATTTAACAGCTCATCTGAAACCATTCTCTCATCACAGGTTGTAATTGAGCCATCCTGCTCTTTATATTCCCCCCAATGCTGTTTGTCTTCCGCCAGTAGTAATGTATTTACCGCACCCTGCTTTGCTGCACGAATTGTTTTACCGAGATCGCATGTCGATGTATCACTGGCAGCTGACTCGTTGTAATATTCCAACGCAGTCTGACAATCACGAGTAAAAAACGACTCAACGACAGGCCAGGCTTGAGAATGCAATTGCTCGGCAGTCAACTCGTCTGGATTTCCAGTTACTGGTTCTTCTAGAAGATACTTGTAATGGCAAGTACTTTTAAAGAGTGGGAACAGGTAGTCAACGCCTGCGAATACCATTGGTGACTTCTCATTACCGAAATATTTCTGAATCGCCGTGTCAATGTGATGGAAATACTGTAGGATTTCATCTTTTTTCTGCTGGTCCATGTCAGCAGCGCCGTGGCCATGAAATACAATGTTTTTAGCAGTATTCGGCCCCCCCGTTGAATGCTGCTGAAGCGTGCTTGTATACTCGTCGATATTCAGCGCCGACTGCAGATCGGATGGAAGCTGATCTGGTTCCAGCTCTTCTATACTGTAGTGGGAACCAGCCAGAAGCCGCACACGATTTTGGCTGACAGCGAGCACGTAGAATCGACCATCTCCCTGAAGTAATTGAATGACAGGCCGAATATAGTAATGCGATCCCACAAATACCAACTCTTCGAATTTGAATGGTACACGGTAGCAAACAAAACGGTCCGATGCGAAAAAAATGGCTAATCCGTCACTCTGGTGTTCCCACCAGTCATCATTTGACTCAAGCGTTGAAGCTTCTGACAGCAATTCTGTTATTTGTACTTCATCCAGCCCATAATCCGCGAGCTTCTCTCTAGCCCCTTTTAATAAGTTTTTGAACCGGGTTGAATTTTGCTGCACTTCCCGGCCACTACGGTAGGTCGGCATATAAATTGACACTAATGGCTCTTGCGTTGTATCGATCAATTGCTTCAAGTCGGATCGCGTGAACTGGTCCATGATTACTCCATTTTTTTACACACAGGTTTAGTAAAACTGAAATATTGATTTCATTTTTCAGGAGAGATATTAACTTTTTCTATTTCTGTGACATTGAACCCAGAGATGAATGAGATTTATTTTCTTGCTTGATATTCATATCCTCCATCAAAATCACACACGATTGTATACACATAAAAATGTTGTGAATATCATTTTGACAAGCAAAACAACAACCCTATCACCCTATTGAATTCGATTGATAAGATCTGACTAACAGTCGTCATCCCATAAACTTTTTCTAAATTGATTCTCAATGGCGCAGAGACAGACTACTTCTAATCAATAAGGTCTGGCTTCGCTATGATTCCCAATCAATTACGTTGAGCTAAGAGTTGAAATAAATAATAGATGCTGCCTGACATGACATGTCACCCATCTGGTATTTCACCAGACAATCCCTCCAGGAGACGAAGGTGCGGAAAGCCTTCCTTCATCGGGTTGGGGCAACCACATCATTTCTGACGCACCTGATCTTCGATTGGCAGCATCTATTATTTTGAATGATGAAATTGTTTCGCAAAGCGCATGCCGCTTGGCTCGATATCCGAAGTGGTGGTCAATTGATATTCTCATTCTACTCTCCCTATCAATACAGCCTGGCTCCTGTTTGCTGGGAAGAAACTGACATTCGACAGGGATGTCGCTCAGTAATTGATTCGAGATCGGATTTTTGATTACTGCCTGACAAGCCAGATTCATTCATCAATATGGTTGCTGAGCGTTCATATTGTTCAATCAATGATCAGTCAGACTTCATTGTTCACCCTTATATGCTCTGCCACGCCTTTCTGTCTTTTCAAAAGAAAATAATGGTTCGTTTATGGATGATTCAATCCGTGACACAACAATCATCTTCTCAGAATTAATGAATCAGGAATGCGATATGCAAACATTATCCTGTAAAACAGGAATGCTGTTGATTGTGTGAAAGGAATCGGTCGGAAGTTTTGAGCAATGGTTAATTTCATCAGGGCGAAAAAATGAAAGCAGTCACATTTAATGAATACGGATCGCCCCGGGTTTTAAAACTATCCCAGATCAACAGACCTGATCCTGATAAACACGAAATACTGATTCAGGTCGCTGCAGTTGGTGTCAATCCCATTGACGCAAGATTGCGTCAGGGAGAAATGAAATGGTTGCTGCCGGGAGGCTTTCCCAGAGTCCCAGGCTATGATGTTGCGGGGATCGTCAAAGTGTCAGATCCTGCCAGTGATTTCGAACCAGGCGACCGCGTTCTCGCGTTCCTGGATAATATTTATGGTGGTGCTTACGCTGAGTATGCTGGCTGTTCGGCACATTGCGTTGTCAAAATTCCGGATGCCCTTTCATTTACACAGGCAGCAGCGATCCCCTTAGCTGGCTCAACGGCATTACAGTCCCTCCGAGATTTTGGTCATCTCAAGCCCGGCGATCGCGTCCTCATCAATGGTGCTAGTGGAGGTGTCGGTGCGTTTGCCGTTCAAATTGCAGTCGCTTATGGAGCTGAGGTAACCGCAGTCGCCAGCACCCGGCATGAAGACTTTGTCCGTTCACTGGGTGCTTCGCATTTCATTGATTATAAACGGGAAGACTTTACTGATTCCTCACAAAAATGGGAAATCATCTTCGATGTCGCGGGAAAGCGGTCCTACTCCCAGGTAAAAGACTCCCTCGCTCGAACTGGACAGTACGTCACAACCGAGCCCAGCTTTCGCGGTTTGGCCATTTCTGTTCTTACCTGGCCGCAATCAGAGCAGAGCCATGTCATGTTGGCACATCCGAAAATAGAAGATCTTACAGAACTTGTTCGGCTCTGGTCAGAAAAACAACTGATTGTCACGCTGGCAGACACTATTTCATTCAGTGATGCTGTAAAAGCACATCAAATGATTGAAGAAGGAGGCTTCTGCGGCAAGCTGGTTCTAAAGCCGAATCTCTTTAACGCTGACTGAAAATGTTTGAGATCCATGGCAAGCTGATCGCCAGCTGGAAGTTCCTGGCTGGTTCGGCATAGTTTTTGCGAATATTTTTTGAGTTAGAAACGGTCAGATGATTCATCAGACACCAGATCAAATCAATGTCGAATTAATTTTACATTGAAATGGTCGTCCATCTCACTACGAGCGCAAGGAGAATCGCATGTTACATCACACATTTCCTTTAATACTGCTTGTCCTGTTTACGGCAGGTTGCACCGAACAGGAAAACAGACCGAATGAACCACCAGAAAATAACCAGACGCAGACTGAAATGGGAGAGCCAGGCCAACTGACACCCCAGGCTGCAGATGAAACGGAGGCTGTTACGAAAGCAGTCTGCAAGCTCCAACCCATTGGTGACAGCCAGGTTTCAGGGATCATTCATTTCACCAGGGAAGGAAATAAAATACATGTGGAGGGAGAAATCACAGGTTTGAAACCAGGGAAACATGGATTTCACGTTCATGAAAAAGGAGACCTGTCTGATAAAGAGACCGGTAAATCTGCGGGAGGTCACTTCAACCCTACTGATAAACCACATGGCAAGCCCACCGATTCAGAACGTCACGTGGGTGACCTGGGCAATATCGAAGCCAATGCTGACGGGCTGGCTAAAGTGGATATCGTTGATGAAGTGATCCAATTGAATGGAGAGAACTCAATTATTGGTCGTTCGATTGTTGTACATGCCGGGGAAGATCAGTTTACCCAACCTTCAGGTGATGCTGGCGACCGGGTGGCATTTGGTGACATCATCGAAGAAAAAACGGATTGAATATTGAATCGAGCCATCGTTCCGTTTTTTTGATCTCAAAGCAATTCACGCCCCTGGCAGATCGTTGACCTGCCAGGAAGGTGGGCCGTACGCGGATCACCCGTCGTCGATTTTATGGGTTGAGCGAGAAAATAAACTATGCCTCACTATATCTGCACAAATTGTGGCACACAGTACGCAGAAGCAGTTCAACCTCCGGAAGAATGTGCCATCTGTATTGAAGAACGGGAGTTTGTAGCCTGGGAGGGCCAGAAGTGGACGACCTCAGACCAACTGGCAAAATCACATCGAAATGTGTTCTGCCAGGAAGAGAAAGGACTGTCTGGCATTGGGATGGAACCCTCCTTTGCGATCGGGCAACGCGGCTTGCTGATTACACATCCCGAAGGAAATGTGCTCTGGGATTGTATCTCCCTGCTGGATAACAGTCTGGTTGAGATGCTGAACGGAATCGGCGGGCTCTCTGCCATCGCCATCAGTCACCCGCATTATTATTCCTGTATGATGGAATGGGCTGAAGCTTTTGATTGCCCTGTTTTTCTCCATCATACAGACCGTAAATGGGTCATGCGATCTGGTCCGGCCATTGAGTACTGGGAGGGCGACCGGAAAAACATCGGCGCTGGTCTGACTCTCATTCGTTGTGGCGGACATTTTGATGGCGGAACTGTTTTACACTGGCCAGCGGGAGCCGGCGGGAAAGGCGTTTTGTTGAGCGGGGATATCATCCATGTCGTGCAGGACCGTCGCTGGGTCAGTTTCATGTACAGTTACCCCAATCTCATCCCTCTCTCTGCTTCGAAAGTACGGCAGATCGTTGAGTGTGTAGAGCCATTCGAGTTTGATCGGATTTATGGAGCGTGGTGGGGAAAAACCGTATCAAGCGATGCCAAAGCCGCCGTTGATCGCTCTGCCAGACGGTATATCCAGCACCTTCAGGAATGATATTCCATCAGGCAATCCAACACTCTGAATCAATATCGCTGTCAATACAGTCGAACTTTGCGTGTCTGGATCATAAAGAACCTCCTGTTACAGGTCCCTACCCTGACTGATGTAACGCGATATCATCTCCAGCAGTTCACTGGAGTGGATCGGCTTGCTCAGATAGTCATCGCAGCCCAGTTCCAGACACCGGTTCATATCCCCCTGCATCGCATCGGAGGTCAGTGCCAAAATCGCCCGGCGAAAACCGATTTCGCGCAGTCGGGCCGCTGCCTGGTAGCCGTCCATTCGCGGCATTTGCATATCAAGCAAAATTAAATCAACAGTCAAGCCGTTCTGTAACTGGTTCTCGATCAGTTCCACTGCCTGGATTCGGTCTTCCGCGAATTCGGTCTCGATGCCTGCCCGCTGCAGTAACAGATGCGTCAGATGGCGGACATCCCGTTGATCATCCACAATCAGCACACGGCATTGAAGCTGATACTCCCGTACGGTTGTAATAGCTTTTATGGGTACCACTTCCAGATTGGGACTCGTTATTTTAACGTTTTCTCTCACCGGTAGATTTATCGTGCAACTGAAGGTACTCCCTTCTCCCGGCTTACTGGAAACAGAAATGTTACCATTCAGCATTACTGCCAGGCGTTGACTGATTGCCAGCCCCAGGCCTGTACCTCCGTAATTGCGGGTAACGGACGCATCACCCTGCGAAAATGACTGGAATAAGTGAGACTGTTGTTTTGGCGTAATCGTTTGGGATCAGTTTCAATTCGCTCCGGGAGATCGCTGATAAACTCAATGCCAAAGTCCAGTTTTTTTTCCTCAGCACGGACATGCATCATGGATTGTATATCTGCGAGCATCTCACTCAGCGAAAAGGATTCCTGACTGATCTCCAGCTTACCTGCTTCACTTTTAGATAAGTCCAGAATGTCATTAATAATCTCCAGCAGAAAGTTACCATTACGTTTGATATTCTGGAGATACTCTGCTTTCTCCTGTTCCTGTTCCATACCGATCAATAGATCGGTATATCCCAGAACGGCTGTCATCGGCGTACGGATTTCATGACTCATATTCGCTAAAAAAGCACTCTTGGCAACATTGGCCTGTTTCGCCTGCTTCTCACTTCTACAAAGCGCTTCTTCTCCTTCCCGCTCCTGAGTGAAATCCCAGTTCAAACCGAATATCTGTGTCACGTTGCCTTGGGGATCACGTACGATTTCATCCACCCCTGCCAGCCAGCGCACTTGACCATCGGGGCGCATAATCCGAAATATCTGATCATATTCTTTCTCCCCCTGAACGGCCTCATCCCATGCTTTGATCAAACCGGGCAGGTCCTCCTTGTGCACACAGGAAAAGAATGTCTCTGGTGAAGCTGCTGTGACGGAAGCAGCCAGTCCCGGTAGCGCGGTAATCAGCCCCAGCATGATGGTACCAGTCACTGCTTCTCCCAGGCCGGTCCGATCTGCCAGTCAATCTGCGTATTCAGCCAGCTTCACCCCCGAGATTCCAATCACGATCGCCGCAACAATAAATACGGATATATCTCCCCAGAGTGGCAGATCCAGTTGATACATGGTTTGACAGTCTTTTTTCTATGATATTGTTCACAGATTATTAGCAATGAGATCAGGAAGTTCATTTACTTCAATGATTAGAACAACTGTAAGAATAAAAGGCAGCTGGCAAACCAGAGTGATCGCTGAGCAATCAAGAGGATGTTTCCTCTTTTATTTACTCGTTTATGTTCGCGTTCCAGTCAAAATACCCAGTATCTGAACAGTAGCTCCCTGTGAACCCAGAGAGTCGTTTCTATCCGACTGCAGTAACGCGACACTACATGATGTAAATAATGGTCTGTCCTCATTCTCTCAAGTTGACACACAGTACGCTCCCTGCAAATCCCATACGATTTGTAACACTGCGAGAAACTTTCCTCCTGATTCGGGTTTTCATCGAAAAAACCGCTGAGTTTATAGGGAGGCAGTCGGTTGTTACCTCTCACAAAATTACATACTGCCCGCAGTTTATCCGTCATTGATAGACAGGAGATCCATTTATGAAGATGGATTCACTCGAGCATATTACTCTTCTCCAGCTCTGTGAAATAATCTGCCCGACAGACCATTTCGAGCCATCGTGTTCTCATATTTCTCCTGAGCACGCTTTTAAACAGAGGAAATTTGTTCTCCGGCATTGCAGTTGCTTAAAATCGATTTGCATCTCCATATTCACAGTAACCAGGAGAGTTCATATTCGATTGAATCCTCTAAGGGATAAAAGGAGTGAAATCGACTGGGAGCAGTCTGCGCACAGCTGATCAAGTATGGCAAAACCCGCGCTGGTTTGCTGTGCTTGACAGTTATTATGCTAAGACAATGAACATGGGATGGACCATCGACATAACCTTCAACCAACAGGAACACACTCATGACACGTGAACCGATGATTGACCATGGGCAAACTCTCACTGGCCCAGCCGGCAAGGTGATCGGCTTTCTTGATGGTAAAGAGAAGTTTGAATCATTTGCGGATACATTACTGGCTACCGGCTATCCAGAGACGTCTGTGACTTTGCTTTATGGCGAAGACGGAATTCACCTCCTGGAACGAATGCAGGAACATCGCTTCTTTTTTTCAGATTCTGAAGACAGCATCATCCAAACCGGTATCCGAGAGCTGAAGCTGGGACATTGTGCCGTGTCCGTGGAAGTCGCCGACCGTCAGCATGCCGTGGACATCGCAAAACTGGCAAAACCTCACGGGGGACACGGTTTCATGTACTTCGGAACCTGGGTCAATGAACGAATTCCGACCTGATGAATTTAAAGGGGTCAGGACTCTTATTTATTGAGTCCTGACCCCTTTTTTTCTGAAACCGTGCGGTAGAGAAACGCATCCGAGGTGAGCAGCGAAACCAGCAGTGCATTCATGCTGCCGCCGTTCTCTTTGTAAGCGCGATACGCTGCCTGAAGAACCGGGGCATCATTGAGGGTTTCGTTGCGGCCCATCCAGAAACGAAACGCGTGGCGGACGAAGACCTGTTCGGACCGCTCGCTTGCTGCAAGCTTTTCTATCAGCTCAATCGCGTTGGCAACTTTACCATCCAGGGCAGCATCCCCGGAATCAATGATCTCGCCCGTTGTGTCAACCGGCTTCTCAAGTTCCAACTCGCGATACAGGCCGGCATGGTTAAACATTTCAAACGGAAGTCCCAGTGGATCCATTTTCTTGTGACAGGTCCAGCAATATTCCTGCCTGGTGACCCGCATTCGTTCCCGGAGCGTATTTTGTGGTTCATCCGGCAGCATGGCATCCACGGTGATGGGAACATCGGGAATGCCGCCGCCCAGTAAGCGCTCGTGAATCCATCTGCCGCGACGGATCGCATGATTATCCATGGCATCGGAGTGGGAGACCAGCCAGCTCGGATGAGTCAGAATCCCCAGGCGTTGTCCTTCAGGTACAGTGGCGAGAAGCCGTTCCGGTTCCATCGATCCGGTACCGAAGCTGCGCCGACTGACACGTGCATAGATCTCCGTCCCAGACAGTTCCGCCGGGGTGACGCTGTGATTCACTCTGTCCTGATTTCTCCTCTTACGCTTCGGCGGTTCTTTCCCGGATTTGTCTGCCTCTTTTCGAGCCAGTTCCTCTGCGGCTTTTCGGGCTGCAATCTCTTCTGCCCGGGAACGCCGCTTACCAAAATAGATTTTGTCTGCATCAGTGGCCACAACCCGATCCGTGGTCAGCAGTTGCTTCAATACATCCCGATCTTCCTTGAGGATCAGCTCGATCAGTCGATCCGTACTCGCTGTCGCATCGAACATCGCCCGGTAATGGGCCTGTCCTCGATTGCTCACCCCCGTTTGTGCCAATGCCCGGGCGTCTTTGCAGATGTAACCGGCCAGGTCATAGTCAAAGTAATCACGGAAGAAACGCAGAATACGAGGCTTCCTGATACTGTCGTCGGCCAGCATCCGTTCCACTTCCCGTTTTACATCGGCCCTCGTCCGCATACGTCCTTCAACAATCGCTGTCCGTAATTCTTCATCCGGTTTGATGTAACGCAGCGCGTGATTGACTGCCAGCCCCAGTTCCCAGTCCTGCAGCATGACACGTCCGTATTGATCTGGTTGACCAGCTTTGGCAAGTTCCGGCCTGAAGAGTGCGTCACGCTCGAGAAAAATAGACGACAAACCAAGGACGGCGCCGTCTTCCTTACCAAGTTTCTCGATGGACTGTTTCACAATCGCCGTGTAGTCGTCTGACTCCTTTTTACTCGGGGGACGGAACGTCAGCATTTCAAACAGGTAATCCACGGCAGCCTGCAAGCCCTCATCGGTAACACCTTCCTGCCGCATGAGATCATAGACCGGAGTCAGGGGGCGCGCGACCTTCGTACTGTAGACAATACTTGTGGGTAAACCGCGAATATCGCCTTTCATCTTGTCCGCGATGGATCGGGGATTATCCGTAATCTGATAAGGCTTGGCGATGCTCAAAGGACCATAAGCCATATAGCGCAGAATGTCCTCAGAAATCCCCAGGATCTGTGTCGCCTCCGCACTGTTGACAGAATAGAAGTCAGGATAGTTTTCCAGACCATGAGTACGGGCCGATGAGAGCACAGCGGGAACACTCTTGACGGCCGTCGCATAAGCCACAGTCCCCCCCTGCCATTTAATAATTCGATCTGTACCAAAGTAGAGCTTAAGTTCGCCGCCGTGATTCGTCGGCACCACATCTCCATGAGTCCGCAAACCAGGCTTAGCTGGATCGTACTCCGGCTCTTTATTGATCAATTCATTCAGGCGCGTAATGTGTTCCTGAGGCGTCAATCGCCACAGGCGTGCCGGCGAAGATGCAGGAGTGAGTTTGATCTCCTCTGGCATTGGGCCGAACAGCAGGCTGTGGTCGACATAGTTCCCTTTATTCGGATCGAGATGATCATGAAAACCACCCTTGTCGCGCATCGCGCGTGTCAGTTCACCGACAATCAGGTCTGAGAACTGCAGCCGTTCCACCACCTTGGGCTGAGTCATCTCCTTGGGAGGCATCTCTTTCAGGGTGACCTGTGCCCACACGCTTCTCCAGGTCGCGGCATTGACTTCGTCGACAGGTCCCAGGTCATGGAGCGAGAGATTGCCCTCAGGTTCTGTTTCCCCATGACAGTCCACACAATGCCTGTTCAGAAACGATTGAGTAAAGGCTTCAAAGTCTTGGGAAACCTTTTGACCGGGAGTGTAAGCCTCACCATAAGCGTCTGAGAGCAGACAGCACAGCAGCGCGAGAACCAGAACCAGTCGGCACCCGGTCATACCAGCAGTTCCTGAATCGGGCCGGTAGTGGTATCGAACTTCCTGGCCAGCTTTTCATTCATATTGAAGTGATCACAGGGAACCCCCGCGGTGTGCAGTAGCGTCGCGTAGAGTGAGTTGATGGGACGTTTACCGTCCAGTTGCGTAAAGCAACCTGTCTTGAATGAGCCGTCAAAATTCCCCAGCAGCATAACCGGCCAGTTGGCACCACTGGTATGCTGCTTGTCCGCATTGTTACTGGTGTAAACAATCAGCGTGTGGTCCATCATCGTACCACTTCCTTCTGGAACGCTTTCCAGTGCTTCGATGATCTTCACCAGCATGCGGCTGTTATACTGACGGATCTTAATCCAGATGGGGTTGCCAGGCTGCGCCATGTGCCCCAGGTTGTGCCCCTGTTGGTCGATGCCCAGTCCCTTCCATGCTCCGAAGATTTCGCCGCGGCCCGAACCAATGGTCAGCGTATTGGTGATACCTGATGTGAGCGACGAGATTCCCAAGTCGAGCAAAGCATCATGCCAGTCTGTTTCATACTCGGGACTGGTATATCGCGCATCCACTTTGGGAGCAAATTTCCGCAGGTGATCTGCAACCGAATCCAGACGATCACGCAGTCCATTGACATCTTTGAATCCATTCACAAATTGACCGTAACGCTGCTGGTCTGCAGTCGGAAGCGATCGGCCCTTCGAAGCGGCTAACTTTTCAATCTGATTGAGTAAATTGGATCGGGCTTCGTGCTGGAGTCGAATATCACCGGTGGAGATACCGCCATACAACATCTGGTAAAGATGATTCGGATTGGAATGCATAAAAATCGGCTGACCGGCACCACTGGCAGAAAGCGTTGCGATGGTAGGCTTGGTCTTCATGTTCTCGATGGAATCCATGCCAATACACAAGTGAGGCAGAAGTGTCTGAGGCAAGACTTTGCTCAATTCATAATCGATCGTCGCTGCACTGGGAGGCACTCCGTCACTGCCGCGATAGCCCCCCAGAGCGCCAAAGAAGGCACTATGAGACGGACTGGTGTGGATGCCATGCAGGCCATTGATAATGTGCAGGCGTTCCTTGTAAGGTTCCAGCGGACTGATGGGCTCAGGGAGTTTGACTTTTGCCAGCGAGCCACTGCGTTTCATCCCTTCCGGAATGCAGGTGGCCGGATCAAATCCCTGGTTCTGCATGAAGAACACGATCCGCTTCGGAGTCTCCTTACGGGCCGATGATGATGCCAGGAGCCGTTCGGGAAGAAAGGGAAGTCCCAGTGCAGCACCTGCACCAGCCGCCATACCTTGAATCATTTTTCTACGGGTCAGCATGATTAATCTTTCAGGAAACGAAGCAACTATTTAACTGTGATCGAATTTTTTATCAGGATCGGTCTGTTGGTTCAGACACCCCGATGAATTAACACCCCGATACAGATCATCTGGCACTGGCAGGCATCTCTGATACTTGAACAAGGGAGGCACTATGTTCAAGCAGGAAGACTTAATGAAACACTGGATTTAACAAGAACATTTTAACTGGTTTCAGCGTCGATGCAACCTGTAAATCAGGGCAGAATCGCTCCCACGGGAGAGTTTCATTCATTCCATTGTTCTGCACCTGGAGATCACTCTTTGAGCCCCTGAGAACGTTTTCAGCCAGCACAAGGCCACACAGGCCAGTAACCCCGAACTCCAAATGAAGCAGGAACTGTCTTGAAATCACTTCTGAAACTGCAGTTGCATTCGGATCAGATTCCCACTGGTCATTCGGACAGAAATGTAATCTTCCTGATCAACGGTTTGAGTCTGTTACCGACCAACCATCTGAACTGTCGTGAATAGATCAGGTTTCGTTTTGCCCCCTGAATGCGCTCAAGCTCTGAATCAATTCTCGGGGACCTTCGACGGGAGCTCCTCTGTCCCCAGTTGATAAATCACAAAATTCCCCCCGACATAGAGCTGATTCCAAAACACCTCAGAGCCGTAATACTCTTTGAGATATTCTCTGAGCATGGAATCCATTTCAGGATGTGAGATGAGGAAAATCTGTCTCGATCCCAGCAGTTCGTCCAACGGTGATTCAATCTGGAACGCTTTCATTTTTTTCTGAAACAAAGGCGAACCCTGGCATCCGTTAAGAAACAGATATTTGAAGTCTTTGAATACCGATTGATTATCCAGGGGTAGAAATCGATCTATGGGAAATGTCCAGATCGCCACGAACACTTTATCCGGCAATTTCTCCTTCAGCAGTTGCACGTCCTGTTTCAACCGGGTGTTCCGCTTTACGATCCGGTCTGACCAGGAAACGTATCCCAGCAGCATTGCAGAGCTGAGTAGAATTAGAATCACCATACCAGTTTTGAGCAGGAGTGGCCCGCGAAAGATACGACCGGTCGCCGCCAATCCTTCTTTACCAGTGACATTCATCAGTAACGTAAAATAATAGCAGAGAGCGATAAGGCAGGAAAAGACCCGATCGGGTAATTTCTTGTAGACCACCAGGTAAGCCATAATCAGAACACACCAGAGGACAGTCCATTTGATACTCTTTCTCTGCCAGCTCCCTTTCTGTCCCAGATATGTAAAGAGCAGCGTGGCGAAGAGACTGAAATAAGTGACCGGACGAGTGAGCGCGTGCCGGACTGCCTGCTTTCGGGAGGCGGTCACCTCAGGCATCTGACTCAAAGGTAAAGTATCGACTTGCTGTTGGAACCGCTGCAATCGATCAAGGCTGAATTTTTCCTGATCCAGATAGACCCACTCACGAAACGCGCGGTAATCAGACCTGCTCCAGTTTACATCAGCAAAGATGTTCTGGGTCTGCTCATTATAGGGGATTTCGATATCATTAATCAGGGGAGCTATCGCGGTGTGGTAAGTTAAAAATTCTCTCCATTCTTCATCCAGTTGATAGTATTGCGCGTCATAATAATGCCCCCCCAGAACACCAAAGACAGCCAGGGCAGCCGGCAGGAGATAGACCTTGATCTTCAAACTGCTGAAATACTGATAGAACAATAACAGAAGCATTGGCAGAGAAGTCAGGACCAGCATCTGCAATGACTGAAAACGAACCAGGCTGGCGAAGATCAGACAGCAGGCTCCCTCCCATTTAAGCCAGGGCCGATGCCTATCCCTGCAATCCAGCATCAGGCTGACCATGATCAGCGACAGGCCCGCCAGGCCGATCAGAAATGCTGTTGAAGTAAACTGAACGTGCACCAGAAAGTAGACTCCTACCCCCACATAAAACATCAGGTAGCTGAACAGTATCAGGCGATTTCGCTTCAACAGGAGCATTGAATATAATAAAAGCCAGTGAGCCACGAACTGGGTCAGTAACAGGTAGCCACCATACCAGGGAATGAGTGGAGCCAGCATGTAGAGATGCTTCAGTAACAATCCGATCAGCACGTTCGTGTAAAGCAGGTGCTCATCAGGGCCGACGACTGTCCCGTAGCCGGAGGCCACCAGCCCCATGACCGGATCGTCATTTGTGTCGTATACCGGCGTCAAGATCAGGAACGTCAATCCGAACAGGCAGAGCACAATTCCCGCTGCCCAGAGTGCTGGTGATTTCTCAAGCCGGTTGGCGAGTCCGGCGGACTCGGGTTGATGTTGTGCTTCCGACATGATGTTCCTGAATGCTCTCAGAAATAAGATCCCCGGGTTTGTTAACAATCTGCTGCACGTGTAAACGCAAAAGATATACCAGAATCTGCAGAGTAACGATTGTTGCGAAAATACAGATTATTCGAGTCTTGACATCACTACCAGGTGAACTGCTTTTCGTTCTGCGCAAACTGATCGTGAAAGAAATTCTTGCATTGTGCCGCGGTTATAGCCGTGAATTCATCCGCCATCCCCGCTCTCAAAACAGTACCATCAAGACTTTCAAGAGCTCATAGCGGTCAAAGATCGGCCCTGGCACCAACCTGACAGGAAAACAGCCATCTGTCTGACTGATGCACATAAGCCGAAACATTTTGTATCGATACGTTAATTCTGTTCATGTGACTTTATATGAGAGATCAGTACGCAGACAGATACTTCGTTAGAGCTGGTATATCTTTTGGGTGAGAGGATTGTTTGACTTACCGGTAGTTCCTGCCAGAAGTCGCTCAGAAAGAACTGGTATCCAGATTTTTCATCAGCAGGATGGTATCCGTAGAATGCGTATTCTCTTTTGAAAAGCCACGCTTTCGAAACAGTTCCAGCATGCGACGGTTATCCGGAGCCGTTTCGGCCACAATCCGTTTTACCCCCCAGGTCCGGCAAACCTCCAGGCAGAAATCCGTCAACATGGATCCCAACCCCTGTCCCTGCCAGCGATCTCCCACCAGGACGGCATACTCGGCTTCCTGATGATCGGCATCAGCCACCATGCGTCCCACGCCAATCAGCTCTCCTGTTGGATCATCGACTCGCTCTGCGACGATCGCAATTTCACGGTCATAGTCAATAAAACAGAAACGGGTCGCCATATCATGTGTTGTACCTTGAAACGTAAACCGGAACCGTGCCCGAATGGACTCGGGTGAACAACCCCGTAGCAGTTCATGCCATTTATCCTCGTCTTCGGGTTGAATCGGTCGCAAGCGCACGAGGGTACCATCCTTCAGCGTCACTGATTTTGTAAACTCGTCCGGATAAGGTCGTATTGCCAGCTGAGAATAAGGACGGGACGACTTTTCCCTCTGTGTTCGATCAACAACAATCCGAGCATCAAGGGCAACGGAATTCCTGGGTGTCACCATGAGAGGATTGATATCCAGTTCCACAATTTGCGGAAAATCGGCAACAAAGTAGGACAGCCGGATCAATACTTCGATCAGTTGATCCAGGTTCACAGGTGGGCGCCCTCGATAGCCGTTCAATAAAGGCCAGGAACGCAGCGATTCCAGCGCATGTCGCGCCAGCCGTTCATTCAGAGGAGGCAATTCCAGTGCACGGTCCTGGTACAATTCGGCAGAGGTTCCCCCTGCTCCGACCAGCAGCACCATCCCAAATACCGGATCGCGTTTGACCCCCAGAATCAGTTCATGCCCTTCCGGCTCGGAAACCATTCTCTGAACCGTCACTCCCTCTACATCCGCATCTGGCCGCGATTCTTTCACACGTTGCATGATGCGTGCATAAGCTTCACTGATTTCACGATCATCGAACAAATCCAGTTCGACGCCTCCCACATCTGTTTTGTGAGTAATCTGTTCGGAATAGACTTTGAGCACAACCGGCCGCCCCATCTGTTGAGATAACTGCACAGCTTCTTCCGCGCTGCGAGCTACAACTGTTCGATTGACCGGGATCCCATAGGCTTCCAGGAGTGTTTTTGAAGTACACTCGGAGAGGATATCGCGCCCTTCCAGTAACGCGGCGTCAGCCAGTTCCCTCAGGTGCGGTCGATCCAGCAAATAGTGGACCGGCATCGCGCGCGGAGTTTCATACAGAAACTCACGATTCCGGGCATAGGTCACCAGATACATAAATGCCCGCACGGCCTGCTCTGGAGTATTGTAGGTGGGTATGCCGGCAGCAGTCAGACGTGTTATTCCTTCCAGAACTTTTCCTCCTCCCATCCAGGAAGTGAGAATCGGTTTCGATGTCAGCTTCGCCGCTTTGATGACCGCATCAGCAGCTCCGGTAGGATCGGTCATTGCCTGGGGAGACAGGACTACCAGTACCCCATCCACCTGAGAATCAACGAGGATAATTTCAAGCGCCTTGCCAAATCGTTCCGGCAATGCATCCCCCAGAATATCCAGCGGATTTCCATGCGACCAGGCTGGCGGTAACACACGATTCAGCTGCTCAATGGTCTCTTCCGAAAGCGATGCCAGGACTCCTTTTCGTTCCAGCAGCGCATCGGTGCACATGACCCCGGGACCTCCTGCATTGGTGAGAATCGCCAGTCGTTCCCCCCGCGGAGGCCTGTGTCGCGCCAGTAATTCAGCGCAGTCAAACAGGTCATCCAGTTCAAAAACGCGTACGATCCCTGCGCGAGCGAATGCTGCTTCATAAACAGCGTCAACGCCTGCCATCGCTCCTGTATGAGATGACGCCGCCTTGGCAGATTCCTGAAAACGCCCTGCTTTGTAGGCAATAATCGGTTTGTGCTTAGTAAATGCCCGCGCTGCCGACATGAATTGACGTGCTTCGGTAATCGACTCCACATACAGGATGATTGACTTCGTTTGCGGATCCAGGGCAAAGTAGTCGATCAAATCAGCAATGCCGACATCCAGCATATTCCCCACAGAGACAAAATGAGAAAAACCAACCTTTTCCTGTAACGCCCAATCCAATACAGCAGTACACAGTGCGCCAGACTGCGAGATAAAGGCAATATTTCCAGTGAGGGGCATGTCCGTAGCAAAACTAGCATTCAGATTGACATAGGGAGCCATGATTCCCAGGCAGTTCGGGCCAATAATTCGCATTCCGGAAAACTGCCTGGCAATACTCAGAACCTGCAGTTCCCGCTCTTTCCCTGCGGCTCCGGTTTCACGAAAACCAGCTGACAGAATCACGATTCCCCGAATTCCCGCTGTCCCACACTGCTGGATCACATCGGGTATCGTTTGTGCCGGAGTGCAAATCACAGCCAGATCGACGGGTTCAGGCAGGTCCAGAACAGATTGATAACAGATATGTCCGTCTAACTCTGAATGTCGGGGATTCACGGGATAAACTTCGCCGGAAAATCCGCCTGTCACCAGGTTTTGAAAGACAGTCTGTCCGACGCTCAGTGGACGTTGACTGGCTCCCACCACGGCAACCCGACGGGGACGAAATATCTTATCAAGGTTCCGAATCGGCATAAGAAACTGTCTCTGCTGTTTGTGATCCGTCTGAACTGCGCTTGTCAATATTCAGGCAGATGCCATTTCCAGTAAATGATGTTCAATACATTCTGCAAGAGCGCCGGGATTATATCCCCCTTCCAGCACACTTACGACACGTCCATTGGCATGCGTTTTTGCGATTTCAAGGACAACCCGGGTGAGCCTGGCATAATCTTCACTTTCCAGTCCCAGTGATCCGATCGGGTCGTCTTTATGAGCATCGAAGCCAGCACTGATCAGCACGAGTTGCGGTCTGATGCGTGCGGCCATTTGTTCAACAGCCGCTGTGAACAGCTCGCAATAGTGTTCCCGCGATGTACCCGATTCAACCGGAACGTTCATGGTTGTCCCCAGTCCTTTCCCGGCACCTGTTTCTGCAGCAGTTCCCGTATTTTGATAAAACGAAGAACGATGAATTGACAGAAATCCAACCTGCCCATCTTCCCAGAAAATTTCCTGCGTACCATCTCCATGATGTACGTCCCAGTCTACAATCAGCACCCGCTCCAGTCCCAGTTCCCTGATCGCCAGTCGCGCACCGACGGCCACATTATTGAACAGACAAAAACCCAGCGCCGATTCGGGCGCAGCATGATGTCCGGGAGGACGCACCAGACAGAAGGCCCGCTCTGCTTTGTCTTGAACAATCTGCTCCACCGCATCGCAGACAGCACCGACAGCCTTTCGCGCCACTCCATATGACTCGGGGCAGACGACCGTATCTTCTGAAATATGCCCTCCCCCCTGTTCACAGAACTCTTTCACGAAACGAATGTACTGTTGCGAATGCACGCGTTCCAGTACGGTATCTGTAACTTCATTCCATGACCGCTGACGACAATGTGCATGCATGGCAATCTGGCTGGCGCGTCTCATTGCGGGAAGAATACGGGTGGCATTTTCCGGAAGATCCCCGGTATCATGTTTCAGGAAAACAGGGTCAGAATAAAGCAGGATCATAAACAGTTTTTCCGTGTTATATGGCAATCATCATCAAGTCGTGACACGTTGAAGCAGAGTGGGCCGTAAACTGCTCTTAATAGTTTTCCGTGACGAAATGAAATGAGCATACAACAACGACCAGCGAGAAGATACGCTCTCTGTACTTCTGAAAGACAGTACGTTGATCGCGGTGCCAATGATATCCCGGAAAAAATGGGGGCGGCAACAGTTCAACCTGTAGCAGTTTTCTCACGATGAATGGTCGGGAGAAGATTTCTCATACGCTTCGCGGACATGCTGGATTTCCTCGTTTTCACTAATGCGCAGTTCATCCAGCAATCCCTGCAGTTCCGTCAAGGCTTCATTCCAGTTCTGAAAGGGAGGCTCTGACTGCTTCAAACGTGTACTGAAATCGCCGATCTGCGTCAGGAATTTTTTATGTTTTTCTCGAAAATCCGGAACCATAATACAAAATCCGGGTGACTCATCCATAACCGGTTTAAAATACCCCTCCTGCTCCTCATCATGGAAATGCTTCGAGAGCAGATCCCGTAAACCTTCCATGCGGGTTCCCATTTCTCCGTATTTTGGTAAGCCTCGTTCATCCAGTTCTCTCCACCAGTGATTCAGCTCCTTAATATGCTCCAGAATCTGTTCATGACCGTCCAGAAGATACTGTAAATGCTCGTGTGATTTTTTTTTCGTTTCCCCAACACGATCAGGTTTCATTCGATCTCGATGATTCATATCAATTGGTCACTTTCTATGTTTCTATTCCAGCAACAGATTTAATAGATGCCAGGTCAGCCTCTACTTCCGCGATACGTGTTACCGTTTTAACAACGGCATCCGGATTCAGTGAGATACTGTCAATTCGCTGCTTCACCAGAAATTCCGCGATTTCCGGGTAGTCACTGGGAGCCTGTCCACAAATCCCGATCTTTTTCCCCGCTGCTTTCACACGTTGAATGGCAGTTGCCAGCGACTCCATCACCGCCGGATCACGTTCATCAAAGATTGACGCAACGACTTCAGAATCGCGATCCACGCCGAGTGTCAACTGGGTCAGATCATTGGAACCGATCGAAAACCCATCGAAGATTTCCGCAAACGCCTCAGCCTGAATGACATTACTGGGGATTTCGCACATGATATAAATTTCCAGCCCGTCTTTGCCTCTCTGTAAACCATGCCGTGCCATTTCTTCGAGTACTTTTCTCCCTTCTGTCACGGTACGACAGAAGGGAATCATCAGTTTCATATTCGTCAGGCCCATCGTCTCACGCACTTTGCGCATCGCCTGACACTCGAGCCCGAATGCGTCCCGGTAGCGGGGATGATAATAACGCGATGCCCCCCGGAAACCGATCATCGGATTTTCTTCTTCAGGCTCAAATTGCGCCCCCCCGATCAGGTTGGCATATTCATTGGTTTTGAAATCGCTCATTCGCACGATCACTTCGCGCGGATAAAACGCAGCAGCGATCATACCGACCCCCTGCGCCAGTGTGTCCACAAAAAATGCCGGTTTATCTGTGTAGCCAGGGGTCAGTCGATCGATTTCCGACTTTAAAATCGGATCTTTTAACTGGTTGTATTCCAGCAATGCCATCGGATGGATTCGAATGAATGAGTTGATGATGAATTCCATCCGCGCGAGCCCCACGCCATCGCTGGGAAGCAGGGAAAGCCGAAATGCTTCGTTCGGATTCCCTACGATCATTTTCACGCTGGTTCTGGTTTCAGGTAAGCGATCCAGGTTGACTTCCTGAATCTCGTAATCCAGTTGCCCGTCATACACATAACCGGTATCCCCTTCCGCACAGCAGACAGTCACCTGTTGACCTGATAGAATCGCGGTGGTAGCCGTTTCTGCGCCCACGATCGCCGGTACCCCGAGTTCCCGACTGATAATGGCTGCATGGCAGGTCCGCCCCCCGCGATTGGTAATGATCGCGGATGCAATTTTCATCACCGGTTCCCAGTCCGGATCGGTTCGGTCTGTGACCAGCACATCACCTGGTTGCACTTCATTCAGGTTTTTCGCACTCTCGATGACCCGCGCGATGCCATGGCCGATGCGTTCTCCCACACTGTGCCCCGAAACCAGCACTCGGCCCCGTTTTTTCAGATGATACGTCTTGAGAGTCTGTGACCGTGGGTTCCCGTGAATGGTTTCCGGTCGTGCCTGCACGATAAACAGTTCTCCGGTGTTCCCATCCTTGGCCCATTCAATATCCATCGGACAGTAGCGTTCCTGCACCGACGAGTAATGTTCTTCAATCCGGGTCGCCCAGCGGCTGAGTGTAAGTATCTCTTCCTCGGTAATGGCAAACCGTTTCCTGTCGACCGGATCAACGGGAACGTTACGCGTCATTTTGCCGCCTCCCGCATCGTAGATCAGTTTGAACTCCTTGGAACCCAGTGTTTTTTTCAAAATCGGCTTGAACCCCTGCTTCAATGTCGGTTTGAAAACATAAAATTCATCCGGATTCACACTGCCCTGGACAATGTTTTCCCCCAGTCCATAAGCCGCGTTGATCAGAACGGCATCTTTAAATCCGGTTTCTGTATCAATGGAAAACATCACTCCAGAAGCCGCCAGGTCCGAACGCACCATGCGTTGAATTCCAATGGAAAGAGCAATGTCAAAATGATCGAACCCCTTCTCGGTTCGGTAGGAAATGGCCCGATCTGTAAACAGCGAAGCAAAGCAGCGACGACAGGTTTCCAGTAATGTAGCTGGCCCACGTACATTCAGGTACGATTCCTGTTGTCCGGCGAAACTGGCATCCGGCAGATCTTCAGCGGTTGCACTGCTGCGAACAGCAACATCGATACCGCCGGGCAACGCTTCACTCAATTTGTCATACGCCTGCAATATCTCCCTCTGTAACGAAGTCGGCATCTCTGCAGAAAGTATTGCATGTCTGACCTCCAGGCCATGCTGCTGAAGATTAGAAATATCAGTCGTGTCCAGATCCTGCAGGATCTCTCGGATCTGCTGATCCAGACCCGTTTCTTTTAAAAAACAGCGATATGCAGTTGCCGTCGTGGCAAAACCATTGGGAACGCTTATCCCCTCTGAATTTAACTGACAGTACATTTCTCCCAGCGAAGCGTTTTTACCTCCCACCGAAGGTACGTCAGCAATACCGATTTCATCAAACCACAAAACCAGCGGCTCCTGTAACGCCATTCTGCCACTCCCTGTCTTTGCATTCCGTTTGAAAACAGAATTGTTTTTGATCGAATCTGCGAAACACATTTCTGAGCATGAGTCAATCAGAACTCGGTCTCAGCTTCTGCTAAGGTACTTTACCAGAAGCCAGCGGAATTCCATACGGGTAGATCCCGGTTCAGGGGTAGGGGAAACCACCATACCGACCGCAACGCTGCAATAATTAGTTAAAAGAGATCCGTTTCATTTTCCACACTCTTGAGTTCTCTCGCAAAATCAATCATTGTCAGAGATAATAAAAAGAGATACGCCAGTCACCACAGAGCCGTCTTCCTGCTGGACTTTATTGAAACACTCCGGTTCGGAAGTAAGGATGCCTGATTTCATGCAGCAGTTGATCGAGACAGAAGAGCGGAATATCGGAACGGTGCTTTCGGTACGGGGAAGCGTTGTAGACATCAGCTTCCCGCAGTGTTTACCTCCCGTTCAAAGCGAACTGCATACCGGCGATCAACAGAAAATCGTCATCGAAGTCCTGACTCAGTTGAACGATCAGACAGTCCGTGGAATCGCTTTGAACTCGACGCGAGGACTTTCGCGTGGCGCCAGGGTTCTGAACACCGGGCATCCGCTGCAAGTCCCTGTCGGACCTCAACTGTTGGGAAGAATGCTGAACGTCTTCGGCCAGACAGTCGATACCGGTTCTCCGGTGGAATGCGACCTCTGGCGTTCCATCCATCACCAGTCTCCCGCGCTGGTGGAACGGCCTCCGCGTTCAGAAATATTCAGCACCGGCATCAAAGCCATCGACCTGCTCTCGCCTCTGGAACGGGGTGGAAAAGCAGGTCTGTTTGGTGGAGCAGGTGTCGGCAAAACCGTGCTGATTACCGAGCTCATCCATAATGTCGTCGGGGCACACAAAGGGGTCAGCCTGTTCTGCGGAATCGGAGAACGTTGTCGCGAGGCAGAAGAACTCTACCGTGAAATGCAGGACGCGGGAGTACTCGAGAATACCGTCATGGTCTTCGGCCAGATGAATGAACCGCCGGGAGCCCGCTACCGCGTGGGGCACGCAGCGCTTACCATGGCCGAATACTTTCGCGACGATCAACGACAGGATGTGCTACTGCTGATTGATAATATCTTCCGTTTTATTCAGGCAGGAACCGAAGTATCCGGACTGATGGGCGAACTCCCTTCCCGCGTGGGATATCAGCCAACACTCGCTTCCGATCTGGCAGAACTTGAAGAGCGTATCTGCACGACCACCAGTGGCTCGATCACTTCGGTACAGGCGGTCTACGTCCCGGCAGATGACTTTACCGACCCTTCTGCTGTTCATACATTCGCGCATCTTTCCACATCAGTCGTGCTCTCCCGCAGACGCGCTTCGGAAGGACTGTACCCCGCCATTGACCTGTTGAATTCCAGTTCCAAAATGCTGATGCCACCAATCGTAGGAGACCATCATTACCAGGTAGCACAATCGGTTCGTGAGACGTTGGCCAACTATGAAGACTTAAAAGACATTATTGCCATGCTGGGTCTGGAAGAACTGTCGCGTGAAGACCGACGTATTGTCAATCGTGCCCGACGCATTGAACGGTTCCTGACGCAGCCTTTTTTCAGCACAGAACAGTTCACCGGCTATCAGGGCAAGTTTGTGTCCCTGCAGGAAACATTAGACGGCTGCGAACGCATTTTGAATGACGAGTTTTATGATGTGTCAGAGCGGGCGTTGTATATGATCGGTTCCATTGAGGAAGTGAAAAAAGGCAGTGCCACATGAACCTGAAAGTGCTGTTACCAACAGAAATTCTGATTGACCAGCCTGTCATGAAGGTGGTTGCGGAAGCAGAGAACGGTTCATTCTGTCTGCTGCCACGGCATGTTGATTTTGTATCCGCCCTGTTGCCTGGTATTTTGACTTTTGTGGACGAACAGAACGGCGAAACCTATCTGGGCATTGGTGGAGGTATCCTCACAAAAACCGGTGCTGAAGTTCGTGTTTCCACAATCTATGCCGTCCAGGGGGAGGATCTGGGTACACTTCGCCAGAAAGTCGCTGATCAATTTGAAGCACAGTATGAAAGAGAGCGTCTGGTTCGTTCAGCCATTGCGAAACTGGAAGCGGATATCCTCAGGCACTTCGTCAAACAGGGAGTCGGCAATGATGTCTGATAAGCAGCCTGAACGCGAGAATGATCATAGCTTCGCTAATCACGATTTCCCGGAAGGTCCCCTGCACCTGCATGAACAAGCACAGATTGAGCAGAGGATCGCCTCACAGGAAGCACGGAAACTGAAAGCACAACGTGAAAAACATCATACGATCTGGTTCGGGTTCGGGATGTTTGGACTGATTGGCTGGTCTGTCACAATCCCGGCGGTACTGGGGGCGATACTGGGGATGTGGATCGATGCACGCTGGCCGGGTCCGTATTCCTGGACTTTAATGTTGATGATTGGAGGGGTCGCTCTTGGCTGTTTGAATGCCTGGAAATGGATCCATAAAGAAGGAAATATTGAAAAATGAATGTTGCACTGCTGTTACAGCTTCTCGCGAGTCTGGTCTGTGGCCTGGTACTGGGCACACTGTTTTTTGGCGGGCTCTGGCTGACCATTCGCAATCTGCAGAAGGTCTCTCATCCTGCCTTATTGTTTCTGGCTTCAGCCCTGACCAGAACCATCCTGACCGTTTCCGGTTTCTGGTGCATCGGCGTCTGGCTTGATGAATCTTCACGCTGGCAACGCCTGACCATCTGTCTGGCCGGCTTCATTCTTGCCCGCATGATCTGCACACGCATAATCAGAACTGATCAACCGACTTTCTCAGGAAAATCCGCGTAAATGAATATGTCACCCGATGAACCACTCTGGCAGTGGGAATTTCTGATTCTGAACAGAACCATTCTGTTTACCTGGCTGGTGATGGGACTGTTGACCTGCGGCTCCTGGTTCATCACACGACGACTGAGTACCAGCGCCCATCTTTCGCGTGGTCAGAATCTGCTTGAAGTACTGGTGTCAGGACTACGAAATCAGATTCAGGAAGTCAGTCAGCAGGATCCCGGCCCCTACCTCCCTTTTATTGGAACCCTGTTTTTATTCATTGTCGTCTCGAATATTCTCTCAATCGTACCCGGTTATCATGCCCCGACCAGTTCCATCTCTACAACAGCGGCTCTGGCAACCTGCGTATTTGTTGCCGTCCCGCTTTATGGAATTGCAAGCCAGGGACTGGTGGATTATCTGAAGCAGTACATTCGCCCCTCTGTTCTGATGCTTCCGTTCAATATCATCGGCGAACTGTCGCGGACCCTGGCCCTGGCTGTGCGACTTTATGGCAACATCATGAGTGGTAGCGTTATCGGAGCCATTCTACTGGGATTCGTACCCCTGTTTGTGCCCATTCTGATGCAGGCCTTTGGTCTGCTGACAGGTATCATCCAGGCTTATATCTTTTCAGTACTGGCGATGGTCTACATTGCATCAGCCACACAAGTTTCACAGGCAATAAACGAACAGCCTCAATCAACTGAAGAACATTCAAAACAATAAACGTAAAGGAGCAGTCTATGGACTCAAACACTGTCATTGCAGCAGTTTCGATATTTACAGCGGGAATTACCATCGCCATCGGATCCATTGGCCCGGCACTTGGAGAAGGCAGAGCCCTCGCCCAGGCGTTAAGCGCTATTGCGCAGCAGCCCGATGAAGCCAGTACAATTACGCGGACCCTGTTCGTGGGGCTCGCCATGGTAGAATCGACGGCGATTTACTGTTTCGTGATTTCCATGATTCTGATCTTTGCCAATCCGTTCTGGAATCACTTTATGCAGGCAGCCACCAGGTAACCTTACTGACAGATTCAACAGGAAAACGGGATGTCCATCGACTGGTTTACTTTTACTGCTCAGATTCTTAACTTTCTGGTCCTCGTCTGGCTGTTATCTCATTTCCTCTATAAGCCAGTGCTGAACGCAATGGCAGAGCGGGAAAAAAAGATCGCTGCAGAACACGAAGCAGCCACCGCTGCGCAAAACGAAGCAAAATCCGAACTGGCCCGATATCAACTACAGACCGAAGACCTTGCGCATGCCCGGGAGGAATTACTGGCTGAGGCAGGGAAAGAAATTCAGATCTGGAAAGAACAGCATCTTGCGCAGGCGCGCAAGGAAATCGATCAGGAGAAAACAGACTGGTTCCGTGCTCTGCACCGCGAACGCGAATCCTTTTTAAGAGAAGCCCGCCTGCGCATGGCTGCACACATGCATCAAATGAGTCATCGGATCCTCAAAGAACTGGCAGATTCAGATCTGCAACAACAGACGATTTCCGTTTTCATGAACCGGATCAAACAGATTGATGAAACACATAAACAGGAGTTTCTCGCCAAGCTGGAATCGTCTGACCCGCAAATGCTGGTCGAAAGTGCTTTCGAACTGACACAACCCGAACGGAAGAATATTACGGACCTGATCCATGATTATCTCAGCAGAGAAGTGACGATTCGTTTTCGCGTGAATCATGAATTGATTTGTGGAATTGATCTCCATCTGGCTGGTTACAAAATCTCCTGGAATCTGCAGGAATCGCTGGAAGAACTCGAAGAAGAATTTGTACGTTCCCTCAATGATGTCATCTCAACCGACTCCGAACCAGGGATCAATCCGAAAGCATAACACAGTGAATCAAAGCTTACTCAGGCAATACCCATGAATCAGAGTCCCGATATTAAATCATTGATCGATACGACTTTTGATCAGTTTAGCGGCATATTAAGTCAGCATGAATTTGCTCCACGACTGATCGAAATCGGAAAGGTCACTTATGTCGGACGCAGCCATGCTCGCATTAGCGGTTTACCGAACGTGCAGTCAGAAGAACTGTTACAGTTCCCCCATCATATACTGGGTTTGGCTTTGAACCTGGATGAACATGAAGTCGGAGTCGTACTCCTCGATCACGGAGAACAGCTCACCGCCGGAGATGAGGTCAGGCGAACACACCGCTTACTTGATGTTCCTGTTGGCGAATCGTTAATCGGTCGCGTCATCGACCCGGTGGGGCGTCCCCTGGATGGGCACGGTCCGATCACGGCTGCCGAACGGCGACCCTACGAACGAGATCCGGCCCCCATCATCAACCGGGCTCCGGTCACCGTTCCTCTACAGACAGGTTTGAAAGTCATTGATGCCCTGATTCCCATCGGCCGCGGTCAGCGCGAACTGATTCTGGGAGATCGCCAGACAGGTAAAACAGCAATCGCCATCGATACGATTCTCAACCAGAAAAATAAAGATGTGATCTGTATCTACTGCGCGATCGGACAGCGAAATACTGCGGTCGCCAAAGTGATTGATGACCTGCGTACTCAGGGTGCATTGGAATACACGACTGTGGTCGTTGGGGAGAGCGACGCTCCCCCCGGTCTGCAGTTTGTTGCCCCCTATGCGGCGACCACCCTGGGAGAATACTTTATGGACCAGGGGCAGGATGTCCTGGTGATCTACGATGACCTGACTTCACATGCCCGCTCTTACCGGGAATTATCACTGCTCCTCAGACGCCCACCGGGACGCGAAGCATTTCCCGGCGACATCTTCTACCTGCATTCACGTTTGCTGGAACGCTCTACTCATTTAGCGGATCGGCTCGGAGGAGGTTCGTTAACCGCATTACCGATCGCCGAAACAGAAGCGCAGAATCTGTCTGCTTATATCCCGACAAATTTGATCTCAATCACCGACGGCCAGATTTACCTTTCACCACAACTGTTTCAGAAAGGGATTCTGCCTGCCGTCGATGTAGGTCGCTCTGTCTCCCGTGTCGGAGGGAAAACACAACTCCCCGCCTACCGGGCCGTCGCAGGTGATTTAAGATTGTCTTACAGTCAATTCGAAGAACTCGAAGCCTTTTCCCGTTTCAGCAGCCGCCTGGATTCAGAAACACTGGCCACACTGGAACGCGGGCGTCGCGTGCGTGAAATCTTTAAACAGCCTCAATACCAGCCGCTTTCCGTTCCTGAGCAACTGTCTGTGTTAATCGGTATGGCAGGGGGAGCGTTTGACAAAACCGGCTTACCACAGATACATCACCTGGAAGTACAGGTTCAACGGCTTCTCGATAACGAATTTCCCGATTTGAGCGAACAGATCCTCTCGGGTAAAACCATTACTCTTACCGAGCAGAAATCGGTACTGAACGCGGTGAGCGAACTGATTCAGCAATCCCAAAATCCACTTTCTGAAACCGACTGAGCTGATGCAGGATTTCGAAACATTAAAACGGAGCATCGAAAGTACCAGAGATCTGGAGTCGGTCGTACGTACAATGAAAACACTTGCCGCGGTCAGTATCAGGCAGTACGAACAGGCAGTCGACTCCCTCGAAGACTATTCTGACACGGTTTACTGTGGACTGGAAATGGTTTTATCAAAGAGTCTATCCGACTCTCGTTTGCCAGATGGTCCTGCTTCTGGCACCATCGGCATGATTCTCTTTGGTTCCGACCAGGGAATGTGTGGTCAATTCAATGAACAGCTGGAAACCTACGCGGAAGAATATTTCACAGCGACTGATTTAGTCAGGCGAAAACAGGCCTGGATGATCGTAGGCTCGCGAATGCGGGGTAAAGCTCTGGATTCCGGGCATGAGGTTGATTTTGATTTCAGCCTGCCCGGTTCAGCTACGGGAATTGCCCCCCTGGTCTCTGAAATGCTCGCGAAAATTGATCAATGGCGGCACCAGCGACGACTGAGTGAAATCTATATTTTTTACAATCAGCGTGAATCGGCCTCCACCTATAAACCGCATGTCGTACAGTTGCTGCCCGTCGACCCGACAAAGTTCCATCGAAAACATCAGGGCCCGAGCACATCACGTTCACTCCCCCTCTACACGATGAGCCGCACAACTTTATTGTCCAGACTGATCCAACAATACCTGTTCGTATCGCTGTTTCGTGCCTGTGCAGAATCACTGGCGGGCGAAAATGCCAGTCGGATCGCTTCCATGCAGGCTGCGGAACGTAATATTAAAGAACGCCTGATGAATTTGCAGGCAGAATTTAATCAACGCAGACAGACTGCCATTACAGAAGAGTTACTGGATGTAGTAACCGGATTTGAAGCATTAAAAGATGCAGAATGAATTTTCAGAGTTCAATCCAGATCATTTTACAGGAGTGAAAAACCATGACCGACCAGCAGAAAACACCATGCGCCGCTGATTTCATGAATCGGCATGTACAAGTCGTAACCCAGGATATGTCGCTGACGGAAGTCATTCGATTTCTATTAAAACACAAAATCTCGAATGCCCCCGTTGTCGAACTACAGGATCAGAAGCAAATTCTCGTCGGTTTTGTATCCGAACGCGACTGCCTGTCTGCTTTGTCGAATGAAGTGTTCTTCGGAAACCCCAGCCCGGCTCAGACAGTGAGAACCATCATGAGTTCACACCCCATCTGCATTACTCCCGAAACAGAACTGTTCTCGATCGTTTCGATCTTTGTCAGCCATCATCTGCGCCATCTGCCTGTTGTACAAAATGGAGTTCTCAAGGGAATCGTCAGTCGACGAGAGATTCTGGAAGCCATGGAAACTTATTACAATCACTCACTTCATACTCAAGAACACGAGCGACTTTTGCGCGATGCTTCACAGCCCATGAACCTCCGTTTTTTAATTGACCGAAGCTGAACGGGAAGCGCATAGCTGAAAACAGTTCAACAGATTCGCGGCAAAGGACTTCCCAGTGGATCGTGAAGAGGCTGTTCAAGACCCAGAGTCCGTTTTACCGTTACCGCAGCAACTCCCCGGGCTTTAACAGAACCGATTAACCGGGCATCTGCTGTCTTTGAGAGAGACTGTAATACAGAGACTGCTTCCTGCCCGGCCCCCTGCCTGACCGCGATCAGCATGGTCCCCTCATTGGCAATATGCAGAGGATCCAGTCCCAGTAATTCACTCATGCCCTTCACTTCGGGTGTGACTGGTACACAACGTTCGTCGATACTAAGTGTTAAACCACTGGACTCAGCCCATTCCTGCAGTACCGCGGCCACCCCGCCCCGGGTTGCATCCCGCAGACAGCAAATCCGGTCCCTGAGTGCTTCCCGCAACTGCTCCACGGCTGTTAACAGAGAACCACAATCGCTGTGAGGCAAGGGGTCTAACTGCAATTGTTCGCGCGCTGCCAGTACAGCAATGCCATGCTGGCCGATGGACCCGCTGACGACAAGTTCATCCCCCTCTCTCAGAAACGCAGGTCCTGGCGGGACAGGCTCTGTCAGCTTGCCAACTCCCGCCGTATTGATAAACAGACCATCAACGGCGCCCCGGGGAACCACTTTCGTATCACCGGCCACAATCTTGACCGCCGTACTCGATGCTGCTTCAGCCAGACTTTGCAGTACGCGATCCAAAAGCATCAGCGGAAAGCCCTCTTCAAGGATCAATGCCAGCGTGAGCCAGAGCGGATGTGCCCCGCTGACTGCCAGATCGTTGACGGTCCCATAAATCGCCAGGCTGCCAATATCGCCTCCCGGAAAAAACAGGGGAGATACAACAAAACTGTCCGTCGTCAATGCAAGTGGCCCGTCGACGCGAGGCAGTTGAGCTGCATCATCTGAGGTTTCCAGAAATTCATTTTTCAGCACGGAAGCAATGCGTTCCTGAATCAGTTTGCGGGAAAGCCTTCCCCCCTCGCCATGTGCCAGCGTCACGCAGTCCGTTTCCGCTGGTATCTCAATGGGACAATTCAGCTGCCAGCTGCCAGTCATGTTCTGCTGATTATTTTCCATCGTACTTCACATTCAATTTGAACAGTTAACAGATCGCTTCAAACACCCGCATAGCGATAGTAAGCGGCACAGGCACCTTCTGAAGAGACCATCGGCGCTCCCAGAGGCGTTTCGGGAGTACACTGTTTACCAAAATGCGGACACTCTGTTGGTTTGAGTTGCCCGGTCATCACATCGAAGCTGCGACACTCACTGTTGAGAATGACAGGCAAACTACTATCCGAAAATCGAACCCGCGCATCAAACTGCTGCCACTGTTCCCGCAGTGAGAGACCACCCGCCGGAATGAGATCAAATCCCCTCCAGCGAGCGTCTGATACCTGATAAATCTCCCGCACAAGATCCTGTGCTGACAGATTTCCGGCCACCTGTACTGCGCGTGAATAACAATTCTCCAGCCGCGTTTCACCTGCTTCCAGTTGTCTGACACAGGCCAGAATTCCCTCCAGTAAATCAAGCGGTTCAAAACCGGTCACGACGACTGGCAGCTGATAGCGTTCCACCAACCGGTTGTAAGATTCATATCCCATTACCGTACAGACATGCCCGGCTGCCAGAAACGCCTGCACCCGGTTCTCCGGTGACTCAACCAGGGACTCCATCGCAGGTTGTACCCGAACATGCGATACGATCAGACTGAAATTATCGAGCTGATACTGTGCAGCCTGCTTCACAGCCAATGCGGTCGCAGGTGCCGTCGTCTCAAATCCAACTGCGAAAAACACCACCTGTTTCTCAGGTTGCCTGCGTGCCAGTTCCACTGCATCCAGAGGCGAATAAACAATCTTCACCTGTCCGCCTCTGGTCCGGGCATCCAGTAAAGAACCCTGACTGCCGGGCACACGCAACATGTCACCGAAACTGGTCACCATCACGTCTGGCCGTTTAGCCAGTTGGCAGGCAAAATCAATGTCTGCCTGATCGGTCACACAGACTGGACAACCGGGACCATGAATTAATTCAACAGTCCCCTGCAACTCGGCTGCAATCCCATGTCGTAACAGGCTGTGTGTCTGCCCGCCACAGACTTCCATCAATGTCCAGCTTCGGGTGGAGACGCGCCGAATTTCATCCAGCAATCGCTGTGCTGCTGCCGGATCTCGATATTCATCCAGGTATTTCATGATTCGTCCTCTCCCGCATCAGGCAGAGTTTCATTCCAACCCTCATCTTCCCCCCACTCAGCCAGCGTATCAAAAATCCGTTGCGCTTCGCGTGCATCAATCCGGTTGATCGCAATACCGGCATGAACCAGAATGTAATCACCCACTTCCGCCTCGGTCACGCAGGCCATATGCACGACGCGGCGTACGCCATCAAACTCAATCTCTGCCTGCGAAAAGATATCCTCCCGCTCAATCCAGCGAACCAGTTGGCCAGGTATTCCTAAACACATGGCGCGGCTCCCTTCTGTTTCGAACGGACAATCGCAACCGCCAGTTGCCCCGCAGCCAGCCCCCCATCATTAGGCGGGATCCTGCCAGGCAGCCCCAGTGGTTGATCATTTTGACGCAGTTCTTCTGCCAGAAGTTCAACCAGACAGCGGTTCTGAAAGACACCTCCCCCCAAAACAACAGACAAAGGCATAAACTGACGACACAACCGCGCGGTTCCCCGGGCCAGACCGCGATGAAACCGCATTGCCATCACACCTGGTGACACTCCCGCTTCCCGATCTCGCAGAATCGCGGCAACACAAGGTCGCCAGTCCAGCTGAATCGGAGCTCCCTGTGAAAGCGGCATCTCGTAACTGCCGGCTTCCGAAAGGTCGCAACTCGCTTCCAGCAACATCGCCGCCTGCCCTTCATATTCAGACTGCGTGACCCCCAGAACCAGAGCGGCGACTCCATCAAATAACCGTCCGACACTGGAGGTGCGTGGAGATAGACGTTTCGATTTGATGATCTGCAACACAGATCTGACCAGTTCTGTATTGATACCCGTAGTCAACGCAGCCTCCGGTCCCAGCGTCTCTGTCATCAGGGAAACCGCAACTCGATACGGTTCGCGGACGGCCGCTTCTCCCCCCGGCAGGAGGAACGGTTTTAAATGACCGACCCTGGTATATTGAGCCGCCGTTGACAGTAAAAACTCACCTCCCCAGATGGTCTGATCGTCGCCCCGACCTGTCCCGTCAAAAGCAACTCCCAGTACCTGACGATCCAGCCAGCCCTGTTCCAGCATACCCGCCACGATATGAGCATGATGATGCTGCACTCGCTCAACGCGTGAACCTGGTTGCGATGCCCGGTTCGAAGTAAAATAATCGGGATGCTCATCGCAGATATAATCAGCCTGTGAAACAGCATAGAGCTGCTGTAGAGATCCCAGCTGCTCCTCGTAACGCTCGCAGGCAGCCAGGCTCTCCAGATCGCCAATATGAGGCGCCAGAACAGATTGAGCACCATTATTCAAAGCGACAGCAGCTTTCTGATGTCCCCCCAGCGCAATGGCAGGTTGAGGATGTTCCAGATCAAGAGACAACGGAGCCAGTCCCCGTGCCAGTCGAATCGTGACAAGTCGTCCTGCCATCCAGCGAACGACACTGTCATCGATGGGGCGTTCGATCGGACGATCATGCTCCAGCCAGCAGTCTGCCAGTGCGTTGATTTTTTCAGAATGACTTCGATCCTGATAGAACAGCGGTTCGCCTTCCCGGTTGGCGCTGGTGACCACCAGGGGGAAATCGCATTGCTGCAGTAGCAACCAGTGTAGTGGTGTCGTGGGCAACATCACTCCCACTGTATTCAATCCCGGATTCACATTACCGGCAATCGGTGAGTTCTCATGCGCCTGCAACAGCACAATTGGTGCCGCTGGACTTGCCAGCGTCTCAGCTTCCGCATCATTCATCATAGCCAGTTTGCGTGCTGCAATGCGGTCTGTCACCATCACAGCCAGCGGTTTTCCCAGGCGTTGTTTTTTCTCCCTTAACATTTGAACGGCTGCTTCACTGGTGGCATCAACCAGCAGTTGATAACCCCCCAGTCCTTTCAGACCAACAATTGCTCCCTGCTGCAGCGCGCGGGCCGCACTCTGGATTGCCTCCATATCGGAATCGTTGGTTTCGCCGGTTGTACTGGTGCACCACACGCGGGGACCACACTGCGGACAGGCGATTGTCTGCGCATGAAAGCGACAATCAACGGAAGAATCGTATTCTCTCTGACAGTGGGAACAGAGGTCATATTTCGACATGCCAGTTTGATCGCGTTCGAAAGGCATGGAATGCAGCAGGGAATACCGGGGGCCACAATGTGTACAACTGGTGAAAGCATAGCCGAATCGCTGATCAGCAGGATCAGCCACTTCAGTCAGGCAATCTGGACAGACAGCGATATCGGGTGGAACACGGGCCGCCAGGGGTCCACTGGTCTGTTTCTCGATGATGTCAAACCGCTTCAACCCGCGCAGTGCAGTCGTTTCAGTCGTTTTCTGATCAATCACCGTTTCTGCAGGCAGGTATGTTTCCAGGTCGCGTTCAAAGTTGTGTACCACATTTTCGGGACCTTCAATCAGCAGTTCAATCCCCACTGTTGTATTACAGATCGAACCTGCCAGTCGTAATTCACAGGCCCGCCGCGCGACTGCAGGACGCAAACCGATCCCCTGCACGCGACCACTCAAGGTGATTTTGATCGCGACGTTCCGCTCCGCACATTTAATGATTGTTCGCGGGTTCATGGCAGCCAGCCAGTTGAAGTCGATGTTGATCTTCCAGGAAATCACACCATTCCTGAATCCCGGCTCCTGTCAGAGAACAACAGGAAATCACCTTCAAAGCAGATTGAATCCTCTCGGCATCTGCAGAAACCGCGTCTACAGAAAAGGGAACGTGCGGCAATAAATCCAGTTTCGTGATTAACATGGCGTCGCTGGTGCGGAACATTTTCGGATATTTTCCCGGCTTATCGTCCCCTTCTGTCGTGCTGATGAGCACCACCCGCAAGTGTTCTGCCAGATCATGCGAAGCCGGACAGACCAGATTCCCCACATTCTCGATAAACAGAAAATCGACTTCAGGATCACCCAGCGCAGCCAGCCCCCGCTGCACCAGTGGCAGTTCCAGATGACAGGCGCCCCCCGTCGTCAACTGTGCGACAGGAACCAGCGGAGCCAGCCGCTGCGCATCGCGGTCTGTTTCCAGATCCCCCACCAGCACCGCCATCGACCGTCGGCCATCAAAATGCCGCGCCGTCGCTTCCAGTAAACTTGTTTTCCCCGATCCTGGTGACGACAGCAGATTCACCACCAGAGTGCCACGACGACCGAGCCGTGCGCGTTCCACTGCCGCATCGGCCTTCTGCTCTGCCTGCAGATCACGTTTGACGATAATGGTTTGCTGACTCATGCTGACACTCCTTCATGGGAATCGCTGGATTCCATCGTGATACTCATCAGTTGCAGGCGATCCCCCTGAATGACATCCACAGATCCCGACTGACATTCTGGGCAGTGAAACTGAAAATCGACGACTTCAAACTGATGCTGACAGTGAGTACAAACGGCTGTAACCGGCACCAGTTCCAGTTTTAATCGACACTCGGAAGAGAACACATCCGCGACCATCTCCTCAAATGCAGAGGCAAACAGCAACGGTTCGATCCCCGACATCTCGCCTGCCTGGACATAGATTTCTGAAACACGACCGCCCCCCTGATCAGCGACGATCTGCCCGACCTGTTTCAACAGATTCTGAACCAGAGACCGTTCATGCATGTTCCATCTCCCCCTGTCTGACAGCAGGATTCAATTTCTCGCAGATCGATTCGACAGCAGCGATCACTCCTGACTGCACAATGTCTGAAATCGTTTCTTCGGAATGATCTGACTGCAGTTCGATACCATAAATCTGCACATGCTCCGGGAGTTTTCCCAACTGTTCTGCCAGCGCGAGAACGCCGACGAGTGACATCTGATGTGTCCCCGACCAGCGAATCTCATCCAGTTGCCCGCAAGGCCACTCCCAGTGATGCACACTCCCCGCTGCACCGGCTCCCCGACAGGCATCACAAATCACAATATTCATGTCCGGCTCAATCCAGTCCAGTAAATCAGCCGGAGTACGTGCCAGTTTCACACGAACGTGTGTCAACCCGCGCCGTTCAATCTGTCGGGCCACTTCCCAGCCCGCCTGATCGTCTCCGTGTGGACTCCCAATTCCCGCAACCATGATTTGTGCCCCGTTGTTCATTTCCTCGTCCTTCCTGCCGGCTCTCATTGTCGCTCAACTGTGACCTTGAGAAAATGAGTCGAACAACTGATACAGGGGTCATAAGCTCTCACCAGATTTTCGCATTGTCGCGCCAGTACTGCTTCCTCTCGATTTATGAACTCAGATACCAGATGCTTGAGTTCGACTTCAATCTGGGCCTGATTCTGTGAAGTCGGCGGAACAATACAGGCCTCTACGATCTTGCCCTGATCATCAATTTCATAGCGATGATACAGCGTTCCCCGTGGTGCTTCCGTCGCTGACTTTCCAGTTCCCACCTGCGGCGCATATGATTCTCTCGGTTTACCAGTCGGATGCTGATCGCGCAGGATTGCTAACGCTTCCTCATAGGCGTGAACGAGTTCCAGCCCGCGTGCGATAATCGCTTTATGCGGATTTCGACAGACCGGTTCGAAACCGATTTCGTCTGCCAGCCTGCGCGCCTGTGGAAACAGTTGCTCCCGATTCAGGTTGATACGCGATAACGGCCCCAGCAGATAAGGACGCCCCGTCGACTTTCGGAAGGCCTGCAATGCGGTCGAGTGTGGCACCTGCCGCTCTTCGAATTCCGCTTCGTACTGTTCGACTTCAATCACATCTCCCCGACTGGATTTCATTTCGCCGGCATTCATTGGATATTCATCAGGATGCGACAGCGAGACAAATTCGCAATCAGATTCCATTTCCGGAAATTCAAAACCAGCCACCCAGCGTGTGGTCTCCAGCGCAGCGTTCAGGCCCCATTCAAAATCCGGGATCAGTTTCTGAAATTCATCCCGGCGGGGAAAACGATAGAAGCCCCCCACGCAGACATTCACCGGATGAATGGCCCTGCCTCCCAGCAGATCGACCAGCTGATTGCCATGTTTTTTGAGTCTCAATCCACGATTGACCTCGTCGGGAAACTGCTTCGCCATTTCCAGTCCGCTCTCGAAGCCCAGAAAATCGGGGGCATGCAGTAAATGCATATGCAGGCCATGACTTTCAATCCATTCGCCACAATAAAGCAGTCGACGCAAGCGGCGGATCTCCGGGGAAACAGTCACTTCCAATGCAGACTCCAGAGCATGCACACTGCTCATCTGGTACGCCACCGGACAGATTCCACAGATACGGGCTGTGATATCCGGCGCGTCTTCGAGCGGTCGTCCCCGTAGTAACGCTTCAAACAAACGGGGCGGTTCATAAATTTCCAGGCGGACTTCTTCAACCGTTTCACCACTCATGCGGATGAACAGCCCCCCTTCTCCCTCGACCCGGGTCAACGTTTCCACCTTGATCCTGCGGTCACTCATCAGCCTGGCTCCCCGTTCCGGTCCTGTCCTGTAAACGCCGGCTTTCCTCACGAAATGCGGGGGCATTATTGTTGAAATTCTGCAGGCTGTTTGAAATTTCCTGTTTCGTGGCCCCCTCCTGTTCCATCTGTGAAGTCAGGCTCACCAGATTGGCCTGCGAGGCTGGACCAAAACACCCGTAACACCCCCGGTTGTAACTCGGACAAAGCGCATTACACCCCGACTGCGTCACAGGTCCCAGACAGGCAATTCCCTGAGCCACCGTCACACACACGGTTCCGCGGCGTTTACAATCCAGGCAGACACTGTGCCCGGGAGTGCGCGGCGTCCGTCCGGCCAGCAATGATTGAATGACTTCAATCAGCTGATATTGATTGATTGGACAGCCTCGCAATTCAAAGTCAACAGGCACATGATCCGCGATGGGCGTTGATCGTTCTAATACCTGGATGTATTCAGGACTGGCATAAACAGCCTGCATGAACTCAGCAGAATCGGCACTGTTTCTCAAAGCCTGGATGCCTCCAGAAGTCGCACAGGCACCGATGGTCATCAGAAAGCGGGAGTCTCTACGAATCTGCTGGATCCGGTCTGCATCGTGAGGCGTCGTCACAGATCCCTCAATCAATGCAATATCATACGGCCCCGCTTCCATGCGACTGGTGGCTTCGGGAAAATAGACAATCTCCACTGCATCAGCGACGGACAACAGCTGATCCTCGGCATCCAGCAGAGAGAGCTGGCAACCATCACAGGAAGCAAATTTGAAAACGGCCAGTCTGGGTTTTCCCACGCTCAGAGTCCTTCCACTTTCAAATAGGGTGAAATCTGATCGTAGCGGAAGACCGGCCCATCCTTACAGATGAATTCCGGTCCCAGCTGACAATGACCACATAAACCAACCGCACACTGCATATTTCGTTCGGTCGAAACCCAGATCTGCTCGCTGGTCAATCCCCGCTGAAGTGCAACACGGGCCGTAAAACGCATCATCAGATCCGGACCACAGATCAATAGAATCGTCTGAGCAGGATCAAATCTGGAAAGCCGTTCCAGTAACTGAGGCACCACTCCCACATTTCCGCGCCAGCCGGGGCTCGAACGATCTACGGTTTCTCTGATGTCCAGCCCCCCCGCTTGCCAGCGTTCATACTCCCGCGTATAGACCCGCATCTCAGGCGTGCGCGCGCCGTACAATAAATGCAGACTCCCATAATCGTCTCTCTGCGCCAGCAGTTGATAGATTAAGGGACGCAACGGAGGCAGTCCGATTCCACCGGCTACCAGAACAACATTTTTTCCCCGACAGTCTTCACGCGGCCAACTGGTACCAAAAGGCCCGCGCAGTCCCAGGGAATCTCCTGTTTTTAACGCAGCGATTCCACGCGTCACATTGCCGGCAACTCGAATCGTATGCAGCAGGGTCTCACAGTCAGCCGGATCTCCGCTCATGGAAATCGCCGATTCTCCCGCGCCGGGAAGATACAGCATGTTAAACTGGCCGGGTTCAAAACGATACGACTGCGCAGCGACCGCATCGGTCAGCGACAGTCGGTACGTGGCGACCCCGCTGACTTCCGCAGTGATCTCACGGATGACCGCCGTTTTTGCGACCCAGAAGCTGGCTGGTTTCTCAGTCTGTTTTCCAACGATTGAATTCATGACTGCGATTCCCGTATCGCGTGCACTTCCTGTGTCAGATCGATACCGACAGGACACCACGTAATACAGCGCCCACAACCGACGCACCCTGATGTGCCGAACTGATCGATCCAGGTTGCCAGTTTATGTGTTAACCACTGCCGATAACGATTGCGAATTCGGTTACGCACCAGTCCTCCGTTCATGTAGCTGAAATCGAGATTAAAACAGGAGTCCCACTCCCGCTGTCGTTCCACATGATCTCCAGTCAGATCACTGACTTCTTCGACCGAACTGCAGAAACAGGTCGGACAGACCATCGTACAGTTCGTGCAGGACAGACAGCGGTCTGCCACGTCATCCCACTGGGGATGCTCCAGGTTGGACAGCAGCAGATCCTTGAGATCCGTCGTATCAAACCTACGCTCAATCTGGTCGACGGCCTGCTGCCGCGCTGCATCTGCCCGCGTTTCCTGTTCAGGCGAAACGTCTCCCGTATCCAGGTCCTGCAGAATCTCGGCACCGACTGCAGTCCCCACTTCCACCAAAAAGCCGTCAGATAATTCTGTGAGTGCCAGATCAAAGCCTGTTTTACAGCGGGGACCGGTCTGCATCGAAGTGCAAAAACAGGTCGAAGCGGCCTGAGTACAATTCACGGCGATGACCAGTGCCTGACTGCGACGCTGCTCGTAAATTGAATCAGTATAAGGTCCCCCCGTGAAAACACGATCCTGGATCTTCATGGCAGCCAGTTCACAGGCACGAACGCCCAGGAATGCATAGCGGGGTGTTTCTTCTTCTACCTCCTGAAACTGCCAGCCTTCCTCGGTTCTGTCTGCGCGCGTCAGTGTGGCGACCGGTGGAAACAGCTGTTTCTTCCAGGAACTCGGGCCCACCACATAACCAAAAAGTGCCTCATCATCGCGTTTCACCAGTCGGTATTTGCCTGGCTCCTGCTGATCGGTCCAGCCGCGTGGGAGATCATCAATCGATGACAGCTCGCCGTAGACGATGGCTTCCTGATCAATCGTAGGGCCAATTACTTCATAACCGCGGGAAATCAGCACATCAAAGAGTCTGGCAAATTCATCCAGGGGTAAAAAGCTGGTTTGTGGATTGTCCGACTGCTCAGAATCACTCATTGGCGTCTCCCTGTTTCAGTGGATGTGCTTCATCCGTAACAGCATACATATCGAGTACCTGCAGGCGACTGGCAACCAGCCTCTGAGATAACGCCAGAGCCACCCGTCGCATAATCTGGTAACCGATATCATGATCCTGTTCGCAGACGACCGCCAATGCTTCTGCATCGATAGCAATCAAGCGGGACGCTTCTACTGCGACCACGGTCGCTGTCATCTCTCCCTGTTTGAGAATGGACGACCAGCCAACCAGGTCCCCTTCTTCCAAAGTCAAAACAGGCAAGCAGCCACGTGCAGGAATGGTCATGCATATTTCTACGCGACCACTGAGAATGATATAAAGATCCCGATGCTCGGTCCCTTCGGTAAAGATCGTCGCGTTACGGGGAAAATCCTGAAAACGGGAGATGGCAGCCAGTTGCTGCAGTTCCTCAACTGACAAGCCGGAAGTGAAGCGGAGTTGTTGCAGATGTTCCTGCAGCTGTTGAATCTCCATCGCAGCCTCTCAGTCAGCATATAAAACAGTGGACAGGACATTTTGATTCTAGCCTGCCTGTTCGGAATCGTCCAGCGACCTGGATTTTGGATTCACTCCTTTATTCCTGTTTCAGACTGACATCGGGGATTCCCCTATCTGAAAATGCGAAATCATCCCATGCTGGATCACCTTGCTCTCCTGATTACTACTCAGGCGCAGGCTTTTAGAATGATTTACGCAGTGAAGATTTGATATCTTGATTCTGTTTTTTGCACCGTATTGGGTTCATGAAATGGATTCATTCCAATTGTATTTCCTGCAGACCTTCGACCGTGAATCAGATACATTTGACTAAAATCAACAAGGAGCGTTCGATGAAGACATTAACACATGATGAGCTCAAATCACTGACGGAATGGGAAAAAGGTCCATGCGTTTCCATATATTTACCCCGGCATCAGGCTGTCTCTGAACTGGGAAAAGATTCCATTGAACTGCGAAACAGATTAGATGAAGCGGAAACATCACTCCAGCAAATGGGTCTGGGCACTGCGGAAGCTACCCAGTTTCTGAAACCGGCGCGAATGCTGCAGAATGACCCTACCTTCTGGAAACAGGGAGCGGCTCAGGGACTCTGCCTGCTGATGGCTCCGGACATGTTCCTGCAGTACGACTTGCCCTACCAATGTTCCCCCATGCTGTCTGTTGCAGAAACGTTCTATCTCAGTCCGTTATTTTATAAAGCATATGAAGATGATCGATTTGATCTGCTGGCAATCTGCCCAAATTCGGTCAGGATGATTCGTCATCAAAATGGTGATTTCACAGAGGTAGAACTTCCAGAAAATATCCCCGCTCATCTGGATGATTTTGCGGGGGGAATCGAACTCGAAGAATCATTACAGTACCATACGACTTCTTCCGGAAGCCAGGGTGGAGAATTCGCCGGTGTTCAACATGGACATGGTTTGACGAAAGAACAACATGAAAAAGTCCTGACGGACTACTATCAGTTTCTCGCCCGACAATTCGATCAGTACCTGCAAGACAATGCGCCTCCTCTGGTACTTGTCTGTGCGGAAAAACAGCAGAGCCTGTTTCGCAAACACTTCCACGGGAGTCAACTTCTGCCAGAAGGAGTCACCACTTCCCCGGACCAGCTCTCTGCAAGAGAACTGGTAGATCTCGCATTACCAGTAGCTGAATCCTGCTTCCAGACATCCCTGCACAAAGCGCAAGAGAAATTTCAGAATCATATGGGAACAGCTCGTATTTCTCATCAACTGGAAGAAATCCTGCAGTCAGCAGAACAGGGACGCGTCGAGGCGCTGTTTGCTCCCCTCGGATCAGAACTCTGGGGGCATCTGCCTCAGGATGGCGAATTATTACAAACACATGCCCAGCCGGAATCTGGCGATATTGCGCTCCTGAACTGGGCAATTCGGAACACATACCGACATGGTGGGACTCCTTTTGTCATTCAGCCGGATGACATGCCCGATCAACACTCTGTACTCGCCAGTTTTCGCTGGTAAACAGAATCTGCCAATGACGGGTCGAGAGTAATCAGCGTCCCTCTTCTACAAGTAAGCTGGTAAATTTGTGAAGCGACCGGACAGTAATAAAAACCAGACCTGTCACAGCAGCCAGAGCGATCCATAACGGTTCCAGAAGAAACTTTCCGTCAATCTGACCATGTTCGATCAGTTCCAGTATGACAAATACGAGCATCGCTCCCACGAATGTCAGATATTCGCGGCGAATGATGGTTCGAAAAGAGAATCTGAGAACAGGCTGTTTCCAGTTTTTAATGTTGGGCAGAAACGCAGAAGTGCGATCTGCCCACGTGAGGAACTCATCACCAAATTTCTCTCGCAGAAATGCTTCTTCCGTCATCATGATTCGTTCGTAGTACAGCCAGAAGGTCATCACGTAGAAGCTGATAAACCACGCATTATGAAAGAACAGCACCCAGCCCAGGGCAACAAAGAAGTTGCCTAAATACAGTGGGTGGCGACAGAGCGAATAAACACCAGTCGTGTTCAGGCTGGTGGCAACCTGCTGTTTCGTATTTCTACCCGAGGTTCCCCGCGGGACGAAGCCTGCGACAAAAGCGCGGATCAAAAGCCCCAGACCGGTCACCGCGATACAAAACAGTACCCAGAATTCCTGGATGTCATGTTGGCCATAAGGCCTGTGGAAATCGCTTAACACCCAGGGGAGTGGCAGTAGAAGATATGCAGGCAGATAACTTCGCCATCGAAATAACCATTGACCACTGGTTTCAAAGTGCTTCCTTAATTCCATACTATCAGCCTTGCGCAATGTTGGGGGAGTTAGTGCGTGACGCCGCCGACCTTGAATGAGGCCAAAAGCAAATTATCTTCACGGGACGTACATAAATTGGCAAAACTGACATGGTTGCCAGCCTGCATCGATCTTGTGAAACGGGAGACAAACCCGAACCAAAATACCAGAAAGTTACCATCCGAATAGGGCTCTCAATTCCCTCTGGTACATGGTTTTTCAGACGTTTGTCTTGTGCAGGCGGTTTCTACTAAAACCATAGTATTTAGTCAAGCGGTGATTTTGAAAAGTGAATCGACCGCTCGGAAGTGCAATTGAGGTGGAAACGATCAGGGCTGATCGATCAGCATATTAAGAGGAATGCCAGTCGCGCCAACGAGAAGCGCCGCGGATTGGGCCAGTTCATTGTACAGATCCAGCTGGGCGCGTTGATTCTGTAAAATACTGGTACGAGCCTGAATGATGCGCACAACATCGACTTCACCTGCCTGAAACTGTTTTTCCAGATTCTGCAGTTCTTGAGGTAATTCAGTCGTGCCGTACTTTTTCTCACTGGCGAGCACATTATAAGCAAGACGATAGCGTTCGAAAGCAGCCTGTCCTTCTAACTCAGCCCGCACAAGAGTCTGACGCCAGACCGACGTCTTCTGATTCAACTCCGTCATTCGCTGCGTTTCCAGTGGTCTGCCGGTATTGATAAACGGCAGACTCATTTCCGCACGCAGTCCAAAGTGATTTAATCCGCTGGCGTCGTGCTGATAATAAGGTCCTGTTGTGAGATCGGGAACTTTATCTGCGGTTGCAAGATTCAAACCGGCACAGGCAACGTCCACATTTGCATGCGCCACCATGACGTCAGGTCGCGAAGCAGCCCAGCTGGCAATCCAGGCAGGATCGTCGACCGGAGTCTTTATATCGGGCAGCCCCAGTTCCGGCGGAACAGGCTGCTGATCTCCTGCGTTCGGCAATAACCAGTGCATGGTCCGCAGGTCCCCTGCAAATTCCTCGGAAGAATGGGAAGGCAGCCCCATCTGATTTCGCAGATTCCGCAATGCCGTCTGGTAGTTGGCTTCGGCCAGGCGCAGTTGCTGACTCGTTGATCTTGTATCGATTCGAATGGTAGCCAGATCGGCACCGGAGACATCGCCGGCTTCAAAGCGTTTCGTCAGGGCTTTCAGCAGACGTTGATTATTATCCTGGCTGGCACGTGCCACTTCCAGAAGTCCACGCTGGTACAGGACTGTAAAATAGAGTTGCGCGGTCAAAGCAGTCGCCTGCAGTTCCGCCTGATGTATATTCCAGCGGACACCGTTCAAAGCCGAATGCGCTGCATCTTCACGATACTGCTGTTGATGTGCCAGTTGAATTCGCTGCATCAGTAAGACGTAATGATAGGTACTGCCGGAAGGACCGCCACCCGGTAAATACTGTCCCGGGGTAACCTGTGCCTGAATGAACGGATTGAAAGGATAGGTTTCCGCGACACCTACGGTGGCGACCCCCACCTGCTCTGTATCACGGAGGGCCACCAGGTCCGGATTGCTGGCTAATGCCGAAGAAATACATTCATAGACCGTCATGGACGGGTTTGTGAATCGGGCAGGCTCCGTCTTGTCTTCTGGTTCAGAAGTTTCAGTTGAGTTTAACGATACCTTTTGAATCCGGGATTTCGATTGATCAGAACCCGCGCTAGAGAGACTGGCTGCCCGCGACTCTTCTCTCCCTGATTTCTGAACGGGAACCGGATCGGGAGCAACCAGATCTGCTCCGGACGAACCGCCGGATTTGCATCCCTGCATCGTCAGCAGCAGCATCGTCAGCAGCAGAAATAAAATGAAGACAGGAAAACGAACCAGCATGACATTTCAATCCATTGAGATTCTCTGGCAGGAAATCGGTCCATCGATTTCGCAGAACAGGCTTGAGCCCTGCTTCTCTTTTCGACGAAATCTTTAGTACGAATTCAACGTCATACCCCTGTTTAAGTCAGAGTTAATCTTTCTTCTGGTTCAAATTCGATTCGCCGGTTTAATATGGGAAAGATTTACCGATCATCCGGCCTGGGCTGATCAGTTCGAGCCTGTCCAGAAGCATCCTGCTTCACTGCATGGGTTCTTCATTTAAATTCAGGTCGGTTTTACCCCACAGCAGATAGAGAGGCGGAAGCAGAAACAGATTCAGAATGGTTGAAGTCACCAGACCTCCGACAATCACGACCGCCAAGGGGTACTCGATTTCGTGTCCCGGCTTGTTACCGGAAATGACCAGCGGCAGCAAAGCTAACGAGGTGGTTAAGACGGTCATCAAAATCGGGGCCAGACGCTCTTCCGCTCCCCGAACTACCAGGTCCAGACCAAACGGCATTCCTTCCACAACCTGCAGATGCCGGTAATGACTGACCAGCATGATCCCGTTCCGGGCGGCAATTCCCAGAACGGTAATGAATCCGACCAGAGAACCAAGTGAGAGAATGCCTCCCGCCAGAGAAACAGCGACAACGCCGCCAATTAAAGCAAAAGGGATCGTCAGACACACCATCAAGGTCAACCGCGCAGATTGAAAATCAATATAAAGAATCAGCAGAATCCCGACTAAGGATAATGCCCCCAGCAGCAGCAGGCGGTTCTGCGAAGCCTGCAGTGTCGCGAATTCCCCCAGAAACTCGGGATGATAGCCTCGATCGAAGGGCATCTTCCCCACTGCAGCCTCAATATCACGCGCCACTGAACCCAGGTCCCGGCCTTTCGCATCACAGGTCACATCAATGCGGCGCGAACCGCTTTCCCGCTTGACTTCATTCGGTGAAGGCACGATGCCGACTTCTGCGACATCTTTGAGAGGCACCTGTCCGCCATTCGGTAAATCAATCCTCAACTCATGCAGCGCCTCCAGATCCGTGCGGGATGCTTCGGTCCCCCAGACTGTGACATCCATTTTCATCTGATTCTCATATACTTCACCGACTTTAGTTCCTCTTAACAGTGTCGTTACCGCACGGCGCACCTGACCGGGAGTCAGACCGAATCGTTCCGCGGCCAGTGGCTTCAGCCGGACATCTACTTGAGGAACAAGTACCTGCGGTTCCACCTTGAGATTATTGACGCCTTCAATGTTCCCCATCACAGCTGCCACTTCATGGGCCTGAGTTCTCAATCGATCCAGATCGGCGCCATAGATGCGAACCACGATACTGGAACTGGTTCCCGATAATACTTCCTTGACCCGCTCGCGCAAGTAAGTCAGCACGTCGCGATATAAACCCGGATAACTGTCGACGACTTCCTGAATCCTCGCAAGCGTTTCATCGTAATCGACGTCTTCATCGATACTGATCCAGAGTTCCGTGAAGTTCGGGCCAACCACTTCGTCGGCAACCTGGGCCCGGCCGATATGACTGCCGAAATTCCTGACACCGGGAATGGCACGCAGCTCACGACTCGCTTTGATGGTAATGCGATCCATGGCTTCGATAGAGGTCCCCGGTTTCTCCACAAAGTGCATCAGGAAGTCCGTCTCCTGAAAATTCGGCAGCAGTTCCTGTCCCAGATTCTGTAACATCATGAATGTCGCAGCAAACGAAACCGCGAGAATACTGAGCGCCGATCGGGGGCGCACTGCAAACCAGGGTAACATCCTTCGATAGGGGATCTTCAGCCAGCGCGTGAGCGGTGGTTCCTGTTCTTCCAGATGCCTGCGAGGCAGAAGCAGCAGGGACATGGCTGGCGTTACAATAATCGCCACCAGCAGCGAAGCCAGGATGGCTAAGATATAACCCAGTGCCAGCGGGCGAAAAAAGGAACCGGGTAAACCTTCCAGAAAATAGATTGGCAGAAAAACCAGCACGATAATCGCGGTTGCATACACGATGGCACTTCGCACTTCAAGAGACGCATCCAGAACTACGCGAAAGGCAGAACGCGGTTGTTCAGCCAGCTGATTGAGACGCAGGCGACGTACGATATTTTCAACATCAATCACCGCATCGTCGACCACTTCCCCCAACGCAATCACCAGCCCGGCGATGACCATCGTATTAATGGTCATGCCCCACCAGTGAATCAACAAGACTGCGGATATCAGCGACAATGGAATCGCCGTCAGACTGATCACGGCGGTGCGCCAGTCAAACAGAAACAGAATCAGCACGACTACCACCAGAACACACCCAATCAGCAGTGCATGCGTCAGGTTTGTAATTGATCGTTCGATGAAGGTCGCAGGTCGAAAGATTGTAGAATCGATCTCAACCCCCTTCAGTCCAGGCTTCAGCAGATCCAGCGCAGCTTCCACTTTGCGTGTCACTTCCAGAATATTGGCAGCCGGCTGCTTTTCAACAATCAGCAGCAGCCCCAACTGATCGTTAATGACCGCGTCTCCAATCGCAGGCGGCGAACCGACACGGACTTCAGCCACATCTCCCAGCCGCAAAGGCGTTCCCCCGTTAAAAGAGACGACAGTTTTAGCCAGATCTTCGGGACTTTTGACCGGTGAAAGCTGGCGGACTGCCATCCGCTGATTGGGTGTATCCACAAAACCGCCGGCATCCAGGACGACAGCATCCCCAGCTGCACGCAGGACGGAATCAAGCGTCACCTGATGGGCACGGAGCCGATCCACGTCTACCATCACCTGCAACTGCTTATCGCGCTGGCCCCAGATTGCCACATTCGCGACCCCCGGTATCGCCATCAGACGGGGGCGAATGTTCCAGACAGCCAGTTCGGAAAGATCTTCCTGTGAAAGGGTGTCCGACCAGATGCCGATTTTCATCATGCGGCTCAGCGAAGAGAGCGGCTGAAGAATCACGGGAGGACGCGCCACGGTCGGCAGTCGCGGCGTTTCCACTGCCAGTCGTTCCTGCACCAGTTGTCGTGTGCGATAAAGATCGACGTTCTCATGGAGCAGCATGCGAATGGAAGACAGCCCCAGAACCGATTTGGAACGGAGCGTCTCCAGACCAGGTGTTCCAATCAGCGCATTTTCCAGGGGAAAGGTGATGAGGTTTTCTACTTCTTCAGCTGACAACCCCGGCGCTTCGGTCTGGATTTCCACGTATGCGTGCGAAAACTCGGGGAAGACATCCAGAGGCATTTCCGGAACCATCTGCAGTCCGCCGACTATCAACAGGATCGCTGCTGCGATCACTGCGATTCGTAATCGTAAGGCTGTTTCAACTAGCCACCGCATTCGTCTCTCCACCCGCTGTAGACGGTCATTCTGATTGACCTGATGATTTCTCTATTTAGCAAAGCCGAATTCAGTACCGGAAAGTTCTGCTGCCCCTGCAGTCACAATCGGCGCACCAACGGCGGGCCCCCTCAAGAGCGCAACCCGATCCTTTTCCACCCAGCCCACTTCCACACGACGCCTGACAAACTGGCGTTCGCCGGTCTGTTCGTAAACCCATTGCCCGCCGTAGATATCGTAAATCAGAGCCGACCAGGGAACGGACTTAACTTCCGTCTCACCTGTCAGTGGCAGATGCGCAGAAACTTTCTGCCCCGGTCGAAATAAATGATTCTGATTAGGAATTTCATAATACAGGTCCACGGCTGCAGACAGAGGCGTTGCCGTGGGAGGCAGCGAGACCGGTTTTCCCCAGACATCCTTTTGAGATAATCGACCATCCAGTAATGTCAGTCGTGCTGGCTGTTTCGGATCGATTTCATCCAGTTCACCTACATACACGGGAACTTTGACCCACAGCGTCTGATCATTCATCACTTCAAATAAAGGGAGCCCTGCGGCAATCAGCTGTCCCGGCTGAACGCTTGTGGTACGAACTATGCCGGACAACGGCGAGTGAATCGCCAGCGGTTTCAGCGTACCGGCATCTTCATCCAGCTTGATGTTATCGACCAGTTTCTTGCGACTCTTCGCTGCTGCCAGTACTTCATCTGCCAGTTTTACTTTTGCCCGTGCGTCATCTACTGCGCGCCTGGTTCCCACATTGCTTTGCAGTAGTCGCTGGGCCCGCTGTAACTCTACATCCGCGGCTTCTTTCTGCACATTCGCCTGCTGCAGCTGTCCTTCGGCATCAATTTGCGACTGTGCGACCGCGGCCTTTGCTTCCGCAAAACGAATTCGTTCCGCCGGCGTCAAAACAGAACGCTCGGGAGACAGTAATGGCAGCAGTTCCAGCAGAGTTTCATTTTTAGCAATGCGCTGGCCCACCTGGGGAAACTGTTCTCCCTGCGGATGTCGCAGGGTTCCTGCCAGGGGTGCGGAAACGATGACCGAAGCACCTGTCGGCAGAACCAGTTCGGCACCATAGGGACGCATCCGCGGCATGGATCGCATCTCGAGAGGTTCTGTTTCGATTCCCAGATTTTTCACGGCTTCGGGACTGAGCGTAATCACATTCAGATCGGTTTCTCTCACCGCATGAGTTGTTGCAGCATGACTGGAGGCAGCTTTGTCTTTGGAAGCATGTTTTTTCGCATCCGATTTCCCGGCGCAACCAGACAATGCCAGCAGTGAAACGGAAATCAGACAAGAGGCTACGAAAACGAACGCCTGTCTCGGAAGTTTCATTTCGTATTTCTTTCTCATGTTTTTGTTCGCTCTCGTTACACGGGAGATGAGCATCATCGGCATTCAGGCCGGAAACTGCTCTACGACTGCAGGATTCGACTCGTCAGTCTGCTGGTATAAAGGCAGCAGAACGGTCACTTTCGTTCCCTGACCAGGCTGGCTTTGAATTTCAATTGTTCCCTCATGCTGAAAAACAGCTGCCTGGGCAATCGAAAGCCCCAGGCCGGTTCCCCCACTGGAATTCTGTCGCGAAGGGTCTGCCTGATAGAAACGTTCAAACAGATGAGGCAGGTCATCCGCAGAGATTCCGATTCCCGAATCCTGGACTTCAACGACTGCGGACTTGTCGGTAACATTCAATTTCACAATGACATCACCGCCATCGGGTGTGTACTTGAGCGCATTCTCCAGGATATTGAAGAAGACCTGACTGAGACTGATATCATCACCGAGAATTTCACAGGTAGACCCGATTTCCGGTATCAGGTTGATCTGACGGTCTTCTGCAATTGATTTGACCTGCTCCACCACATCCAGCAGGAGTGCATCCAGTTGAACCGGATCGTGCTGACATCTTACAATGCCAGCATCGTGTCGACTCAATTTGAGCAGTTGATCTGCCAGCTTCCCCAGTCGCGTGGTTTCCTCCAGCACGACCGCCAGTGTCCTTTCATATTCTTCGGGAGAACGCGGAGATCGCAGAATCGATTCGGCTTCCAGACGCAGGGCGGCAATCGGAGTACGGATTTCATGTGAAGCATCAGCCGTAAAGCGATGAATTTCGTTGACGGCGCGTTCCAGCCGCGCAATCAGTGAATTCACCGCGACTGCCAGTTTCCCGATTTCATCATCCGGATTCAGTATCTGAACCCGACGATCCAGGCTGCTGATATTAATCGCATTCGTCTCATCAACCACCTGCTGAACCTGTCTCAACGCACGTCCTGCCAGAAACTGCCCGCTGGCAATCGCCACCAATACGGCCAGAGGCAGCAGCAACGCAACCACCCACTGCAATGCCGCCAGATCATGATAAAGAGGCACAAGCGAAGTCATCACCTGCACGTTTAAAGCTCCAAATGAACCCGACATTCTTGTACTGGCGATGCGATAAGGGCCTGATCCAGCCAGATCATAAGTTTCCAGTCGCTCCTGATTCAGTTCTGCGGTTGAAGACATCGCGGTGACCACAGGCTGTTCGTGATCCGAACTGTTGAAGATCACCTGCCCCGATTCATCCGTGACGATAAACTCATAAAAGTCGTGTTGTGAGAATCGCGCGGCAGCCTGCGTTGCAAATATCGACGCACTGTCGGCCAACGATACTTCCAGGCCAATTTCCTGCAGTTCTTCGCGCAAACCGGAATCGGTGCGTGCCAGTGCCTGTTGCCAGACCAGCAGAATCAGCACCAGCGAAAACAGACATAACATGACTGCCAGCGCAAACCCGTACCAGAGCGTCAGTCGCCAGCGGATCGAAAGCGATTTCATGGAGGATCTCCCAGTACATAACCCTCGCCTCGCACTGTATGCAGCAGTCCCGGCAGATCGGGTTCTTCAATTTTTTTCCGCAGCTGATTAATCTGCACCTCGATGACGTTGGTCCATGTTGCCGTCGATTCCTTCCAGACATCGCGGGCGATCATATCCCGTGTCACGATCTGGTTGGCATGTGAGATCAGATAAGCCAGCAGTTCCAGCTGACGGTTCTGCATGGTAATGGATCTGCTTCCACGAAAAACGGTACGCGCCACGAGATCAACCGTCAGATCCCGAAATGAGAATTCCCGCTCCGTCCCCCGCGTATCCCGGCGTAACAGGGCACGGATCCGTGCCAGCAGTTCATCTAAGGCAAACGGTTTCACGAGATAATCGTCGGCCCCTGTATCCAGTCCGGCAACACGATCCTCAATGGAATCGCGGGCGGTCAGAATCAGCACCGGGATCTGATTCCCGGCGGCGCGCAGCATTTTCAGCCATTCCAGCCCGGATCCGTCAGGTAACATCAGATCCAGCACCACCAGATCCAGCCGGGAGGACATCAATCGTGTCGCGTCGAGCAGCGTCTCAGCCGACTCGGTTTGAAAACCGGCTTCATTCAGTGTGCGCAAAATACTCCGCAGGAGATTCGTCTGATCTTCAACGACAAGTATTTGTGACATTTCAGGGCGATTCGTTAGATGACTGGTACAACACGTAGAATGTTCAGCGGAGATACTCTTACTCAGCTATTATCCTACATGTTTCGACTTCAGAGAAGTCTCTTCCCAGTCATCTAAACTCGAATTAATCTTACCGACTCAGAGATCAAACAGCCGACATGCCTTCCAGCCAGCGATTAACGATCTGAGGTACATGTTCGACCGCGGTTCCTTTGATCCAGTGGAATGCAACAGGCTCCGATTCCAGGTCCGGGCTGACAATCAGTTTTTCTGCGCTCGAACGTGCCTTGGTCAACAGACCGGCCGCCGGGTAAACCGACAGCGAGGTGCCGACCACGAGCACTTTGCCAGCGCTACTCACATGTCCAGCCGCGACTTCAAAGTTGTGAATCAATTCTCCAAACCAGACGATGTGCGGCCTTAACTGCGCTCCCTGTTCGCAGAGATCCCCCAGATGGATATCCTTTCCACCAATTTCATAAATGAGAGCAGGATCTGCAGTGCTGCGGGCTTTTATCAGTTCTCCATGCACGTGGATCACATTGCTGGAACCTCCGCGCTCATGAAGATCATCCACATTCTGAGTAATCACGACGACCTCATACCGGCTCTCCAGTTCGGCCAGTGCCTGATGGGCCGCATTGGGTAAAGCCGCAACCGCTTTCCGCCTCCGTTCGTTATAGAAATCGAGCACCAGCTGCGGATTCGTTTCCCAGGCCTGGGGTGAAGCCACTTCGGTGATCTCATACTGTTCCCAGAGACCGCCCATATCGCGAAATGTCGGTAAACCGCTCTCAGCACTGATTCCCGCGCCGGTCAATACGACGATTTTATGGGGATCGATGGGATCGGACATGCCTGTTCTCTCTCTGGTTTTCACTGGATTCATTTGGATTTCACCTGCAGAATGTTAACCCTGACACACGGATCGAACACAAAGTTCAGTCTGTCTGTGACACATCCTGTTCGCCTCCATCGGCGTCATAAGCTTCGCGCTCAAACGGATTATCACGATAAAACCGACGACCAGACAACCACATATAGATAGACGAAAGAAAATAAGCGGGGAGCATCAATGGCCCCCAGCGCTCATACTGCCGGACATGGACCAGTTCATGTTCTCGGGAAATCTCGAGGGAGGCGTCTGTCTGCCCGAGAATAGTGTGTCCCAGCGTCAATGCAAGTGTAAACTGACCATGAGGCAATCGCTGAATGAACCACTTCGTGCCTCCGTCATAAAACTCAATCACCCGTCCCTGAATCCGGGCCCGTCCGCCGAAGCACATACCCACGCCGCCAATCATTAAACCAATGAGAGTATTAGGGGATGCCCACAATACCTGTATCAGAAATGAAAGGCGGTCCATCGGTTACACTCACTGCGACAGTTCAAGATCATCGATCCAGATCTCGGCATCCTGGTCTCCCTGGCTGATAAAACCCAGCCAGTCGAGTGTCTTCCACTCGGGATCAACACAAGGTAGATTCTTGAAATGTCGTGGCTGCTGTCCCGGGAGAGTGACAGCCAGATTCCACTTGCCCGCTTGCACGCCGAGCGGTGCCGTGATTTCCAGCTTCACCCACTGGTCGACAGGGAAATTCAGCAACTCTTTCCGGTTCGCTGCCCTGAGCTTTCCTTTTTCCATCCAGAGTGTGGGTCCAATCCGATACGGATTCGATTGATCGCGCCACTCATGTTGAAAGACGGCAGCAGAACTCAGCTTGATCGCGAACGCACAGCGACTGACGCCTTCACTATGATGTGGCGAGACCACAAACATCGGGTAATAGCGATGTTTCTGTCCCGGAGTGTCGAGCAGTCTCAGAGCCTGCGAACCAGACGGTACCCCCTTGACTTCCACGACTTCGACACCACCCAACTTTTCATCTTTACTGACCGAAGTACTTGGCGGCAGCGACCCTGCTTCGAAGTCTTCAACGAACGACAACTGAGGCGTGGGCGGCGGGTCTTTCATCTCGGGTAAAACCAATTCACGCGCTTTCGCGATCCATTCCGCGTCTCCATAGAGCCCCGCTTTCTCATAGTCGAATGGTTTAAATCCAATTTTGAACGCGGGGGAATCTTTCGCCAGCTGGAAATTGTCATTCACTGGATCGATAAAATGAGGATTGGCAATGATCGAGCCTTGATCTTTCCCAGTGGCCTGCCATTCCGCGAACGTTTTTCCTTGAAAATCAATCGGCTTGTCATCCGTGCGCCAATACAGATTGTGATCCACCTTCACATTTTTGTCTTTCCAGTTCCCGTGAAACAGCTCGCCGGAATTGAAAGCGACAATGTTATGTTCGAACGTGAAAGAGAGATGCTCCTCCACCCGACTGCGTTTCACCTGATATTCACGTGAGAAAGCGAAGATATTATTTCGGATCAGATTATTCCGACCGTAGTGCTGGTGATAACCGCCCGACCGGGTGCGGTAGACCAGGTTATTCTCCATCACAATGTCCGTGCTCCCTTCGTCATTGTAGAGCCCCCAGCCGCCGTAGCTCCAGGAGAGGATATCATGAATCACATTATTACTGACGGTCGTGCCAGGAGAAGGTCCGAGGGTATAAACGCCCCCCATATCACTGAGCCAGCCCCAGCCCAGATGATGGATGTGATTAAATTCGACCTTGTTCCGCACAGCGAGGCTGTCACTATATCCCCAGCGCCAACCGACCGAGATTCCCGTGTAATAGAAGTCCGCGATCTCATTATGTGTCACCGTATTATCACCGGACTGACCAATCCACACCCCGACGGCACAGGGAAAAAGGCGGCCTCCGTGCCGAATCAGGTTGTTATCAACCTTGATTTTGCCAGTCCGTTCGGCTTCTTTGGAAGCAATCCGGGTTTCGCCGACGCGCACACCACCGGCTCCCAGATCGTGCAGATCGCAGCGTGTAACAACACTGTCGCGACACCCCTTGCGAAACCAGAGTCCATATGTGGCGACATGACCAATTTCACAATCTTCGAATTTTAGATCGCGTCCGCCATCAATCATCACTGCCGCTTCGATCGGAGATGCAGCCTGGGAAGGTTCGAACCCCTGCGGCGGCGTCCGCCAGTCTGTGTGGCGAAAACTGAGTCCGCGAAAGGTCAGATGTTCGACGAACTTTCCAGCCGCCGGATCTCCCTTGAGGATCAGTAACTGCTCAGCAACCGGTGCAAACACCTCCGCCTTCTCAGGCGTCTCCCCTTCGCGGGGAACATAGTGCAGTTTGCCTCCCGGCGCCAGATACCATTCCCCGGGAGAATCGAGGGCAGCGCGATAATTCTCCAGGAAATAAGCTGTATTCCGGGTCAGTGGATTCCACTGTTTCATCTGCCGACCGGACGTCCACAGTTTGCCGGTCTTGACGTCGAACCCGTCCAGATACTTCCGCGTATTATCCCACTTGTGAAAGAAGAGCGCCTGAACTCCGGCCCGCTCGGATTCCGGAACCTTCGCTAAAGAAGCCAGGTCTGCGGGATCTGCATATAGCGTCTGTCGAGCAATCTTTCTTGGCTTGGGTCCGTCAGTGGTTCCCATTTTCTCCCGACCATTGCGGAGGTAGAAGAAAAACTCATCGGGCTCGCGCGCGCGTACCGCGCGTTTCCCATTGACCCAGAGTTGCTCGAATTGCCAGCCAGGATCGACAGTCGCAGCCCACGTACCATCCGCTTGCCGTTCGAAGCCGGTAATCGGCTTGCCGCCAGAAATAACCGGTCGACTTCCTGGAGCCGCCTCGTAAACAATCGGCGTTTTCTCCGTACCCGAGTCTTCCGACGTAAAAACGACAGGTTCTGTGATCAGATAAGTTCCTGCTTTGAAAACAACTCGCGTTGGTTCTTGCGGCTTAAGTTTTCGAATTTCATCGCGGGCAGCAACGAGTGAGCGGAGCGAGCCCTCAGGTGATACTTCCAGAAAAAGTTCTGCGTTGGCTTGCGAGCGGGTCAGAACAGACCCCGCGATCAGAGCAGCTAACAGGAATACGTGGGTCCTTTTCATATTGCTTCCATCTGATGCATCCCCGAGGTCAGCATCTGTTTTTAAGTTTTTATTTTGAGTTTCAACCTTCCTCTGTCATAAGATACTTCCAGCCTGACATTCAAGAATACAACTGACAAAAATAACAGATACCTCACAACTTTTCCTTGTCAGACACACCCGGAACAGTTTCTTTAAATCTGTCGTGAGAGCACTTCGTATGTGAACCAGACGTCTTTAACCGGGCAGTTCAGGGAATATCTACTGAAAAAGACATCAATCACGATGCAAAAAACACAGCGAGACCATAGATGCCACCTAGCACAACTCCCACACCCAAGGCGGCTAACAGCACTATGAAACAGAGATAGAGCAGAACCAGGCTGGTAAAAATCGTGAATTGCAGCAGACCGGCTATGATCCGCGGGGCAAACCAGCCGCTTCCAGTGAGGAGCAATAATCCCCAGCCGGTAAATCCGAATTGAACACCGGCTGTCAGAAACGTGAGTATACAGATCACCTTAAATGCCATCCCCGCCTGAGAGGGAACCCAGGTAAATACTGACTTCACATAGTCAACAATGGTTTCAGTCCACTCGGAAGCGAAGTCCCCTGCTTCTTCAAATGCTTCATCCAGAATACCTGGTCCACTGGGTCCCGGGTTGCATCTCTTGCCGAGGTTCTGATCTCTCTGCTTTTGTTCATACCGGTAATGTTCTGCCCCCAGCGAACTGTAAACATTGTCATAATATCCGGTCGCTTTTCCCAATAGGTAATCACCCAGTTGATGGTCGGTAGAATCGTATACAGCCATTATTGTCTCCCTGTGAACGTCCTGTGAAATACCTGTGTGTGTCTCTTCACAAAACTTGGCGATACTCAAGAGAAAGTTGTGCAGCGAGATTCTATTAATTCTCATAATTTACAGCATATTCGAACTTCTGAGCCGACAACAGATTATAAAAATGCAAAGTTGCGTCTTAAGAAGTACCACCGTAGAATCAAAACAGTCAGAGATGCATGGACCTCGATAGAGGAAGTCTGGCTCCGGTAGTTACCATTGCAATTCTGGGACGACATAGATATCGAGATCGACAGGCAATACAGATGACTGCATCCCCAGAAGACAACCCAATAAGTTGGCATCAATCAATTTACGATCAACTGCATGGGCTGGCTGAGAAGGCTTTGAATCGGGAAACACCGGGACATTCGCTGCAGCCGACGCTGCTGGTCAACGACGCATATCTGCGTCTGCAGGAACAGCGGAATCTTGATCCAGACGACCGCTCTCAGATGATGGCGGCTGGCGCAACCATCATTCGACGACTGCTGGTCGATTACGCGCGCGAGCGAAAACGCCTGAAACGGGGAGGAAAAGCTGGTCGTGGAATTCCATTGCACATTTCTGTGACAGATGCCGCCAGAGAGTTAGACATCCTTGAACTAAACGACGCGCTGGAGGCTCTCGCAAGAGAATTACCCAGGGCAGCAAGGATTGTAGAGCTGAAATTCTTTGGCGGGTTGACCGGCGAGGAAATCGCGGAACAACTGGAAGTCTCATTGCGGACAGTCAACAATGACTGGAAGTACGCCAAGGCCTGGTTGTATCGCGAACTCGGGCCGGGAACAGAAAGTGATGAGACCAATGAGTGATTCCCACGCGGAAAAAGTGCAACAGGTTTTCCTGAGCGCGCTGGAAGTCCCGGCTGAAAAAAGAGATGCCTGGCTACGGAATGAGTGTGGCACCAACGAGTCGCTGTGGGCCGAAGTCCGCTCACTGCTAGAGCATGCAAACCCCTCTGTCGATCTACTGGAACAGAATCTGGATGAAGTCATCCCTGACATTCCTCAGCTGGGAGAGACACCGGAAGAGAATCAGACTCCCCAGGACGAACTGCCTGCTAATGTAAACTGCGATCACTTTCTTTCAAAACTCTCTGAAGTCGGTGTTCTCTCGCCGGATGAATTCGCATCAGTCAGCGATTCCGTTTCGTCTGCACATCCATCGACCGATGCACGTCAGCTGGCATCGCAACTCGTAACGAAAGGCAAACTGACTTCCTACCAGGCGGCTGCACTGCTGAAAGGTGAGCCAGATCTGTTGATCGATAAATACCTCATTCTCGATCTGATTGACGTCGGCGGGATGGGCATGGTCTTCAAAGCCATTCATCGCACGATGAATCGACTGGTCGCCTTGAAGATGATTTCACAACAGATGCTGGCCTCAGACGATCTGATCAGACGTTTTAAACGGGAAGTCCGCGTCGCAGCAACACTGGAACATCCCAACATTGTCAGAGCCTACGATGCCGACGAATCGCGGGGCGTAAATTTCCTCGTCATGGAATACGTGCGGGGAGACAATCTCAGCAGGATCGTTCGCGCCTCCGGTCCACTGTCACTCAGTCAAGCCGTTGACTGCATTCGACAGGCCGCCACTGGTCTGCAACATGCCCACGAGCGTGGCATCGTTCATCGGGACATCAAGCCCGGAAATCTGCTGCTGGATGATCAGGGCACAGTCAAATTACTCGACCTGGGACTGGCTCATATCGACGATTCCATTCGACTCGATTCACCTGAGAACGGGTCTACAGATGCTGACAGCGGACGTCCTTATGTCAGCCGTTCTGAATTGACGGCAGCAGGAGCAATTCTGGGGACCGCTTCCTTCATGGCGCCCGAACAGTCGCTCGATGCACACCTGGTTGACTTTCGGTCGGACATCTACAGCCTGGGCTGCACACTTTACTTTCTGCTCACTGGCGAAGTCCCCTATTCGGGGAGCACCATCTTCAAGGTCTTCGTGCAACATCGCGAAGCCGAGATCCCTTCCCTGCAGGATCAGCGGCCCGACGTTCCCGATTCCGTTACCGCCGTCTATCAGAAAATGGTTGCCAAGAAACCGGAAGACCGTTTTCAATCGGTGAGTGAGCTCATCGTGGCACTCCATGACTGCCATATTCCGCCTCCCGGCAAAGAAACGCCGCGATCAAAATCGAAATCTGCTGTCACTTCCAACGCAACCGCAGCAACGATCAGTGAGCGGGGAACAACCAAAGAAAGTCTCTTCGCCATTGGAAAATTCCGGAAGCCTCTGATCGGGGTCGCGTGCCTGTTCGTTCTGGCAGGAATCATTGCATTCAGCTGGCCCGACATTTCCCTTCACTCCGACAATCCAGTCCCAGGCGTTGACCTCCCGGACACAGATCAGCCTGCCGACACGTTCGCCGACTCAACCACCGATCTCCCAGTTCTTTCTGCAGGAGATCACTTGCCACAGAATATTTCAGTGACACCGGAGACATCAGCCGCGGATCTGCTCGCGACGGGTGACTGGGAATGGAAAGTAACGAAAAATCTGGGTTCGAAGATTAACTCCAGAGAATTTGAGCTAGGAGCAGACATGACCGCCGACGGTCTGACGCTCATTTATGCTTCTGTAAGAAACTCACCCCCCCCCGGTAATCGTGACTTGTGGATTTCTACTCGTGAAACTCAGGAGGCCCCCTGGTCCGCCCCGTTACGGTTGCCCCCAGAGATCAATACCGATGGCAACGAAGAAGAACCACAAATCTCTGCCGATGGCCTCAGCCTCTCGTTCAGGCGAAATGCACGCTGGTTTCTATCAACACGTGGAAACCTGAATGCCCCCTGGCAGAAAGCCATTCCCGATCCGATCGCCGTGGGAAAAAGACGCGATTATCGACTCACGCCGGATGGTCTGACCGCGTTCCGGCCACGGGTTATGATTCCCAAAAATGTCCGAACCCCCGTTGATGGCAGTCTCATGGTCTGGCGGCGAAGTTCGATAGATGATTCCTTTGATGATAGAGCCATGAGCGATGAACTTCTGCCATGGGTAACGCGTTTCGGAAATATGGGTTCAATGAGTAATGACGGCCGTCTGTTTATCTATAATCAGAATCGCGATCCTGAAAAAGATAAATCTGGCAGCATGCTTGTGATGTCCACGCGCCCCGACTGGAATCAACCCTGGTCGAAACCAATTCCCCTCTTCTTCCCCGACGATGCACTCTGGGCGGCATCCCCTCAACTGCTGCGAGACGGCAAAACGATCCTTTTCATATCAAAGCGACCAGGTGGCTACGGCGCTAACGATATCTGGATGGCAGAGCTGGTTAAAAAAAGTGACTCACATCAATCTGAATCTACTTCTCAGAGCACGACATCATCAGTACTGGAGGTTTCAGAGTAAGGCGAAATGCCGCCTCTTATCGGGAATTAGTCTGAACCAGACTATAGTTTTCATCCTCACGCAATTCATACAGCAATCTACCACTGGAGTCGTATTTGATTAGATAGATGCACTCACCATGATCATATTCTCCTTTATCCAGCAGATTTCCTGCTTCGTCGTGCACTGTATACCGACCATGCAGTCTGCCCCTTTCATCATACGCACTTTTCGTGACATGACCTGAAATCTGATTCACATGGGTTACCACGGGATAACCTTCCAATGAGGGAATGACCGCGATGGAAATGACAAGAAGCAACAACAAGAATAACACATTGGTTCGCATTTGATTTCCCCTGATCTCCCCTGCTGAGCCCCGTACCTGCAAAATTTAAATATGTTCTTGCACTTACACTCATATATAGGTAGAAATGTATATTAAACAACACTTATAACCACCCCTGCATATGCCCCCGCATAAACACGAGGACAGATTTCTCGTGATACTTCACCCTCCTGTTCAAATTGATTTAAGAATTGTCTACATGGAATAGGTGTTATTCCGAACAACCAGTGTGACAGCAAAATAGTTTCCTCAGCTTTTTTTTGAAAATTAACTTCATTTAGAACACAATAAACTCGCCATGAATTTAGAGACAATCTCGACCACACTGATCCAGCGTGCCTCAGATGGAGATCCGGCAGCTTCGAACAGACTGATGGAGCTCTCGGCCTGGCTGTTACTCCGAATGACGAGCCGCATCATAGCGAACAAGGAGGACGCCGAAGACGTTGTTCAGGAAGCATTAACTGCAGTATTTGAAATCATGTCCAAAGAAAATCTCCGACTGAAATATGGACGCCACAGCTACATCAGGCTCCTGAAAACATGCCTGCGGAATGTCTCCTCTAATCGCTTTCGCAAAAAACAGGTCATTGCCACCGGGGGCACAGATAACCTGAATCACATCCAGAATCTGATTGACGACAGCATCGAAACGGTAGAAGAAAAAAGAGATATCGCCGAAGGCGTGATTGAATTTGCCGGATTGACAGATAAGGAAAAACAGGTTTTGAGATTGTTTTTCCTGTCCGGTATGACCACTAAAGAAATCGCGGAACAATTACAGACGACTACTGCCAATATTCGGCAAATCCAGTCCCGCGCCCTCCGAAAAATTAGAGACCTGTTAGGGGAAGACTTATAAAAGTTTATTTTTCCGGGATATTTTCTGTCACATTTTCCCTCGGAACCAACACATAAAAGATGAGAACGCGTTGGTGCTATCAAACTTTTAATGTACTGAGGACACACTTTTGTGGTTGAGTCAACCTCTTCTTCCTGCCCGAATCTTTTGGAGATCTCAGATTACAGCCTGGGCAAACTCGACTACACACAGATTGAAACTCTGTCCGGACATTTTGATATCTGTCCTCTTTGTCGTGAGAAACTGGAACGACTGGACGACGAACCCGACGAACTGATCAACCGCCTCAGAGTGCCTCCCCTCTCCATTGCCCAGATCTCGCTCGAATACGAGATTGGCTCCGGAGGCATGGGCCGTGTTTTCAAAGGCTACGACACAAAGCTGATTCGTCCCGTTGCTGTGAAACTCATCAATACGGAACGGCAAAAGGAATGGAAAGACCTGGCCGAGCGATTTGAACGGGAAGTGCAAATGCTCGCGCGGGTGGAATCCCCTTATGTTGTAAAAGCGCTCTTTGCAGGTGAAGAAAACGGCTTCACCTATTTTGTACAGGAGTACGTGAACGGCAAAAACCTGAAGGAAAGAATAGATGAACTGGGTTTTTCCCTGCCCTCTCTTGCCTCGGCCACCATCGTGTATCAAGTCGCCTCCGGCCTGACTGCTGTACACAAACTGGGGATCGTGCATCGAGATATCCACCCCGGAAATCTCTTGCTCAATAACCGGGGATTCGTGCAGATTGCCGACTTCGGACTGGCTTTTGAAGAAGGCCGATCGGATGGTTCGGAACTGACTGCGATGCGACAGGGCTTTGGGCAGGTTAAGTATGTGGCCCCGGAACAATGGAATTCCGCGCGCAATGCCACCACAAGCTCGGACATCTACTCCCTGGGTTGCGTCTGGTTCTTTCTGATCACGGGTCTCCCCCTCAATCGGGATCCGAAAACACTTGAAATCATCCATCCCTCCAGCCAGTTCCAGATGGTCGGTCGGGCAGATCGAAAACTGTTGACTTCCATGCTGCATGTGGACCCTCAGCAGAGGCCAACGGCAGAACAAGTCGTCGCGGCATTACAGAGCCGGGTGGGGGCTGGCAATTCGGTTGAAGTCATCCTGAAAAAACAACTCGATCAAACTCACACAAAATGGAACCGTACTGCTTGCATTTCATGCATTACTTTGATCGCGTTATGTTCTCTCCTGTATCTGGTGTACTCTTCTGCCGAGAATCATATCTCACGGGATGTCAGTCCTGCTAACCCTGTTGTTCCGCCAGTCCCTCCGGAGTTGCCTCCTGTGAACCAGGAACAGTTTGCACTCAGGTTTGATGGAATCGACGATTTTGTGGAAACGCCATTCGTATATGGCAGCGGCGCCCCCATTACGTTCGAAGCCTGGATCACCCCCGACTGTGAAGAACGACCTCGGTCGATGGAGATCATCTCGAACGCGGAGACAGCGGGCATTATCGTCAGGCTGAAAGACGGTACCCGGCCTGAATTCCTGTTTCACGAAGGAACCAGCTACGCTGCCCACACTCGATCAGAACAGATCGGCTGCGGAAAGCTGGTCCATCTGGCTGCCGTCTACGACGGGATCAGTGTGGGCATGTACGTCAATGGCAAGAAACAGGGACTGAGTTTCCCCGTCAGACGCTTGCATCGACATTCCCCCATTCCCATTCACCTTGGTGCCAATCCTGATCCGGCCCTCATAGGACGTCCTGTTGCAGAAAAAAAAGCCTGTTTTGCCGGCTTAATGCACCAGTGTCGCTTCTCACGAGGAGCCATCTACCAGGATGATTTTTCACCCGAGAAGCTGCTTTCCACATCAGATTCCACGATCCTGCTGTATCACTTGAATGCTGATTCCGGAGAGATCGTGAAAGATCAAAGTGGAAACGGTTATGATGGAAAGATCGTCGGTGCAACCTGGGAAAAATATGACCCCCTGAATGTTCCTGAGAAAACGGAACAATATAAGTGGCCCGCCAATACACCAGATCCCATTAGCGTCAATGACAGCCCTGATCGTATCAGCCAGTTGCAACAGGCCTGGGCCGAACATCTGAAACTCCCCGCAGAGGTTACTATTCCATTGGGACAAAACATCAGTATCGCTCTGGTGTTGATTCCTCCCGGTGAATTTATGCTGGGATCCCTGGAAGAAACGCTGGCGAAAACTGATGGCCCAACGAAGCAGGATGAGACCAAACCTCGTAGGTTATCTGCGGATCTACCTCAGCGGTTGGCCCGGATTACACACCCCTTCTACCTCAGCAGGACCGAAATATCACGGAAACAGTTCCGGCAGTTTGTCAATCAAACCAGTTATAAAACAGACGCGGAGCTCGACGGTGCTGGTGGTTCTGGGTTTAATTCAACAGAAACGAATCCCCAGATTACCTGGGCCAGTGACCTCGATGGTGCACTCAGTGAAGACCATCCCGCAGTGAACCTGAGCTGGTATGATGCCAGCAACTTCTGCGGCTGGTTAACCCGAAACCAGTCTCAATTTGTGTTCAAACTTCCTCGAGAAGCACAATGGGAATATGCCTGCCGTGCAGGGACGACTTCAAAATGGTTTGCTTCCGAGGAATCAGAGTTATCAAAGGTTGCCTGGTTTCAATCAACAACGACTCATCCCTGCGGACAGCTGCAAGCCAATGCCCTGGGTCTCTATGATATGCATGGAAATGTGGCTGAATGGTGTCAGGACTATTTCTCAGACAAGAACAGTTTCTCCAGTGCGGTCAATAATCCTTCTGGCCCCAGTTCGGGTACGCATCGAATTGCACGAGGCGGTTCCGCAGTTCGGGATGCTCTCAATTGTCGATCTGCATCCCGTGAAGGTCTCAGATCTAATTCACGTGATGCTCTGACCGGATTTCGCGTTGCCGCCACGGTCAATTCCGTGTCAGAGAACCTCGAAAAAAGAGATCCGTTTTCCTTGCATTTCAATGGTATCGACGACTATGCCGAAGTCGACTACGATTATCGAAAAGCGTCTGAACCTCTGACAATTGAATGCTGGGTCGATATTCCCGAAGTGACAATCAAAGACCTGTTTGCCTCTTCTGTTATTTTTGATCTCCACTCCCACCTACGAGTATTTTATTGTGTACTACGCAATCACCGCATCCATATGTATTATCACGAAGGTGAATGGATCTGGCATGCCTTCTCTGTCGAATTATCACCAGGAAAGCATCACATTGCAGGAGTCTTTGATGGCACAACCCTCAACGCGTTCGTCGATGGCAGCGTTCCCGAAAAAGTGACAAAGAACCGGGCAGATCGGCTGGCGAGATTTTTAAGATCAATTTTTCGGATCGGTTCCGGATCGACATATGAGAATTCGCAACACCGTGGTTTTAAAGGCAATATTTCACAATTGCGGATCAGCGAACAGACTGTTTATAACGATGAATTCCAGCCTCCACCACTGCTCACCAGGCACGAGTCTACGGTCGCCTTATACCGTTTTGAAGAAGGAAAAGGCAAAGTCCTGCACGATCTCAGCGGGATGTATAATCATGCCAGGATCACCGGCGCGGAATGGTCCGTTGCTCTGCAACCGGACAAAGAACTTCTCAAACGAGGGGTGCAGCTTGACGGCGACGACTGGATCGAAACAAAATTCCCGGATCCCTCCACGGAACAATTCACCATTGAAGCCTGGGTCTCCCCCGAAACAAACAGGAAACTCGCGCATCAGCTTCTGTTTCAGCTGGGTACACTCAGCCTGAAATATCATGTCAATAACGGCGAATACTGGACCTGGTCACTGCTGGATCCCCAGTCCCAGGAAATCCCGGTCTCTACGGTCTCCAGCAAGGATGTGGCCCTGAATCATCCGGTCCATATCGCCTGTCAGTGGAACGGGACCACCTGGAAGATGTTTTTAAACGGACTCCCCTGTCGCACCCTTCCCATGCGGGCAACACAGAAGGAACATCTGGCAGAGATCATCAGTGCAAGCCTGAAACAAAATCTATACATCGGAGGCTTCCCCTCTACTGAAAAAACTCTATCACATTGTTTCGAAGGTAAAATTCATGCTTTAAAAATCTCCCGGATCGGAGGCTACCAGCAGTCCTTTACACCACTCACTGATTTTACAGTCGATGAAAACACACTTCTTCTGTACCGCTTTGATGAAAAGTCCGGGGAATCAGCTCAAGACTCATCCGGCAATAACGCTCATGGAACTTTACATGGCGCAAACTGGCTCAGCAAATGATCGTTAACCCGCAAAAGAGATTGGTTTCACATTTTTCAGACCATCTTTCCTGAACGGCTTTTCCGCGAATGGAATCATTCCTAAACAGCAGGACGAGCAGACAGAATCACATTAAATACATTACACACATAAAGTAAATTTCAGATTCGTTACATTTTATTTTCCATTCTTCTTGAGACGTTTTCCGTCTGGATTCATTTATGGTAAATCAACTGGAAATTTTTAAAGTGGAACTGTGTGGTCCCAACCTGATTGTCATTCCTCAGGGATCCACACTTCATTTTTTGTACAGCAACGTTCAGATCGAATCCAACAAGGTCTTAAAACTCTTCAGCACACCCGAATTGAAGAATGTGATTATTGATCTTTTCAAAGTTGACCATCTGGATTCCATCATTATCAGCTCAATCATTCGTCTGCTGCAACAGGCAAAGCAGACCGGCGGACAGGCCGTATTCTGCAATGCCTGTGAGAACATACAGAACCTGCTCCAGTGCATCAAAGTGGGAACCTATTGGCCTCTCTTCGAGACTCGCGAAGCAGCGATTCAAGCCATCGCTGCTTCCTCTTAAAACAGCGGACAGACACACTTCATCGCCTCAGTATCATCCAAGGCTGACACTTTTCCTGTTCGATGATTCCTGACGGCTGTAAACGCTCCTCGGAAAATATACGATTTTTCGCAGCATGCATTCTGACCCTTCCCTGTTAAATAAAATCCGGGTACCTTGGTGATCAACAGGATCATTGTGATCCCCAGGCCATTAACAACAGGAGTGACGACTGATGAAAGTGTTCTTTGTTTTAACTCTCACCGCGATGTCCCTGATAACCAACATCGCTCTCGCACAGAAATCTTCGACGAAACCGTTTCAGGCGGGAAAACCACTGGGCGCCGTCAATGAAGCCGGGAAATTCGTCCCCCTCTCTGACAACGTCAAAGTCTATGGCAGTTTCCGTTTTGCTGAGAGCTGTGTTTACGATGCGACCCGCGACCTGATTGTCGTCATGAACGCCGGCGTGCCGCAAACCCAGGAGGAGAATGACGGCTACGTCTCACTGTTGAATCCGGACGGTTCTGTTCACACCACGAAATGGATTGGCGCGACGCGCGACGGGTTAACGCTCAACCATCCGCTCGGCAGCGCGATTCATAACGGGACCCTGTATACCGCTGACATCGACGTGGTACGCACGTTCGATCTCGCAACCGGCAAGCCAGGCAAAGCCTACCCGGTAGAAGGCTCCTCGTTTCTGAACGGAATCGCCGTCAATAAGGAAGGCACGATCTTTGTTTCCAATTCGCGTCCCGAGTTCCGCGTCTATAAAATCACCGCTGACGGCAAAGTTTCGCTCTTTGTGGATGGAGATCCGCTCAACATCCCCAACGGCGTCGCCATCGATGCAGACGGAAACGTCGTGGTTGTCAACGTCGGTAACAACGACGTAATGACTTTCGATCCTGCCAATGGAAAACTGATCCGCACCGAACATGCCGCCGAAGGAGGCAATGACGGACTGGTGATTCTCCCCGATGGAACGAAGTATGTCAGCAGTGTGCGTTTCGGCAGCGTTTCCAAGATCAGCCCCGGTAAACCCGCCGAGGTCATCGCCTCGGGAATCCCCAGCGCCGCATCCATGGGTTACGATTCAAAACACAAGCAGTTAATCATCCCCATGAACAACAACAACGCCGTGGCGTTTCTCAAACTGGAAGATTAATACGTCAACAAGATCGTCGTACAGGTGTCAGGTCTCATCTATTTGGACCTGACACTTTTTTGATTCTCTCTTTAAATCGCATACTGCTTGACGATCGCTTCATCCACCTCAATACCGAGCCCGGGACGGGTGGGGACGTCTACAAAACCATCCTTTAACTGGAATGGTTCTTTGACGATCTCAGTCCGCCAGGGATTCTCCGACTGATCCAGTTCCAGCATGGGGGTATCGGTAGGAAAGCCCCAGTGCGGATCAGGCATCAGCGACAGAGTCTGCACGGTGGCCGCGATGAGAATGGCTCCTCCCCAGCAATGCGGGATACACCGGATTCCCGACAGCGCCGCCAGTTCAGAAATAAACAGGGTTTCGCCGATGCCGCCACACAGACTGACGTCCGGCTGAATGATGTGCATGCATTGCCGGTCGATCAGTTCTTTAGCACTGCCCCGCGAATCAACGCCTTCACCGGCCGCCAGAGGCAGAGTGAGCTTGCGCCTTAACTCTTCGTAACCGGCGTAGTGGGGAGATTGCGGCAATGGTTCTTCAAAATATTCAAAATTCAGATCGTGCAGTACCTCTCCCATCTGCAGTGCCGACGAAAGCGTATAAGCGGCGTTCCCGTCCGCCATTAATTTGATGTCAGGTCCGACTGCGTTACGTACAGCAGCGGCAACAGCCGCTTCACGTAATACCGGATAACGGCCTAGTCGCATCTTTAATGCTTTAAACCCCTGCTTTACCAGTTGTTCCGCTTCGCGGGGATACTGCTCTTCCGGCTGCTCATCTTCCAGGTAGTTCATCGCCGAGGCATAAGCGGGAACCCGGTCACGGAGTCTGCCACCAAACAATTCTGCGACCGGTAAATTCAATGCCTGTCCACGCAGATCGTTGATCGCCATATCCAGAGCGGCCACCGCCAGTGCATTGCCGAAATTCGGTCCCCACATCATCCGCCACAATTTTCGTTGCTCCAGCGGATTCTGACCGATCAGCCGTGGTCCGATCTGATCGTCGATCGTTCCGCGGGCACCACCGACCGGGGCCGTTTCCCCCCAACCGGTCAATCCGACATCGGTCTCAATTTTGACTAACAGCGTCTTCCGGAATTGATCCAGGGGAACCGAGACCGAAACACCGAATGGTCGTTTTAGTTTATGTTGCAGGAGATAGGTTTTGACGCCGGTAATCTTCAGTTGGGATGAATCAACCTGCCGTTCCGGCTCAGCCGCCGGTAAGACAGCCGGCCCCCCGGCCAGACAACCGGCCGCCAGCAGCGCACCCTTCTGCAGCAACTCCCGCCGATTCGTATGCGTCACAGACATCACAAAACTCCTTATTGGCTGACCCTCATAATATCTGGCTGACAGTGATATCGACTGTAACCAGCAGGCTTGCATCTGGAAGCGATCAGAGACAAGATGGATAGGAGAACCATTCTAACAGGGGAGCGATCTCAGAAGCCAGCGCGGCAAGAAAAACAAAGCCATCGGTCGCATGAATCACGGCAGTTTGATCCTGCTATAACAAAACCTGTCTGGTTTATTCCAAAGCTAAAACGGAAGTAAGTCTGTTTTGTCCTGCACGGTAGCAAAAAACAGGTCGGCTTCCTCATCCCAGGCTGCCAGCTTGCGTACTCCGGGATCCAGTGTTTCTTCCATCAGTCCGTTTGGGACATGCTCGTAACCCGCCAGATGTCCGAGTTCGTGCAGGATCACGGTCCAGAGGTCAATGTGCCCCGCCGCTGCGCTATCGGGCAATGCGATCAGCGATAACCGACTGTCGAAGAAAAACTCGCTGTTGTCAGTTGGAGTCTCGTCCACGAACCATCCATAACCGGCGGCATTCACATCCAGGTAAATAGTCCCAGCAACTGCGCGACCTAATATACCTTCTTCCAAATCAACTACTTTGACTTCGACTCCCGGCAGTAACTCTCTTTTTTCGGGGGAAAGCTGCAGACTGACCTGGTTCACGGCCTGCTCCAGCAACTGTTCTGCACTCTTTTGTTCCAGGCTGCCGACAGTCATCTCTCCTGGCGGCGGGGATGAGACCAGCAGTCTCTCATCCCATGCATCCGGAAAATTGACCGGATAATTGATCTTAGACTGTTTGGATTTTGATTTCCCATAATTGGAGACCAGCGCGATCAGATCACGATAATCGATACGGTCACTCTGATCAAAATCGGAGAACCAGGCGTATACAGACTCCGATTCGCTGGGACGAGTATTATACAAGCCAACCAGTTGAATCAGATCACGGTAATTGATCGTGTCATCATCATTCAAATCAAAGGGATTGGCCCAGATTTCTGTTTCGGCATTTTCGATATTCAGCGGTTTGACCACCTGCCCGATTCCCAGACCGATTAACGAACTGGTAATCTCAAACGACAGTACCTCCGAGCCGAGGCTCTGCCCTTCCAGATCCAAAGCGACCGCATCCTGATCCTGTGCTGCAAATTTGATGCGGGCGAACAGCAGCTGGTCATTAACCCCCAACTCACCAGCTTCGGTGCTTGCGGTCAGTTGTTCTACCGTGCCACTGATATCATCAATCGTGCCGGACTGATTCTGGATAAATGCCTGACCAAACTGAATCTCTGTGGCGGAGGTCGCATCCGTCTGATAATTCAGATTCACTGCAACCAGCGACACTCCCTCGCTGCTTAAGTTTTCTGTTTTTACCCAGATTTCAACCCAGTAGGATTCCCACTCACTGATCCAGGTCTGATTCTCCGGCAGTTCTGTCGCTTCCCCATTAGTGTCCACGTCGGTTGGAACATCTACGATTCGCAAGGTTAGATATTCATCCAGAGATTCTTCGATGGCGTTAATCGTCAAGCCAAACGAGCGCTGGAAGATGCCGTTATCTTCGGGGGTATCCAGATCTTGATCCAGACCGCCATCTTCGACCTGCACCGTAATCTGGGTTGTGCCGGTCCTGCCTGCGGGCGGATTGATTCGCAACCTCAGAGCCTGCCCTTCTTCTGAAATGGACAGTCTGGAGGCAGGTATCAGATCAGGATTATCTGACCAGGTCGACCAGACGACAGGTCCCTCGATCACCGGATCCAGCCCCGTAAGATCGATCGACTGTTCTGAAGTATTTTCATTGATGACGACATCCTCAATCAGATCAAAGGTCGTCCCCTTAAAACCATCGATCTGCGAGCCGACCCAGATCGTGTTTTCTTCCTCGTAGACCACCAGAAATGACTGATTAACATCATCTCGAACGACATTGATGAAAAAACTCCCCCCCTGCATCGATGCCACGCTGTTACTGGAAGTCAGGTAACCACTCACGCCTGTGGTGCCATCACCAAAAGTGACTCCGTCTCCTTCCTTAAGGGAACCATTGTCCCAATAAGAACTCCGCACCAGGTAGTTACCATTGGAAAGTGCAAATACTCCAGAGATCCCACGTGGATAATATCCCACCTGATCTTCATTATGAGCCCCGACGAGGCTGTTGGCTTGTGTGATCTCACCGCTGATTCCCGTAACTCCATTTCCGAAGGTCACAGCACCGGCATCGGAAATCGAGCCATTATCCCAGTCAGGACTTGCGACCACATAGTTCCCGTTAGAAAGAGCAGTCACAGCGGATTGACCGTAATTACTGTAGCCTAACCGATCGTCGGCTGTGGAACCGACCAAACTGTTGACTGATGACACGAGGCCATTGCTGCCGGTGGTTCCGTCTCCGAAGGTCACGGCTCCGGCATTCAGGATCGTGCCATTTGACCAATTCGGGCTGATGACCACATAGTTCCCGTTCGTGAGCGTCACGACTCCCTGAGCTCCCACATTATCATAGCGTTGAGCCCCCACGTAACTGTTTTCTGCCGAGACAGCTCCCGTCACGCCAGATGTTCCACTTCCCCAGGTCACGGCTCCCAGATCATAGAATGATTCATTACTCCACTGTGAACTGACGGCGACATAATTACCATTTGCCAGCACGGTCACGCCATTCAGGCCGACGTAAGAATAATCCTTGGTACCGACAAGGCTATTGTCTGCGGAGAGTACTCCTGAAATTCCGGTGGTTCCGTTACCGAATGTCACTGCTCCCTTTTTAAATGACCAGTTGCTGCTGATGGCGACGTAATTACCATTAGGAAGCACTGTGACTCCACCAATGCCCACGTTATCCGCATTGCTCGATCCAACCAGGCTGTTCGCAGACGAGATTGCTCCGTTAATTCCCGTGCTGCCATTGCCAAACGTCACCGCACCGACGGCTAATTTTGAACTGTTGCTCCAGGCGGGGCTACTCACCACGTAATTCCCGTTGGTCAACGTAGCGACCCCGGCATATCCCACCAGGTCATCTTTCGTCAAGCCAACCAGACTGTTGCTGGCTGTGATCGTGCCGCTGATTCCCGTTGTGCCGTTGCCGAAGGTGGCAGCTCCGGCATCAGATACGAAGCCATTGTTCCAATAAGGACTGCTCACCACATAGTTACCGTTCGCGAGTGGCACGACTCCATTCAAGGATGAACCTCCAAAACCCAGTTTGTCATTTTTTGTGACACCCACAAGACTGTTCGTCGCGGAAATCTCTCCGATCACGCCAGTCGTACCATCTCCAAATGTTACTGCACCAGCATCGAGAATCGTACTATTATCCCAGAACGGACTGACCACGACATAATTGCCATTCGTGAGCTCTGTCACGCTGGAAGTAGTGTGATGAAAGTATCCTACTTTGTCGCCGGCTGTCGTTCCCACCAGACTGTTGACGGACGAAATCTCTCCAGTCACACCGGAGGCGCCACTCCCGAATGTCACAGCCCCCGCATCTGCAGCAGCCCCGTTATCCCATTCCGGGCTACAGAGTACGTAGTTTCCGTTCGCGAGCAACGTAATATTTACTTCACCGTCTTTGAAGTCACCGAGATGATCGTCTTCGGAGGAACCGACGAGACTGTTAGCAATCGAGACCACTCCAGTTGTACCAGTGCTGCCATTTCCCCAGGTCAGCGCGCCGGTATCTTCTATGGAGCCATTATCCCAAAAGGGACTGCCTACAAGGTAATTCCCGTTCGCAAGCACTTTGATTCCCGTATCATTCCCATAGTTAAAACCAATGCGGTCGTAGGCATGGGCCCCGATCAGGCTGTTCGCTTGTGATATCTCGCCTGTCACACCGGTGGCTGCATCACCAAACGTGACTGCGCCGACATCCCCCAACGAGCCATTATTCCAGTACGGGTTACTGACAACATAATTGCCATTCTCCAAAACGATAATCCTGCCGCCACCATTCCCATCACTGGGGGAGGTTCCGATCAGGCTGTTGTCCGCCGAGATGACTCCGATCACGCCGGTCACCCCATTTCCAAACGTAACTGCACCGACTTCCCAACCCAGGTTTCCATTGCTCCACTTCGGGCTGCTCACCAGGAAATTCCCGTTGGGTAACGCCGTCACGCCGCCGCTTCCGATCTGTTCATAAGAATTCCCGATCAGCGTACTGATCAACTCCCCCGATTCGCCGTTAAAGAGATAGACGGCTCCGCTCCAATTGTTGTATCTCGGATCTGTAACAACGATATTGCCCGTACTCAAAGTGACCACTGAGTGGCCGAAGTCGGTAAAATCACTAGGATGAGGATTAGCCAGTTCTGAAAAGGCAACCGTGAGCAAAGTGCGATTTTCCAGAATTTCGATCTGACAGCTCGTTGGCAGTCTATGCTGTTTGTGAGCCCGCAAGGCACTCCTGCGAGGTTGCTTCAGAAACGTTCTCATTAGATTTCGGGAGGATTGTAATGCCCGTCCCACCAAGCCTCGTCTGTTTTGCATGGAATTCAACCTCTCAGATTCTGGCTCAACTGTGATAAAACAACAGATTTAAACTGACCACGGTTCGAGAACTTCTCTCGATGCAGTGGAGAATGAAAACACAGAAAGAAAGAGAAAACACAACAATATGGCTGTCAGATCAGCAGCTTGTCAGCCTTGAGCACCTCCCTCTTTCCAGAGCCCCACACCAGACTTGGCGACACCCGGCAGAGAACTGTGCAGTGAGAATCCATTTTTTTCAGAATAATCAGATTGTGAAATGGCAGCGTGGTGGCTGCCCCAGATTCGCTGCAGACTCTCGACCAACTCATCAAAAAGTGTTGATAATTCCGATCATAGTCTTTATCTTGTATAAACCATGGTTGAAATGATATTTCCTCGGAACGACCTTCCTCCAGGACGCCTGCCTTATGCTGACCATTGAGAGTGGCAAACAACATCGTTTTTGTGACGGCATCTCCAGGCGGAACTTCCTGCAGATCGGTTCTCTGGCAATGGGAGGCCTTTCGCTGCCGCAGATTCTGCGGGCACAGGACCTCGCCGGTAAACGGGACTCTCATAAAGCGGTCATCATGATCTTTCTGTCTGGCGGACCTCCACACCAGGACTGGTTTGATCTCAAACCGGAAGCCCCGGCCGAAATTCGTGGCCCGCGAATCCCCATCGCTACCAATGTTCCAGGTATCGAAGTTTGCGAATTGATGCCCCGGTTGTCGAAGACGGCCGACCAGTTTTCCTTTATTCGTTCCATAGTGGGTGCCGAGGGACGACACGCTTCATTCCAGTGTATGACAGGGAGAAAAACCAGCCGTCAACCGCAGGGAGGCTGGCCATCCCTGGGCTCAACCGTATCGAAGCTTCAGGGAGGAACCGACCCGGCAGTTCCTCCCTTTGTAGGTTTATCGCCGAAAATGCGACACTACCCCTGGGCGGATGCAGGACAACCTGGGTTTCTGGGAGTCGCACATGCCCCGTTCAAGCCCAGCGCGGAAGGCAAACAGGATATGATCTTGAACGCGGTGAATGCGGAGCGCCTGGATGATCGCAAATCGCTGTTAGCCTCACTCGACAATATGCGTCGCCAGGCAGAAGTAATTGAGGACATGCAGGGCATTGATGCTTATACAAAACAGGCGTTTGGCATATTGACTTCAAGCAAACTGGCCCAGGCACTGGACCTTTCAAAGGAAGATCCGAAATTGCGCGACCGTTATGGTCGTGGCTCAACCAAACCAGCGGGTTATGGCGACGCGGGACCTTTATTGAACGATTATTTTCTGATGGCCCGACGTCTTGTTGAAGCAGGCGTACGTTGCGTCACGCTGGCCTATGGTCGCTGGGACTGGCATGGCAGACCGCACGGTACCATCTTTGAGCACGAAGAAGAACATTTCCCGATGCTCGACCAGGGACTGACCGCCCTGATGGAGGACCTGCAGAACCGGGGAATGGATAAAGACGTTTCGATCGTCGTGTGGGGAGAATTCGGCCGTACGCCACGGATCAGCCCCAAAGTCGGTCGGGATCATTGGCCGAAGGTTTCTTGCGCCATGCTGGCGGGGGGCGGAATGCAGACCGGACAGGTAATTGGTTCCACAAACCGTTTCGCCGAACATGTTGAGAGCCGTCCCGTCGGTTTCAATGAAGTCTTTGCCACTCTGTATCACAACCTGGGAATTGACGTGAATTCAGCAACGGTGACCGATCTGTCCGGACGCCCCATGTATCTTGTCGATCAGGCACTACCAATTCGGGAGTTGATCTGATTGCATCACCATGAACCATAGCGTCTCTCGAACTGATCTACCCGCTCCAGATCCCCCTGAAAACAATACAATTAAGCGGGACACAGTTGAGACAGTTTCCGTTTTCCCAATTATGACCCCTTATTGAAGATTGGAACGGGTATTCTGTATGGGAATTACTTTATAATGTTCACGGAGAGGACTGGAGTGATCTATCCATCATCGAAGTTCACTCTCAGCTGTCCGACTCCAAATATCCTGCAACGGAAAACCATTACCCTCCGCTGCCCCAGTTGACGACTAAATCAATTCCTGCCTTTATCATGAAATGAATCTTGAATCATGCACCTGATATATCGAAATCTTTGTGTTACCCTGCTCCTGTCCACCTGTCTGGCTTATCTCACTCCTGACGCAGAAGGCCAGTCTGCTGCGAAATCAAACCTGCGAGCGGGCGTAGCCAAAGTTGACATCACCCCTGCAGAAGTGAATGAGTTAGAAGTCGTCGGGCACCGCCGCAAAGTCACCGGCGTGCGTGATCCCCTGCGGGCAGGAGTGCTCGTATTGGATGACGGTCAGACCAAAGCAGCCATCGTCACCCTGGACCTGATCGGCGCGTATACCGAGATTGTAAAGCTGGCCCGAGCTCAGATTGAAAAAGAAACGGGCATCCCGGCGGCTAATATCATGGTTGCTGCCTCACACAATCACTCCGGGCCCGGCTTTGATGCCAATTCCGCCTGGGGAAAAGAATTGATCACAAAACTCGGCGCAGCCGCAAAACAGGCGGCATCGAAAATGACTCCCGTGACGGTCGGCTACGGTGAAGACAAGATCGGGTTCAGCATCAATCGTCGCAAGGTTATCAATGGCCGGGCGGTGGTACGACTTAACGAAGACGGACCCAATGATCCCCGCGTGAAAGTTCTGCGTTTCGACGACGGAAAATCACTGACACCTGTCGCAGTCCTCATGCATGCCGTCTGTCATCCCTGTTTTTTCACCTGGGGCGATAAAGGCTCGATGCCGTACCCCAACGGTTTCCCGAAGATGAGTGCCGACTTTCCCGGTGAAGCCCAGTCGTTTGTAGAGATGTGCTACGGAGATCAGACCAGTTCATTGTTTCTGCAGGGCTGCGCGGGTGATATTCGCCCGAATCTGCCCGGTTATCCGTACCGCTGTGCAGATGAAGCCGATATTCAGTGGGCCGGACGGGATCTGGGCAGCGCAGTCGTGCGCACCCTCGCTCAGAGCATGACCCGGGAACAGCTTGCCACGCGAGCCGAATACTATCCGATCCGTGTCGCGAACTCAGTCATCTCGTTACCCGGCAAGGAAGGGCGCATTGAAGCGGAACTGCAGGCCATGAAAATCGGCCCCTACCTGCTGCTGACCATGCCGGGCGAACCGATGGTTGAATACGGTTTGAAACTGGAGAACGACATCGCAGACCGCGCCACTCCCATTATTGTAGGCTATGCCAACGGACATGTCGGCTACATCGCGACCACCGATTCCTATAGTGTCGGCGGCTACGAACCGAACACCTCGAAACTGCTACCGGAAGCAGAACCGATTATTCTTACTGAGTTGAGTCTGCTCGCGGACCGTGTCATCGGCGATGTATTCGAATCGTTCTCCAAACACCCCAAAGACATCAAAAAAAGAGAGCAGGCAGAAAAATCCCGCGCCGGGAAAGAGTAACATCTCCACCTTGCATACAAATCGCATTTCACAGCTCAGTCCGACAATATGTCTGACTGGACCTGTTTCCCAACTGTTTTTCTTGCAGATGATACAGCCTGTTTCTTATTATTCCCGGGCTGTCTGACATCAGCTCCTCTTGTTTTTCTGTTCTGTCAGACCAGTCTTTAATATTGGATCCGGAATTGAAAGCGGATTCGATTGCATCGTAGTAATCCTCACATTCTGAATCTCAATAAAACATATCTGAAGTCGCTACGTTAATTCTTGACAGTGGTCATTTTCGCTGTTTTTGTGAACGGCTTTTGTTATGATTATTTATCGGAACCGATTGACCACGTCACGCGGGTTGAAATAATCTGACTATATTTACAGAATTGCCGAGATGCAGACCAGACGACGCAGCATCAGTGCTCGGATCATAATCCGCTGAATCAGTCAGTGAAACCTTACTCGAACTCAGAGGACCGCAGGGCGGGTTCGAAACGATTCATCAATTCATGCTGCTTCCCTGCCGCACATGTGGCTGAAAATTACTGACCCAAAGGCTTTTAATGAAACAGAACCGTCAACAAAACAACAATCAACCGATTATTGTTGGCGTAGGCTCCTCTGCCGGAGGGCTGGAAGCTTTTGGAATATTACTTGAGTCACTCCAGGATGCGACAGGACTGGCATTGGTCTACATTCAGCATCTGGATCCTGCCAGCAAAGCCGTTCTGCTGGAACTCCTGACGAAATACACGTCACTGGAAGTGACCGAGTTGGGTGATCGCACGAAATTGATCAGCGGAAAGATCTATGTCTGTCCACCTCAAGGACTGCTGGAAATCAGGAATGGCGTTGTCACTCTGGCAGACAGTGAAATAAATCCACATCCATCACATGCGATCGATCATTTTTTTCATTCTCTTGCTGAAGATCAAGGTGAGCGAGCCGTGGGAGTGATTCTCTCCGGCGCAGGCAGCGATGGCACACTTGGCCTGAAAGCGATCAGTGACAGCGGTGGATTGACGTTTGCACAAGATTCAAAATCAGCAAAATACGACAGCATGCCGCGGAGTGCCGCCACGACAGGTGTGGCAGACCACGTACTCCCCCCGGGTGACATCGCACGAGAGTTGATCCAATATGTAGAACATCTGCATAAGTTAAATACCTCGGCATCCCTGACTCGTTTTCAGGATCAGATTACCGATGCCATTCCTCAAATCACTGCGATCCTGCAGAAAAAAACCGGACACAATTTCCAGCATTACAAAACGAGTACGCTTTCGCGACGAATACAGCGTCGAATGCAGGTCTTAAAAAAAAGCAACGTTAAAGAATATCTAGGATATCTGCAGGAGAATGAAGAGGAAACGCAGGCATTATTTCGGGAACTGTTGATTGGAGTGACCGAATTTTTTCGCGATCCGCAGGCATTTGACAGTCTGGCCAGTGAGGTACTCCCCCGCCTGTTTGAAAACCGTTCTGCCGACGATTGTGTGCGTATCTGGGTAGCAGGTTGTGCCAACGGCTCAGAAGCTTACACTATTGCCATTCTCTGTCGTGAAGCGATGGATCGTTTAAAATCGCCACCACAACTGCAGATCTTTGCGACAGACATTGACGAACGCGCTCTACAGGTGGGGCGTGCAGGCATCTATCCGGTCGGCATTGAGAACCATGTCTCCCCCGAGCGACTGAAGCGTTTTTTTATCAGACGGGCAAAACGGTATGAGGTGACTAGGGAAATCCGTGAACTGGTTCTGTTTTCGGTACACAATCTGATCAGTGATCCCCCCTTTTCACGTCTGGACCTGATTTCATGCCGCAATCTCCTGATTTACCTGGGACCGCATCTGCAGAAAAAACTCATTCCCCTGTTCCATTATGCTCTGCTTCCCTCTGGTTATCTGTTGCTGGGTCCCAGTGAGAACATCACCTCACACGCTGAGTTGTTTCGCACGCTGGACAGCAGATTCCGTATTTCTCAACGAAAAGGGACCGCTGTGAAATCTGCCGCAACTCTCCCGCTCATGCCAGGGAAGCTGCATTTAAAATCCAGCCAGGAACGGGAACCCGATGAAAAAGTAGACCTGCGGAATCTCAGACAACGAATTCTTCTGGACGAATTTGCCCCCAAATCATGTGTGATTGATGAATCCGGTCAAATCTTGAACGCCGACGCTGACATGGAGAAGTTCCTGACTTTGGGAGAGGGTGATTTTCAGAACAATATAGTAAAAATGGCGGCAAAAGGTTTACGTGTGGGCCTGCGTTCCGCTCTTAATGAAGCCATCAAGACGCGACGAAAGGTGCAGCAGCAACACCTGACAATTCGTAAAGGAGACCAGATTCAGGAAGTGATGATCACGGTCCAGCCGATGCCTCGTCTGGGTGAAGATGAGGGCCTGTTTATGGTCGTGTTCCATGATGTAGGTTTGCCTGTTAACAAGGAGATCAATGAAGAGTCCCCCACAGTATCTGTCCCCCATGCTGACGCTATTATCGCACAGCTGGAATACGAATTGCAGTGCTCTCGTGACGAGCTTGAAAATACGCTGCAGGATAGGGATGTGGCTCATGAGGAGTTGAAGTCGACTAACGAAGAACTGTTATCGATGAATGAAGAGCTGCAATCTGCCAACGAAGAACTAGAAACCTCTAAAGAGGAAATTACGGCTGTCAGTAATTCCGTGGCGCGGACCAACAGTGACCTGGAAAACCTGCTGCGCAGTACGCAGATCGCTACTGTTTTTCTTGATGATGAGTTACTGATTCGCAGCTTTACTCCTGCCATCACAGAAATTTACAGCCTCATTCACACTGATATTGGACGTCCACTCGAACGATTTGTTCCTCTGGTCGAAGAAATGCCGCCCCTGCCCGATCCGCGCAAGTTGCAGCAATCTCAACCCATAGAACACACGGTGGTTGCAGATTCCGGGAAAGTCTATATCCGGCGGGTTCTACCCTACCAGTCTCATTCAGGGCAGAACGAAGGGATTGTCGTTACATTCATTGATGTCTCTGAACTGCACAACAGTCAGGAACTGTTTCAGTTACTCATCGATGCCTCATCTCAGATTGTCTGGATGACTGATGCGGCAGGTATCGTCGTCGAAGACTCCCCCAGTTGGCGTGAATTCACCGGTCAAACATACGAGGAATGGAAGGGTACCGGCTGGTTGAACGCGATTCACCCAGATGACCAGCAGGCAACAATCCAGGCATGGCAAACCGCGGTTTCAAATATCGAGACGTTCTCTGTCGAATATCGACTCTGGCATCAGCAGGGCGAATGGCGGTGGATGCATGCCCGAGGGGTACCTCAAAAATTACCGGATGGATCCATTTTACGCTGGATCGGAATGAATACCGATATCACCGAACAAAAAGAAGCACAACGGGTGATACTGGAATCCAGCCGCCAGTTGCAACTGGGTGTGGAAATCGCGAATCTGGGCCTGGCTCGTGTTGACTATGCCAATAACTGCATTACATTGACTCCGGAAGCTGCTGCCATCTACGGTCTGGGATACCAGGAAATTCTGATTACACGGGATGAAATGCTCGACCTCTATCATCCGGAGGATCGACAGGATGCAGCAGACCAGATCCAGGCATGCATTCAGGAATGCGGGGATGGCCGCTGCGATCTTGAACATCGCCTGATCCTGCCTTCGGGGGAAATCCGCTGGATCAGTGCACGCAAGCAAATCTATTTCGACCGTAGTGTCGAGCCGGCTGTGCCCGTCTATGCAACCCTGGTTGCCCAGGACATCACTATCAGCAAGCGGGAAGAATTAAACCTGGCTTTCCTGTCAGACCTGCAGACTCAACTGATCCCCCTGTATAATGTCGACGATCTGATGGAGGTAGCCACAAGAGAGACAGCGAAATATCTTGACCTGTTCCGCTGCCTGATCGTGGAATTCGATGCCAATGCGGACTATGCAGATATCCTGTTCGAACATCATGACGATTCACTGCAATCAATTGTGGGTAAGCATCGGGTTCGCGATTTTCATACTGAAAGCGAAAGAGAGAAGCTGCTGGCAGGCGAGCAATTCTACCTCTCGGACACGCTGCACCCTGAGCAGGATTCCCGGATCGCAGAAAGCTTTCAGTCGATTAATGTCAGAGCATATTGTAATTCAGCCTACATTACACCGCAGGGGATCAAATTTGTTATTTCTGCGTTGAAGCGTGAAGCATATCAATGGCGGCCTGATGAATTAAAATTGCTGCAGGAGATTACAAACCGGCTCTGCATCCGTATTGAACGGGCCCGCGCAGAAGCGGAACTGGCCGATCGCGAAGCCCATCTGCGACGCGTGATCAATAACCAGCTCGGATTGGTCGGCGTCATTGGCCGTGATGGCAGGCTTCTGGAAGTCGACGACGATTCCATGAAGATTGCCGGTTTAACTCGCGAAGATGTCATCGGTAAACATTTCGCGGAATGTGCCTGGTGGACATACGACGAAGCTGTCTCTCAGAAAATGCGCGAATCGATGAAAAAGGCATTCGCCGGTGAAGTGGTACGCTATGATGTCCCGCTCTTCGCAGCCGGCCTGGGAGGGGCGGAACGAAGACTCATGATTGACTTCATGATGGCCCCCGTGTTTAACAAAAATGGAGAGGTCGAATATCTGATTCCATCTGGGGTCGATATCAGCGAGCGTGTGGCTGTCGAAAATCTGCATAAAGAGACTGCTGCCCGCCTGGAGTCCATGTTCAATTCTGCCGTGGATGGCATGATTACCATTAATGCCGCCGGGAACATGGATTCGATTAATCCGGCTGCCCTGGATCTTTTTGGGTATGAACTGGAAGAACTACAGGGGCAAAATGTCAACGTGTTAATGCCGGACCCCTGGCACAGCGAACATGATTCCTACCTCAACGCTTACCTGGCGACAGGACAGACAAAAATCATTGGAAGCAAGCGAGAAGTACTCGGACTGCGTAAAGACGGCAGTACCTTTGCCATGGAACTGGCAGTCAGTGAAGCATATATGCGCGGCGAAATCCTGTTTGTCGGAACGGTGCGTGATATCTCTGAAAGAAAACAGCGCGAACTCAATCTGGCTTTCATTGATGAACTGCAACAACTGCTCGGGGCTCCCCTGCTGATCGAAGAAATCATGCAGCAAACCTGTGCCAGAATTTCAGATTTCCTGGGAGTTTCACGCTGCCTGCTGATTGAGTTAGATACAGAAGCAGAGATCGCTGATGTTGTCTATGAAGCTCATGAATCAGGCTTATCCAATATCTCAGGCAGGCATACCATTACCAATTTTCTGGAAGAGCACGAACAGGAGCCTTTACTGGCAGGCCAGCCAATTCTGATCGATAATACTCAGAATCATAATAGAATTTCAAAGAGAACAAAAAACTTTGCAGCCCTGCAAATAGGATCCCTTCTCTCAACCCCATTTGTCAGTGACAAGCGTTTAAAATTTGTCCTCACCATTTGTAAACAGCAGCCCTGTCAGTGGCAGACCGTCGAGATAGATCTGTTACAGGAACTCACACCACGCATCTTTGTCCGCCTGGAGCGTGCACGTGCGGAAGCAGCATTACGCGAAAGCGAAGCTCGTTTTCGGGATCTGGCCGACAACATGTCCCAGTTTGCCTGGATGGCAGACGAGAAAGGTTTTATTTTCTGGTATAATCAACGCTGGTTCGAATACACGGGCACAACACTCGAAGAGATGCAGGGCTGGGGCTGGAAGAAGGTGCATCACCCGGAACACGTCGATCGCGTTGTAAAACGGATCCAGCATTCCTGGGATACAGGTGAAATCTGGGAGGATACCTTTCCCATTCGTTCCAAAGAGGGAGAATTCCGCTGGTTCCTTTCCCGCGCCGTACCCATACGCGATGCCTCGGGTAAGATACTCAGGTGGTTTGGGACCAATACAGACATCACCAGTACCCGGGAACAGGAACAGCGGGTCCGTGCCAGTGAAGCACGATTACGTCTGGCGATGCAGGCAGCAAATTTGGCATTGTGGCAATGGGACGTCGTTAAAGATAAAATCTACTGGTCGCATGACAGTCATGAATTATCAAGTATGGAACCGCACCAAGCAGTAGGCGGACTGCAACATTTCCTGAACCTGGTCCATCGTAACGATCGTGAGGCTGTAGAACATTCTCTTCGCAGTTGCCTGTCCAACGGCAAGCCGTTTCAGGCGGAATTCCGTACCAGAAAATCTGAGAATACCTATGCATGGGTGCTTTCAACCGCTTACCTGACGACTGATTCAACAGATAATTCTACCGTCATGGTGGGTGTGAATCTGGATATTACAGAGCGTAAAAAGTCGGAACTGGAAATCAAACTCAGTGAGGAACGATTACGAAATGCAGCTGAATCTGCAGGCTTTGGTATGCTGCACATCGACCTGTTGGAGGAAACAACAGCGTTTTCACCTGAAATGAAACGCATGCTCGGACTTCCTGATAATGCAGAAAATAATCTGAAGTTTGGCGAAGTCCCCGACTGGATTCACCCCAAAGACCGTAGCGCCTATCGGAAGCATCTGCAGGAATCTGCAGCACTCCCGGAAGGTAAGAACCAAAGCCTGGACCACCGCATCATTCGTCCTGATGGAGAGACCCGCTGGGTACGCCTGCATGCCAGACCCGTTTTCACAGGCAAGGGGTCACGACGCAAGGCGACCCAGTTGATCGGCACACTACTCGACATCACCAGCCAGCGACAGTTCGAGCAGTCACTGAAAGAAGCCCGCCAGATGGCAGAGGCAGCCAATGAATCCAAGAGTGCGTTTCTGGCGAATATGAGCCATGAAATACGTACGCCGATGACCGCTATCATGGGTTATATCGATCTCATCGATGAATTGATCGACCACAAAATCGCGACAGCTTATCTGAGTACGGTGCGTCGCAATGGGGAATTCCTGCTGGATATCATTAACGATATCCTGGACCTTTCCAAGATTGAGGCCGGTAAACTGGATATCATCCGTGAACGATTTTCGCCGCATCAACTTCTGGAAGATGTGTGCTCCATCATGGACGTCCGGGCGGCTGAGAACCGTCTGGAACTGGATATATTTTATGACGGTAAAATCCCGGCAGAGATCGAGTCTGATCCCAAGCGACTGAAACAGATTCTGATTAACCTGGTCGGAAATGCCATCAAGTTCACGATGAAGGGAAGCGTCAAAATCTTCGTTTCCTGCAGCGATCAGCAGTTGCAGTTTATTATTGTTGACACGGGCATTGGTATTACGACTCGCCAGCAGAAACGACTGTTTCGTCCTTTTTCACAGGGAGATCACACGGTCAATCGTGAGTTCGGCGGTACCGGTCTGGGACTGGCCATCAGCCAGCGTCTGGCGAATATGCTGGGTGGAGAAATCTGCGTCCAAAGCGAGAAAGGCAAAGGCAGCAAATTTACCGTGACCATCGCCACAGGAGACATTTCAGAAGTGAAAATGATTCAACCTCAGGCCAGCACAGAACCCAAAGAAGAACCGAAAGAGGAAGAAGAGATTGTACTCAACTGTAATGTCCTGGTTGTGGATGACCGCCGCGAGATTCGATTTCTCAGCAAACGGTTTCTGACACTCGCCGGAGCAAGCGTTGCCGAAGCCGTCGATGGAGAACAGGCCATCGCTGTCGTTACGGAGGCCATGCAGCAGAATCAACCATTCGATCTGATTCTGCTCGATATGCAGATGCCAAAACTGGATGGATATGAAACCGCCAGACAACTCCGCAAGCTGGGCTTTACCGCTCCGATAATTGCATTGACCGCCGATGCCATGCAGGGAGATATGACCCGCTGCATTGAATGCGGCTGTAATGACTATTTAAGTAAACCGATCGACAAAACCCTTTTACTCCAGACGATCAACCGCTACGTCAATTCTGATACGGACCTTGTATAGTTCAGCTCGATTCCTGCTTTCCAATGACGAAAACGTCTTTCAACCGGACTCCTGTCACAGACTGAAATGAATCCAGTCAGGCAAAGAGTTCCTGTACCGCTTCTCCTTTGGCATCTTTTGTTACATAAAAGGGGCGGCCTTCAATATCGAATCCGGTTTTCGGGCTGATTCCCATCGCTGTCATTATGGTGGCATGCAGATTTTCTATAGAGACAGGGTTTTCGATCGCCATCAACGGTCGCTCATCTGCCGTTTTCCCATAGACGAAGCCGCGTTTCATTCCCCCGCCGAACATCACCACACTCGTGCCACCGGTAAAATGACGATGCAGGCCGTAATGCTTCATCTCGGAAACCGTGTCTACTTTCTCCCGAGCCTGATCGTTGGCATTGGAGCCCGGTTGCCCCTCCATTAACGCATCCCGGCTGAATTCCGACGCGATGATGACCAGAGTCCGATCGAGCAATCCACGTTCTTCAAGATCGAGAATCAGCTGAGTCACCGGTGCATCAATTTCTTTATGCATCCGGTCCACCGTGGTATGCCCCTCGGCATGCGTATCCCAATGCAAAAAGGGAACGTACTCCGTCGTGACTTCAACAAACCGGGCTCCCGATTCCACCAGACGCCGCGCCAGCAGACAGCCACGGCCAAAGCGACCGGTATCATATTTCTGGCGTTTCTCTTCCGGCTCTAATGTAATGTCGAAGGCATCGCGTTCTTTAGAACTGAGCAGCCGATAGGCTTTGTCCATGGATCGCAGCATCGATTCCTGCTGGTAATCGCTCATCAGCGCGCGCTGCGGACTTTGATCGATCAAACGGCGATACAGTTTATTGCGGTTGATGAATCGCTCTCCCGTCATCCCCTGCGGCGGTCGCACCGAGCGGGCGGCTTCTTCAGGATAGGGCAAATTCAACGGCCCGTATTCGCTACCAAAAAAACCAGCGGTGGTGAATGCCTTGAGTTCTTCACTTTCTCCGACTCCTTCCAGCCGCTGACCAATATTGATAAAGGCCGGCATCACAGGGTTGCGGGAACCAGCCACCCGCGCCATCCACGCCCCCAGATGCGGAGTCGCCACGGTCTGAGGGGGCACATAACCGGTATGCCAGTGATACTGATGCCGGGAGTGCAGGATGCTGCCCAGATCGGGTTGTACAGCAGAACGAATCAATGTAGCACGGTCCATCACCGAGGCAATCCCTTCCAGCCCTTCGCAGATCTGCAGACCATCGACGGTTGTGGGAATCGCGGGAAAGGTACTCAGCATGTCAGCAACTTTGAGTCCCTTCTTAAACGGCAGATAGCGTTTCGGATCAAAGGTGTCCGGTGCCGCCATCCCTCCCCCCATCCAGAGCAGAATGCAGCTGTCAGCGGTTGCCTCTGGATGTTTTGCCTGACCGGATTCACTGGCATGCAGTAGTCGCGGTGCTCCCGCCATCAAAGCCGCTGCTCCGGCGGCACTTAACTGCTTGAGAAAGTCACGTCGGACTATCTGTTCGGGAGCTTCAGGATCGAATTCAAATGTCATCAGTCGTTCTCACTGTGTATGAAATTTGTGCTCTGGTGATTTCACTCTTTTATTATACCACACATCAGCGGATCAGGAAAAACTCAGGCAACATGCAGACTGACCATAACAGGTCTTCCACTTCCGCAGGCTGTGGAATCTCTCCCAGCATCTGACCAACTAGTTCCGATTCTTCCGACGTCGGTGGTCGCGACAATGCATACAGAAACAGGTACTCCGTCAGACGCTTCGGATCACCGTCCGATTGTGCAATCAGTCGTTTTGCCCCCGCGGCAAATACTTCCGCCAGTGTGGCTTCGTTGGAAAGATCAATCGCCTCCAGAGTCGTCACCTGGTCGGGACGCATTGAGACAATCTGCTCACGCATGGGACGTCCCAGCGATTTCATCAACGCCGTATTTTTCAGCAGTGATGCCCGCACCATCGGCTGCTTTCCCTCTGCAGCCACAGCGAGCAGACTTTTAGCCTGCGCATCAACCGCCTTTGTCCAGCTTCCATTCGATTTGACGATGGTCACCGGATTCCATTTCCCTTTAATGCTTCTCAGTCTTCCTTCACGTAAGGCAGGAGCATTGGGGTTCCATTCCCACGTTTCATCAGAGGCCAGTGAAATCTGCTCACCATTCTCCAGTTCCAGTCGGGCTTCAAAAAAGAATCCCGCCGCATTCGGGGTTTTCCCACCGTTATGCACAATCGCGGTAAGATCATTCTTACCTGGTTTTAATAAGGTATGCAGCGGCAGGGTTCGAACCTGGGACCAGTTCTTTCCTACGTCAACTTCCCGCCGGTTGATAAACAGAATGTGCGAATTATCGCAGGTCAGGACCGCTCCCCCCCGTTTGACCGCGGCCGGAAGCTCGAAGATTTTCCTGACCACAATTGTTTCGTCGGCGGGAGGGGTTCCTTTCGCGGAATCACCCCAGATCCACTGCGCATTCAGTTCGAGTTCCGGTGCCCCTCCCTGCTCGACTTTTGTTCGAAAGATCGGGGCATCAAACTTGTCTGGAGCCGCACCGGTCATCTGCCAGACGCTGTCCAGAAACTGCTCTGCCGTCAGCCGACGCGAACGCGGCCCGCGATACAGATAGTCTGAACTCTCTGCTCCTTCCACCACTTCCACTTGAGACTGATACGCTTCTGAGGTAGCAATCAGTTCCAGCATCTGCTTCAAATCGTACTTGTGATCACTTAACGAGACCGCAAGGTAATCGAGCAGATCTTCATTCCAGGGTCTGGTCTGCATCGCATCCAGCGGATGTACGATCCCCCGTCCCATCAGGCGATGCCAGAGTCGATTCACAATCGTTCGCGTAAAACGTCCATTTTCAGGATGCGTCATCAACGCTGCCAGTTGCTGCAGACGGGCTTCCCGCGAGGCACTGGGCGCGATCGTTCCAAGCTCCGGAAACAACCAGCTCGCCTGCGCTGTCTTGCCGATCGGTTTATCGCAGCGATGAATTTCCAGTTCGCGTTCCGAATAGATCGCCGCCAGTCCATACGACTCATCGAGCGTCCAGCGGTCGATAAAACTGTCATGGCATGAAGCACATTTCAAATTGATTCCCAGAAACGCCTGCCCCAGACTCTGTGCGAATTGAATCTCAACCGTCTGGCCCGCAGACACATTACCCCGCCATTTAATCCCGTCAATAAATCCGCGGCTGGCATCTGAAGGGGGCGCAATCAATTCGCGGGTCAGTTGATCGTATGGCTTGTTATATAGCAGCGATTCATACAACCAGCCGGAAACCTGTTTTCGCCCGCCGGTGATAAAGCCGGTCCCGCTGTAATCGTTTCTCAACAGATCATTAAAGAATGACAGCCAGTGATCGGCATAAGCCGTATCATCTGCGAGTAACTCCCTGATTTTCAGCGTCCGTTTCTCAGCACAGGGATCAGCCAGAAATGCGGTTAATTCTTCAGGAGATGGAAGCAGCCCCACCAGGTCGAGGTGCACTCGTCGCAGAAAGGTCGCATCATCGATGGGACCGGGTCGCGGTAGTTTATGTTTTGACAGATATTGATCGATCAATCGGTCAATCGGATGATCGCGGCAATCTTCTGTCGGCGGAAGAACGGGACGACGCGGTTTCAAAGGTGGTTCGTAAGCGACTTTCCCAAAAGAAAAACCAGCTTCCCAGGGCAGATCTTCGGAGACCCACTGTTTGAGCGTCGCTACTTCTTCAGCAGAAAGTCGTGGCTTGCCTTTCGGGGGCATCTGCATTTCAGGATCGCTGGAAGTGACCAGCTCAAGTACATAAGAAGCTTTGACATCCTTAGGATCAACAAAGCCGGATTCCAGCCACAATTCGCGTGTGTTGAGGGAAAACGATCCCTTCGCCTCGCGGCCGCCGTGACAGGCAACGCAATGCTTCTTCAGAATCGGCACCACCTCGTGAGCAAAGTCAATCGGGCCCGCCTGGACGGGTGATACAACGTCGACCAGCAAAACAATCAAGATGGGTAAATTGTAGCGTGATATCATGGGGCGAGTCTGTTACAGGGTTTTGAACAGGTTATGAACATCATTTCGGTAAGCCACTTATGATATCACATCACAACCGGCAATCGCAAATTGCTTTTCAGGGTTAACGCGAGAGATCCAGGCGACTTTCAAACTGTTCAAAACCATATTCACAATCCGGTAAGCACATCTTTTTATATGAAAAAACAGATCCATTTCGAAGAACGTTCCTGAACTCCCTCTGGGAAATAATCATCAGCTCGGTCAGCCTGTCGCAGCGATCCGACATTCAAACAGCCTCCTTTTCTGACTGCTGCAAGACCAGCATGGTCGATCAGCGACCTCCCCCTGGTCGCTTTAGATACAACGACACGCAATTCGGCCTTCCATTGATTCAGCCCTTACAGCTTCGCACCACAGTACATTGTACATGTGCAGGATGATTCCCGTTCATTTCTGTCTGAAGCACCTGTCAATTTTTCGCAGCGAATCCCTCACCTTTGGTACAGCAAATGCAAAACTGCGTGGTCTCACCATTCTGATTTAAGGTGCTCTATATTTTCCCTCAATTTTATCCAGGACTATCCCATGCAGAATCTGCAAGAGGCTACGCTGCCGAATGAATTTATCAATCGACGAATCGAAAGTTCCATTCATCAGATTGGCTACCCCCAGTTAAAAACGATACGTTGCGAATCAAACGGTTCCACCCTGATTCTCAAAGGGGAACTGAATTCATATTATCAGATGCAACTCGCCCTGAAAATTGCTGTTAATGAACCCTGGATCGACCAGGTAGACAACCACATCAGGATTGTTTCCGGCAATGATAATCACTTTCCGGTCTACTGATATCAGTTTTCATTTTGATGAAATCGTGAGTCAACTCCCATTCGGATTTTTAGAGTTGGCTCACCACTTCAAACTCACCCCCTGTCCATTTTCGACTTGACTCCGCTGCGCCAACGGCGATAAGCGCTGTTCTGAGTCGCGCGCGTGCCCAGTTTACAGTGCACTGAAACACGCGACCGTGGTTCGGAATCATCACTATAAAACAGCCTGATTTTTCCAGATTTGCACTGCCTGAATCAGCACCAGTTCGCAATGTATGCCTGCGGGTCGCCGCACATCGCAGCCCATCATCCCGGCACCACCCTGGTACCGCCCCACATCGCGCCGGTATCAACCTGTATCGCCAGCCGATTCTGTTCATCCCTCTTGACGCCCCCGCGCCCTTCTCCAGAATAAGCACCATGAGATGCATCATTACCAGGCCATCAATCGCAGAATAAAACATGAATTCAATTTCCTTCAATCATTGTCAGACCCGTCCGGTGCCATCTGTCGGCTCGCCCGACAGTGCCGATTTAACCAGCCTCCCCACACAAAATCGGATAAGCCCGAATACAATTCGGGCCGAGCGCAGCGAGCAGGAGGTCTCAGTGAAAGCAAACAAGCCACTCAAAAAGTTCTAATTCAGAACACCCCACGAAAGCAGGAAACCGTCAGATCAACTCACATAAAAAGCACCCCAGAATCCTACCAGAAGTCCCAGCCCCACCCCCAAATGAACAGCGACCACAAAAGTGGTCATACACTCACCTGCCATCAGCTTTCCCGCTACCCAAAAGGGAAATCGAGCCCCCTGTCATGCAGACATCCAGATATCTTGATTTATTTCCAGATTAGACCGGTAAATGATTCAATCCGCATACGTTTACTAAATGAGGGGTATAACCCATTTACACATGAACATTAGAACAAAACCTATTTGATCGCGCTTGAATTGCTTCGGTAATTTTTTGCTCGGCAGACCGGAAATGGCTGCAGAGCCCCGTTCGAATCGATCCGCTTCAAGTAATCATGTGAGATCACACCGTGATCCTTCCCCCGTTTATTCCATTCATATTTAACCTGTTTCATTTCATTTATTAGAAAGTGTGAAAATCATGACTACCAGGTCGCGCTCACATCGTTCTCGGGGCTTCACCCTGATTGAACTGCTCGTCGTCATCGCCATTATTGCCATTCTGATTGCACTGCTCCTCCCGGCAGTCCAGCAGGCACGCGAAGCAGCCCGTCGCAGCAGCTGTAAAAACAACCTCAAGCAGCTCGGCCTGGCCGTTCACAATTACAATTCCACGTTCGGCACGCTCCCCCCCGTCTATGTAATCGACCCCAACGTCGGCGATGATGAAGGTCACTGGACCTGGTCCGCGTTCCTCGCTCCGTATGTCGAACTGGGTACGGTCTACGACAAATTTGATGTCGGCAACACCCCCGCCAGCTATGCCTTCGGTCGGAACATTTCCGCCATGCAACAGACCTACGCCGTCTTCCGCTGCCCCTCCGACACCGGCCCTCAGAAGCATACCGACGCCGGTTACACGATTGACTACTTCGACTCTTCAGGCAGCAGAACCTCCAACGTGGGTGTCGCCCTTACCAACTATGTCGCTTCCAATAACAACGCCTACCATCGCGCCAACAAAGCCAGCAACTATCTGGATGGCACCACCGGTGGCACCGGCGCTTTCTGGGGGAACAGCAACTGCCGCATTCGCGACATTACCGACGGACTGAGCAACACGATTCTCATGGGAGAACGGGCTTACCAGATCCCCGGTAACAAAATGATTGCCGGCATGCTGTTTACCGTCCGCGACAACCTGGGCCAGGGTCCCACCTGTGCCAACTGCACAGGCAACACCGCTTCAAACCAGGGACTGCTGAGCGTCGCGGGGACCACTCATTTTGGTATCAACCCCACCTCCACCGCAGACCAGGCGAACGGCGGTTACAGCAGCCTGCACACCGGGGGTGCTCAGTTCTTAATGGGCGACGGTCGCGTGCAGTTCATCAGCGAAAACATCGACAACAGCATCGCCTCGGGCGGCATCGTCGACAGTACGTTTGAACGACTGGCCTCCATTCAGGACGGCGCCGTCATCGGCGAGTATTAACAAACGCCCGCCTCTCCCCGCGATTCCTTTCACACCGAATCGCGGCGGAGACCGGTTCTCTCCCCATTCAGGCGAAACAGATCCGATTCTGTTTCGCCCTGTTCTCTAGCGACTCGAGAAAGCAGATCGATGAAACCCGTTTCTTTTTTTAATGCAACACTCCTCAGCCTGTCATTCGTGTTCCTGTCAGCCTGCGGCGGAGGCAGCGACACCCCTCCGCTGGGCACCGTTACCGGCGTAGTGACTCTGGACGACAAACCCCTGGCCGATGCGGAAGTCACCTTCCAGCCGGAAAAGGGACGCCCTTCCCTGGGAAAAACCGACAGCGAAGGGAACTACACCCTGGTCTACACCGCCAGCGATAACGGCGCCCTGATCGGCCCGCACAAAGTCCTCATCACCACCGCCGTCGAAGCCTTCTCCGACGAATCCGGCGGCGGCAACGACCGCGAAGCCCGCCCCGAAATCCTCCCCCCCAAATACAACGCCCAGACCACCCTGACCGCACAAGTCAAACCAGGCGCGAACACGATCGACTTCCCACTGAAGTCGAAAGAATGAGAAAACAACGAGCATCAAACCACAAACGCCTGAGTCCTCAAGCAAGAGAACTCAGGCGTTTTTTTGTTTGATCGACTCTGGCGAGAACAAGAGTCATTGATCCTCGCTCTTTAACATTTCTCGATTTATTTAAGACCAGCGATCATTCTCTGTTCCCCTCAGATATGCGAGAGCGGAATACTTAACAAAAATGTCGCAATGAGATTTAAAATTAAGATAATAACGCCAATACCATATTGGCTTCTCGAATATTCATACTGACTCAAAATGAATGCGAAAAATGCTAAGAAACAGATTGCGATAATGGGAATCGCTGTCCTCAGCAAATCAATATAAAAGGAGTCCAATTCCTTGAAGTTTGTTTTGCTGATGAAATACACCAGAATCGTGAATGCAGTTTGACAATATAAAACTAACCGAAGAAATAATCTTTCACGCATGTCTTTGCTTTGCCACAACAGTACTTCTCAGAATGCAATTCATAAAAATTCTTCAGAGTTTATTAATATGTCCTGACGCATTTATTTTCCTTGTAGTGAAGTAAGTGGCCAGTCTCAAAAACCTGTACCAGGTCACCCCCCTTTAGTTTAATATTTTTAAAAACAAAATGGTAAAATAATATGTCATCGATAACAAAAATGTTGTTGCAAAGCTTACATAAAGAGATCCTCGAGAAGAAATTTGTTTTTTCTTTTCTGCATTTATAACAAGAACTAAGCAAGTAAGGGTTAAAAACGCATTTAGTAAATTCAAAGTACCGAAATAAAAAGAATTTTTAGCTTTTGCTGCAAAAAAACTACAATCATAAAAAATACTTGTGTGTAAAGAATTACTCGTATTAGTGTCATGGTTTTCTCAAAAAATGGAGAGATCATTCTAGTTAGCAATGCTTGCTTGCGAATCAATCAGGCTGGAGGAGTTGGAGCATAAAGACCAAGCAGTAAAAGGGGTCAGGACTGCTCTGTAGAAAACCTGTCTCTGATTGCTATTTTCTTACCTAACGAGTCATGATAAACCATACTGCATGACACAGACAACCAAGTTTCCACGGATGGTATTGGCTGCTGCTTTCAAGATTGCGAAGCAATCACTTCCCGAGTATGCGCATCGCTGCAGTCCCAGGAAGTTTACTCAGCACCAATTATTTGCCTGCCTGGTTCTTCAGCAGTTTTTAAAGCTCGATTACCGGAAACTACAGGCGTTTCTTCTCGATACTCCCTGCCTGAC
>CENL01003133.1_pt1 | contig 125975 bp, 102 predicted proteins | sample 530221 | NCBI WGS metagenome assembly CENL01 (sample SAMEA2619791, study PRJEB7988) | marine metagenome | isolation source: saline water (ENVO:00002010), including
TCAGATTGAAATTCGCATCATCTTCAGACACTACGGAAGCGACGGCTGCACTCACGGTCGGGTCGTCGTTCTGACCATTGATCGTGATCGTCACCGTCTGAGCCACTGAGCCACCTAAACCGTCGATCACATTGTAAGTGTAAGTGATTACTTCGGTATCACCGGCGTCCAGGTCCTGGTAGAAGCTCAGATCCACATCCAGAGAGGTCCCGTTCGCGTTCACGGTCACACCACTGTCATCGCCGGACTGGTAAGTGATATTAGACACATCAAGGCTGGCGCCGTTATCCACGTCGCTGGCATTCGTCAGCAGATCCAGGTTGAAGTTCGCATCATCTTCGGACACAGTCGTTGCCACGGGATCACTGACCGTCGGGTCGTCGTTCTGACCGTTGATCGTGATCGTTACCGTCTGAGCCACAGAGCCGCCTAAACCATCGATCACATTATAAGTGTAAGTGATTACTTCGGTATCACTGCCAGACAGATACTGATAGTAGCTCAGGTCTACATCCAGGGAGGTCCCGTTGGCGTTCACAGAAATACCGCCGTCATCTCCCAATGTATTTACCAGACTGTCCACATCCAGAACGGCACCGTTGTCCACATCGCTGGCACTCGTCAGCAGATCCAGGTTGAAGTTTGCATCGTCTTCCGAAACCGTCGTTGTTACGGCCGCTGACACAACCGGTGCATCGTTGGCTCCTTGAATGGTGATCGTCACTGTTGCGGTATCAGTTCCACCGTTACCATCACTCACGGTGTAGGTAAAGGTTTCGGTATCTGTTTCACCAGCCGCCAGATATTCATAGGATCCTTTGGGATCAAATGTGAAACTACCATCAGCGGCGACATTCAGTTCTCCACCGGCTCCGATGGTAACCGGGATCGCCACATTCCCTGCGGAACCATTGACCTCTGTCACGGTCAGTGTGTCGTTCTCCACATCGGTGACAAAATCAAGTACACCCGGTGCAGGAAAACTATTCAGGATATCTTCGAATGCATTCACGTCACCATGCACAGCAACGGGAGGATCGTTCACTGCGTTGACCGCCACAGTGAATGTATTAGAAAGCACGGCATTACCGGCTAAATCAATAGCCTGAATGACAATATCGGTGGAACCGTTTGCATTCAGCACAGAATTCAGAATCAGGTCGCCAGTTGAGAAATCAACATTCACAATGGCATCACTGATTGAATCCACATGGAAGCTAAGGGGGGTACCACCATTCTGGTTGAAGTAGGTCGAGAGTGCTCCCAGATTGACGGTAGTGAAATCTTCAGCCAGATTTTGACCAGGAATGACTGACGCTGTAGCAGGTGCAATCGTATCCAGTTCAAAGTTGACGTTAAATGCACCAGCAGCACTGACATTATCATGTTCATCCACAGTCATGAAGCGCAGCGTGTGCGTACCACCTTCCAGAGAACCGCCTCCGTTCAGGTTCGTTTCCAGCCAGCCACGGGTCAGCGTGAAAGATCCACCACTGGCACCACCGGAAAGTTGACCAAAGATACTTACAAAGCTGCCTCCATCCAGGGAGACTTTGAACTGCGTAATCAGGCTTTCATCCGTAACCGTACCAACAATCGTAAGGTCGTTCGTTATACCGTCCGAGCTGGAAATCCCTGAATCAACCTGCAGGCCTGCTACTACAGCTGGTGCGTCCTGATCGCCAATCAGTTCGAGATGAATCGGCGGGATATTACGGTTGGAGTTCATCATCTGCAGGTCGTAGTTATCGATGTCCCCATCCATGTCCCCATCCAGTTCCTGGGAGTAGAAGTTGGTGTTCGGATTGAGGCCCAGCTGCTGAATCAGGAACTGTGTCGTGTAATGATTGTAACCAAACATCTGCTGATAGGATGCCGCCAGGGCATGTTGATATTCCGTATCATTTACAGACCCATTGCCATCGGTATCGCCGGGCAAAAATACATCAACGATAAATCCACCAGTGGCGGCTGTCTGGCCGTGGACCAGAAGCGAGTATTCGCCCGGAGCCAGTGTGGCCAGTGTCAGCGAATTTGAGGTGCCGGCATGATCATTTTCCGCCAGATTCAATGGAATCACAGCATTCGTACTGGTATTGATGATCTGAATCGCAGCCGGATTAAAAGCGGAGCCTGCGGTTGCATGCACTTCAAAGCCAAGTGTTGGTGAACTGCCCGGGCCGATATTCAGCAGCAGTTCTGTTGTATCATTCGGCTGGTTCACCGAGCTTTCCAGAGAGGCCAGGATATTACTGGCAAGCAATGTTCGATCCTCAAGCCGCTCTACATGGCTTGCATATCCAATCGGACGAGAGATCCGAAATGGAAATCGACGGGTTACTTTGCGAGTAGACTTACGGCCAAACAATCTTTTCAGGCTCTTCATAGAATTTTTACTCGTATCAGTTTCTGGTATTGGTCAGTTAAAAACCGGAATGATCAGTGAGGGATTTTTACTGTCAAAATAGACACTTACTTTGACGATTGCACGCATTAAACCTAACAGTCAACAGCCCGTTCATTAAAAGGATTTTCTTTTTTTGAATACGAGAGTTTGGCTAAAGATCGCGGATAATAATGCGCTTAATGGAATATCTTTGCCTATGATCCTACTAATTGCAATTAATAAAATGGCATTATGCGTCGTTTACACAAGCTGGTTAGGATTGTAGGACTGTCAGAATGGTCAGGAGAGAAAATCACATTCTGTTCAGTAACAGGCTTGGTCAGGGATGTTGCCTCAAGTCAACATCTGTGTTCAACTTATGAAACATTTCTGATCAGGTTTCTTTACCAGGAATCAACTCTGAGCATACTCTATTGACCTGGTAAAACTTCCAGATTGCGATCGTACAAACCTGCGAAATAGCACATATGCACACTTTTTTACACTTCTCTCATGCCATGTTGTAAAATAGGTAATAAAGAGGTGAGATTAGGGTTTAAGCCACAAAATCAGTGGGATGAAGGTACTTAACAAATAATTAGGTTCGGACCGTTCATCCGAGAGAGCCGAAAAAGAAAGGGGAAGTCTGGATCCATTTAATACAGATCTGGATTGATTTCAGATAAAGATCAGACCGATCCAGAGAACTACTTGTCCGATTGACTTGAATCATTCACTACCAGCAGATGGTTTCTGATAATTCAGGGAAAACCAGGCAAAACACATATGATCACTAAGATTGCTTTATCGCCAAACTATCGCACGAGTTGGAATAAGATGCGAATAAAAAAAATCACACAATGGATTGTAGTTGCCCTGGCGATCAGTCTGCCAGCACCCGGATTTGGTCAGCAAAACCAGATCGAAACGGCAGACTCAGTGGTTGAGATCCAGAGCGAAGCAGAAAGCTTATACCAGCCTGTTGCGCTCTCCATGCCGGAAACACCAGGCTGCGAGGTCACAGACCCTGGAACTACAAATTGTGTAAATGAAATGTGCCTGCCGGAATGCCAGTGCTGTAATTTCCTGGACCAGTTCCTCATGAGCCATTCCCCGGTTTACCCCTCGATGAAATCGAACCGTGTCCAAGTTGGTGGGTGGCTCGACCAGGGATTTACGGGAAACTTCCAGAAACCTTCCAATAATTTCAATCTGCCGGTCACTTTTAACGACCGCTCCAATGAATACCAGATGAATCAGTTGTACCTGTTCATGGAACGTCAGGTAAATTATGGTGGCGATGAATTGGACTGGGGTTTTCGGGCTGACCTGCTCTACGGTACAGACTATTTTTATACCACAGCACTCGGTCTGGAAACCGAATCCGATGGATCACCACACTGGAATAGTGCAAACGGTCCCCGAACCAGTGGCGGCAGCACATATGCCATGTACGGTCTGGCAATGCCTCAGCTCTATGCAGAGCTCTATGTGCCATGGCTGGATGGCGTCAGCATCAAAGCCGGTCACTTCTACACCCCCATTGGATATGAAAAAGTAACGGCACCAGATAACTTCTTCTATTCTCACTCCTATTCGATGCAGTATGGAGAACCATTCACTCACACAGGGATTCTGACCACGTTTCAGGTCACAGAACAGTTACAGCTGCTCGCCGGTGTTGCCCGTGGCTGGGATGCCTGGGAAGACCCGAACGATGATGCCGAACTCCTGGCAGGCATCGGCTGGAACAGCAGTGACAAAGACACCAGCATCAACCTGACCCTGACTTCAGGTGACCAGGACAATGGAGTCAGCAACACGGCCAACAGGACCCTCGTGAGCTTCGTATTATCACATAACTTTTCTGACTGCCTGACCTATGTTTTCCAGAGTGATTTTGGCATTCAGGATAATGGTACCATCAATAATCAGTTTCAGGTCGTCCCGGCAAAGTGGTATTCGTTCAATCAATACCTGTACTACGACGTTACAGAGACATTTGCCTGGGGAGCCCGATTTGAATATTTCCGTGACCAGAATTTCTCTCGTGTTCTGCAGATACCGGAATTCGTGGCTGCCGGTGGAAATTATTATGAACTGACCGTGGGAGCCAACTGGCGTCCTCACCCCTGTGTCACGGTTCGACCCGAACTGCGTTTCGACTGGTCTGATACCCGATCAAATCTGCTCAATATTCAAGGACCTTATCGCAACTTCCAGTCGGATTACCAGGTCCTGCTGGGCGGCGATGTCATTATCCGTTTCTAAGAACCCAGCACATTTAACTGTAGCGTCTCTTAATCTAATATGCTCGGTCTAAATGGACCTGGAGACGCTACAGTAATACGGGTCCAGTCCAGTATTTCGAACTCAGTGGTCCGCTTCGTAATAAGGCTCGACGTGAACCACTACTTCACGCACAGTGGGCCAATCAAGCTGGATCTGATATCTGACCTGTTGCGCGGTTAAATGGGCCTGATCGACCGTTTCATTGGGATTCACCTCGATGTCAATGTTGACATGTGCATCAGGCCCCGCTGTCTGAATACGAACCTTCTCTACGTCCAGCACTCCCCCCACCTTCATCGCCGAAGCTTTCACCTGATCAAAATATTTCTGGTGAGGCACCTTATCTGTCAGTTCGTGCAGGTTTTCCCGGGCTGCCACCCAACCCAGATAGACCATGATCACAGAGAGAATCATCGCCGTGATATGATCGATCAGATGGCCATACACGGGAATCTGGCTGGCAACCAGCAGTCCGAAAGCAGCCACAAAACTGGTGATCGCATCGACCCGGTAATGATAGGCTTCCGCGATCATGGCAGAGCTCTTCTCCTGTTGTGCCATTCTGAACACAACCCGACAGGTGACTTCCAGCAGGAGCGCTGCGAACAGCGGAATCGTCCAGCTCACCCAGCCTATGACTTCAGAATGGGCGTGGCTGATCGCCGCAAACAACTGATACCCGAAGGTTGCTGCTCCTACTATCAGAATCAGGATGCCTAATTGAAAACCTGCCAGTGGTTCGTAGCGACCATGTCCAAAGGGGTGATCGTCATCGGGAGGCTGTTCAGCCAGTCGGATCGCGAACAAGATGGCCAGTGATGTCAATACGTCAGCACTACTGGCCAGAGCATCAACCAGCAGAACCGAGTGCCCCAGGAACCAGAGCCCCACCAGTTCCATGACAATCACATACAGACGAACCGAAATCCCCAGCCAGGCAACCTTGAATAAACGCGTGGTTCTGCGTCGGCGGAGGCGCGAAATATCCTCGGAGACTTCCAGTGGTTCTGGAAAGACATCCAGCAGGGGGCCTTCTGATGATGCCCCTGTATCTCCTGAGGAATTCACAATATCCATTAGACAGACAACACAAAGAATAATTGAATGCAGTCCAGATCTGAAGCAAACCTGAAAAAGTCAGACAGAAACAGACCTGTCGTTCAGTTAATCTTGATTCGAATTCCTCGATTTGGCAAGTGACTTTACAAAGGAAGCGAAAATACACCGGGGTTTTCTATATTTCGGATGGATCCTCAATCCAATGCTTAAGCTTCATCAGGCAGAATCAGGATGTCAGGCAAGGTAAGCTGATGCTCTTTGACCATGATTTTTGCAGTGGGCCATTGTTCCATCGGGGTTATCATGATGGTCTGATCTTCTTCAATCAGAATTGTATCCCCGGTCATGGCAGGCCCTACTGAGGGATGCCAGAAAGTAGCCATTCCCGGTTGCAGAGTAAACTCACTGTTCAGCAGAATCGAAGTCTCAGCGGGTAAATAACCTATGATGTCAGCCTGGTCAGAATGCTGCCATTCATCAGGACATTCGTACTTTTCATAGATCCGTTTCACGCGATTCCAGGTATCGAAGAATGCCCAGCCTGGCTTGGAAAAATACATCCCGGTGGCCTGCATCAGCAAGGCCAGGTGATGGGATTTGATGAAGCTGGAGGGAGGCTTGCCCAGGGAAACTGTTCTGGTGGCAGCCGCATGCAATCCATTCTGGGACCCCACGGCTGAGATGACACAATAACGTTCCAGCCGATCCTCGCCATACCCCCAGTGACGGTAGCGGATGCTCTGTCCATCCACCATGACCTGCAGACGTTTGGGCGTGACGCCATGCTTCAACAGTCGATGAGAAAGACAGCCGGCAATCTCCTGCTCAGTCTGTCCTCGCTCGACACGTCGTGCAGTCGCTTCAACCGCGTGGGAAACCAGTTTCCCCAGTTCCCGCATCCGTTCGCCTTCCAGATCACTGAAAGTAATCCGGATCGACTTGAATCGTTCAGACAGATTCAATGTCGACTCGATGCCCGTGTCACTGGCAACTTTGCGGCCTTTGCACAGGTCCCGGATCAGCTGAGATAATGGTTCATACCAGGGACGTGTTTTGATCTGGAATCCCAGCCCGGGAATGGAACGGTCAAAAATCTGATTCGCATCCACATTGCTGCAGGCGATCAACCGCGCATCCTGGGTAATAAATACGGCTGCACAGCTTTCATTCGAACCGGCACGGGTTAAATCGGCTCCCGTCGTAAACCAGGCGATATTCTCGGGGGACTGCAGCAGGATGGCATCCAGTTCCAGTTCTTCCAGAATCGTGATGATCTGCTGCTGCTTCTGCTCAACATCTGTGGCACGCCGGGGGTCTGTCGTGGGGATTTCTCCTGAAGAGATTGGTGCATGAGCATTCACTGCCACGATAGTCATGTAAGACTCCCGGATGAAACAATTCCTGGCGACATCTCAAAGACACGTAAATGGCCCCTCGGAAATACGTATGTTTGAATGTAGAATCAATAAATGAGTTTTGTATCGAAATTTGCTGAAGTCAAGTGTTTATCACAGAACTCGGCCAAGAATGACCGCATTCGTCTTAACAGTTAATCTCATCAAATTCGTCAGACCGAAAAAGAGGTGAAGTTCAGGTAGTGGACAGGAGGTGTGCAGCCAAGAAAGGCGAATAAAGAAGAATAACAGCATCCTGCAACGCACTTCCTTTCCTGCTATTAATCATACCAGATTAAAAGAGAAATCAAGTGGAATTTCCAGCAACGCCTGCAGCTGGGACAAAATGTCCTCATCCGGATCTTGACTCAGGAGAGACATTTACAGGCGATTAACGGAGCAAACTGCGAAGCCCCAGGGGACGGCCGGATACTTTTTGAATCACGGACTGTACTTTGGACTCTTCCGCCTCCAGTGCAGCCAGTATTGCGGAATAATCGCGATTCAGATCCTGAACCAGTTTATCGCGTTCCTGACTTGCCAGTTGTTCAATTTCCGCAGCCAGTTTTTGTTTTCCACGGGCGACCTCAGCCTGAAAGGCTGCTGTCAGTCCACGGGCAACCTGTTCTCCCAACGGGGATTCAACTCGCCACTCCGGCCTGTCATACGATCCCGAACCATGTACTGTTGCTGATACCGAAGTGATTGAAGACAGGGAATGTTGCAACAGCCTGGCTATCGATTGTGCTTCGGGGCGAGCGCTCTCCAATTCAAACCGGACCGGTGTCTGGCTGAACTCGATCCGACACTGAAAGTCCTGCTCACGAAAGGTCAGATGCGTGCGGCACTCTGTCTGATCTGCTACCAGTGCCAGCGAAATCCTGTCTGATTTTTGAATCGTTATTTTTTTCTGTTGAGGTAATTTGAAGTGAACTACAAATTCGTGTGCTGGTTCAACCTCATAATATTTTAATTCTCCCGCGAACTTGATCTCGGCTTCGCCATCGACCTGTGCCTGGATCTGAATCGGCTGTCGATATTGCTGTGGCGTGGAAGAGAGGTCTTTGATGACCGCCAGAAAGGGAATTTTTTCCTGGTCCAGCCGGGCAAACCCAGACAATCGAAGGTCCTTAAACAGAACATCAGGTTCGTTGACATCACTGCGAAAATCGATCCATTCACCCTGAATTCGTTCCGGCTCCTGTTCATCCTTCATCGCGTGTACGGTCTGGAACATGAAATTCGTCCAGCCGAAAACCTGTTCAATCTGCTCTGACAACTCGTCTCCCACCAGACTATGCAGGATTTTATGAGGGTCCGGTGAAACAGATTCCATCAGCTGATTGAGGTTCGCAAGATCCTGTTCCTTCGCCCGTTCGATACGCTGATAATCCTGCTGGGCAATCTGAGGGAGTGAATTTAATTCACTGCGAATCTGCTTACCCTGGTTAACAAGTTGATCCACACGCTCGGCCGACTGGGCATACGTCTTAATTTTATCCAGCGTCTTGCCCTCGGCTGTTTTCACCGAGTTTTCAACGGAGTCAATTTCCTGTTTGACCTGCTTGAGACGTTTATCATACGTCTGAAAACGCTGCTTCCATTCCCCCTGGATGGTTTTGGAAACCCGGACGGTTTGCAGACGACCTGGATCAAGTTGTTCCGCAGTTGCCGTTTTCAAAATATCCAAACCGGATTTACCCAGCTGACTCGAAAGCCGGCGAAATCTGCCAAAGCTGACACGGGACCCAGATCCAGCTGGATCAGAAGAAGGTGCTGTCGTTTCGTCTGTCAAATCTCTGGGAACATACAATTCTACCCCGGAAATCGACGCCGTTTCGACGATCAGTTTGCGATGTAATAGTGGCTTGCCGGAGAATTTTAACTGTGTCTGTTCAAAACAGGCCAGATAACTTTTGTCATCCCGGGGACTGACAATACATCCAGGACCAGTCTGGATCGCAGGAGGAAAGAAACCGGTCTCCAGATCATAAACCTCAACCGCAGTACCGGTCAGCGAACTTCCAACCTGCATCAGAGCTGAACGTACCAGTGGATCAAAGGCAAATGCGAAAAAACTCCAGATGATCGCAACCAGTGCCAATCGAGGGAGCAGATAATTCCATTTCATGCGGCATCCCCTGCCACAACACCAACTTCAGTCCCCCAGAGAATCTGTACGATCCGATATTTCTGGAGTTTTTCTGAAAGCACCGGTGTGTATTTTTCGAACAGTGGACGAGTCAAACGATAGACGGGATAAAACAGCGTCAGCCCTAGAATCAGACTGCCCATGACAATCGTATTATTGAAGTCAGTCCAGGGTGCCAAGGGCATTTCATAAAACCAGCGCCAGATCCCCTGTAGCGGAGCAGCCAGCAGCACACTGCGACCGATCAGATGACTCAGTGGATCCAGCAGTAATGTCAGCCAGGAGAATAACAGAGTCGCCAGCGAAGCGGAGCAGAGGTTAATTTTGAGACTGGCCAGTAGAAACAGCAACAATACTGAGATCAGATTGTCTTTGGGAACCAGGCCGATGATCATCCCCATACTGAAACCCAAAGCGAGTTGACGGGGAGATGAGGCGCCACTGAAGGCACCTGCCAGAAAACGCAGAGGTCGAAGCCAGTATGACATATTGCAGCGAACTCCGCTAAAACCTGGAAACAAGGGAAAAAAGATTCTGCCTGCCTGAATCAGGTCAGGCAGAATTCCCCCCGTTAGGGTTTATATCGGCTGGGTCTGGAGTTCAGCTTAATCGTTATAATCAGAAAATCTTAACATTTGGAAAGTCGACAGGGACTAGAGGCAACCTGATTCCAAAATCAATGAATACCGAAATCTGTGGCATTCCGACCGCTAGATCACTGGATAACCGAGTCTTCGTTATTTTTGCAGCCAGAACATCACGGAGGTCCAGCCCAGCCAGACGGCAAAGAAACCGACAATCAGGTTGCCCGATATATTCAGGAAGGCATGATGCAACTCAGAATTCCTGATCAAACTGACAGTTTCGTGTCCAAACGTGGAAAAAGTGGTGAGTGACCCCAGCAACCCGGTAATCAGAAACAGGCTGACATGCTCGTGAACCCGTTCGGATGGGTGGATCTGTTTGTGGGTCACCAGCGCCATCAGGATGCCGATTAACAGGCAACCGGTGGCATTGACCAGTAAGGTTCCAGCAGGAAAGCCGGGATACTTCCGCGACATGAAATCCGTAATGCTGTAACGTGCAATTGCCCCGATAAAGCCACCCAGTCCAACAGCCAGCAGTTGTGACACCCGTGTATCCTTTTTTCAGTCTGATATTCTGCAAGGTAACAAGCGAATTACCTGGAAGAGATTTTCCAGAGATGCTGATCACTGCGGAGAAACAGGGAATTATCAGAAATCGCTGGCGTTGCCAGGATCGTTTCTTTCAGATCAACTTCTCCTGTCACTTCTCCCTGTTTCTCACCCAGCTGCACCACCTGTAATAATCCTTTTTCGCTGATCAGATAAAGATGATTCGCAGCGGCGATGGGAGTAGCGCTGAACGGACCTTTCAGACGTAGCCGCCAGATGACTTCTCCGGTTTGAGGACTGGCACAGGTAAGCACACCGGCACGATTCACGGTAAACACCTTTTTCTGATAGACCAGTGGGCTGGCGGTAGCAGGTGACAGTTTCTGTTCAGACCACAATACTTTAGGAGGTTCGCTGCTGGAACCAGGGCTCAATGCAGTCAATCCGTTCGAAGGGACAAACAGGGTATTTTCACCGACAGTGGTAGAGGGGATGCGACCGGCTCCGTCTTCGTATTGCCAGGCAGTTTCTCCGGTCTGGGGATAAATCGCATCGACCCCTTCGCTGGACTGCAATAAAACCAGAGGTTCGGTATCTGGCGATGCTTTTAGAATCGCAGGTGAAGTCCAGTTGGCAACACGGGGTCTCTTGATTTTCCAGCGTGCAATTCCTGTTTTTACATCCAGCCCCGTTGTGAAAGAATCATCGTCATTCTCCACTGGTACAATCAGAGTTTCGCCTACAACGACAGGAGAGGAAGCCATACCCAGACTGTTGCTGGCATTGGGATAATCATGCGACAACCCTCGAAGCCAGACCAGGTTTCCCTCCAGATCCAGACAGACGACATCATTAGTGGAAAACGTCGCAAACACTCTCTGACCATCACTGGCCGGTGTCGGAGTTGCTACGCACATCTTGTTATGGCACTGCGTTCGTCCCGTGGCCCAGAACTGGCGGTCCCAGAGCTGCTTGCCGGTCTTCAGATCAAAGCATAATACGTGCAGTTGATCCTGTTTGAACCCGGTCGTGCTGGTCAAAAAGACCTTGTCTCCCACAATGATCGGCCCCGATGCGCCCCTGCCCTCTAAATCAGCGGTCCAGGCGATGCTTTCCTGATCCACTTTCGCTGGAGGTGCATCGGAAAGCGAAACGTTATTTGTCAGAGGTCCGCGAAACTGAGGCCAGTCGGCTCCGCAACACAAGCAGACAGCAAGAACCGGGATGATCAGTTTGATCGATTCATATTTCATAACATCATCCTTTTCAGGAAAGCAGCTTAAAGAGATTCAGGGTGGGGAAACTTCAGCGCGACAGTTGTGTAGTCGCTTCCGTTTTTTCCGAAAGCACACCTGTTCCCGAAGGACGGGCAATCCGCAGTTGAAACTGATAGCGCTGTGCCCAGCTTTCTGTCTGTTCATTCTGGCAGAGTTTGAGCAGAATAACATTCTTTCCCGGTTTAAATGTGACCGGTACACTGTACTGATCCATCACCATCCCGCGATGATATTCATTGCGGGCAAATAATAATTTGCCGTTCACCCAGATTTTCCAGGCATTAGGCGTGCCCAGACGAATTTCCAGAGATTGCTCATCCGGACTGTAAAAGTCGGCTGCACAGTACATGACGGCCCCTTTGTAAGGCGAGATCTCTTTGGCGATATCAAAGATGCCATAGTCATCGTCGGTATTGACTGACTTCCAGTTCACCTTCCCTTCTTTGCCTTCGAAAGCGACTGAAAAGTCCAGCTTCTCTTCAGGTGCGTAAGCCGTATCGTAGCCTTTTCGCTCAGTGTTATCGAAAGGGCCGATGATCTTCCAGTCCGATAGAAATCCGAAATGCTTCTGCAGATCTATTTTCTCACCCAGCGCTCGCAGGGGCTTTACGATGGCTTTCACCTGATCATCATCGGTGGCACCACTCAGTGCCTGCTGATAAATCTGTTTTGCCTGATCTTTCTTGCCTGCTTTTTCCAATGCCTTCGCTTCATCGATCAAACGTTTGACGGCGTCACGTCGCAGAGTGACACTGGCATCATTAATCATACCGGGAATGATCCGGTCGGTAGCATCCGGGTCGACTTTGATCAGAGTTTCATAAGCCAGACGACGGGCCCGGGGATTCTTTGATTTGTCGAGCACGAATGCTTCCAGTTCGTCAGCCGGCAACTGTTTCTGCTCGATCGCATTGGCGGCCACTGCTTCAAAGGCGCCACACAGCCAGTTGACGGCCAGAGGATTGGCTCCTTCAAAACTGGATAGAATCGGGATTAAAGCAGAAGCGTCTGCCTTAGAAAGCTGCTGGACCGCTTGAGAAGCCGCCTGATTCCCCTGACCTTCCTTTTGAACCTGTTTGATTTGCTTGATCTGCTGTTCCACATCATCCGCTTTGACCGAGGTCAATGTCATGGACAGAAACAACAGGCAGTAAAGAAAACGGCTTCGCTGCATGGGAGTCTCCCGATGGATATCGTTACATAAAAATGATCCCCCGCGAACTGGAGGACCAACCGGAGTGTCTGAATCTATGGAGCTGAATTGTACCAGTTTCATTCCTGTACCAACAAGTAAGTCAGCATTTTTTCCCGTGATTCCAATTGGGATTTCAAGAATGATGCTGACCGGAAATAAAATTACTTCCGCCAATCAATCACGTCATAGGCTGATTCCTGTAGCGGGTTTTGCTATAATTTGCATTGTGACTGGAACCGCCTGCTTTTGAGAATCTGGAAAACAACAATGTCAACCGTACTCAGCACCATGCTGAATCGAATCCTTGAGGGTGAGAATCTGGAAAGCGAAGCTGCCTACGAAGCGGTTTCGTCTATCATGCAGGGTGAATGCAGCGAAGTGCAGATAGCAGCACTGCTGACGGCACTCCGCATCAAAGGGGAAACTCCCGAAGAACTGGTTGGCGCGGCCCGGGCCATGCAGGAACGGGCTCTGGCGATACCGACCCACTGCACGGGATTGCTGGATACCTGTGGTACAGGCGGTGATCAGCTTCATACATTCAATATCAGCACAGCGGTCGCCATCGTAGCTGCCTCGGCAGGGATCCCGGTCGCCAAACATGGCAACCGTAGCGTCTCCAGTTCCAGTGGTTCTTCAGATGTCCTACAAGCCCTGGGAGTAAAACTGGAACTCACACCTGAACAAATTGGACAATGCCTGAAAGAAACCGGCATTGGTTTCTGTTTCGCTCCCCTGTTACATTCTGCCATGAAATATGTTGCCCCTGTACGGCGGGAACTGGGAATCCGTACGATCTTCAATTACCTTGGTCCTCTCACGAATCCAGCGAAGGCTGAATACCAGTTATTGGGGGCAAACTCTGTACAGGCAGCTGAAAAAATAGCTCAAGCCCTGCTAAAATTAGGTCGAAAACATGCATTGGTTGTCTGCGGAAACGGAGAACTGGATGAGGTTAGTCTCTGGGGAAAAACAGCTGTTTTTGAAATAACAGGCACTGATTTGCGTTATTATGAATGGACTGCTGCAGATTTCGGATTACCAGAATGTGACGTAAGTCAGTTGATCGTCAACTCCTCGGAACAAAGTGCCCAAATCATTCTTGAGATTCTGAAAGGTGAACACGGACCTGCTCGTGATATTGTGGTTGCAAATGCTTCCGCTGCCTTATTGGCAGCGGAACAAGCTACAAATCTGGAGCAAGCTGTTCAAAAAGTCGCTCGATTGATCGATGAGGGAAAAGTATTTGAAAAACTCAAACATCTCATCAAGTTTACCAGTAAGATTACTGAGGGATAAAACAATTGAAATTGGAGGGGAGAAATCAGAATTCAGTACGTCTTCAACAGAGTTGACTTGCCGAATCTGAACATCCCCTTATAATTCCCCAAAACTTACGACAAACCAGTTACAGTCATCAACAGTTAAAGTGAAGCCGCCTGCTGACTGAATTGAAGACTGTTTAGAAGAAATAAAGGTCTCATCATGAATGCTGAAGCACAAAGAAAGCTGATTTTCACACCTGAAGAGGCCAACCTTCGACTTCCACTCGTCCAGGTGATCGTCAGAGACATTGTTGAGCTGTATCAGAACCTGCATGATCGCCGTGAACGCATCAGCGAAATCAAGCGTCTCCCAGGCGCTTCTGCGCGAGACGAAGACTCCGTCTACAGCGAAGAACTACTTCAGGCTGAACTGGATATCGAAAACGATACCGAACAGCTGGAAGCCTATATCAACGAACTCCGGGAACTGGGTGTTGAACTGGAAGACCCTGCACTTGGAGTCGTCAACTTTCCTTCACTCCGCGATGGCAAAGAAGTCTATCTCTGCTGGAAATCCGGTGAAGAGGATGTGACCTTCTGGCATACGCTGGATGAAGGTTTCTCGGACCGCCAGTTGCTATTCGAAGAGTCACTCAATCATGAACTGGAAAACGGAGAAGAACCACCACTGATCTAGAGTGCGTCACAGATAACCGTAGTGTCTCTCAATCAGATTTACCTGGTCTCAATGGATCTGGAGACGCTACAGTAAAACGGGACACAGTCTAATCGGTGCTTCATCTTCAGTTTTCTGACTTTCTACGCCGTTCTTCATTTTCAGACACTTCGCGTTCCCAGTCCGCATACGCCTGTTGAAGTTGGTTTAAGACTTTTGGATTTCGTTCTGCCAGGTCTGTGGTTTCTGACAGATCCTGCTCCAGATCAAACAGCATAAATGGCTGATTGGGTTTGATGCGCACGAGTTTGTATTTTCCTCTGCGGACTGCGCTGAGATTTCGATATTGAAAAAAGAAAGTACGCGGCTCGGGTGCAGTCTGTGCTGCCAACGCCGGCAGCATATCCTGTCCATCCAGAATCCTTTCTGCAGGAAGCTGACCACCTGCCAGGGTGATCAGAGTCGGCAGAATATCCAGGCTAATCAACGGACTCTGATTGACGGTGCCTGCCTTGAGATGTCCGGGGTAGCGTATGATCGCTGGAACACGGATCCCCCCTTCCCATAATGTGACACCGCCGTCGCGCAATGGTTTGTTACTGGCGACTACCAGTCCCCGGTCTTTCAACATGAAGGCACCATTGTCCGAATACCAGATCACAATGGTTTTATCCCTGAGACCACTCGTATCCAGTTGCTTTAAAACACGTCCAATGGCTGAGTCAAGTGCCGTCACGACCGCTCGATACCGCTCCTGTGGGTTTTGAGTTTTGGGATCATACCCATATTTTTCAAACGCGCGATCTGGTGCCTGCCATTCATTTCCCTGCCCGGGCTGCTTGTTTCGCGGACTGGGGAAATGAGGCGCATTGAAAGGCAGATAGATGAAAAACGGCTGATCACTTTCAGCTGAAATATACTGACACGCCGCATCAGCAAATAAATCCGTCGAGTATCCCTCGACAAATACCTCTTTCAGACCACGCCATAAATCATGACGACCGGCGTAATAGTGATGATAATAGTCGATATTTCCTGCAGCAAACCCGAAAAACTCCTCAAAGCCCCGCTCGGTCGGCCGACTTCCCCGCGAAAAACCCACGTTCCATTTTCCAAAACAGGCCGTGCGATATCCCTGTTGTTTCAGATACTCTGGGATCAATACTTCGCTTTTCCGTAAGCCATCACCATAGTTCTCATCCGCACTCAACTGGTGATTCAAACCAATCCGCTGAGGATAGCGGCCTGTCAACAGCGTCGCACGCGACACGGTACACGTGGGAGAGGCAGTATAAAAATCGGTCAACCGGACTCCCTCTGACGCCAGTTGATCAAGCATGGGGGTTTTCATCACCGGATTTCCATAACAACCCAGGTCACCATACCCCAGATTGTCCACAGTGATTAAAAGAATATTAGGCCGCTTGAAATCTGGCTTCTCCGCTGCAGGTGCTGACATACAGAAACTGAAAAAGACCAGAGTACAAAGAACAATCCAGAAACAGGGCAGGCGGTATCTCATGGCAAACATCCTCTTGGCAGGTTGATCGGGCGGATAAACCGGGTGGGTATTTTCAGGGCAAGCGTCTTTGAAATCTCACTCTATCGGAACAGATCAAGCCCGATGTGTCAATTCAGGGTCAGGAGAGCTGTCGCATCAGGTACAGATATTCCAGCGCACTGAGCATGGCTTCCTGTTTCTGATTGGCGTTCCCTTTGTGGCCCCCTTCGATATTTTCATAATAGAAGAACTCATAACCCAGCTGATCCATTCGCGCTGCCATCTTTCGTGCATGGCCGGGATGGACACGATCATCTTTGGTCGAAGTGAAAAAATAGACTTTCGGGTAAGCCTGTTCGGTTTTTAAATTGTGAAAAGGAGAATATCGGCTGATAAACTCCCATTGCTCGGGGAGATCTGGATTTCCATATTCTGCCATCCAGCTGGCACCGGCCAGCAGTTTGTTGAAACGTTTCATATCCAGAAGAGGTACGCCACACACAATCGCATTAAACAGCTCAGGACGCTGTGTCAAAGCGACCCCCATCAACAGGCCTCCATTACTGCGTCCCATGGCGCCATAGTGTTTGGGGGAACTGAAACCTTTACTTTGCACCGCCTCTGCGACCGCGAAAAAGTCATCGTACGCCCGCTGACGATGCTCCAGTAACGCAGAATCATGCCACCGCGGACCATATTCGCCTCCCCCGCGAATATTGGCAAGTACATACACGCCCCCTTTTTCCAGCCAGAGTTTTCCCATAATCGGGCTGTAATGAGGTAGAATCGAGATTTCAAACCCGCCATACCCGTATTGCAGAACCGGCGCAGTATGATCCAGTTTCATTCCTTTCCGGTAGACAATAAAGTAAGGCACTTCCGTTTTATCACGACTGATGGCAAAGTGTTTCTCAACCGTCAAACCATCGGTATTAAACCGCGCGGGTGTCGACTGGAGCTTCTCATCGACTCCCTCGAAGAAATTGACGTAATACAGGCTGCTCGGTTGCAGAAAACCATCGCGTGCCAGAAGCAGATCATTGCTGCTGCTGTCTGATGAACTGATCGAGATGACATCATTTTCGCCCCAGGGAAGCAGTCTTCCCTGCCACTGGTTATTCTGCAGGCGAAATTCCCGAATCTGACTGGAAACATGTTCGATTCCTGTCAGGTAAACGGCATCCTTCGCACATCGTACCTGTGAAACGGTGCCGCTCTCCCCGGGATCATAGACCGTCAGAACTTCACCGATCTCACCGGTCTTCTGAAATTCTGACAGCGAGATACTGATCAGTGCCCCCGGTGCAAAGCCTCGCCATTCCTCCTTTAACTCAACCAGTAACTGCCCTGCAAACAATCCCGACAGACTGCACTTCTGTGGCAGAGGCAGCTGACTCAAAGTTCCTGCTGAATTCACCAGGTAGAAACTGAAATGATAGAAATCGTGTCCCCGCATCACAAAACAGACGCGCTGGCCGGCATGTTCCAGATTGATCGGGTAGATAAAGGTTTCTTCGACATCCGTTTCCAGCAGAGTTTCCGCTGCAGAAAGGGGCGTCCCCCGTTTCCAGCGTTTCAGAATACGTGCATACCCGGAAGTATTGAGACTCCCTTCGCCCCAGTCTGTCGCAATCAGCAGTTGATCGCGGTTCTCCCAGCAGAGATTGGTTTTAGCCAGCGGTACATTGAAACCGTCCTTCACGAACGAATGGGAGGGAATATCAAATTCACGATACACTGCGGTATCAGTCCCGCCGGGTGCCAGTTCGATGATACAACGTTCGCGTGCAGGCCCCAGACTGTCGACACCTTTATAGATCCAGTTCTCTTTTTCTGTCTCCGCCAGCTGGTCTATATCCAGCAGGATCTCCCATTGTTTTGACTCCTGTCTGAACTGTTTCAGACTCATCCGCCGCCAGATTCCACGTACATGCTGCTCATCGCGCCAGAAGTTATAGACGAATTCACCACGCAGCGTTCCATAGGTTATCCGATCGGAGGCGGTCAGAATCTGCAAGGCTTCACTTTGATATTCCTCGAAGCGTGGATCACGGGTCAACGCCTGCAAAGTCAACTTATTCTGCTCCTTCACCCAGTCGAGAGCCCGTTCGCCCTCGATCTCCTCCAGCCAGAGCAGTGACTGTTCATCAGGGACTTCTGCTTTATGACTGTCTGCCGAAGGTTTATCCAGCGAATCCATATAATAACTCCGGGAAAAAAGGGCTGATGATCTTTATATCAGGCATTGTAGAGTAAAACAGACACCCGACTTAAGTGCCGGACGGCTTTTTGTCCGCTTTTCCTGAGAACTGATTATGAAACCAGATATTCTATGATTTTCACGATTCAGGGCGTGCAATTAAAAGGGGGCAGTGATATAATTCCCGACGTTGAGTAGCCCTGAATGTCATGTTCCTGTAAGAAACAACCTGACCACTTTACGGCTGATCTCCAGAATCTCTTAATAAAGTATCAGCTGTTTGCTGATCTTTATCGTGTTGTTAAAGCTACATTTGCCGAACCTTGTATGGTTTCCGCTCTCAAACAGTAGCAGTAGGGTGATACGAAGCAGAGCTTCAAGGAGAACTCTTTTCAGGCATAGTCCCTGAAAATGAATCCTGAGTCCGGAATGGCCGACTCTCACCTGTTTCTAATTATTTGCACGACCCATTTTTCTCTATTACACGACGAGTACGTACAGCCCTTCCCGGCTGATGGTTCGTCGAAAGGTTGATGTATGTTAACGGATGTCTCTTCGCAGGCAAAATTTACGGATTTAGCACTCTGCCAACCCATCCTGGATGTGCTGGTTGAGCTTGGATATGACACACCCACACCAATTCAGGCTCAGACCATTCCCCATCTACTGGAAGGCAGAGATCTGGTAGGTCAGGCCCAGACAGGAACCGGTAAAACGGCCGCATTTGCCCTGCCTTTACTTTCGAAAATTGACCTGGAACTCAGAGCCCCACAGGTTCTGGTTCTGGCTCCCACCCGTGAACTGGCCATTCAGGTTGGCGAATCGTTCAAAGAATATGGTTCACAACTCAAAGGCTTACAGGTTTTGCCGATTTATGGTGGCGCTGATTTCAAAGGACAGCTGCAACCACTAAAACGAGGCGTCCATGTCGTTGTCGGCACTCCCGGCCGCGTGATGGATCACATGCGTCGTGGCACCCTGAAACTCGACAACCTGCGTTGCCTGGTTCTGGACGAAGCCGACGAAATGCTGCGAATGGGCTTTATTGACGATGTAGAATGGATTCTGGAGCAGACTCCCGATAACCATCAGACTGCATTGTTTTCAGCAACGATGCCCGAAGCGATTCGCCGCATTGCCGGTAATTACCTGAAATCACCGCAGGAAATTACGGTCAAAGATAAAACCCGAACGGCTGATACCATCCGCCAGCGGTACTGGCTGGCCAAAGGCCATCATAAACTGGACGCCCTGACCCGGATTCTGGAAGCAGAAGAAACGGATGGCGTGATCATCTTCGTTCGTACCAAAAGCATTACCACCGAACTTTCGGAAAAACTGGAAGCGCGCGGTTTTCTCGCTGCCCCATTGAATGGTGATATCCCGCAGAAGCAGCGTGAACGCACTGTTGGACGGTTAAAAGCCGGCCACGTCAACATTGTCATTGCAACTGACGTCGCCGCCCGGGGACTGGACGTCGATCGGATCAGCCATGTGATCAACTACGATCTGCCTGGTGATTCCGAAGCTTACGTGCACCGCATCGGACGAACCGGACGTGCAGGCCGCACAGGCGAAGCGATTATGTTCGTCTCTCCACGTGAGCAGCGTTCTCTGTCCGGGATTGAACGGGCGATCAAGCTTAAAATTGAGCGGATGGAACTTCCTTCCATCAATCAAATCAATCAGCGACGTACAGAACGCTTCAAAGAGTCTGTGACCAAAGCCATGGATAGTCCAGACTTCGAACAGTTTCAGAAACTGCTGAGCGAATTCAAGACGGAATCAGAGCGATCTGAGATCGACATCGCAGCTGCCCTGGCCTGTATGTTCCAGGGAAAACGTCCCCTGTTCCTGAAAGAGACACCACAGCAAAGAGAAACGTCCCATCGGGAAACCCCGCAACGACAGCGGGACAGTTCTGGAAAGCCTCAATTCCAGTCTGAACGCCGTTTCTCCAGGGAAAAAGAATTCACTAAGGATAAAGAAAAGGCGTTTACTCCCAGGCGGGAAAGAGCCACTAGTGAAACCCCCGAGGAAGGCATGGAGCGTTTCCGCGTTCAAGTGGGACGCAGCCACGGTGTCAAACCGGGTAATATTGTTGGTGCAATCGCAAATGAAGCTAACCTGGACAGTCAGTACATCGGACGAATCGATATCTTCGATGAATACAGTACTGTTGATCTTCCGGAAGGCATGCCACGCGATATCTTTCGGGCATTGAAAAATGTCTGGGTCTCCGGACAACAGTTACGCATCTCTCGACTTGATCAGACTGAATCAGGTGCCCCGAAACGTAAGCGTTTCAAATCAAAGGGTAAACCCAGACAGCAGAAAGCTTAATCCGACAGCAGCCTGATAATCAGGAAAACAGCTAAAAAAAACCGCGGTCGCTCTCAGGCAACCGCGGTTTTTTCATTGGAATAACAACTCGTTCGAGACGGGTTTATTTACCGGTCCCAAATGCTTTGGATGTCTGACCGGAAGAAGTCTGCTGTTTCAGACGTTTACTGCGAGTGAACACCTGGGAGACTGTTCCTGAAGAAACGTCATTCACACCGGTCACTTTTGCACCCTGCTTAATAGGAGATTTCACTCCAGAACCAGGGACAAACAAACGCCGCTGTGGTTTATAACCGATATAACTCAAGAAGTCATTGATACCGATTACACGTACGGCTTTCAGACGGGCTTCTTCACGAATCTCTTTCATCTTGGCCAGCAGTTCCTGCATTTTGTCACGCTGTTCGTCAGTTTTAGCTGCTTCAACATCAGGTGACTGACCAATGACCAGGAACTTCGTATGCACGGTTAAGCCGTCCCCAATGCGTTCTCCGTTTTCGGTAACCTGATTATCAATTTTGGCATTGGCATTCTCAATGACACGTCTCAGCAGATCCATATCCGATTTACCGTCGCCATCCAGGTCGATGATTCCTGAAATGGCAAAGGTTTCCGGACGCCCTACGCCCCAGAGGGGAGTATAAATCGGGTCGCCAGGGCTGATGGGCTGATAAATGTCATCCCCGACAATCCGGGCTTCCGAAAGGTGAGGTCCCAGAATTTTGGTTACTTCGATGGCACCAATAATATCTTCTTCACCGCGGCCAATTCCCTGATGCGCTTTCCGATAAACGCTGAATGTCATTCGCTTAGGGAGACGATCCGCTTCACCCAGATTGATCCAGACCACGCCGGTACTGTTATCAACAGTACGGACCACACCATCGGGCACTTCAAAGCTGAACTTCTGAACCTGATCCAGACGGCTGCGAAGCGTATCAATCAGACTGGCATAGGTGTTGTTCTTGTTTTCCAGATCTTTAATGGTCTTGGCGTTCGTTTCACGCAATTGATCCAGTTCGATCAGAATTTCTTCATTTTCTTTCTGTAAAGCAGCAATCTGCTGATCCTTCGCATCGACTTCTTCTTCTTTGACTTTCTGAGTGTCAGCCAGATCTTTTTCAGAACTCACTCGGGCCTTTTGATGTTCATCGATTTTCTTGTCCATGATGCCCTTGAGCTGCTGATAAGCGGCTTCCAGCTCATTTTTCGCTTTCTGTTCTGCAGCCAGCTCAGTTTTGGCCTGATCCAGCTGGGCAGAAAGTTTGATCAGTGAATCCTTAACTGTCGCCTCTGCCAGGACACCAGCGTGATTTTTAATATCCAGCTCTGTGGCACCAATCACCGTATTGGGAGTTTTATTATCAAGCCCCACATCTTCCTGCTGATTACCGATCAGCTTTTTCAGAGCCTGAATTTCTTCATCCAGCTTACGAGCGAGAACGCTATCGCGCTGGGAATCTTTCTGAGCCTGATCCAGTTTGGCATTCGCTTCTGACAGATCGGAATACCCCAGATAAGCAGCCACGCCTACAATCAAGGTGGTCATGACAAAAAAGATCAGTGAAAAGTGAACAGCAGTTGGTTTACTGGCAGCCATGTTTTTAAACCTTAAGGATTTTCAAGTGACCATCGGGTGCAGCTCAGCACCATGACAGCTCGTATTTTGAAGTGTATACTGTTTTCAGCTATGATTATGATCGGCTCTGAGGAATCTCAGGGAACCATGTTGAGTCGATTCTGAAAACTCGAAAGACCGGCATCCTGCTTTACTTTATTCTAAATGCAGGAAAACCAGTGTCAAGCAGCATTCTGATTCTATCTGGACTGTCCCTGATTTTACCGTCGCGTCTCCTGAATGATTTGGATCGAGTCTATCAGATTGAGAGACTCCGGGGTTAAATGTGATGCGCTCCAGAATGCTGACAATTGGTTCCCCCTTCTGACCTGACTTGAACTCGCAGAAAAACTACACAAAATAACAGTACCCTGAAGTTCTCGGACCATCTGGTTAAAAGATTCCATTGAGTTTCGACTTCAGCAGGTCTGTTGATAGCGATCAGAGACACACTCTCCAATAATGAACCAGGCAGACTGACCGGTCGGTGATCTACGCATCCGCATCTGTTCTTCATTAAAAATACAACATCTGCATGTTTCCAGTTTCGGCAATCTCTTTTTAAATTTTCAGGTAAAGCTAAATCTTTATGAAAGAAACACTTTACATCATTGATACGTTTTCTCTGGTATTTCAGGTTTTTCATGCTGTGCCGGCTATGACCGGTCCCACGGGACAACCCACCAATGCCATATTTGGGATCACCCGCGATATCCTGAACATCATTAAAACGCACTCTCCCGACTATTTAATCTTTGCCATGGACTCCAGTGGCCCGGGCACTCGAAATGATCTTTATTCGGAATATAAGGCGAATCGCTCGGCGATGCCCGAAGATCTGGTCCCACAAATCCCTCACATCATGGATGTTGTCAAAGGATTTCAGGTCCCTGTCATCGAATGTCCCGGCTGGGAAGCAGATGACGTGTTTGCCACGATTGCCCGTCTGGCAAATGAAAAAGGGATCGAAACGACGATTGTCACAAATGATAAAGATGCCAGACAACTCATCAATGATTCAATTCGTCTGTACAATATTCGCAAAAATCAGTTCATGGATGCAGAAGCGGTCCAGGCCGATTGGGGCGTCCGACCTGACCAGGTGATTGATTTTCAATCTCTCGTCGGCGACAGCGTGGATAATATTCCCGGAGTACCGCTGGTCGGACCTAAAAAAGCACAAACGCTGATCGAGCAGTTTGGAACCCTGGAAGGCGTGCTGGCCAACGCAGACAAAGCCAAAGGACCGAAACTACAGCAAAACCTGAAAGAATTTGCCGACCAGGCCCGCATGTCACGCGAACTGGTGACGCTGAACCAGTCGCTGGATCTCAACATCGACTGGGAAGCCTCCCGATTGACTCATCCTGATCGCGAACGTTTACATCAGCTGTTTGTCGATTTTGGATTTCGCCGCTTCGCTGAAGATATGAAAGAAGTCCTCTCCACAGAGGCACCCCCGGAACCTGTCGAACGAATTCGCGAAACCATCGACACGAAACCGGCATTTGAAACATTTCTGGCCCTGCTCAAAGAACAGGATGAATTCTGCGTCGACCTGGAAACGACCGGATTGAAACCGGCAGAGGCAGAAATTGTGGGCTGGGCCATCAGTTGGGAAAAACACCGCGGATTCTACATTCCCGTTGAAGGCCCTTCAGGTCAGTTGGCCCTGGATCCTCAATATGTGCTGGAACATCTCAAACCGATCCTGGAAGACCCCGAAATCCTGATTACCAATCAGAATATCAAATATGACATGGTTGTATTGATGCGGGTCGGCGTGTTCCTGCAGGGAGTCAGCATCGATCCCATGGTTGCCAGCTACCTGATCAGTGCCGGGGAACGAGGACACAGTCTCGACAAACTGTCAGAACGATATCTTAACCACACCATGATTCCCATCTCCGAACTGATCGGCTCCGGCAAACAGCAGAAGAAGATGTTTGAAGTCGACGTCGACAAAGTCGCGGAATACGCGGTAGAAGACGCTGAAATCGCCTGGCAACTCTCGAGAATCCTCCAGGATGAACTCAAACACGCAGGATTATGGGAGCTCTACTGGGAACTCGAACGGCCTCTCATCTCTATACTTGCCGAAATGGAATTTACCGGTATCAAAGTGGACACTGCAGAGCTCAAACAGCAAAGCCAACTGCTTGAAACACGGTTAACTACCCTGATCAGTGAAATCCACGAAATTGCCGGGCATGAATTCAACATCGCCTCTCCACTGCAACTCCGAACGGTATTATTCGAGGAACTGAATTTACCTGTATTCAAAAAAACAAAAACAGGTCCCAGCACGGACCAGAGTGTGCTGGAGAAGCTCGCACCATTGCACGCCCTGCCTGCCAGAATCACCGAACATCGACATCTCTCCAAACTGAAGAGCACCTATCTCGATGCACTTCCCGGCCTTGTTAATCCAGAGACCGGGCGGATTCATGCCAGCTTTAACCAGGTCGTTGCTGCCACTGGTCGACTCAGCTCGAGTGATCCCAATCTGCAGAACATTCCGGTAAGAACAGAAGAAGGACGGCAGATTCGCAAAGCATTTATCCCCCAGGACGAAAACTGGCGACTGCTCTGTGCCGATTACTCTCAGATCGAACTCCGGATCCTGGCACACCTGAGTCAGGATGTCGCACTGAGCCAGGCATTCCGCGAAGGTGCTGACATTCACACTGCTGTTGCTTCGGATATCTTTCGTGTTCCCCACGATCAGGTCGACAGTGACATGCGTCGCACTGCGAAAGCGGTCAACTTTGGTGTCATCTACGGCCAGAGCCCGTTTGGTTTATCAGAAGCGATCGGTATCCCTCAATCGGAAGCCGCTGGATTCATTGAAGATTATTTTGTCCGGTATCAGGGCGTCAGGGAATTTCTGGATCAGATCCTCGAAGATTGTGCAAAACAGAAATTCGTCGAAACGATCTGTGGCAGAAAACGTGAGATCCAGGGAGTGCGGGGAGGCGTGCAGAAACAGCTTAACATGCCTGAAAGAACCGCCATCAACACCGTCATTCAGGGGTCTGCAGCCGACCTGATTAAACAAGCCATGCTGAATGTCAGCGATCGAATCAAACAGGAACAGCACCCGGGGCGGATGCTCATGCAGATCCATGACGAACTGGTATTCGAAGTTCCGCTTACCGCACTGGACACTCTGGGCCTGATCGTTCGGGAAGAGATGGAATCAGCCATGGACCTCGAAGTCCCCCTGATTGTAGATATGTCAAGCGGACTTAACTGGCTGGAACAGTCCCCCCTGGAAATTCCACATCAGTAAAATGATGGAATGGAATTCAAATCAAAGGGGACACGACTCCCTCGATCAGCAGAAACTGTCGGGGGATTGGAGAACTGTCCGATCAAAATATAAAATTTAAGCGTAAAATAGCGATCTTTCCTTTTTTTTGTTGACAACCTGTACGCTATCGGTAACGATATTAATGCACGCCTATGTGTCTCATCTACCTGTTGCTAAGGGATTCAGCAATCAAAAACCTCCTGTGTGGTAAGTTTCTGTTGCGAAGGAATGTGTAAACAAACCATTTTCCACCATTGCAAGTTGTCACAATCATCTTGTGTCTCGTCATACATTCATTCCCACAATAGCCCTGATTGGAGGGATCGGATCAGGCAAAAGTGCGGTTGCCAATAAAGTCAAATCGTTTCGGCCTGTGATGATTATCGATGCAGACCGAATCGGACATGAGGTACTTGATTTTCCGGAGATTCAGGAAAAAATTCGAGAGCAGTTTGGATGTGCCGTGTTCAATGATCAGGGAAATGTTGATCGATCTGAGCTGGCAAGCCTTGTTTTTGGAGAATCAAAACTACAACAAACATCATTAAAACAACTGGAATCCATCGTGCATCCGGTGATTCACCGCAGGTTGGAACAGGAAATTGAATCTGCCCGGTCTCTCCACCAGGTCGATGCGATCCTGATAGACGCCGCTGTGATTGTCGAGGCAGGATGGAAAGAGTTATGCGATCAAATCGTTTATATTGACTGTCCCTTCGAGCAACGGCAGAAACGGGTGACTCAAAACAGGGGATGGTCAGAAACAGAGTTAACAAAACGGGAGAAACATCAACTGCCTCTCTCAGAAAAACGTAAACTGGCAGATGGTGTGATCCAGAATGGTCAGGACCTGGAATCAGCTGGCCTTGAACTATCAAAGTTCATTGATTCAATTCGGAAACAAATAACTAAAAATTAATAGACTATTCGACGAACTTCAGGGTGTCTCATCTGCATCTTAAGTTATTCAAACTAATTTAATGAGAAGCTCTTCTTTGATGAATTCATAGATAACCCCCAGATGCCTTTTCAGTCAGAGAACCTTTCCAGAGGTTAATTAATCTTCGCGTTCGACACATCTGCATTGACTCCAGAACTCCACACGACTTCATCTCACTTAATTTTGTAATTCGGAAAGCATTCACTATGGCCAAATCCATAAAACTTCAGACATCTGAAAATGACGGAACAGTGGCTTCAAAAAATATCAGCGAGTTAGACCAGGACTCCAAACGGGAAAAACCCGTAACCAGGCATCAGCGCGAGTCTGCCATTACCAGGGCAGCAGACGAACGATATGAGAAAATCAAACAAAGTGAGATTCATATTGCCGATCTGCAGAAGCTGACGATGAAAGATCTGATGCAACTGGCTAAGGAAGAAAATCTCACAGAATATACGGGTCTCAAAAAACAGGATCTGATCTTTAAGATTCTGAAAGAGCGTACCAAAGTCAACGGCCTGATGTTTGGTGAAGGGACTCTGGAAATTCTGCCCGATGGTTTCGGCTTCCTGCGTAGCCCCGATTACCACTATCTGCCCTGTCCCGATGATATTTATGTTTCTCCCAGCCAGATTCGTCGTTTCGGTCTGCGAACGGGAGCCATCGTTGCTGGACAGATTCGTCCCCCTAAAGAAAATGAACGGTATTTTGCCCTGCTGCGTGTGGAAGCCGTCAATGGTTGTGACCCCGAGATCCTGACCACCAAGGTCTTCTTCGACGATCTGACTCCACTGCATCCGAAGGAACGTCTCCGACTCTCTTCGCCTGCCGGTAACCTGAGTACGAGAATCGTCGACCTGATTGCCCCTGTCGGTATGGGTCAGCGTGGTTTGATTGTATCGCCTCCGCGTGCCGGTAAAACCATCATGCTGCAGGAAATGGCAAAATGTGTACTGGGAAGCCATCCTGATGCGTATGTCTTCATCCTGCTGATTGACGAGCGTCCTGAAGAAGTCACTGACATGGAACGCCAGGTTGGTGGAGACCGCTGTGAAGTCGTCAGCAGTACCTTTGATGAACCCCCGAGTCGCCACATTCAGGTTTCGGAGATGGTAATCGAAAAAGCCAAACGCATGGTGGAATACGGTGAGGACGTTGTCATCTTCCTCGATTCGATTACCCGTCTCGCTCGTGCCTGGAACACAGAAGTCCCGCACTCCGGAAAAATTCTCTCTGGTGGGGTAGACGCGAATGCATTACAGCACCCCAAGCGATTTTTCGGTGCTGCCCGTAATGTAGAAGAAGGCGGCAGCCTGACCATTGTCGCCACCGCCCTGGTGGACACAGGCAGCCGCATGGATGAAGTCATCTTTGAAGAGTTCAAAGGAACCGGTAACACGGAATTGCATCTGGACCGCAGAATGGTTGAAAAACGTATCTGGCCGGCAATCGATGTGAATAAATCAGGAACACGTCGCGAAGAACTGCTGATGGACGAGGAAGAACTTCGCAGGGTCTGGATTCTCAGACGTGTGCTGAATGACATGAATCCGGTAGATGCGATGGAACTGCTTACCAACCGCATGCGACGTTCGAAAACGAATGAAGAATTTTTATTGAGCATGAATCTGGGTTGACCTGCTGACCGCAAATCAATTTCTGCTGATGCTCTGACTCATGTGATCTGGATCAGAATTGATACCGGGGGAGGATCTACTTTCCCGTTCTACCTGCTGATCTAACTGTTAGATTAAACATTGCCATTTTTGAAGATTGATAAGTTACCACCTCAATGAAGCACAAACTGATCGAAGGCGATTTACTGGTTCGTGATGCGAGTTTCGCAATTGTCGTTTCCCGCTGGAATGAGCTGATTACACGCAGACTGCTGGAAGGCGCCCTGGAGACGTTTCGTCGTCATGGTGGTTCCGAGAAAAACATCACGGTACTCTGGGTACCTGGTTCGTTTGAACTGCCGCTTGTTGCAGACCGACTGGCCAAAAGTGGTAAATATCAGGCTGTCTGCTGCCTGGGAGCTGTCATTCAGGGAAGTACCATGCACCATGATTATATTAATCACCAGGTCGCTGCCGGCATCATGCGGAGCAGCCAGGAAAGTGGCGTGCCCGTGCTGTTTGGTGTACTGACATGTGAGACGATGGAACAGGCGATGGATCGTGCTGGTGGAAAAGTCGGCAATAAAGGCGGAGAAGCCGCCCTGGCTGCTATCGAAATGGTCAATCTTTTGCAATCGATCGATCAAAATCAGGCGTAAGAAGATAACTGCTGACACCACACAGTCGTCTCCGACGACATCATATTTATTACATCCTCTTTCTATACTAGCGATATCCCCATGTCTCTGCGAAAACAGGCGCGTTTTTTAGTTGTTCAAATGCTTTATCAGATCGATCTGAATCCGGATATTTCCATCAATGAAATCCGCGAGATGATCGAGGAGCATGGCCGTAATAAAACAGCCCGCACTTTTGCCTGGGAACTGTTCACCGGAGTAATGGAATTCAAACAACAGCTTGATGAGCATATTGTGAGAGTTGCCGAAAACTGGACACTCAAACGAATGGCTGTCACCGATCGAAATATTCTCAGACTGGGTACCTACGAATTGCTGCATACGGATACCCCACCTGCTGTAGTAATCGACGAAGCAGTGGAGCTGGCACGCGAATTTGGCAGCGCGCACTCTTCACAGTTCGTAAACGGCATCCTGGATAAAGTGGTTCAGCGTAAAGACGAACCTCTGCCTCCTCCCCCTCCACCACAGGCCGAAGAGGTTCCACCGGAAGAAACTCAACCAACGGATCCAGAACCCAAGCCCAAGCCCCGTATGAATAATCCCTGGGCTACTTAACCTCAAAACGGTGTGGCGTACGGTCGTTCCAGCTGAAGTTCATATCGATTGCCGCCTGCGACAGACGCGTCAGTAGTTCGCGATCAACGTGCGGGCAAGGCAGATGGGGAGCCGCCGTTTGAGTATTCGTACTGTCAAAGACAGGATCATCCCGCCAGTAGGAATTGTAAACGCGGATATGATCATAGAAAAGTCGCTCTGCTTCGGTAGGATCTTCCAGTTCAACTCCTGCCCCGGCGAATTCTGACCCGTAGAAATTACAGGTCGCTTCCAGAACATCATGCACAAGCCGGGACTGGACCGGATGTAACGGTGTCAGGTGATAGGTCTTCTCATGATGCTTTGGATGGGTAATGATGTAAGACATTACTGCAGAGACCCAGTCCACCGGAATCAGGTTCTTCGACTCATCTCCGTTCAGTGTAAAACGGGATTTCGCATAGTAACGTCCTGTTTCATCAGGAGTCTGCATCTGGGTTAACGTGTGTCCCAGTTGCAGGGCAGCGTAGAAGCCATGAAACGTATTCGTGAATCCGGTCTTCGAGTCACCAATAATAATCGCGGGCCGGAAGACCGTCAGAGATTCAATATGCTCGGCACTCCGCACCATCTGCTCTGCTTCCAGCTTGCTTCGCTCATAATCATTCCCGGATTCCTGTCCCACATCGACGTCCGATTCCATAATCCTGCCGGATCGTAAACCGCAGACATACGCCGTAGAGACATGATCAAATTTCTTGATATTGGCAGTTTTACAGAAATCAAGAACCTTCTTGACACCGCCAACATTGGAACGCCATGGCTCACTCTCATGACTGGTACTGTAAAAGGAGAGACTGGCCGCGGAATGGATGATGCGGTCTACATTCTCTGTCGCCCATGCCAGCTGTTCCTCATTCAATCCGAGGTTTTCCTCATTGATATTCCCTTCCAGTACCACGGGACGAGGTAATTCCCGCCCCAGATGTTCATCCCAGAACGCCATGATCATATCAATTCGCTGATCGACGGTCATTCGCCTTGTAGGACGAACCAGTACTGCCAGCGGAACCCCTGCTGAAGACAGATCTCGAATTAAATATCTTCCCAGTAATCCTGTAGCACCTGTAATCAGATGATATCCCATGTTGTGTTCCGCTGTGATCTGAAAGTTAGAGTGAGTCGTGATATAATAACCGGTATCTGCAATGCTTCAGTATTCACGATTCGTTGATCGGTTCAGGAAAAACGAGGATGAATGGACCTGCCGGCCTATAGAAGCGGACCCGTTACGGGTCGGGGAGCCTCAATGATAATGAACTGGCTTCATATATCAATCTAGGGGTTAAGAAAAGCCATCAGAATACCAGTCAATTGCGATTGCGGCGGTAGAAGAGATTATGCAACTGCTTTTCCGGACTGATCTTTCGCTCCATGCTGATGCTGCTTGAGGAAATGGGGAGTGTGTTGCTGGTCATGAGACGACTGACCACTGTCCGTGTGATCAGACTCATTATGGTCATCAGATTTTTTCGGCCGCAAAGCCAGCAGACAGGGGAGTAACACCAGATCCCCCACCAGGGCTGCCACGAGAAGTGATGTCATCATATATCCGAAGCGGGCCGTCGGGACAAAATTACTCAACGTGAGGGCCAGCATGCCCGCCCCCGTTATGACGGCCGCAGTAAAGATCGGTTCGCCGGTCATCAGCAGAGAATCCCGCGACGCCTGAGCGGAATTCCTCGTCAGACGAAATTGACTCTGGTAACGGACGAGAAAATGGAACGTTCCATCAACGGCAATCCCCAGGGCAATACTGGCTGTCATCATGATGCCAATATCAATGGGAATCTGATACCAGCCCAGAATCCCGAACACAATACAAATGGGTGTCAGGTTCGGTACCATCGCGACCAGACCGGCTTTGATAGACCGAAGAGAAACAATCATCACTATCGTAATGATCACAAATGCCATTGAGAAACTCTCCCAGAACCCTGTAAATATCTGGTTCTGCGCCCGTCTTAACAGGGGCGCCACTCCTGTCAGGATCACATTGGGATCATCGATCATGACGGCGAGTTCATCATAGACCTGATCCTGTGGCAGATCGGCGTCGCTGCTGATTCGTGCTGAAATCCGCCAGAGTCGTTCGCCATCAGAAGTAAAATCGTTATCTCCATGAGCAGACTGGGCATGAGACAACAGACGGGCGGTCTCAAAGGGACTTTCAGGAAACTGTTTCGGAAAAAAACTGGCCAGAGACATTGTATGTCGCACTGCAGGATGCTGCTGAATAATTGCTTCCAGCTTGCGAATGTGCTCTACTTTTTTGATGAAAGGAATCTCTTCATCACCAAAATCCACTATCGCTTCAATCGAGTCGAGTTCCGTCAGATTATTTTGAACTGCACGCACATCCTGTATAACTCGCCCTTCTGCGGGAAGAAAATCCAGCGGATCAATTTTCGTGCGTAAACTGAACAGCCCGACCCCCGTAGTCATCACCAGGATGATCGTGGCAATGGAGACACGCCCGGAATGATCGATCAGCCAGTTGGCACAATGTTGAAAGTTCCAGCGTTTTCCCCCGGAATGAACCATTTTGGGATCAATGGGCCAGAGGGTTAAGACAGCAGGTGTCAGTCCCAGACCGGTAATCAGCGACACGAATGTCCCGACTGAAGCAGCATACCCAAACTGGATCACGGGCCCGATCTCACTGACGGTCAGCGAAAACAGACCAATTGTTGTCGTCAGAGTTGCCAGGACACAAGGCTTCCAGGCGATTTTCAGAGCAACCGCCAGGGGATCTGGTTCGTCAATACAGCTGGCAACATAATGATGCACATGAATTGAGATCGCCAGTGTAAAAACCATGACCATGACCGACAGGGCACCGAGGATGAAATTCATTTCGCCCCCCCCCAGATAAATCAGGGCAGTCGTGAGGTTGATGGCCCAGATCGTCAGCCCCAGGGTAGCCAGTGTTTTTTTCCACTCCCGAAAAGAATAATACAACAGGCAGAGGCTGATCAGTAACGTGATAATAAAGAACTTTTTATTGCTTTTCTGGCTGCCCAGTCGATCCAGTTCCGCAATCACAACCGGGGCACCCGCCAGTTGAACTTCGTTTCCAGTTAACTGATTGTATTCCAGCTTTTCACGAATCCCCTGTACCGTCCCGGCCCGGTTTCTGATGCCAATGTCAGAAAGCAGAACCAGTATACCTGCCACATTCTTCTCGGAATTCATCAACAGCCCGTTCAGACGATTATCGATTTCCGCCGGTTCCACTTTAAATTCGTGTAATATTGATTTGAGACGCTGGGGAGTCCAGCATTGTCTGACTGTCGGTAAAGACTCGATGCGGCTGGCTGTTGCTTCCACCAGCAGAGGCCGATCCAGCCCCTCCTGCACTGCGACGAGCACAACCTCTTCTGCCCCGAACTCAGCTTTAAATCGATCATAGACGATTCGCACATCGGAATCTTTAGGCAACCAGGTTTCGATATCGTTATTTGAAGGCAGTAACTCTGCCAGAAATGTCAAAATCGGCAGCGTACAAAATACGCCCCAGATTAGTTGCCTGCTGTATTTATTATAGAAGGAAGAGATCATCATAAGATTTGGTAGATCAATCTGCTTTCTCTTGCTGAAGCCAGTTCAAGTACTCGAATCAGAGTAATCAATAGTCAGCGCACGTTCTTACATCACTGTTAGCAACACTAAAAACAAACACACATTTGAGAACTATTTATTACTGCGACCATCCCAGTTTGATATCGAACCGCTAATGAATACAGCGTCATTCAGAATTTCTAATCATCAGACGTTATAGCAGAATCAGCTGGTGTCTTTGGAATGACTGTTACAACTCGCACCTTCACAGGGTGGATAATCATTACAATACGTAAGTGTTTCTGGCTCAGAATAGATTCGCCTGACGTTATAACTGTCAGGGTTTATCTATCACAATCGCCGGATCTGGACGAACCCCCACACCTTTCACCGTCGACTACTCTGAATCGGATTGCACCTGTAATCTGAAACTAAGAAAGTCCTCAATTATTTTTATATTCTATATTTCAATATCAGATTCGAACCAGAGCACGAATCAATACTTGATAATTGACTTCATAGCAGGAGCAGATTTAATGGAAGAAACCCCCTGGAGCCGTCCCACAATAGACGACCTGAAACATGTACTGGAAAGTTTTGGCAAGAGTGATGCCGTCAATATCCGCGATGTTGATCGACTAGAACTCTCAGTACCCGCTGAAGTCAAAACCGCGCGCGGCAATACCATTTCGGCTATGACGCGGGAAATCAGCCGTCAGGGTCTGGGGCTGTTGCACAAAGGCATGTTGAATCCGGGTGAAGTCAATGTAAAGCTGGCCAGTGAAACGCGTGAATTTGAATATCGCGTTCAGATTATGTGGTGTACTCCCTGCGAGAACGGAATGTTCATCAGCGGTGGCGAGTTTGTCACAAAGCCAGAAAATTAACCTGACACAGGTTCCCGTCACCCTCAATCTCGGCGATTCGAGCACAGGCAGCCTCAGAGCCTGCTGTTATTTATTTGCAGGGGACCTGAAGCACCGCTCAACTGGAACTGGTTCCCCGTTTGAGCAGGACCACAATAATAGACAGCAGCAGTAAAATGATCGCCCCTCCGGCAATCATTAACAGAGTGGGCATACCCCACCATTCCGCTGCGCGATCCGTCGTCTTTCGTTCTTCCAGATCCCACTCGATTTCATCTAACGTCAGGCTGGATTGCGACTGTGCGCGCTCACTGTCAGAACGTTGATCCTGGAGATTATCAAATGTCTTTTCCGATCGGGCTCCCTGAATTTTCGAACTGAAATTGACAGGTGCAGCAGATGTATCCCGCCCCGGTTTGACTTGTGAAGTTAAATCTCCAGGCACTCCAGGCAGCTTGGGCAGCATCAATTGCGGCCCTGGCCCCGCTGACTTCTTCTGGTCTGTAACTGGTTGCTCAGGCCCTGCTTCGGGACTACTCAATCTGATTTTAGCAGGTGGCTCATCGGGCAATTCTTCCAGTTCCAGCTTCAAAGCAGGAGCTGAGGAAACTGGATCCGTTGATTTCTTCTCAATGTTTTCTACGCGTGGGTTTTCTACGCGTGGCACCCGGTTGTCTTCTTCTGGTTGAGAATCAAAAGAAGGTGGTTCCAGCGAAATGCCTCCAGAGTGAGAGGGTTTCTGTTTGACTGCAGATTGACGCGGTTGGATCTGGACCTTCTGAGGCTGGGTCCCCAGATTTCGCGGAACAATCAAGGGCAATTCATCGCTGCCTCCCGTCTTGCCTTTTGGTTGAATTTTCCCTGTATCTGGCTGCTCCACTGCACGACGTTTCAAGGGATGCACACGCGACGGAGTAAACTGGAAATTGGGAACCTGCTGACCTCGATTCGGTTTTGCATCCGGTTCTGCATGCTGCACTCGTTGCACTTCAGTCGGGGTTTCCAAGCTGATTTGCTTTTTGATCTTCTCCAGTAGCATTTGGGGAGATTCTTCTTCCAGACCAAAGGCAACATGTCCCCGATAACTCGATTCTAATGCCTGCGCTGCAAGAAATTCTGCATACTCATAGTTTTTCTGAGTCAGTTCACGTCGGGCTCGGTCCATAATCGAATTAATCTGAAATCTACGCATTTCCTGATTTACATCTTCAAAAGCAGGTGCGGTCTGATCCAGATCCTGATGCAGATCTTTTGCTAATTCTGTCAGTTCTGCTCTTACATTCTGTTGATTTGCCTCAGCCAGAAGTCGGTCGACTTCTTTTGCACTCGCGAGCGAATCCGTGAGATCTGGTTTTTCCTCGACCTTCGCTGCGACGGATGCCCCCGAGGCCAGATCATTCACTGCTGCAGTTTCCACAGGAGACTTATTTGAAATATGTTGTATTCCCGTAGTGATTCCCTGGGAGATCGAACTGGACGCCTGCCTGACGCGTTCCGTATTCTGATCAAATTTTTTAGCGATTTGAGCAGGATAACGCTTCGCCGATGCAATCAAAGACTTTGATCGCCAGCTTTCAGAAACTTCGATGGCAGGTTTTTTGACTGGTTCCTGCAAACGCTGTGGTGCTGATTTTGGTTCATCCTGCGACGTCTGTACTGTAGAGGTCGTCTGGGATGCCAGTTCTATTTGGGAGGAATCTTCGAACTCATCGACTGGGTATGTACCACTGATTTTAACCTTGGCTGGTACTTCTTCTTTCGATTTATCTGCTTTTTGAGCAAAATAATTAAAGCTGCTGCTGGTTTTTGATGCGACCAGCGGTCCGGCTGGTTTCTCTTTTTTCTGTGAAATCATCTCTGCAGATTGACTCAGGCAACCTGCGCTGAGGCAGCTCAGGAGAACCAGAGATAAATATACCGTTGGCAGATTTCGTTTTAGTAGGCCGATCTTCACAACGACAAATCCTGTCATCTGCTCGCAGAGATCTGGACGGGGGCCGATCTTCTGCCTGGGTCGCGGGTAGTAACCTCAATGGGGAGTTGAGGTTCAGGGAAGCTGATTCATCGAGCGCGCAACAGCGCTCGACTAATTGCCTGTTACCCTATATCGACTGGGCGATTTTAATCGCATGAGAGGGTATTTTGGATTTTACCAGTCTTTTCAGAAATCGTTCAGCCTTTGCACAGCGAACGCAGTGTCTGCATGTTGATCTGATCCAGAGGCACCCCATCTTCTTCATCCTTAGGGGTTTCCAGATACATGGGACGGTCCTGAAATACGGGGTCATTCAACAGATGACGGAACGGTTCCAGCCCCAGGCAGCCACGACCTATATTCTCGTGGCGGTCCTTGCGACTACCAAATTCGCACTTACTGTCATTCAAATGAAAGGCACAGATGCGATCAAAGCCAATGACCTGGTCCAGTTCAGACATGGTCGCCTTATATTCCGACTTCTTGATCAGCGGATATCCGGCAGCAAAGATATGGCAGGTATCCAGACAAATCCCCAGTCGCCCGCCATCTTGAACCTGATTCAGCAGGTAGGCCAGTTGTTCAAAGCGAAACCCCAGATTGGATCCCTGGCCGGCTGTCGTTTCCAGCCAGATTTGCGTTTGAAATCCTTCTGTCGCCTGATGAATCCGATCAATGGCAGCCACGATCCGATCGAGCCCCTCTTCCTCACTCGACGTCACAAAACTGCCCGGATGCATCACTGCACCTTCCAGCCCCAGCGCCTCGGCACGCTGTAGTTCCACGACAACGGCATCAATCGATTTATTCCAGAGTTCTTCTTTGGGACTCGCCAGATTGATCAGGTAACTCATATGAGAACACGGTCGCCCTACCCCGGTCGACTCCAGATGGTCGCGAAACAGCTTGACATCCTTGTCAGTCAGCGGCTTGGCACGCCATTGATTATTATTCTTGGTAAAGATTTGCACACAGTCCATTTCAAATTCAGCTGCCGTATCGACGGCTTTATAGTATCCACCAGCGATCGACTGATGTGCTCCCAGTAAAGGCATGTTTCATTTCCAGTAAAGATTGATTCATTTCAGATTGTGTTCACAGAACTTCGCTCAATTAAAATCAGTATAAGCACTCCTGCCGGACCGCTCCAGTCTCAGACTGGAACACTCTCCTTTACCATCAATCGTTTCCACTCGAATCAACTGAAATTGATGGGAAAGGTTCTAACTCCTTATTACAATTAATAACGAGAAGTAAGCCCTCAGTTTTTTTGTTCGATCAATGTGGAAACGAAGATGAAAATACTCTCAGTGCTCGCCCTGTTCTGTAGCCTCACCTTCTTTTTGAACTCTTTATCAGCAGCCGAACAACCAAATATCATTGTGTTACTGGCCGACGACCTCGGCTATGGCGAACTCGGCTGCCAGGGAAACTCACAGATTCCGACTCCTCATATCGATTCCCTCGCCAGTAACGGAATTCGTTTCACACAGGCCTATGTAACTGCTCCGAACTGCAGCCCGTCGCGTGCAGGTTTTTTAACAGGAAGAATCCCCACTCGATTTGGCTATGAGTTCAACCCCATCGGTGCCCGCAATGAAGATCCGGGAACTGGTCTCCCCCCAGAAGAACAGACCATCGCAGAACGACTCCACGATCAGGGCTACACCACCGGGCTGATCGGGAAATGGCATCTTGGAGGTGCAGCCGACTATCATCCGTTTCGACATGGCTTTGACGATTTTTTTGGGTTCATGCATGAAGGTCACTATTTTGTCCCTCCTCCTTATCAGGGAGTGACAACCATGCTCCGCCGTAAAGCGCTTCCCGGAGCTAAGAAAGGACGCTGGCTCAGTGAGAACCTGATTTATTCGACCCACATGGGATACGACGAACCAGACTACGACGCCAATAATCCCATCATTCGAGGCGGACAACCTGTGAATGAAACAGAATATCTGACCGATGCATTCACGCGTGAAGCAGTCAGTTTTATCAACCGCCACCAGGATAAACCTTTTTTCCTGTATCTGGCTTATAATGCCGTCCATAGCCCGCTGCAGGGAAAAAAGGAAGACATGCAGCAGTTCGCTCAGATTGAAGATATCCATCGCCGCATCTTTGCTGCCATGCTCTCTTCCATGGACCAGAGCGTAGGTATAATTCTCAAGCAGCTACATGAGTCCGGCCTGGATGAGAAAACGCTCATCATCTTCTTCAGTGATAATGGTGGTCCCACTCGCGAGCTGACATCCAGTAATCTCCCGCTGCGCGGTGAAAAGGGAAGCATGTACGAAGGGGGCTTGCGAATCCCGTTTCTGATGCGCTGGACCGGCACACTCGCACCAAAACAGACCATTGATGTCCCAGTCAGCAGTCTGGATCTGTTCCCGACTTTCGCAGCACTTGCTGGTGCACCTCGCCCTCAAAATCTGGATGGCCGCGACTTACTCCCCTTCCTGTTGAACCAGAAAACGGAGTTACCAGACACAGATTTTTTCTGGAGACAGGGACGCAAAGCCGCACTCCGCAGCGGTGACTGAAAAATCGTCCAGATGCGGGGAACACGCGAGAAACCAGTCTGGGAGCTTTACCATCTCACCAGTGATCAGAGCGAAACGAAAGATCTTGCAACTGAGCAGACTGAGAAGCGAATCGAACTGCAAACACGCTGGAATGAACTGAATTCTCAGATGAAGCAACCTCTGTTCAAATAAGCTGCTTGCAACCGAGAAATAGATGATACCTGAAGCCATCCCATAGCGATGCGGGTTCAGTTCAGACTCTGATACCAGTCTAAGAATAATTCAGGCCATTTCGCGGGAGGAAATCTCCGTTTGACGCGTTGCGGAATCAGATTGCCCACTCCATGTGCCCCTACATCGAAGATTGCCATTTTCACCGGCACTCCCAGTTTCTGCAGATCAGCAGTGATTTCTTTGGGAAGTTCAATCGGTGCGCCCCCTTTGATCCCATCGTTCGTTGCATGTACCAGAAATACAGGTGGGCTGTCTTTGCGAAAGGTAAACGGCGATTTCTTCTGACGCCAATGCCAGGTCGCCAGACCGATTGCAAAATCGGGACGACTGCTTTCGCGCTCTATCGGGTCGGCTGATTTGGGATCACCACTGTCAAAATTCGCAGCCAGGTTCATTGCCAGATTTCCTCCCGCCGAGTAACCGGCGATCCCGATTTGATGTGGATCCAGGCCCCACTGTTTCGCCCGATGCCTCACCAGTCGAACGGCACGTTTGGCATCCAGCAGCGTCAACGCCTGAATCTGCTCATTCGAACCGCGAAATGGAGGCCGGGTACGATACTTGAGCCCGATCACAGCGACCCCCATGGGATTAAAGACCTCCGCGGCATAGATCACATGCGTTTTCCAGTCCAGTGATCCATACCCCCCTCCTGCGCAAACGATGAGGGCCATTCCCGTACCAGTACCTTCAGGCGGAAGAAACAGACTGATCGCAGGTTTGGTCACATTCGAAATCGCTCCTCTTTCATTTGTCGTCTCCGGAGGAGCCTCATTCTGAAACTGAGGGGGAATTCCATCCCACAAAAAAACAGGTTCGGAAACTTTCTGTTGAGCCGCCTTCGTCTCGCTGATTGCCGCTGAAGGTAATGCCATAACAGGAACCAGGAAGATCATAAGAAGTACATAAAATCGGATCATTGGTTTTACGAAATTCATGTATTCTAATCCTTAAGCAATCAGACTTACTTCAAAATCAATGATTTTTATCAGTTCTTCTGATCCACAGGTTGAATTCCAGGCCGACTGCCCCCCTGCTTTATGATCTCGTCCAGACGACGTTGCAGTCGCTCTGTCACTTCTGGAAATTCAGCGGCAACATCTGTCTTTTCTGCAGGATCCTTTTCCAGATCGAACAGTTGGAACCGAGGGACGATCGTGTTCTCCAGTTCCTGTTCCACCACCACATTTCTCGCGGTCTTTTTGTCATAACGATGCAGTTTCCAGTCTCCAGTTCGTAACGCAAAGGTTCCGTTGTTTCCGTTATTCTGCTGCACGAGTTCTGTTCGCCCCGGGGAGTCTGCTTTACCCAACAGGGCCTCAAGAATATTAAAACTATCCCGACAACTCTCGGAGGAAATTTTCTGGTCCGCCAATGCAGCCAGACTCGCAGGTAAATCAATCGTGCAGACCATCTGATCGCTCACGCCCGGTTTAATGTGGCCCTTCCAGCGGGTAATGAACGGCGTTCGTGTCCCCCCTTCATAGACGCTGTACTTGCCACCGGAATAAGGTCCCGCTGCGCGATGAGTGCCGATCTTTTCGATCGCTCCATCTTTATATCCATCATCGAGAACCGGTCCATTATCGGAACAGAACACAACCAGCGTGTTTTCGGACAGCTGCAATCGATCCAGCGTTTTTATTAATTCCCCCACGCACCAGTCAAGCTGTATGATGGAATCGCCGCGGAAACCAAGTCGCGTCTTTCCCTGGAAACGTTCATGAGGCATCCGTGGAACATGAATGTCGTGCGATGCAAAAAACAGAAAGAATGGGTGGTCCTGGTTCTGTTCGATAAACTCGACTGATTTCTCAACCCATTTGTCAGCCAGATCTTCGTCGCGAAAACGGGCCGCATGACCTCCAGTACAATAACCTATACGACTGATGCCGTTATGAATGGTCGAATTATGCCCGTGCGACCAGTCCATCTTCAGAGACTCTCGATGCGTCAGCCCGGTCGGATGATCGGAGTTCGGTTTTTTGCTCCCCACCCATAAGGGATCAGCAGGATCAAGGTTGAGTACTCGATGATCTTTGACATAGACCTGAGGCACCCGATCATTGGTCGTCGGCAACAAAAAGCAGTTATCAAAACCGATTTCCAGTGGCCCCGGTTTCAATTGACCATTCCAGTCAGGACCATTGGCATTCCCCAGTCCCAGGTGCCATTTACCAATCACGGCAGTTGTATAACCAGCACGTTTGAGAATGGATGCGACCGTTTCCGTTCCCGGCTTAATAATGGCAGGCGCATTGGGAGGCGCGATCCCTGTCCGTTCCCCACGAAAAGCATAGGTTCCCGTGAGAAAGGAGTAGCGTGTGGGAGTACAGGTCGAAGCAGAACAGTAACCACTGGTAAACCGCAGACCCTCAGCCGCGAGACGATCGATGTGAGGCGTTGAAAACGCGGTGGCACCATAACAGGAAACATCACCATACCCCAGGTCATCCGCCATGATCACAATGATATTTGGTTTCGCAGCAGAGAGCTCTGTTGTAACCAGGTTCAACAGCACAGCCAGGATCAAAGCGAGTCGCAGCATTTCTATTCCCTCTGATATGTCGTTTCGGAAGATGCTCGTAGTGTGATTAAAATCGAAACTACAATATACCAGTAGAAATCGAAGTCTGCGAGGCTGTCTGGATCACAACTTGCGTCCGACATACATCAACTTGCCATAGCCAATTATCTGTTGCTCTTGCTGAAATATGTTGTTCAACAGGCTGAGTATTTCGACAGGCTGACTTAACCATCGTTCATAGGTGGTTCTTTCCTGCTCAGTCATGATGGCAAACGCATCCAGTTTAGCCCAGAGTTTTCTGAAGAGACGGATTTCACTGACTGTGTGCACGAATTTCAAAAAGGGAGTCTGCCAGGGCTCTACAATGACAACGCGGCCGCCTGGACGAAGAACACGATGCATCTCCTGCAAGGTTTTTTTCAGATCATCTGGAAGTACGGATAGATGATGCAGCCCCCCCTGCACGATCAACACATCGCGACTGCTGTCTTCAAATTTCAAATCCCTGCAATCAGCAACATATAGTTGAGCCGTTCCCTGGTACTGTTGCAATAAACAGGGAGACAAGTCGACTCCTGCCAGCGAATGAAATCCCAACTTCTCCAGAGCATTCAATCCTGTTCCCTGACCGCAAAACAGTTCAACAACTTTCAGGTTTTTCTCCCACTGGGCTACCCCCATGTAGTGCAGTCTCTTCAGAAATTTGTTGAGTTCCTGTTGGGGAGTCTCAAAACGCCGGTAAGCGGCTTCCCAGATTTCATCGCAACATTCACTGCCGGGATGCCAGTACTCAATCTGCGAGGTGTTTAGGTTCTGTTGCGTCTGCATAGTTCTCTTATCTGCCTGAAAATCAGATTCAAAGCGATTGGGGGTGGACTGTTCCGGTACCAGTCCAGAAATGTAAACTTGAAAGTTTAAATTGCACTGCAATTTACTTCATGGTAACAGCCTGCTAAATCACTTCATTACCCGGGAATCTGGTTCAATAACATGCAGGTCATTTTCCAGACTCAATTCACCGATATTAATTCTTTCAACTCGTTTCAATTCATAGCTCTTCTTTTCGAGAGAAGTTTGCTCATAACTCCAGATTTCCACTACTTTCATCAATACCACAAAGATCGATATCTGTAGAACAGAAAATAATGTGAAGGCACCGGCAATGACTCGGGACCAGTGCAATGTTATTTTTCCAGTCGAAATAAATTCAACTATCCCCGGCCACAAAAAACCGAGACCAAGGAAGGTAAGAAATCCTGCAATGACAACCAGAGGTTTTCCTGTAAACAGGCTGGATATGTTTGAAGACCAGAAACCAACAGAATCTTCGCGCCTTGAGCTCATACAAGCCATTCGAGTAGATAGCGCTGAAGCCAACAGCAACGCCATTCCAATTGATCCGAGAAACTGACAGACCACAAATCGGTAGATCATCCACTCTTCCAGCCGATGATTCTGAAAGTAAAATTCAGTCGGATAAGCTGCCAGAATCAGAATCATCAGCATGCAGATAATGAATCCTGACAAAAATATTTTTTCTGGTCGGTAACAGAGGACTCCTTCCCCAATGGCTTTAAGAAACTGAATCCCATCTCTCAGCGCACTCAGCTTACTTTCGCCAATACGTTCTTCATACTTCATGGGGATTTCGATAATTCGCAAATGATTCATCAATGCCCGGGCACTCATGGCAGGTGTAAAGTGCAGACCATCAGGTAATGGATACAGGTGTTTGAGTGCATTCCGACGAACAACTCGCATTCCGCTGGCAGTATCTGTCACTTTTCGACCACAGAGCAGGCCCAGTAAAAACGCAAACCCACGATTCCCGGCTCTGCGGATCACTGGCATTTGTGAATCAGCTCCCAGGCGGGAGCCCAGCGTTACGTCCGCGTTTTCAACAATGGCCGTCTCGCAGAGAGCGGCAAAGAAACGGGGATCACAGGTCCCGTCAGCATCCAGAAAACCGACATAATCGCCACGACCGCGCCTCCATCCTTCTTTGATCGCGGCCCCATAACCCCGGTTTTTTTCAAACACAATGACGGTAATATCTTCAAAACTCTGTGCAATCTCAGCAGTCTGATCCGTTGAACCATCACTCACGACAATAATCTCAATACCATCGAGTTCAGCCTGATGCGAAATCTCTTCACGGGCATCCAGACATCGCCTGATTGTTCCACCAATGGCATCTTCTTCATTCAATGCAGGAATGACAATCGTAAGCCATTTTGACTCCATAACTTGCAGCCCATTTACTCTTGTAAGGTTCTGATGCAAGTCGCTGATTCAAGCGACTGTTCAGAAAATTTATATGCTGATAAAAAACTTGATTCCGACCTGGTAACCTATGCATAATAAAACAACCTAGGGGGGATGGTCAACAAAATTCACTCCCGATCATCATCCTCTACCAGCTCTATAGTACCTTTCAAATTCCCCCTTGAGAGTCTGAGCGGCATTTACTCTCCAACCATTGATTACTTTTTTTCAACTGAATCTGGTCTGTAACTGATGACATTTGCTCTGCTACTGAAAAACGGGCTGCTTCTTGCCGGACTGATTCTCCTGGTGCTCTGTTTGCCGTGTCGATGGATTCGGTTTAATGTATTGAATCGTTTTCGCATTGTCATTCAGTTTTTCAGCCGACCTCGAATCTCAATCTTCACCGTTTTTTTCCTCTCTTTTTTAGTTTCTGCTGCAAGCTCTTACTACCAGAAACCAGTCCCTCGCATTCATGATGAATTCAGTTACCTGCTGGCTGCAGATACCTTTTCACATGGCAGGCTGACCAATCCGCCTCATCCGTTTTGGAAACATTTTCAATCCTTTCATATCATTCAGCAGCCGACCTATGCATCCAAGTACCCACCCGGTCAAGGTCTGTTTCTGGCGCTGGGTCAGGTTTTGACGGGAAACCCTTTATTTGGAGTCTGGTTGAGTATCAGCCTCGCCTGCGCTGCAGTCTGCTGGATGCTGCAGGCCTGGGTCCCCCCCAGGTGGGCTCTTGCTGGTGGGCTGATGTCATCATTTCATCCCCTGATCCTGATCTGGGGGCAAAACTACTTCGGGGGCGGAGTCGCCATTCTGGGAGCGGCACTCTTATTTGGCTCAGTGCGGCGCTTGATTAATACTCCAGAACTACGAATGACATTCGTTCTGGGAACAGGGATATTCATTCTGGCTATCAGTCGACCATTTGAAGGATTTGTTACGGCATGCTTGTCACTGATCACTTTATTTTTCTGGATAGTCACACAACAAGATTATTCCAAACGGGTTATTTTTCAGTCAATCATTTTGCCATTTGGCCTGATCGCAATCTGTATCGGAGGCGCACTTGCTTATTATAACTGGATTGTCACAGGAAGTGTTTCTCAGTTCGCTTATCAGGTCCATGAAGAAACTTACTCACAAACTCCTCTGTTTGTCTGGAGCACTCCCCGTGAGGTAAAAAATGAATTATCCCACTTCAAAAAATATCACACAGGCTGGTCATTCAACGAATTTCAGAAACAACAGGATCCTAAGGGGTATTTTGAATCTGTTTCTGGAAAAAGTCAGACCTTTATTTTTCAGATGATTTTCTTCCCCTTATCGGCCCTGCTACTGACTCTCCCCTGGGCAATCAAATCCACCTGGACACAAATTGCACTCTCGATATTACTGGTTGTTCTACTGACCCATTTGCTCTGTACAACTTTTTTTCAGCTACACTACCTCGCACCGATAATACCTCTTGTATTTTACGTTTTGATTCAATGTGCACGCCACTGGCGCGCAGCGCACTGGAAAAACCATAGCCAGGGACGTGTGTTTCTGTTTGGGCTGGGGATAATTTATTTCGCCACACTGATTTCCCAGATATCTGAATATGTATCAGACCCACGAATGCTTATGAAGCATCGGTTGGCAGCCAATCGCGTCAATCTGATTGAACAGCTAAAAAAAATGCCTCAAAAAGACCTGATCTTTGTTAAGTACTCACCCGACCATAACCCCCATTTTGACTGGGTTTATAATCGAGCCGACATCGATCATTCGGAAGTAGTCTGGGCGCTCTCCCTGACTAGCGCAGAAAACCAGAAACTGATCGACTACTTTCCTGACCGTAAAGTCTGGCAGCTTTCAGTAGCTCCTAAAGACCTGAATTTGACGCCCTACACAAACACGGCTCTGGAAAAACAATCGGTTGAATCACAGTAGCAGAAGGATCTCAGAAAAAATCAATTCTCGCTGGTTGAAATCACAGTCGCACTTCTACTGAAGGCTATCGCACGCGGTCCGGAAGTACCAATCATCACGGTTTCCACCTGTGGCTGGTTCACACCTTCATCACCAGCCCACGACACCAGAAAATTCGCGCCGGATCCCCCGGTACTGTCCTTTTCTTCCACCAGAAATTCGAGTGTCTGAAAGGGAGTCAACCTGACTGGCTGATCAAGATAAGTTTTCACCAGTTTGCCATCGGTATCGTGATAATTGATGGCTGTGATAAATACGGGCTGTTCACGGTCTATGTTTCGGATACTCAATGTCGTTTCCAGCAGCAAAGGAGCGCCGCCGTGATAATAGATGTGGGAATAGCAGGGAACATACAGAGACTGGCTGCGTGTCAGTTTTTCCAGATCTGTTTTGTCAGCCTGATACTTCTTCAGGTCTGGTGGCTGATAACTGCGTGGTGGCACATATTCCAGCTGGTTCTGAACCTGTGAAAATCGATTATCCAGATAAACGGCACTGCCGATAAAAATCAGAGTCAGCGCTCCGAGCAACAGAAACAAAACATACCACTTCTCCCACAACCACAGAAACCAGTCGGGGTACTCCTGTTTGCCTTGCATGGTGCACTCGCTTTCTATTTCACACAGCTGTCACAGCCCGGTCATTGATGTCTCACAGTCGAAGCGCAGTCGAGACCTCTGTATTAAACTAAAGCAACACCAAAAGTACCAGTAGCCTTCTCATGTAGAAGGCAGGTACTTTTTCAATTCTTCCAGCCGACTGTTACAGTTCTCGACCAGCGGCTTCAGTTCAGAATCAGACTGACCTGCTGCTTCGATCATCGAATGATAATACTGTATGATTTCATCAGGACTGGCTCCGAAATGCCCCCAGAACGCCTGTCTGTCTTCGGTCTGCAGATCAAACAGCATCGCTTCGAGATTGTGGAGCTTATCCGCCAGCTCGATCGCTCTGGTCCCCAGCGCTGCCTGCTGCATTACTTCAATGTGCGTTCGTTTACGGTCCGGCCAGCTCCGTTTCTCCCCCTCTTCCGTCTCTTTTTCTTCTGTCATTTCCTGAACATACCGCACAACATCATCTGAAAAATGCGTTTCCAGATCTTCGATTGACAATTCCGTGTCTTCTACAACGTCATGCAGTACAGCCGCCGCCAGAATCGATTCATCATCGAAACCAGCCTTCATCAGGATCAGGCAGACACTCATGGGATGCGCGATATAGGGAATGCCGGAAGACTTCCGTTTTTGAGACTTGTGAGCCACCGCAGCCAGACGTATCGCGTGTTCGACTACAGGTGAATGAAGGATATCCATATCTGTTTCTTTGATTCAACGTTCGTTCGAAGTTTCCTGAGTATGCCTGAACTGATTGAAACGCGTGTATTCCCAGTGGCGATACAGGGCAGATTTTTTTAACAGATTCGGCTGACTGTCGACCGCTTCCACCTTGCCTTCGTGAATCAGTACAACCTGATTGACGCGGCGCAGGGTTGTAATTCGTGAAGGAATCACCAGAACGGTACGATTCTGAAAAATTCGTGAATACGCATCTTCGAGAAGCGTTTTAGTATCCTCATCCAGTACGTCTTCAGGCTCTTCAATAATAAGTAAAGCAGGCTTCCGCAATAAAGCACGGGCCAGCCCCAGACGAAAACATTCGCCCACAGTCAATTCTTCACCATGCTGTCCCAGCGCGGTCTCATACCCCTGAGATAGATTCTGGATGAACTGATGCGCGTGCGCTTCCTTGGAAGCAGCAATCACTTCCTGCAGAGAGTATCGCTCATCACCGCACTGGATATTCTCTTTGACGGTTCCTGTCAGGCAGGGATCGTTTCCACTCACATAGATCGCTTCCGCGCGTAAAGACTCCAGAGTCACCCAGGCAGTATCTTCACCATCCATCAGAACACGACCCGACTGAGGTTCAATGAATCGCGGTATCAGATAACTCACAGCACGTGGAGCCAGTTTTTCGAGAGATACCAGGGCCGTACTGGTACCTGCTGGAATTTTTAAGTCGAATCCTTTGAGTAATGGAGGGCTGTTGCTATTTAACTGAAAACTGACATTTTCAAACTGCAGTGCCTGAGACAGAGGTTCCAGAAACTTTGCTCCGACAGCCTGCCCCACAGAGGGTATCTGGTTGAGGTAACGATAGATTGAACTCGCTGCAATGTTAGCTTCATCGCGTATCTCTATCAGTTGATACAATCCATTTACCGGCAGATAGAAAAAGGCAAAGATCCCTGTCATCAAAACAGCTGCCGAAAGTGGCAGGCTGTCTGGACTCACCAGCACTTTATACCCGACAAGAAACAGAACCATGCAGGAACAGAATACTGCCAGCCCGCGCGCCACCCGATGTCCCCACCCCTCAACGCGCTTGAGCGTCGCGATATTCTCCGTATATTTCTGCAAATGTTTCTGAAACTGGTCATGCTCTGCTGTTTCCATTCCGAAACCCCGTACCAGTCGGGTACTACGCAGGTTTTCTGCCAGTAAAGACAACTCTGTCTCAATTGCAACCAGTGTTTTTGCCTGCTCCTGTTCGTAGTTTTTGCGATGCTGCAGCAAAAAGTACCAGGCCGCCACCAGCGGAATCATACACTGCAGCGTCAGTCTCCAGTCTATCGAAATGGCAAACAGCAGGAGAATCAGCAGAGTGATTGGATGACGTGACTGACCATAAACCCACTGAAACACCCCTTGCTGGACTGTTCCCACATCTCGAATAAACAGCTGAAAAGCCTGTTCAGTCTCTTTGCCGGACAGGTCCCCTGGCCCCAGACGCAACGCCTGCCGATGAATCATATTTCGCAAGCTCATTGAAACATGATGCGAAATTGTCAAGCTCTTCTGCCGGGATCTCCAGCGGATCAATACTCGAATACTGGCAACCACCAGCGCAAAACAGATTAAAGTGAACAGCGCTGTCTGGTTCTCCTGCAGTAGTGGAACCCGCTGATATATCCGTGGTAATAAACCAATCTGATATTTGGAATACGTCCACCAGACGGATGGCAAAATACCAGAGTCCGTAAGACTCACCATCTCCAACCGAGGCATTTCTGCAATCGGGGATGGTTTTGGTTCAGGCTCACCACCGGGCACAGAGGACTTTCCATCAGCCCGAACCTTCTCGGGCTCAGGAACTGATTTTGCCTGTTCATGTTCTACAGGCAATCTTACAGGAGCTGTCCTCAGTTCCTGCAGCAGCTTGACATTCTGCTCTCCATGAAGTGTGATTCGCCCGCGATGGTCAAGCAGATCGATGATCAGAAACAAATCGACCAGTAACAGAATAAGCAGCAGGCCATTTACCAGCGACCAGAACAGAACAGTTCTGGCAGATCCACGAAAGAATTCCCGTGCGGGGAAAGCACGATGAAATGCGTTGGGCTGACGGTTTGACACAAGACCCACCGAATCTGTTTTAATTCATGAGTGTAAGAAGGTCGCTCCCTGCTGCTCAGGCAAGGTCACGGTCTTCAAAAAGAATAAAGGCAACCAGAATCGCAATTCCGGAATAAAGCAGACAGCTTATTGCCGAATGACCAATATAGACTGGCGGAACGACAGTTCCCGTTGCAACCGCTGGTGACATGTTAAAGTTATCCAGGTTAGGCAGAATTGTGGCGATCAGCTGCCCGGTGAATTTCACAAACTCCAGTCCCTCCGACTTGGCCTGCACCAGATTGGGAGTAAGGTGACCAATAATATAGATACCAAAGCAGATAATCATATTCACCATCATCGGTAGCCGGGTTGAAATAGCGACACTGATGGCAGCCAGAATTGCAACTTCCATATAGATCAAAAGAATGCCAGGTAAAATCAACCAGACAGCGGCCATTTTTTCGGCATGAGTCGGTGCGTCTCTTGAAGCTTCACGAGCGTCGTAACCGACTTTGAAGTAGACCAGCAGTAGAAAAGTAATCACCATCGGCAACATCAGCCAGACAACCGCTTTCAAAATCCCCAGGTACTTCCCAATAATAAACTGGCGACGATTAATCGGCTTCGACAGCAGTGTCATTGCTGTTTTGCCTTCTATTTCATCTGCGATACTGGTACTGGCAGACCAGACCGCCAGCAAGAGACTGCAAATCAAAATTGTTGCCAGACCACAGTCCATCAACATCTTGACATCATCTCCCATGGAGAAAAATGGCAGAAACGTGTTCAGCAACAGTAACAGCAGCCCCATCGCCATCAGCAACAGAAACACGGGCTGGCGAATTGCCTCTTTTGTAGTGGCCCTGGCAATAACACCTGCCTGGGTGAATGCAGCCACCCCAAATAACAGCACAAAGTAGAGCAATACACCTGCTCCGGTTAACCACCATTGAACCATCAAGTCAACAGGCTCTGCTGAAAAAACCAGGAGGCTTTCCATCGTTCATTCACCAATCAGTTAAGAATGTATTGAGGCTTCGAGAAAAGAAACTGCCCGAAGCTATTCCAGGCGCAGTTTCTCCACTGTCAGTTACGATATAAATTATCTGGACGTTGGATTTATTTTTGAACTAATGAAATTACCAGCACATTCACCGGGAATCTTTGCCAACAGTCCACAGGGCACTGATTACTTTACCGAGAAGAGGTGGGGAAAGTAAAGAATACAGGGTCATTCGTGCTCTGATTTCCCCAATCTGGAAGGCATGTTCGCTATAATTTGCCAAATTGGCTTTATACCAACCTGCAACTGCTCAATTGCATAGCTTTAGCGTTCGATCTGGAACTGCTGATAATGTGCCTCCGAGTCAATTTCTTCGACTGAAACATCCGTGACGTTAGTCGCGAATGTGAGCATCATATCATCAAAAAACTGCTCCAGAACTGTTTTATCCTGTGTTTGCACGACCAGTTCTACTGTGCCATCAGGCAGGTTTTTCACATACCCGGTAATCGGATACTGTTGGGCAAGACGCGTAGTCCGGTAGCGAAATCCGACCCCTTGCACCTGACCGTGATAGACGGCGCGCAAAGTCACAGATAAATCAGATTGCCCTGATTCAGCAAACATGCCGACTGCTTTAACAAACGAAGTGAAAGTGATCCAAAAACTATGCAGTTCAGATCTGCAACGAATGTGCGATCCAGTGAGACGGAACGCCTCAGGAAATGATAACGGACAGACAGCAAACCTAAGGCGAAGTCGTTTCTTCTGAGAACTGCTCTGTTTCTGGCAGGTCCGAAAAATCGATACACAGTTCTTCACGCACGATACTCATACTGCGTGGGGCATCAATGCCTAATCTGACTGAATTCGGACCGATTCGAACAATCGTCAGGGTTACATCATCGCCAATCCGAATTCGCTCACCGGGCTTTCGTGATAATACAAGCATTTCTTTTCGAATCCTTCGTTGTCTGGCCCCTCATACTTCCCTGTTACCTTATTAAATAAGGTCGAAGCAACTTGCAGGATGAGGGTAGTTAAAGAGTACTCATCTAGACGGTTTGCTGAAAAACAGCCTTCTGCACCAGCAAACTGCCATCACTACGATGTCGACATCAGTATGATAACACTTTTTAATTTCTAATGTCTACCCCAGACTGAAAAATTACTCCGAAGGTGCTTTAACCCCGAAAAACCGCACCCAGACTCGCCATCCACCCCACTTCCCTGCCCATTTTTTACGCAGAACAAGCAATGCCTAAAAAGCAGGCACAGTCTTCTTGCCGTTTCTGTCCACCCCGAAAACAACACCTCTGCTATCCAGTATAATGGAAACAGGATTCCAGCAACTTCCTGAGTCCCCAGGCAGACCGAAAGTAACAATCCGGCAGAAACACTTTTTCTATAATTCGAAAGCCCTGCTCCGGAAGTTAGATCAAGAACCTGAAAACCGATTGTGAAAAGCTTGACGATTGCTGCCACGGTCGTCAGTCTTTAGCAACAGTATTAACTAACTCAGATTTTCGACCACCTGACCAGGGGGACATCATGGTTCGTATTGGAATTATCGGCATCGGTTTTATGGGAATGGCTCATTTTGAAGGAGCCAGAAAACTCAAAGGAGCGAAGGTCACTGCAATATCAACCCGGGATTCCCAAAAACTGGCAGGCGACTGGAGTAGCATTGAAGGGAACTTTGGCCCACGAGGTTCTCAGGTCGACTTATCCAAAATAAAGCAGTACAGCGATTACCATGATCTGCTGGCAGATCCCGATATTGATCTTGTTGATATCTGCCTGCCTACCCAAATGCATGAACAGGTGGCCCTGGATTCCATCCGGGCTGGAAAACACACCCTTGTTGAAAAACCGATCGCCATCGACCTGAAAGCGGCCAACAAAATGGTAAAAGCCGCCGAGAAAGCCGGCGTCCAGTTCATGGTTGCCCAGGTTCTGCCCTTTTTCCCAGAATTTCAGTTTGCCGTCGAATGTGTCCGGAGCAATAAATATGGGAAACTACTGGCTGCCCACTTCCGCCGCGTGATGGCCCCCCCCAAATGGTCCGAAAACATCGAAGATTTCCAGAAACTGGGTGGCTGGGGAATTGATCTGCACATCCATGATAACCACCTGATCAGTCTAATGTGTGGTGTACCCACAAAAGTCACTTCACGGGGAATTGAGAATAAAGGTTTTATTAACCACGTTCACACTGTTTATGATTATGATGACCCGAACCTGGCGGTCAGTTGTGTCAGTGGGGGAATTGCGACAAGAGGCCTGGAGTTTGCGCATGGATACGAACTCTACTTTGAAGACGCAACCGTACTGTTTGGTGCAGGCACAATGGGAGTTGGCAAAAACAAGGAATGGGTTGTCAGTCAGCCCCTCACACTGATTACCAAAAATGGTCAATTAAAACACCCGAAACTCAAAGGGGGCGATGCGTGGTGTGCGGCATTCACCCTGGAATTACAGGCAGCCGTCGATGCTCTTCAAAGTGGCGAAGAACCGGAAGCATTATCAGGCGCACTGGCCAGAGATGCCCTGAAAATCTGCTACGCCGAGGCGAAAAGTATTCAAACAGGCCGATCCATTCCCGTCAAATAAGTGTCATCACTGCCTGTCAGATCAATATAACCGAGAACTCACCGCCGAATCTCGAACGCTTTACGATTTCCGGCGGTGTATTTATTGGTATACGGAAAGAATTGGGTTAACCTGACAGTCTTTCAATTTCTGAAGTTCCATTTGACCATAAAAAACAGACTTACATCCCTTTGAACAATAATCGGAGAATCAACACGATTCCGATCCTGTTTCAGAGCCATCAATAAGTTTTGAATTCACCAGTACGATTATGCTCGAAAATCTGCCTCTGCAATCTGTGAAATATAAAGGCTTCACCATTGAGGGCTACTCACGGGCCGCCGTTCAAAGCTACTGGAGAATCCCAGAACTTAAACTTGGCTTTGACCTCGGTGGCAGTCCCTGGTCTTTCATGGGGACAGCCGTATTTTTCATTACCCATGCGCACCTTGATCACATGGCGGCACTTCCTGCTTTTGTCGCCCGTCGGCGTATGATGAAGATGAGCCCACCCACGATCTACCTGCCTGAAGAAGTCGTCGATCCTGTCTGGAAAATGTTGAAAAGCTGGCAAAAACTGGATCGGGGCCGGATGGAATGTGAACTGATTGGCTTAAAAGATGGAGAAGAAATACAGCTTTCACGAGAACACGCTGTCACTGCATTTCAGACCAAACACACGGTTCCTTCACTTGGGTTCCAGGTCTGGGACTGCCGGAAGAAGTTGAAACCGGAATTTCAGGGAAAACCGGAAACCGATATTCGAGACGCGCGCATCTCGGGGATTGAGGTCAGCGAAGAGATTCGAGTACCGCTGGTCTGTTACACAGGAGATACCGCCCCTGCCGGACTGGACCACTTCGAAACCGCGTATGAATCCAAAGTACTGATTACAGAAATGACTTTTTACCGCCCCGAACACCGTCGGGAAAAAATCCATAAGTTCGGACACATGCATCTGGATGATATTGTCGAACGCGCAGAACGATTCCAGAATGAATTAATCATCCTGGCACATTTCAGCACGCGCTATCACGATAATCAGGTGATGAATGCGGTTAAAAAACGGTTGCCTGAAGATTTGCAATCCCGCCTTCATCTCTGGATGTAACTGCGGATCTGGTATTCTCCTGCCACCAATGATAGTGGGTACTCCCCCTCTCCAGAGCCCATTACATTTAGCCCTATCGCCTCTCAATCTATCATACTCCGCCCAAATAGACTCGAAGTCGGTAAAATAAATACTGGATACAATCAAATCAGTTGTCGAGGGTAGAAGCACGACAGCAACTCAGAATAAAAATAGCCTGAAGGGGAACGAATCCCCCTCCAGGCCGAGCGCTTTGTCTGCTAAATCACAACGATTGTCTACGCGTTGGTTTCGTAGCCTTTACGTTGCTCTCTGCTTTGCCACTGATTGGCTTCGTCGTCACCAATGATCTGCTCTCTCTTAGGATCCCATTCCAGTGATCGATTCAGACGAATGGCAATGTTTGCCAGGTGGCAGGTGGTGATGGCACGATGATGCGTCATTACATCGGAAATGGGTTGTTCCCGTGCCTCGACGCATTCGAAGAAGTTACGCATATGATCGCCGGGCTGACGACCTTTGTATAGTTTCTTGATGGTGTCACTGGAGAGCGGATTGTCTTTGAGGTCTTCAACAGGTTTTCCTGTCAGGTCGCCCCGACTGACAAACATGCGTCCTTTCGTTCCCGTAAACAGAATGCCGTTACGCCCCTCGCTCTTGATCGTCATCTTGACATCGTTCGGGAAATTACACTGAACTTCAAACTTGGAAGCAACGTTGTAAGCATCGTCTTTGGTCGGCATGCCATTTTTCAATGGAATCGGATGCTCAGCGGAAATTGGTATCACCTGGGTGGGTCCCGAATGATCCATGCCAATCCCCCACTGAGCGATATCAACGTGATGAGCTCCCCAGTCCGTCATTTTGCCCCCTGAATATTCATACCACCAGCGGAATTCATAATGACCACGAGTCTTGGGGCTGCCTTTCTCCCCTTCTCCCGCCTTCCAGCGATAATCGGTCAGCGGGGCCTGACCAAGCCATTTTTCCCAGTTCAAAGTCTTGGGTACATCAGCAACAGGAATCGAACCGCTGGGCCCCACACCGCCGATCACACACTCGACTTCAGTAATATCACCCAGACGACCTTCTTTGATGACCCCCAGAGCATTCAGAAACCGTTGCCCCATTTCACTGCGCTGCTGTGTTCCCACCTGAAAGACGCGTCCTGTCTCTTTCAGTGCTTTGATAATCTGCTTCCCTTCATTGATGGTCAGCGTCAAAGGTTTTTCGCAGTAAACATCTTTACCAGCTTTCATCGCTTCAATCGCGATCTTGGTATGCCAGTGGTCGGTCGTCACAATCGTGACAATATCAATATCGGGATTATCAAGAATCTTACGGTAATCTTCGAATACAGCAACTTCTTTATTATTTCCTTTTTTGCCCTGAATATCTTTCACCTTATCGTGAGCCTTATTGGCATGGGCGGCATCAACATCACAAACCGCAATGACATCTCCATACTTCATTGCATTCGGGCCCACTGCATTCCAGCGGCTGCCTGTTCCGATACAACCTACCACAGGGCGATCATTGGAGGCTTTAAATTTGTAGGCACTGGCGGGATCAATATGGAACCAGAATGGAACGCTGCTACCAGCAACGGCAGCGGCGGAAGTTTTCAAAAAGTCACGACGATTCTGATTTTGATTATTCACTGATGACTCCTTATTGACTAAGTATTGAAACACCAATTCGCGTCAGCGAATCGCGTTCAGGCAGGAACAGGATCGATAATCGGTAATTATAAGGCACAGGGAAACAGCATTGCAAAGATCAAGCTGCGTTTATATCTGATTTGACTTTATTCTTTTTTGTACGCCTCACAGGAAATCAATGTTAAAATGAATTCTGGCAAAACAAGATTGCCTGTAATAGAAGAGAACTGTGAAACCAATAGAATGATCGTATAGCAGGATCGGACAGGAAGCGATCCGTTTATAAGTGATATTAAGAAATAGAACAGCAGCGATTTCCAGTATGCGAACAATCCTACACGTTGACATGGATGCGTTTTACGCATCAATCGAGGAACGGGACCACCCGGAACTGCAAGGTCAACCCATCATCGTAGGAGGTCGAGCCGAGCACAGAGGCGTCGTTTCGGCTGCCAATTATCCGGCCCGAAAATTCGGTGTACATAGCGCGATGCCAATGAAAACGGCCAGGCAACTGTGCCCCCAGGCACATTTTTTTCCAGTTCGAATGAGTGACTATGCCGAGGTCTCTCAATCGCTGCAGAAGATTTTTCGTAAATATACTCCGCTGGTGGAACCACTTTCTTTAGATGAAGCGTTTCTGGATGTGAGTGGCAGCCAACTCCTCTTCGGAAACGGGAGAGAGATCGCTGCCTCAATCAAACAGGAAGTCAGGCATAGCTTGCAGTTGATTGCTTCGGTCGGTGTCGCGCCCAATAAATTTCTCGCCAAAATTGCCAGCGATGCTGATAAACCTGACGGGCTGGTCGTTGTCGAACCAGATAAAATCCAGGAGTTTCTCGATCCACTGCCTGTTTCCCGAGTCTGGGGAATTGGAAAAATGGCAACGCAGCGTTTTAATCGACTGGGGATCCAGACCATTTCGCAAGTAAGAGTATTAGAACCCAAAATCTTGACGGAACTGTTCGGCGAACAGGGCCTTCATTTGTGGAATCTTTCTCAAGGACTGGATGAACGGGCTGTGATCCCGGAAAGACAGGCCAAATCGATTTCGCGAGAAACCACTTTTTCCAGTGACGTCAATGACCTCGAAATACTGAGAATCATTCTAATGGACCTGGTGGAAGATGTGTCGCGTCGATTGCGCAAAAATAAACTGCGTGGTAAAACCATCCAGCTGAAAATCCGTTACGATGACTTTTCCACATTTACGAGATCCACCACAGTGTCTCAACCAACGGACCTCACCAGAGAAATTGAACAGTCAGCTTTACTAATGCTGGACCAGAAATTACCAGAGCGGCCTCTGTCCATCAGGCTCATTGGTGTCGGCGTGACAGGATTTCAAAGCGGTTCGCAGCACCAGAAATCCTTATTCGATGACGAAGATCAACAGAAATATTCTCGCCTGGATCAGGTCAAGGATCAGATAGCCAGTCGCTTTGGAAGCAATTCCATTATCCGAGGCAATCGAATTGCCAGCGATGACGCTCAAGATGAGACATCGTCTTAACCACACAAATAGACCAGTCCTTCAAAGCCGGTGCCCAGCGTTGTTTCTGGGTGATATCAAACCGAACCTGTGAATCATTCGCGGCTTTCTGCCCAGCCCGATCGCTGCCCTGCTCGATTAAATGCTTAAAATCAGCGGTCATCCGGCTGACAATTTCAGGATGCTGCTCTGCCAGATCCTGTTCTTCACCAATATCGGATTCCAGACTGTAGAGCTCTGCAATCTTCGGTTTGCAGCGCGACAGTTCCAGATTTCGCCGACTCATTTTAAAGACCAGTTTCCAGGGACCATCACGATAAGCAAATTCACCATGATTGGACTGGTTGACTCATATCTGACGGGCATCATAACTTTTTTCCCAAATAACACAGGCAGAAAAGGACTCATTTCGAAGTCATTATTTCTCCAGTCCTGGAATGAATAAAAGAAGCTTCTTAATCCTGAAAACATTCAGGCCGGAAAGAAACTGCGAACTCAGATTTTCAAATGACAAATGAATTCGCATTCAACTGGCAGCCATTTCGGCAGCAGGCGTTTCAGTGGCAGGGATTGACGGCCTTCGATTACTGAGACGCACCAGCGCGAAGCCGATGACCACAGCCAGAAAAGAACCAACAAGCCAGCTGACAGGTAAATGCTTCTGATTCTCAATATTGATTTCCCAGTCAGCAAAGTAATTCTGATAACTGGCAATGGTAATCAGCAGGCCATTGTGAATCATATGTAACAGGATACCAGGGATGACACTGCGGGACCTTACATTCACGTAGGCCAGACATAGCCCCATAAAAAAGCTGGGAAAAAAGCGTTCGATAAACAGGGAATCCCTGACGATGACATGGAATAACGCAAACAGGAGGGATGATGCCAGTATCGCCCACCAGTTTGAGAAGCGATGCAGAAGCGAACTCAACAGATAGCCACGGAAAAACAGTTCTTCGCAGACAGCCGGCATGACAGCCAGCGAGATCAGCTTGACCCATAAGGGTACAGCTGCCAGTTCAATTTTCATTGATTCAAACAGGCGAGAAAGTGTTTCAATTCTTGTATCTGTTAATGCAAAGATTTCTATTTCATAAGCGAAGGGCCATAAAGTGAACCCCAGGAGGACTGCCCCCAGACAGGAAATCACGCGAGGTTTAAACCAGCGAAAACCGGTCTTCAGATTCACTCCGCCCAACCAGGCGAACAGCAGTGGAATCAACAGAAACAGACAGAAGGTTAAGACTCCTGAAACCAGTAGTCGCTGAGATATTGTCAACTCTCTAAGGCGTCCCACAAAGGCAGCTGACAGGATAAAGACAGGAAACATCACCGCCAGGCAAAGCATTGCGTTATTCAATGCCGGGTATTGATGAGTCTTGCGTGATCGCCTGAAGAAGTCAGACCACGACGTTTCGCTCTGATACAGAATGGTATCAGTTCCAAAGATCCGGGCAGCGAGGCTGAGTGCGACAATGCCGTAAAATAAAGTTGAAAATACCGATATAAAAAATAACAATGGCTCAGCTTCATGCAAGAGAAAGTCACGGCTCAATAACACGATATTCGCGAGAGGAATCACTGCCCACAGAGGTGTCATTTTCAGATCCGGTACCATTCCCAGAATTCCGGGAGCCATCGAAATCAGCATTAAGGGAATCAGATATGCCTGTGCCTCTTTGAAGCTGCGGGCAAAACTCGTGATACATAACAGGACAGCGGAAAAAAAAGCGGCAAAGATCACCAGTAACAATAAAATTTCCATCAATACGAACGGAGTCAACCCTTCACCAAAGAGAACTGTCTCCAGGCCGTTGGCATAAGCAGTTGCCAGCATGGCAGTCATATTAACCAGCGCCGTCATCACCGCGACAACCAGCACTGAAATAAACTTGGCACATAAAATCCACATCCTGGGCAGGGGTGCTGAAATCAGGGTTTCCAGCGTGCCTCGTTCCCGTTCACCGGCAGTCAAATCGATGGCAGGATAGACAGCCCCCGTCATGGTCATCAGAATCAAAATCAGGGGAACGATAGTAACCAGCGAATAGGCCTGTACCATTTCTGACTTCACAGAGGAAAAGGAGGTCACAAAAGGAACGGTGGCACTCTCCCCCATATTCGTCAGCATCTGGTCCCGGTAGTTCCAGCGAACTGCCTGCAGCCGTTCTTCCACGTATTCTGCAGCACGCTTGCTGTGAGCAGATTGTGCACCATAAATGATCTGAAACCGCCCACTGTGTTCTTTCTGTTGCGCCTTCTCATTTTTGACTTCGATGGGAAAATAACGAACACCAACATCGACGACACCTTCGCGAACCAGTTTAAGTATGTTGTGATTCTCGCCCGTTGAATCGGCAATCATGAATTTCACAACGGGTTGGACATCCTGAAATGCCGCCAGTGCATTGTCAGCCTGATTTTCCTGGACAGGTTTCAGTTTCTTAATGGAATGATTCCGCTCTGATAGGATTTTTTCCCCCTCTTCAAACAGCGCTCGGAACATCTGCCCTTCTGATTCATTAGGCAGAACAATTCGATACTCGATTTCATTGAGTTGTGAGGCCTGACTTAGAAAAAACTTCTGCAGCATCAGCCCCAATAAAGGATAGACCAGCAAGGGCATCAGAATCAGTGTGATGACGGTCCGTCGATCCCGAAGAATTTCGCGTAGTTCTTTTCGCAACAGTCCTGAGAACCGGAAAGACCTGGTGGGTGTATAAATGCGATCGTCAGAATCCTGATCGTAGGGGGATGCCATCAAATCAGTTCCCTTTGGGCGGCGGGTAAATTCTTTGCATTCTCAACGGGCGCATCGAGTAATTGCAGAAAGATTTGCGTCAGGGTCTGACAAGAAGTGCATTGCTGCAGTTCTGCCAGTGTGCCTTCGTAATTCTTTTTTCCATTGTGCAACAGACCAAATCTGTCACAGAGCTGTTCGGCTTCATCCAGGCGATGTGTGCTGACAATCACAGCCTTTCCTTCATCACGGAGCAGGTCGATATAATCAAAAATCACCTTGCTCCCGACAACATCCAGACCGCGTGTTGGTTCATCCATCAACATGACTGGCGGATCATGGATCAGAGAACGAGCCAGGTTCACGCGCTGCTTCTGCCCGGTGCTCAATGTGGCAGAGCGCCGCTCCATAAAGGAAGAGAGACCGAACAGGTGCGAGAGTTTTTCCACCTGAGCTGCTGCCTGCAGCGCCGGGACACCATACACGTCTGCAAAAAAAGTGAGAATCTCGCGAGGGGTCAGCCATTGATACAGTCCGGCACTGGTTGAGACCAGTCCCACGCGACGCTTGATTTCATCGGGATGGGTGGAAACCAGAAACCCTTCCACTTCTGCATCGCCACTGGTCGGTTTTAATAGCCCCAGGATCATCCGGAGCGTCGTCGTTTTGCCTGCCCCGTTCGGGCCCAGCAATCCATATACTTCACCGGGTTTGACTTGAAAAGAAACGTGGTCGACGGCAAGAACATCCTGATTTCCGGATTCGAAAATCCGTGTAAGATCTCTGACAAAAATCATTCAGGCCCTCATTTCCGCACACTGTAGACACAACGGACGTATAAAATCCCTACTGAATTTTCCAGCAGGATTGATCAGATACCGTCACAACACGACTTCAGCTTTGAATGAATTGACTTGCTATAAAAGCGTTGATACCACAGGACCGTGATTTGAAATGCTGGCGCATACCCAACGCATCTTTGAACTGACTTATTCTAACAAAGTCAAAGTCAATCTGTCACGAACTAAAAATAAATTCACCTGGAATCGTAGAATGACTGCTCCGGCATCGATTGTTCCACTCTCTCATTTTTTCAAGAGTCTGATAAGACGGTCGAATCGCCTTGCACCATGTCGCCCGCCCGATCACAATAAACAGTCACGATTCTCAAGTCCCCCCGAAGTACTGCGACGGTTCCGGAAACCAAAGGCTATAAGATGTCTCTACCAATCCCCAGACACTGTTTACTCTGTATCCTGATACTCTGTCTACATCCACATTTTGCAATTGCAGAAGATGACTGGCGTGTCTGGCGGGGACCGAATGCCAATAACGTCGCTGCAGAAGGGGAAACCCCTCCTGCTAAATGGAGCGAATCGCAAAATATACGCTGGAAGGCGCCTCTTCCCGGTCGGGGACATAGCTCGCCGATTGTGGTGAATGACCGTGTTCTGATTTCTACCGCGGACGAAGCAAAACAAATTCAATCTGTGGTCTGCTTTGATCGTACTACAGGGCGGCAGCTTTGGAATACTGATGTCAGTCAAGGAGATTTTGCCCCAAAGATTCACCAGAAAAACACACACGCTTCGCCCACCCTGGCTTCGAATGGGAAAACCGTGTTCGCGGTCTTTCCACAGTTTGACCGGATTCAATTGACAGCACTCGACCTGGATGGGAAACAAAAATGGCAGATCAAAGCCGGCGGCTATCTGCCACTGGCATATCAGTTCGGCTATGCTCCTTCTCCCCTCTTGTACCGGGGGACCGTGATCATCACATCTGAATACGAGAAGAATGGTTTCATCGCCGCCTTTGATCAACAAACGGGCCACGAAGTCTGGCGCACCAAGCGGCCGGAAAAGATGAATTTCTCGACCCCGATCGTGGCACAGATTGCAGGACGCGACCAGATGCTGCTCAGTGGTAATGCAAAAGTCGCGAGCTTTGACCCCCAGACCGGACGCGACCTCTGGTCCGCCCCGGCGATGTGGATCGTCAGCTGCGGGACGATGGTCTGGGACGGTGATCTCGTCTTTACCAGTGGCGGCTTTCCCCTGAAAGGAACAATGGCCGTCAAAGCAGACGGTTCAGGTAAAATTGCCTGGACGAATCGAGTGAAATGTTATGAACAATCAATGCTGGCCTACAATGGTTATCTTTATGCCGTCGATGATAACGGCATCGCCTACTGCTGGAACGCACAAACAGGGAAGGAGCAGTGGAAAAGCCGCCTGGGTGGAAAAGTCTCTTCCTCACCGGTCCTGGCCAACGATCAGATCTACCTGACTAATGAGCAGGGCAAAACGTTCGTTTTTCGGGCGAGCCCCGAAAAATTTGAACTGCTGGCAGAAAACCAGCTTGGCGACGAAGGTTTCGCAACGCCAGCGATCTGTGGCAACCAGATCTTCCACCGTGCTGCCAGCAGTAAATCAGGTAATCGACAGGAATTTTTGTACTGTATCGGGAAATAAAAGCTTTAACAGTTCAACAACAGGCTTTCGACTGATTGTCTGTTTAGGGAGACTCAGTCTCTTTGTTCGGTACGGGTTTGACGTCCTCAGGTTTAGCAGGCACTGGCTGCGGTTTCCCTTCTACGGGATTTTTCTTTAAAGGAATCACTCTATTTCGGTCGAACCGAAATTGCGATGAATTTAACTCTCTTGGCAGATGAAAGACATGCCGGTTCGCGGTATAACCGTTCGTCCATTGGTAACGAATCTGATCTTCTTTGGGACGCACACTGATCTTGGGACAACTCCAGACTTCTTTCCCGTCCAGTTTCACCAGATTCGCCGCAGCTGACAGACGGGCACAACCATAGTTCCAGGTCTTGCCATCGGTTTCAAAGATGAGAAACACTTCAGGATTGAATCCGCGTTCGAAGAAAAATACTGCGGCATCTGAATTTTTATCATCCGTAGTCTGATAGCGGTCGAATGGTATCGGATGCAGATTCAGATGGATCAGTTCTCTGCCCAGCATTTCTTCTGCCGAAAATCGGATGGCCATCTGCTCCATCTGGTCTAATCGGCCTTCCGAGGTGTCGGCGGGTTGGGGTCCATCGGGAAAGGGTTGAAATATTGCCTCCACTTCCCAGGGTTGCCAGCTGACGTTTTGCCCATCGATACGAAAGGGACCTTCTGACATGGATACAAATTCAAATGTCGCACGCCCTGCCGTATCCTGGGGATGATCCATCTCTACGGCGACATAGGCACGTGGCCTCCCCTTATCACCCAGACGCCAGATGGCACCTTTAGTCACTTTATATCTTGGATCCTGATACTGCATGACCGGCTCCTGAACAAATTGGAGCGGTTCTGTTCGCTTCTCCTTTGTACGGATCGACCAGGCATTAAGCAGATGACGCATTATTTCTATATTAGAATCATCCGCTTTCTGCTCCTGTTTTTCATCGGCCACTGAAAATAACTGGAAACCCAATAGAAGTGTTATCCCGGATAGAAATACGACTTTCCCGGCTCCAAATACCATGGTCTTCCTTTCCTGCAACAAAAAAACAGTCATCACGAATACACTATATGAACACATTCACAAAACTTATTCAACAACTTTATTAAAAAAACACAAATGCGCCCCCTGTTGATATGTGATCTGAGATTGCTTCAGCGAGCGACTCCAGCTGGATGGTAGCATCAAGCAGCTTCAACTATAATGATTTGCCAGTTTCAAACCTCAACATTTTCCCTGTCAAAACAGCAGCTCACACAGTACTATTGGTCATGATCCAAACTGATTATCTCATTATCGGACAGGGTCTGGCAGGGACAGCATTAGCCTGGACTTTGATCAGAAGAGGCTATCGCGTTCAGATACTGGATCGATGCGAACTGATCACCTCTTCTAAAATCGCTGCTGGACTCATCACCCCCATCACCGGGATGCGACTGGTCGTTTCCTGGCGTCTCAAAGAATTCTTCTCATTCGCTACGGACTTTTACCGAAGTATCGAACGTGATACAAAGCGACAATTTTATGAGATAAAACCCATGCTGCGGCTGTTCGCTTCACCCGCTGAAATTCAGCAGTATGCACAACGCTCACACACACATTTCCCGGAACTGGTCACTATTCCCGAGCCGTTAGCAGATGAGAGTCAATTTGAACTAACTCAAGGAGGCTTTGAAATGATGGGCGGGCAACTGGATGTCCCTGCCTACCTGGAAGCATCACGTCACTATTTCGAAGCCCGTTCCCTGTTTCAACAGGCAGAATTAGACCCGGTCAAAGACCTGGAATTTCTTTCGGATACAGTCAGGCTGCCCCGCTGGAATCTTGCAGCTGATAAGATTGTTTTCTGTGAAGGCATCCACAGCCAACAGAATCCCTGGTTTCAAACGGTGCCATTCGAAGGCGTCAAAGGGGAAATACTTACCCTGAAGATTCCAGGACTGCATGAGCGACGCGTGGTCCATCGAGGTATCTGGTTAGCCCACTGGAAAGAGGATCTCTACCGTGCCGGTTCGACTTATGATCGCGAGCACCTTAATTGCGAACCGACCCCAGCAGGGCGAAAAGAAATCTGCTCGCGCCTGGCAGACTTTCTGAGACTCCCTGTAGAAGTGATCGAACATCGCGCTGCCGTCCGACCTGTGATCCGGGGCCGCTTGCCCATTATGGGACTGCATCCAGAGCAGCCTCAAATTGGATTCTTCAACGGCTTTGCCTCTAAAGGAAGTTTGCAGACCCCCTGGATGGCAGATCATTTTGCAGATATTCTGGAGGACAGGACGACTCTGGATAAATCACTCGATCTCGCTCACAAAATATAAAGTAAAGCTTCCCTATAATGCGTCTCACCGATCAGGCACATGCTCTGACATCCCAAGTGTTCCAGCCAGGCGAGACTGCGGTCGATGCCACCGCTGGCAACGGACATGATACTCGTTTTCTCTGCGAGTTGGCTGGCAAGTCTGGAAAAGTCTTTGCCATCGATATCCAACAGAGGGCGCTGGACCAGACAGCGGTCATGCTGCAGGAATTAGAACATCATAATTTCGAATTGATCTGTGGAGACCATCGTCTGATTTCAGAATTGATTCCTACTCAATATCAAGGTCGAATCGGTGCAGTCATGTTCAACCTGGGTTACCTGCCTGGAGGAGATCACAATCTGATTACGCAAAAGTCATCAACCCTGACAGCGCTCAAAGCAGCAAAAGAATTCCTGCGCCCCGGAGGGATCATGACCATCCTCGCTTATCCGGGACATCCTGGGGGTGACGAAGAAACCATCGCCATCGACCAGTGGTTGAGTCAGTTATCAGCAATAGAATACCAGACGGAAACCATTCACGCCCACTCGGCTTCAGCAGCAGCCCCTTGTCTGTTTGTCCTCAGAAAGCAGGAACCCTGAAAGCGATTCACTCTTCTGCAGATGAATCCTCTTCTGACTCGGACGACTCACGAATTTCATCAATGATTTGTCGGGCACGCTCGACGTTCGAACTCATGACGTCAACTTTGATCTCAAAGATCCCCGTCAGGCCGGCCTGCAACTCATTTTCGAGTAAACAGCGAATCCCTTCACCTTCCAGTGTCATTTTAATAAATTCCGCTTCCATTGCATTCGTGGTCGAATACACTGTTTCCAGGCTTTCACTCATCATTAGCATCCTCAGACAAACCATCAATGCAGTGGTAACCCCTGCATCGAGCGCTCAACAGTCAGTCACAAGTGAATCTTGTACTGATTCAAACTAACCAGAATCTGTGTTGACATCAATATCAATCCTGACTTTCGCAGGAGAAGCTCCTGACAACACACTGTGAATTGTCTATTCTACAGCGCTTCGCATTTAAACGTAGCAGCTCACAAGCTAATCCACTCGTTACAAATGACACGGGAGACGCTGCGGTAAAACGGGACACAGCCTGAGACTGAATATCTCAAGTGGAAAACAGCCCCGGTGAATCTTTTGAGCATCATCATTTATATATTGGAAATCATTTAATGAGCTTCAACAATCGACCATTACAGAAATCTCTTCCTGGCTTGCTGCTGGCACTTTCCTTTTTCTGCTCAGCTCAAACAGGGCAGACTGACGAACCACCAGATCGCAAGCCCGTCATCCTGTCAGACCGGGCTCGACAGTTGCATCAGAAATGTCTGGTCATTGACGGGCATAACGATCTTCCCTGGGCCATGCGGGAAAAAGCGGCCTCATCATTTAAACAGGCTGACATCGCTGAGCCTCAACCTCAGTTTCATACAGATATACCACGGCTCAAACAAGGGAATGTGGGTGCGCAATTCTGGTCTGCCTATGTCCCCTCGGAAACACAAAAAGAACGGAGATCAGCACATTATACACTGGAGCAGATCGATCTGATCCATCGCATGATTAAGCGATACCCTGATACGTTTGAGATGGCTGCCACGGCTGACGATATTGACCGTATTCACAAATCGGGCAAAATAGCCTCCATGATAGGTGTAGAGGGCGGCCATTCCATTGAAAATTCGCTGTCACTGCTGCGGATTTTCTATGGACTGGGTGTACGCTACATGACATTGACGCATTCCGACTCGCTCGACTGGGCTGATTCAGCCACCGACACCGCCATCAGTGACGGACTGTCCCCCTTTGGAGAAGAAGTGGTCCTTACCATGAATCAGCTGGGCATGCTGGTTGATATTTCACATGTATCTCCGGCAACTATGGAAGATGTTCTGCGGGTGAGTAAAGCCCCCATCATCGCGTCACATTCCTCAGCACGCGCCATCGCCGATCATGCGCGGAATGTTCCCGATGAGATCCTGGTCAAAGTGAAACAGAATGGCGGCGTGATCATGGTGAACTACTTCTCCGGTTTTGTCGTCCCCGAATCGGCAAAACAGATGACCGAAATGTTTCATATCCGACGGGAACTGAAACAGAAATATCCAAATGAAACCGATTACAACCGGGAATACAATCGCTGGAAAAGCAGCCATAAAATGAAGCCGGGAACGATCCACGATGTCGTTGATCATATTGACCACATCGTAAAAGTTGCAGGCGTGGATCACGTCGGTATCGGCTCTGACTTTGATGGCGTTTCCACCCTGCCCGCTCAGCTTGAAGATGTCTCCACGTATCCCCTTATCACACAGGCCCTTCTGGATCGAGGTTACACAGATCAGCAGATCAAACAGATCATGGGGCTGAATCTGATGCGTGTGCTGCGTCAGGCAGAACAGGTTGCGAAACAACTTCAACAGATCACCGACTGACACATCCCCATCCCTCTGGACGCTTCTGCAGCGAATGAGTACCCGATAGGTAAAAAAACGTCCTGTTCCCAGGACGTTTTTTCTTTACATTTGAATCACCAGATACAGAATTACGGCACGGGCTGAGTTGGCTCCAGTGTTTTTGGTGCTTCCAGTATCGTGGGCGAATTGACTGTCGGAGCCACTTGAGGAGGCGCCGGTAGTTTTTTCTGTACCGTAACTTCCTGCTGCGCTTTCAGGCTTTTTACATAATCGGTCAGTAACCGATATGTATTCTGGAATTCCTGGCGGTGGGTGATCACCTGATAATTGGAATCAAGCTGTATCTGCTGGTAATTTTGTACAATCGGTTCCAGTTCTTCCACAGAAGGATTCGGTCCTGTTGCGGAAAAGTTTACCGGAAGTGCCAGATAATCTTTCCACGCCTCGTCCAGCGTCTGTTCCAGTTCCTGAAACGAACTTAGTAGTTCGTATTTCAAATCGTCAACCTGAAGTTCCTGTTGAGCGAGTTTCGCAGTCTGCTCATCAATACGCAGCATGTCCCAGACTTCAGAAGCTCCTCCGGTGAAGTAGATAATCACGGTCGACTTATCTTTGGTCAGACTGTCCAGACCGGTCTCCATGGTAATGGTATCTTCTTCTCCGATCTTCCAGGCGACACGTTGTTTAGATTCATCAATGGCACCCTGAAGCGGCAAAGTAATGTTCCCGTCTTTATTGAAATAGGTACCGGCGACCGCACCATTTTTACCCACAGCAAGCTGCACGGTGACATTGACCTCCGTTGTCCCCTGAGGAACGATGGCAAAGATCCCCACAGGCATCCACTCGGTCGCATCCTCCGGTGGTGGTACACTGTCTGCAATCTGATCAGCTTGAGACTCATAAGCGGTCACAGGCGCCATCTGCACGCCATTATTATAAATGTAACCGTCATTGAGTGAGTAATCATATACAACCGGATTCAGGCTGTTATAACCGATCCACGCTGACAGACCACCGAACGTTGTCCAGACCCAGGGACGATAACCGTAGCGGCGATAGTGGTAGTAAGGATAGTAGCCGTATCCATATCCGTAGCCCGAACCAAATCCATTTCCCAATGCATATCGTGATCGATATCCGGACCAGTAACCAGGTCGGTAATTATATCTGTTGTTACCATGTCGTGCGTGGTTTCCACTATTTCGATGCGCTCCTCCGGGGCGTAAGCCCGGCCCATGCGAAACATGATGATCCCGATTGCCGTGGCGGCCTCCCCCTGGTCTCAACCCAGGACTACCAGAGTGACGGTCACCCAACCCCTGATGATTTCGACTCGAACTGAAACCGGAACTTCTATTGGAGTGAGGACTTCCTATACGATTGGGGGTACCAGATCTGAACCGGCTGCTTCCCGGACTTAATCCCGGATTTTTACCCCGCTGCGAAGAACCACTGTTGAATTGGTTGTGAGATCCACTATTGAAATGTGAAAATCCCGAACTGCCTCGCCCCCTGCTTCCAGGACTGAGGCCGGGATTACCGCTCGGACTTCCCTGGCGGGATGAGATGGAACCAGAACGTCTTGATGTACCAGACTGACTTCCTCTTGAGAAATCAAATGATTGACCGGGTTTCATTGCAGATCTGGAAGTGCGATTCGAGGAGGAATTCATCGATCGGGAAGGAGCACTCTGTCGCGGTGCAGAAGAACGGTGTTGAGAAAATGAATGACTTCTTGAAGGAACCGAGCGTGAAGAACCGTCAGAACGCGAACTCCCTCTTGAAATACTGCCTCGGGAAGAACTCCCCCGTGACATGCCACTGTGATGACCACTACTCCCGCGAGACATTCCTCCACGGTGGCCACCGCCGCTGTGACCGCTACTTCCGCGTCCACCGCCTCCGCCCCGTTGCGCAAAAATATCAGCCTGACTAAAAGCCAGTACTGCTAAAAATGCAAATATGACACCCGTTCGTTTTATGTAATTTATCATCGCTTACACCTGTTCGATCAAAATAACCGCAGCCTTCTGATCGATCTGATACACGAGCCCGCAGAGACTCAGCCGTTTGCCGATCCTGCTCGATCCCGTTTTTGTTAATAAAAACAATTCTGATTCTGATACAGAATTGTTAAATGAGTTTTTCACTCAGTGAGGTCCAGAACAGTCATCGAGAACACCTCATTTACTTTTACTGAAAGCAGGACGTATGTCCCGGCCACACCAAATGGCTCAGACTTCAATAAAAAGATTGAGGGTCATAACTCAGAGGACTGTAAGAACACCGTAAAAGATTGAGGCCCGTTCAATCACAAATCATCTATGAAGCACGTGAATCGAACTGAAATTGTCCTGCGATTGAGCCTGTAATTCGTGAGAGAGCTTTGTGGGCAGGTGAAAAAGAGACCAACACATTAAAAACCAGGTTTTTGATTCTTAACTGCAGGATCAACAGATTACGATTGCCAGTCAGACATCAACGGCCTTGAACAGCTTGCCGAGTTCGCATGTACGATTCCTGTTCGTTCCAATATTCACGATAGGTCTGCTCTATCTGAAAGTCAATATATGACATTTTGTCTCTGAGTCCTGAAATCCAAGAGTACCAGGCTGATCTGCTTACACGTGGCCCCATAAGTAATCAGGGCCTGCAAGGACGGAGCAAACTGAAAACTTTTTGGAATTTTCATAATTCCGGGGAATAAACCTGAGACAGTCAACCTCTTATGTTTAACAGGGGGGCTTGTTTGAATAGTGAAAACCGGCCTGATTACAGGGTTTCTTTCAAAATATGACGGAATTAAACCCGATTTGTGAGATTCTCAGTCTGACAAATCAGATAACCAATCGAGAAATGGAGAACAGAGATGAAATTACTTTCGACACTCTTTACGTTGCTGGGACTGACATTATTCGCTGTTGGATGTGGTGATAAACCTGCCCCAACTCCCGAACCAGCACCTGCTGAAACACCAGCCGAAGATCCTGCAATGCCAGCAGATGACACTGCCGCACCAGCGGAAGAACCAGCCACACCAGCTGAAGATCCTGCTAAACCAGCCGCTGAAGAACCAAAGGCTGATGCGCCCAAGGCAGAAGAAAAGCCTGCAGATCCTAAGACTCCTTAATTGAGTCTGACTGCTACCTCGCATAACAGTCATAAATACAAAAAGCTCTCCCGAACAACGGGAGAGCTTTTTTTCGAATCTTCGAAGTCATTTATCGATCTCATATGCTGAAACAGCAAATCAGGTCAATTGCTGTCAGACTGGATACGGGCCGCCGTCAGTGTATTCTTTAAGAGCATGGCAATCGTCATCGGGCCCACACCACCAGGAACGGGAGTGATCGCCGACGCAACCTCTTTGACTCCCTCATAATCAACATCACCCACCAGCCTGTCATCGACACGATTGATACCAACATCAATTACAATCGCTCCCGGCTTCACCATATCAGCGGTCACAAACTCAGGTTTTCCAATCGCTGCAATAACAATATCTGCAGTTTTCACGATCTCGTTCAGATTCTGAGTCCGGCTGTGACAGATGGTCACCGTTGCATCTGCCCCCAGGCCCCGTTGAATCAGCAACATGGCCATGGGTTTCCCTACTATTTCGCTACGCCCTAAAATCACAGCATGTTTTCCAGCTGTTTCCATTTTGATAGAAAGAATCATCTGCTGTATTCCGTACGGAGTACAGGGCAGATAACGGGGGCGTCCCTGAACGATCAATCCCACGTTCTCCGGGTGAAAAGCATCTACATCTTTCAACGGATTGACCACATCCAGAATGGCCGTCTCATTGATGTGTCCGGGCAAAGGCAGTTGGACGAGAATACCATGTACCCCGGGATCTGCATTCAGTGATTCAACAATCGAGATCAATTCGGCTTCAGATGTTTCAGCCGGTAAGCGTTTCAGTGTGCTCTGAATACCCGCTTTTTCGCACGCGCGCTGTTTATTGCGAACGTAGACGGCACTGGCGGGATCGTCACCCACGAGGACAGCCGTCAGATGCGGGACAATATTTTTTTCATTTTTGAGCTGACTGACTTCTTCAGCGATCTGTCCGCGAAAAGTTGCGGCAAGTGCTTTTCCATCGATAATCTCTGCAGACACTCTAACGATTCCTTCAATATACGAGAAACTCCTGATCGTTTCACAAGATAACGCATCTAAAGGAAATCTAAAACCACCCCAAAAGAATTAATGTCACGTAAAGGCAAATCGCTGCATAAACCGCGGCAACATAATCATCAGACATGATTCCCCAGCCCCCATGGATCCGATCGAAAAATCGAACCGGCCAAGGCTTCCAGATGTCAAACAGACGGAACCAGAGAAATCCGATTACAGACACCCAGAAGAACCGTAAATTGAGCTCCAGGTGGAAAGCAGGCAGCAAGACTACCGTGAATGCACCTATTTCATCAAAAACAATACATCCGGGGTCATCAATCCCCAGAAGTTTCGCCCCCTGATCACAGAAATAGACTCCCAGCAGAAAGATGATCACGGAAACCAATAAATAGACGGGCCACCCAGGATGAAACCACAGTAGACCGGCGACCAGTGGTGGTCCCAGTAGACTGCCAAAGGTACCAGGAGCACGAGGAATCCAGCCTATACCCAGTCCCGTGGCACATAAAAGAATGGTTTGTTTCTTGATGTTTCTCATTTATGGTAAATATCTGGTCAGCAAATTCTCTGCTGCGAAGGACACGGAAAAGTCACTATTCAAGATTATGGAAGTCGTTTATACTTCATAATAAAGTACAACTTACCCTGCAGGGAATGAACAAACACACACTTTCACTTTTTCCAGGAATACCTGCTTCAATCCACGTGATGGACTGTTTCGATAGCCTGGATCGTACCTGTTATAACTCAGATTTTCCAATTGGATTCCAATAAAACCGACCTAGTCATTCAGAAAAGCTTCCGGTGAAGTGCGGCTCTGAATGTCGTTTTGACAAAATCAACCAGGATTGATCTTATGACATCCCAAGAAGGCCCCAAGCTTTCCAAAATGGAGTTTATTAAAGAAGGCAGTCATCAACTGCGTGGCACCATTGCTGAAGAACTGCAAAACGACAGCGATGAATTCTCCGGCGATTCGACACAACTATTGAAGCATCATGGCACTTATCAACAAGACGACCGTGACCTTAGAAAAGCCAAAAATCCGGATGGAACCCCCAAGGGTAAAACATTCAGTTGCATGATTCGTACTCGAGTACCGGGCGGTAAAGTCACTGCAGATCAATTCCTGGCGGAACTGGATCTGTGTGACAAGTACGGTGACGGAACAGTCAGACTGACCACACGACAGGGATTTCAGTTGCATGGCGTCATCAAAGGGAATCTGAAAGCAGCCATCAAAGGGATTAATGACACCAAGCTGACCACACTGGCCGCCTGCGGTGACGTCAATCGAAATGTAATGGCCTGCCCTGCTCCCTATAAGAACAATGCCATTTTCGACTCCATGCAGGATATGGCATATGCGCTCGCGGAGCATCTCCGCCCTAAAACGACCGCTTACTTCGACTTGTGGATTACAGACGAAGAAGGCAATAAAACCAATGAAGCCGAGTTCCAGCCGGTTGAGGAACCGATCTACGGTAAAACCTACCTCCCCCGTAAGTTTAAAATCGGTATTGCCCTGCCCGAAGACAACTGTGTCGATATCTACACACAGGATATCGGCCTGCTGGGAATCGTCGAAAATGACGCCATTGTTGGATATAATTTCTATGTCGGTGGCGGCATGGGAGTGACACCCAGCAATAAAAAAACCTACCCCGCTTTAGGCAAGCCTCTGGGCTTCGTCGAAAATGACCAGGTACTGGCGGTTGCGGAAGCGGTTGTGAAAGTACAGCGTGACCTCGGTAATCGTGAAGACCGTAAACAGGCTCGTATGAAGTACCTGGTAGACAACCTGGGAATCGAAACCTTCCGTGAGAAGGTTGAAGCTCATTATGGTTCAACGATTGCAACTCCCCGTGATATTGAAGTAACGGGTATGGAAGACCATATGGGTTGGCACGAACAGGGAGACGGGAAACTGTTTCTCGGTGTAAACATCGAAAATGGTCGTATCAAAGACGAAGGGGAACTTCGCATCAAATCTGGTCTGCGAAAGATCCTGGAAACCTATAAATTCAATGCCCGTATCACTGCGAAACAAAGCGTAATTTTCTGCGATATTGATCCCTCTCTGCGTAATGAAATTGATCAGATCCTGACGGATCACGGAATGAAAAAATCAGAAGAACTTACCCTGATTCGTCGTTTTTCGATGTCCTGCCCGGCACTTCCCATGTGTGGATTATCCATCACTGAATCGGAACGAGTGATGCCTGCATTGATTACCGAATTTGAGGAGGAACTGGCTCGCTTGGGGCTTGAAAACGAAAAAATCTCTGTCAACACAACAGGTTGCCCCAACGGTTGTGCCCGCCCGTATGTACCCGATATCGGACTTGTCGGAAGGGCTGTGGGTAAATACACGCTCTACCTGGGTGGAAACTCGCTCGGTAACCGGTTGGCTTTCATATATGACGACATGGTCCCCTTAGCTGAAATCACCAGCAGAATTTCGCCGATACTGGAGACTTTTAAAGAAGAACGTCAGGACGGGGAAACCTTTGGTGATTTTTGCCACCGAATGGGCAAAGAAGCATTACAGGAGAAAGCGGGACTCGCTGCAAAATAATGTGAGATCACCAGATCCGGACATATTTCACCGAACCTTCCATCGCCAGACCTGTCTTTGATTTTGACAAATTCAATCGACAACGGGTTGACCATGGCCGATTGCGCAGGTAAATTGTCAGGGAAATCAGGCGGTCCAGGCCGCCCAGTTTAATCCAGATGAAGAATTAAAAAGTAATGCAAGTACACAATCTACTAAACCTGAGCCTGCTACGAAACCTGCTTCTACAAGCGAGGTCTTAGGTTCTTTGTACGATTGTTAATCAAAAACAGCGAAACCCTGAGACCAGATCGGCCTCAGGGTTTTTTATTTTGCCTGCTGGTACTATTCTGGTCTCTCATTAGCCCCCTGACCGGGAGCGGAAATTGACTCATGGAGAAAACCAATGTCCAATGACACAGTAAAGATATTTGACACCACCTTGAGAGACGGTGAACAGTCACCTGGCTGCAGCATGACCACCTCGGAGAAGATGAAAGTCGCCCGAGAGCTTGTCAAACTGGGGGTCGATATCATTGAGGCAGGCTTCCCGATTGCCTCTCCTGGAGATTTTGAAGCTGTTCAGAAAATTGCCAACGAATTTGGCGACCAGACAACCATCTGTGCTCTCGCACGCTGTCGCAAGGAAGACATTGACCGAGCCTGGGAAGCATTAAAAGAAGCAAAACAGACCCGGATTCACGTCTTCCTCGCCACCAGTTCCATCCACCGTGAACATAAACTGAAAATGAATAAAGAACAGATCGTGGAGACGGCAGTCGAAATGGTCAAACGAGCCCGGGATTACTGCCCGGATATCGAATTCTCTCCGGAAGACGCCGCCCGAACTGAGAAAGACTTTCTCTGTGAAGTCGTAGAACGAGCCATTGAAGCCGGAGCCACCACAGTCAATATTCCCGATACCGTAGGCTATGCAACTCCTGCCCATTTTCATGATGTCATCACCACACTGAAAAAGAATGTTTCAAACATAGACCAGGCTATTATCAGCACACACTGTCATAACGATCTGGGACTCGCTGTCGCAAACAGCCTCGCCGCAGTGGAAGCGGGAGCCCGTCAGGTGGAATGTACCGTTAACGGCTTAGGGGAACGGGCTGGAAACTGCGCTCTGGAAGAGGTCGTGATGGCATTAAAGACACGTGCTGACTATTACGGCGTACATACAAATATTAATACAAAGCGCCTGTATCCAATCAGCCATCTTGTCTCGACAGTGACCGGCATGTCGGTACAACGCAACAAAGCCATCGTCGGGAGAAATGCTTTTGCCCACGAAGCCGGCATTCATCAGCACGGCATGCTGCAGGAACGCACAACTTATGAAATTATGTCACCTGATGATGTTGGTTATGTAGGCACGAATCTGGTCCTCGGAAAACATAGTGGCCGCCATGCGTTTCGCGATCGCATTCAGTCGTTGGGACATACTTTGGACGAAGAAACGTTTGAACGGATTTTCAATGAATTCATCGCGTTAGCTGATAAGAAAAAGGAAATCTACGATTCCGACATTGTTGCCTTGATCGAAAATCAGGCTTCCGATATGCCGGAAAAATGGAAAATCGTCCGCTTTCATACCTCCGCCGGGACGGGAACAATCGCAACCGCAACCATCGAACTGGCAGATGAAACCGGTAAAATTCACTGCGACGCTGCCACCGGTGACGGCCCTGTGGATGCGGTCTTCCGGGCGTTGGAACGCATCTCTGGCATCACAGCAGCACTGGATCAATACCATGTAGGCAGCGTTTCCAGCGGTAAGGATGCTCAGGGTGAAGTTCGGGTAGAAGTTCGTATTAACGGCGAATTGTTTACAGGCCGCAGCGTCAGTACTGATATTATTGAGTCCAGCGCCAAAGCGTATCTGCAAGCTATCAACAAAGCAGCTGCGAAACTGGAAAACTGAATACGCCCGGAAACTATCACTAATCAAATATGACCACTCACGATCCTGAATCAATGCCCCGGATAGTCAAAGGCAGAACCATCGTTCTGGGCCTGTTGATCTTCGGTTTATTGATGTCAGGATCGTTGTATGTTTTTCAGACGATTAACACCTATCACTTCGCCGACACTCAAAACGCCCTGGCAAAAGAGTTTCCCCACTCACGCCCCCGCGTCGAGGGGGGCCGCCTCAAAGGAAAACAGCAGAACCCGCTTACTTTTCGCGTGACGATGGCAGTTCCCTTCAACCCCTACGAGAAGAATGAGGATATCGAGCAGATGGCCGATCGCATCCTCGAAATTGCTTCAAAAAATCTGCAGTTGGACGACTATGAGCAGGCGGAACTGCATTTTTATCAGGCAGTCCCCGAACAGCAAATCATCATGCGCGATGTGACACGTGACGTGAAAACCTGGATTAAAAACCACTGAATCCAGCCTGCCCCATCTGTCGTTAAAACAGACAGACCTGTCACTTTCCTCGACTCTGCCATTTTTCAATTTGACAGTTCCTCGATTCGGTGACGTAATCCAGACTGAAAAACAGCATCTTTTCACGATTCTGAGAATTTCCAATGATGGCACAGGCATTGCAATAGAATAATCCGCCTGTCGAATAGAAGCCTCCTACACCAGTGTCTTATGAGGCTCAATAGAACTGAGGCTTCCCTCCAGCCAGAGTGATGACGCCCGTCTTAAGTTGGCTGGAGGGTGAGCCACCCGATGATCGTCCATCTCAATCGGCACCCGATTCAAAACCTGCCTGCACCCTTTTCTACTGCCGGAGTTCACTTCCGTATCCATTCTGATCAGGATATCATCGAATCTTGAGATGTTTCAGATATCCTTCTTTCACTCAGCCTTCGGACAGTTATGGATTCACTTCAGAAAGTAATACGACGGCCTCCAGTCTTCTGGTCCGTCGTCGGTTTTCTCCTGTTGATCCAACTCTGCCTGGGTCTGTATTCCGCCCGACAGCTGAGTGTCACACATGATGAGTACTGGCATCTGCCAGTCGGGTTTCTGAGTCTGGAAACGGGCCGATTTGACCATGATCGGCTCAATCCTCCTTTGATTCGCAGCTGGTCCGCGCTGCCATTACTGATGACTTCTGCTCAAAGTGGATCTCCGGACCTCTCGTCAGATCCAGCCGATTATGGAGATGCTTTTCTCGAAGCAAATCCGGAAAATTATCAGCATTACTACTTTCTTGGTCGTTGCATGATCCTGCTGCTGTCGTGCGTTTCTGGGCTGTTGCTGGCACTCTGGACACGCGAACTGTTTAGTTCACAGGCAGCCTGTTTTGCCGTTTTCCTGTGGGTGATGAGCCCAAACATCCTGGCAAGCGCAGCATTGGGAACACAGGATCTGGCCATCACAGGTTTTTTCCTGGCTGTGTTCTACTGCGGCTGGAAGTTTGCCTGCTTGCCCACCTGGAAGTGGTCACTAGTGACCGGTATCGTTTTAGGTCTGGCTCAACTCACAAAGTACACAGCGATTCTGTTAGTCCCCTTACTGCTGATCCAGTGGGTTCTGGTAAGATATAAGAACCCTGAAATCCAGGAGCGACCTGCCCCAAAAACAGTCGTACTCCGCTGGGGAGTACTTTTACTATCGAGCCTGTTCATCCTGAACGCCGGTTATCTGTTCCGTGATTCATTACAGCCCGTGAGCAGTTATCAGTTCCAAAGTTCCGAGTTAAAAGTGTTGACAGCTCTTCCGGAATTCCTGCAAATCATTCCACTGCCAGTTCCCCGCGATTATCTCATGGGCTTTGATCTGCAACGTTTTATCATGCAACAAACCCACCCCACCTTTCTGGACAATCAGTGGGAAGAACATGGCTTTCGGTCGTACTACCTCTATACGATGCTTTACAAATTGCCGCACGGGTTTCAGTTTCTGATCGTGATCGCAATTTACAGCTGGTTCAAGCAGCCCCGTTTACTCGCGCGACGGACTCTGGCCGTGCTGCTCACGCCGGTTGTGCTTCTGCTCTGCATCGCCAGTCTGGCCAATAATCAACTCGGCCTGCGCTATGTACTACCAGTCTTCCCGTTCATCATTCTGTTATGCGCTCCCTTAATTGATCAGCTCGACTTTGATCGACATAAAATCCGTTCATACCTGATTCTCATCGCGATGTTTTCTCTTCCACTCTCTCTTCGCTACGCACCAGATCATCTGGCTTATTTTAACGAACTGTCGGGCGGGCCGGAACAGGGGGATTCGCACCTTGTCGATTCCAATATTGACTGGGGGCAGGATCTGTATCGACTGCAGGACTATCTGAATCAAAATCCGATAAGCGATTTGAAGCTGGCCTATTTCGGTACAATTCCCCCAGGCAAACTGGGCATCAAATATGATTTACCTGCTGAGTTTCGCCCGGTTCCCGGGAAATATGCCATCAGCGTCAGTATTCTGCAAGGGCGCCCGTATACACTTCGTAGACAGGATGGCAGTCGTTATAACCTGGAACATGATGCTTTAGGGTTTTTCAGGTTTTTTGAACCTGAAGCACAACTGGGATATTCCATCAACTTTTATGAGGTAACCCCCGAGGATATCGCCCGTTGGCAGACCGCAGTCATGCAGGCCAATCGGAGCATGCGCTCCCCCTGATGCACAAGGCAGGAGCAAAAATCCTGGGCTTGTCACCTGTCAAACGGAACACGGGTCGTTGCTTCCAGTCCGGTTTCACGAAGTAGTTCAAAATACTGTTCGCGGGTATTGATATTTCGTAAACCATGTAACTGGGGATCAATACTTCTCAATTCTTCCACATCCAGAAAAGCACTGTTGACCCGCTCTGCCAGATCAATCGGACGTTGAATCCTTGCTGCCAGCATCTCCTCTATCGTTTCTACCAATGATGTCCGGTACACAGCAGCAAGTGGATGATACCATTGACCTTCCCGAACCATGGCCAGATCATGCTCTGCCAGTTTTGAAAGAATGGCCTGGATTATATCTTTATGTATCAGGGGTGTATCGCAGGCAGACACAAAAGCAGCCTGACAATCGAGTGCCAGTTCCCGTAAACCCAGTGCAATCGCGGGAAGCGGCCCGGCTCCTGGATTTACATCATAGACAACGCGAATCGAATCAGGGATTTCCGGCAATTCCTGATCTCGAGACGCTACAATGATGACAGGAGACACGACTTCGGACACGATGCGAATGACGCGTTGCAGCATCAGTTCTTGCCCCAATGGTAACAATGCTTTGGGATAATTCATCCTTAAGCTTTCGCCGCCACAAAGAATGATCCCGCCGACCTGGTTCTGGTTGTTTGTATTTGACATACTCGCCTCAGTCACTTACAAAATGAACTTCTTTGTTTCAGTTTAACAATTTTATCGTGAAGTGATCTGAATAATGAGTGACCAGAATTCTGAACAGGAACCATGGTATCGCGATGGACTTCATTTTTCCTGCACTCAATGCGGAAACTGTTGCACGGGTGCGCCTGGTGTTGTCTGGGTTGATGAGTCGGAAATCAAGGCGATTGCAGAAGTAACGGGAAAAACAACAGGAGAAATTCTGTTGATGCATACGCGTCTCTATGGTGGGAGACGTTCCTTAACGGAGTTTGCCAATGGGGATTGTACATTCTTCGATCCTGAAAAACGATGTTGTACGATCTATGAAGCACGCCCGGCTCAATGTAAAACATGGCCCTTCTGGAATTCCAATCTGGAAAGCCGAGCGAGCTGGGAAGCACTTTCTCCAGACTGCCCGGGCGCAGGTAAAGGTAATTTTGTCAGTTTTGAAGACATTCAGATTCAGGCTGCAAAAACGGACCTGTAACACCCTTCATTAGATAATGTTACATCAGAGAATTCACTCAGACTGATTTGAGAAAATCTTCTCTATAAATCGAGCTTTCGACGTAAACTGAATAGTCAGTCGCTCGATTTTCTTTGCGGCACTTAACCAATTGCCATTTATTAAGTATGTATTTTTAAAGAGTTTGGAACGCTGAAACATCGCAGATTCAAAGTTTCAGACCCTTTATTCGCAAATTCATCTGAAGATTGTGAAAAAAAATCCATGTTATTAACTGGGAACAATAACAAGTCTGCGAGTTTTCCAGGACCTTGCTGCGCACCGAACAATGTTTTTCCATAAAGAACTATAAATACTACACTTACAGCAACACCGCATCAACAATTAATCCACAATCCTCATTTCGATCTGCTATTGTTGTATCACCTCTCTCTAGTGAATTCATGTCTAATACGACACCGTTTCAAAGCTGTGACCGAAGATCGGTCTTGACTTACTGTTCAATTGTGGGAAATAATCTATTGTGACACTAAGTCGTGTAACCCATTACAGTTGAGACGGCTCTAGAGTGCCCAGCGGAAGGGCGTAGCTGTCCGACGGCTTCTCAAAATTGGGAGAACCCAGTCGTGACGAAAAAAGAGATTGTCAAAGTGATTTCGGAAGAGATTGGTCTGACACAACTCAAAACAAAAGAGATTGTGCAAAAAACGTTCGATGCGATTGTTGATACACTTGTCACAGACAAGCGTATTGAACTCCGCAATTTTGGCGTTTTCGAAGTCAAAAAACGAGCAGCGCGGAAAGCCAGAAATCCTCGCACAGGTGATCGTGTGGACGTAGAAGAAAAATACGTTGTCACATTCAAGCCTGGCAAGGAGATGGAGAAACGTGTACGCAATCTGGAGGAAGAAGCAGCTCGCTTAAATGCTGCGGCTTCTCAACCTTCAGTGAGTCCCCCTGCAGCTTCGGCACCACCTCCAGCTCCACCGAGCCCGGGTGCCACACCAGGAGCACCATCTATGGGAACCTATAATAACGGTTCCTACAGTTCAGGATCTCAGCATACACCTTAGAGCCGCTTTCCAAAGACTTTATTGTTGAAAGAACTGGTATGAACTTTCTCATAGCCGGTCTGTTTTATGGTACACAAACAGGCCGGCTTTTTTACGTACTGAGCTGGTCTGCTAAAGTGAATGTTTGTCACTTGAAGTCAGTGGCAAACCGGTCTAACTGGTAATTAAAACCAGCCGCTTCAACCGGATTACCAAAATAATTGGAATAATCCGCATTTTTTACCAAAGTCACCTGATCTGAATGTCGATAAAACGACCTAGAGGAAATTAAAAGCGGCATTTATAATCCTGCCTCTCCAATCTCCTCGCATCACAATTCAGCACTTTAACCCCTTCGATATCGGTTTGATGCCTTTCATTCAATGGTTTGAATTAAGGGATCGTTGCCTGGGATCAAGACCAGCAAATATGGCACGACCATATCATGGAGAAAAAAATGCGTAAGTTCCTATTGGCCAGCATGTTAATTGCAGTATCCCTCACTCAGGTTGGATGCGTGGTTCCTATCTACTCATCTTCGCGAGATGATCGTGCTCGTCAATTGATTTTCCAATCAGAAAGTATGCGGCACATTCCTAAAATCTGGGAACGAATCTGGGGGCTCGACATGCCGGACGTGGCAACCCCCTACCGTACCCATGGTGGTGTTATTTAGTACTTGTAATTCAGGGACTATCTCGCAAGTCGTTTGACTGGATAGATTCCAGTCGAACCGACTGATGCATAGAAACTATTCGAAGCTGCCTGGAATCAGTTCCAGGCAGCTTTTCTTGCTATGGGGGTAATTGATTCCCTACCGCCTTAACTGGTCCTCACCATCCGGGAACGCTAAGATGTGACTCAGCGGATTTCACGCCCTTACAGTATCATGCCTTGGTTGGTGAATAGCCTCTGGAACCAGATGACTGGCCTGGCATATCTTTGATAAATAAACAGAATGATCACGTAGCCTGCGGCTACATGGACCTGACTTACATGAATGCCTCAACCCAAACGGACCCCTTAGCGGTTTCCCTGAACCGCCTGCATCTCAAAAATCCCATTCTCGTTGCCTCGGGAACGTTTGGTTACGCGAAAGAAATGGCAGCATTTCTGGATTTTTCCCGCCTGGGAGGCATTATCCCCAAGACGATTACCACAGAGCCACGCATCGGTAATCCGCCTCCACGTACTGTAGAGACCAGTGCCGGCCTGCTTAATTCTATTGGTCTGGATAATGACGGAATCGATCTCTTTCTGGAAAAGCATCTGAACTATCTTTCCTCGCTTGAAACAGCCCTGATCGTTAATATTGCCGGACGCAGTATTGATGAAATGGCCGTCATGGCCTCCCGGCTGGATCAATACTCAGATCAGATCACGGCCCTCGAACTGAATATCTCCTGTCCGAACGTCAGCGGTGGCGTCGATTATGGTACCCAGCCGGAGATGACTGAAAAAATGCTAAAGCAGGTCACTGAAAGCTGCCAGTTACCCATCATCGCGAAGCTGACACCAAACGTCACCAGCGTTGTTGAGATCGCACAGGCTGCCAGCGCAGGGGGTGCTGACGCGGTCTCCCTGATCAATACCGTACAGGGAACCGCAATCGACTGGCGCCGTCGAAAACCGATATTGGGTGGCATTTTTGGAGGCCTGAGTGGCCCCGCGATCAAACCCGTGGCGTTACGGGTTGTCTGTCAGGTAGCCCGCGCTGTAGACATCCCCATTATCGGAGTAGGTGGCATTGCCAACATCGATGATGTCATGGAATTCATCGTCGCAGGAGCTTCAGCCGTTCAAATTGGAACTGCAAACTTCTACAATCCGGGCCTTGCGGCACAGCTGGTCAGCGAACTGGAAGGGATACTGGTTTCCGAAAAATGCTCGCATATCAGCGAACTTGTAGGTTCGCTGGAGTATCCAGAACGTTAAACCACCATACTTTTCTGTCTTAGATGCAGTACTGCTGATCAAAATACTCTCAGTCTAATTACTCTCAGTTTTAAAGCTATATAGAAAATCCTTTCATGCGAGTGTTATCTGGAATCCAACCGACGGGCCGTTTCCATTGGGGAAATTATTTTGGCGCGATCAAGCAATACATTGATCTTCAGGAAAATGAACAGGCTTTCTACTTTATTGCCGACCTGCACGCCCTGACCACGATCCGAGATGGCAAACGCTTACACCAAAACACAATGGAAGCGGCCATCGATCTCCTGGCATTAGGATTGGATCCCCAAAAAGCTACCCTGTTCCGACAGTCGGACGTTCCCGAGATTACCGATCTCACGTGGATCCTGATGACGATTACCCAGATGAGTCTGCTGGAAAAATGTCACGCCTACAAAGATAAGAAAGAAAAAGGGATCGCCGCTGACGCGGGGCTCTTTACTTACCCTGTATTGATGGCTGCCGACATTTTGCTGTATGACAGTGATCTGGTCCCCGTGGGACAGGATCAGATTCAACATGTCGAGGTCACACGCGACCTGGCCCAGCGATTCAATTCCCTGTTTGGGGAAACCCTGATTCTGCCCGAATCGCGAGTTCTGGATACGTCCGCTAAAGTGCCTGGCATAGACGGCGAAAAGATGTCCAAGAGTTATAAAAATGTAATCGAAATATTTGAAGATCCCAAAAAACAGCGTAAGAAAGTCATGTCGATCAAAACCGACTCTGCTACGCTCGAAGACCCCAAAAATCCGGACACATGTGCCGTCTACGCCCTGTATAAACTCTTCGCCAATGACGAACAACAGGCAGAACTGGCACAGCGATATCGTGCGGGGGGGATGGGGTATGGAGAGGCAAAACAGGCCGTGCATGACGCTGCTCTTGAATATTTTGGACCAGCCCGAGAACGAAGAGAACAGCTTGCTGCAGATACCAGCACCCTGAATGATATTCTGGCTGAAGGTGCCCACAAAGCCAGAGAAAAAGGAAAACAGGTTCTGGACCGGGTTCAAGCCGCCTGTGGTCTGGGTTCTAAACATTTAGCAAAATGAAACTGACTGTATGATGGATCAGCCTGCAGTATCCCAGCCCGAGCCTACCAGTTCCTGGTCCGGATGCATTCAGTGGTTCTGTATCGGACTGGTTCTGATAACGGCCCTGTCGATCCTGGCAGTCCATCTGCCAGAACGCCTGAAGTTATTGCTTGTTTATTCTGTTGTCTACGGAATGATCGTCGGTGCAGCCCTGACAACACTGGCATTCAAACTGGGACTGTCCCTAAAGTGGGCCCTGCTCGTCGCAATCCTGTGCCTGACTGTATTTGGACAGTCTCTGGTCCTGTATCTGTCACATCAACGATATAAAGAAGCGACGTTGCAGCAATTCAAAATGGACAAGACATCATTGATGCTGGAGCACACGCTGGCTAAAGGCGAACCTCCTTCTGATCCAGAAGCTCGTAATCAACATGAAGAGTTTATCAAACAGTTTGAATCCGCCAAACAGGAACGAAGAGACAAAGAACAACAACTGCTCGAGATTTCTTCGTATCTGCAACATCGTATTTCGCCAGTTGCACGCCTGGAAACACCGTGGCCTCAACTGTTCTGGTTCATTGAACTGATCCTCTGCTGCGTGGCGGCAATCTGGGCCAGTTTACAGGTCCCACGCCCGGAATCTCCCGCTTCGACTACCAAATCGCCCCCGCTGGATAAGAGTTGAATCTGTCTGTCACACATGATAGTTTGACACTCTGAGAGACAGCTTTCTCAACTTCTGCTTTCCACTTTCCAGAAAAGGGTCTGGCTGAATGCACTGTCCTGCTTTGAGAGTCTACCTGCTGCCACTTCTGCTGATTCCTTTAATGGGAGCATCCGTCAGAGCCAGCGACTGGCCGATGTGGCGTCTGGACCCTGCCCGCTCCGCCCACACAGAACAATCACTTCCCGAGTCTCTTCATCTGCAGTGGGTACATCGGCTCCCACCACTGGAACCGGCTTTTAAAAATGAACGCCTGCAGTTTGACGCCGGTTATGAACCTGTTGTCAAAGATGGTATTCTGTTTTATGGTTCTTCACTGAATGACAGTGTGACGGCACTCGACCTCCAAACGGGGAAACCACTCTGGCAATTCACGACCGATGGACCGGTTCGTTTTGCCCCGGTTGCCTGGAAGGACTCTGTTTTTTTCGGGTCCGATGATGGCTGCCTCTATGCACTCTCTGCTCAGACAGGAGAATTGCAGTGGAAGTTTCGAGCCGTTCCTTCGAGGCGTTTGATTCTGGGTAATCGACGGCTGATTTCTGTCTGGCCTGTACGGGGAGGCCCCGTCATAGAAAATGACACCGTTTATTTTGCAGCGGGAGTCTGGCCTTTCGAGGGTGTTTTTGTTTACGCCCTCGATACAGCAACCGGCAAAGTTAAATGGATGAATGATCGTCTGGGATTCCTGTACGGTCAACACCCCCATGCTGCAGAAGCCCTGGGAGGCGTAACTCCACAAGGCTATCTGGTTATCTCCGATAATGAGTTGATTGTTCCCTGTGGAACTGCTTTCCCGGCCCGCCTGAATAAACAGACGGGTAAACTGATTGAGTTTGAATTGCCCAAACCGGGACGCACTCCTGGAGGCTGGTTTACAGCCGCCGGCAAGGCAGCACGACGAGGCGAATCTGCAGTCGCCACTCCCAGTCTGCAATTCGACCGCGATGTCAATTCAGCCCGTCATGAAAATGGTCAGAATTATGGTCCCGATGGCAAGCGCGGGCTCAGGCAGCAGATTCAGGTCGGCAACCAAAGTCTTAAATATCAGGCAGCCATCCCGGGCGTGCAGGGAACCATCCATTCGCTACTCGCCACATCAGATCACTTGATTGCCGTGACACTCGAAGGCAGCATTTATTGTCTGGGACCGGGTAAAACGACACCAGTCACATATGACTCATCCTTACTGAAAGAGACAGCTTCAGAATCAAATCCGCCCCCAAATGCTTCATTACCTACTATGTTTTCTGACCAGCTTCAAGCGGGCGGTTATGTCCTTCTGGCAGGAATTCCAGATGCAAAACTACTTAATACATTGCTGACTCAGCCACAGCTGCAAATCATTTACCAGGAAAATCATTCCGGTCAGGTCAAACTTCTGCGTCAGTTGTATTTAGAACGAGGTCAGACCAGTTCAAAACTGGCATTCCTCCCTGGTCCGCTCAGCGAGTACGAACTTCCCGCCTACTTTGCACAGACGATTATCGCTGCTGAACCCGTTTATTCTGGAATGAAAACTTACTCAGAACTGATTTCCGTGCTCTACCCTTCACTCAGACCCTATGGGGGCAAGTTATTCGTGAAAACCTCAGAAGCAGATCATCAAAAGCTGGCTGCAGAGTTCAAAAATCTCTCCCAGGCTAAAATTTCTCGCAAAGACGGTTATTCGGTGTTTAAAAAAGCGGGCGCCATCCCTGGATCTTCCAACTATACTGGCGGCTGGTCCAGCCCGGATGAGCTTGTAAAAGCTCCGGTCGGAGTGCTCTGGTATGATGACAGCGTGGGGAATTTTAAACGGGCTCCTCAACCACTGTTTGTAGACGGGGTCATGATTTCCCATTCGAAATACTGGCAGGGTTACCCCGCAGGGATTCGTCCTCCCTACAAATTACTTGCCCCCCAGTTTGCTGACGTCTATACCGGTAGAAAGCTGGATGCCACACAGGCAGAAATGCTGACCACAGAATTGCCCACGCTCGATCAAACTCAAAAGCAACCCAGTCAGTATCGCCCCCCCTATCAGAAAAACGACTGGAGTCCTGCACCTCCCGTCATCGGCGAACGCACTAACCCACTCACAGGCGATACAGAGCCACGTGCTTTCCCCAAGAGTTATGGCTGCGATGGAGGTGTCGACTACAGCTACCTTTATACCATGCGATCCGGAACAGCAGCGTTCTACGACAAGCGAGTCGAAAGCGGAACGATTCATATCAGTGGTCCCCGCTCGGGCTGCACTAACAGCATCGTACCAGCCAATGGTTTGCTCAACGTCCCCTACTATTTCCAGGGATGCACCTGCAGCTATCCCCTGCCAGTCGGACTCTCCATGATTTCCATGCCTGAGACACATGAGCAATGGATGGTCTGGGGAAAAAGCGATGTACAGCAGGTTCACCGGGTGGGTTTGAACTTTGGTGCGCCCGGTGACCGCATGACCGACAAAGGGACACTCTGGCTGGACACTCCCAGTGTGGGTGGCCCTTCTCCAGAACTTGATCTGCAGATCAGTCCGAAATCAGTCAAGGCTTTCTATGAACATTCTCTCTGGATAGAAGGAGGCCGTGGCTGGCCATGGGTTGGTGCATCCGGAATCACGGGGGTCCGAGAGATCAGTTTGAAGCAAATCAAAGCGGGAGATTACACGGTCCGGCTTTATTTCAGAGAGCCGGAGTATTCCAGTTCCGGGCAGCGGTTCTTCGATATTTCACTTAATGGAAAGCCCCTGATCAGCCAGCTTGATGTTTTACAGGAAACACAATCCAACCAGAAGATCCTGGTACGCGAGTTTTCACAAATCCACCTCGATAATGATTTGAATCTGACATTGACCGCACAGAAGGGAGAACCATTGATTTGCGGTCTGGAACTGATCGAGCAGAGTCTGCCAGTCGATTCCATAGTGGAACTGCCTTCTCAAAAACAGGAACTGCTTACGAAACCCTGATGCGAGTTCCCTGACGTTTAATAATCGCGAAATGGGCCTCGGGGTTCTGCATCGGCCATCTGTTTTTTCCAGTTCGCAAAATGGTTCTTCATTTCTTCCAGTTTTTTAGGATGGGTTGGGGAGAGATCATGTTTCTCACCAATATCCTGTGACAGGTCAAACAGGCCACTCCCCTTTTCCGACTCCACCCATTTCCAGTGTCCGACCCGCGCGGCTTTATCCTCGCGGCGTTGCCAGTACATTTCGTTTCGGGGAGAGGTTGTTTTCCCCATCAGAACAGGCAACATATCGTAACCATCGATGACAACATTTTCTGGCAGAGGAATCGCTGCTTCTTTAAGAAATGTCGGAACCAGTTCCAGTGATGTCAGCAGTTCATCATTCACCGTACCCGGTTTAATTTTGGCGGGGTAGCGCACCAGGCAGGGTACGCGGATTCCCCCTTCGAACATCATCCCTTTTTTCCCTTTGAGAGGGCTGTTATCAGCGCCTCCGCTGCCTCCGTTGTCAGAAAAGAAGACCACAATGGTATTGTCAGCAATTTGATATTCGTCCAGCAAACCCAGCACTTCGCCAATCGCATCGTCCATGCAGGTGATAGAGGCCACATACTCCAGTCGTCTTTTACTTGCTGAAACTCCCTGATGAATCACCGGTCCATCCGGACGTTCCCGAAATTCATAGCGCCCGGTTTTCTTCTTTGTCACCAGGGTATCCTTCAAATGCGGATACATGTTTTTGTATTTTTCCGGAGCCTGCGCTCCGCCACGAATTCGAGGATCCAGGCTGGAGGCACCGTGGGGTGCGTTGAAAGGCAAATAAAGAAAAAATGGTTTCTGATGATTCTCTTTGATAAAACGAACCGCTTCCCGCTGAAACAGGTACGTGCAATACGTGCCTTTGTCTTCCTCTGTGGGCTGATTATTGCGATACATTGAAGGCACGCCATATCGCTCGTGAGTGAAGTAGTCGATGCCGGTATTCGTAAATCCATAAAAATCATCGAACCCCCTGGCGAGAGGCAGGAACCGCTTGTGAATACCCAGATCCCATTTTCCATAAATGGCGCTGACATAACCTGCCGGTTTCAACAACGCCGGCAGTAACTTTTCGCGGACGTCCATCCCGCCTATCCGTTCGAAGGTCACTTCATATTCTGCAGGTTTGTATTTATGACCATAATCAGGTGCTTCATTGCGAATCATGTCATAGATACCGTTTCGCTGTGGATAGCGGCCGGTCAACAGACTACCTCGACTCGGAGTGCAGGCAGGCCAGGTGACATAGAAGCTGGTCAACTTCGCTCCTTCTTTTGCCAGGCGATCCAGATGAGGAGTCATAATTTCCTCACTGCCAAAGCTCCCCAGATCCCGATATCCCTGATCATCGCTGACAATCATAATGATATTGGGAGGCGTTTCGGCTGCTTTCAACCCGAACGCCGAACACAGACAAAACAGCAGAGCCAGACTGATGAATCTGCAAGTGGTATGATATTTGGACTGAACCTGATTCTGACTCATGCTGTACTTCCAGATTATTCAACAAAGGAAACTTTTGACAAAACATCAAGCTCATCTAGAATAACAGATGCCTTTGAGAAAATACAAACAACTGCTCTGGGAACGATACCATGAAATTACGTACGCTTCAGCTACTGCTCTTCGTTCTCTGTCTGATAACCTCAACGATTCAGCCTCTTTCAGCTATGGAGCAAAAACGCTTCATACCTGCCGGCTTTCAACTCTATTACGGCAGCGATCCACAGGTATTAGACCAGTTACAGCAGCGTATCCAGCCGGGCCAGGTGATTGTCATAGAACTTCGCGGTCTGTCTCCAGCACAGATCCAAAAGCTGGCTGATCAAGCTCATCAGGAAAAAGCAAAACTGATCGCGTATCTCAGTGTGGGAGAACTGGGACAGATTGAATACCAGAATTTTCAACAGTATTTACAACAACATGCCACTCAGATTTCTCTGGCAGACCTGACGCTCAGTAAAAACGAAATGTTCCAGTCATGGCATATGGATGTCAGTCAGCCTGCCTGGCGCGATTTTCTGATTCAGCGGGTCAAGCAGATCTATCAACAACCCGTTGATGGCCTGTTTCTGGATACCGTCGATACGGTTGATTTCTATATCACGAATCAAGCCTGGAAAATTCCACGTAGAGTGCAAAGTGTGAAAGCCATGGTTGCCCTGATCCGTGAGATCAAAGCGGTATCACCAGAAAAGTTCATCCTGCAGAACCGGGGGCTGAATCTGATTGGCAATTCCGTCTTTGTGGGGGATGCCACAGGAGACTTTGTTCCGGGGCTGAATCTGCAACAGGCGCATCCTCACAATCCGGATGGTTTACTCTGGGAGTCTGCTTACATGCATGCCGGTGACTGGATCGAGTCAAAAGAACGCGAGATGATTCAAATCCAGAAGCAGGGTTTCACATCAGTATTCACGCTTGGTTATACAGATACAAACGCTGAGCGCAACCAGTTCTTCCAGAAAAGCCGTACTGCCGGTTTCATTCCCGCCTGGGGGAGTTCCACAACACGATTACACCTGGAACTGACAGAGTCTGAGTGACTTCCATCAGATCATGAAATCGGTTTCACGTCCCAGAATTCGATCCACCAGATCCTGAGGAAGTTCAATCGAAGGTGCATGTTTACCTGCGACATCGGTCGGATTAATTCCGCAATACTGAGACCAGGGCCCCAGATGCCGCCAGCGGCCGGCTCGACCGGGTTCACTCTCCATAACCGGAGTCGTACACCGGTTACACCCGATCGTAGGATAACCCTGCCGATGCAACGGGTTGGTAATGACCTGATTCTTTTCAAGATAAGCCTGAAATTCTTCTTTGGAAAGACTGGCAAGAATATTGACCCGCAGACAGTTCATCGCGGGGTCAATCGCCAGGATCGGTACATTAGCACGCTGCCCGCCATCCGCGCGACGCAGGCTCCCAATCAGGGCGTCGTATTGTTCGGCAACCTGGATCAATGGCTGCGTTTTACGTAAATCACAGCACTGCTCCTGTCCTTCAACGGAAAGATAGAGAATACCGAGTTCTTCTGTCTGTTCCTGCATTGTTTTCTCAGGCATGAGCGTGACGATATTGACGCCATACTCTTGAATCAGGCGATCCCTGGTTTCGAGGGTTTCCTGAAATAGAACTCCGGTATCGACAAACAGAATGGGAATGTCGGCCTTAATCTCACTCAACATATGGGCGACGACACACCCCGCACGCTGCATCGACGATAATGCTGCGAGACGTGTGCCAAACATTTCCTGTGCCCAGTGGATCAGTTCCCACGGAGTCCGTTCTTCAAAGGACTCGTTCAGATCTGATAAATCGGCCTGTGTCAGACGTGCCATTCAAGTATTCCTGCTGCTGTTTCCTTTCAATCGATAAGAAAACGGCAGATCATCGAAGTTCCTGCAAAATCCTGTAAAAATAGTACGGAATCACAATATCGTGATATTTTCAGGAATTGTAGCGAACCATCAGAAATACCTCAATGCGCGCATGAACGGGTTCTGAACCAATCAGAGCGAATTTCCGCTGTAATCACAAAAGAAAGTCCCACGACAGTTAGATTTTCAGGCCAGTAACCGCTCCGCCGTATGAAATCGAGTCCGTTCGTACTGAAAGAACTCGTCATTATTCAGATCAGCAATACTGTCCACTACCAGGTCAGGCTGATACGCGAAATTTGCCAGATCGGATAACGCCGTCCCCCCAGAGAGCACCAGCACCGAACGGTAACCCATCTCAACACCTCCCAGAATGTCCGTTTCCATCGTGTCACCGATCATTGTGGTCTGGGCTGAAGAAATACCAAGCTCCTGCCGGGCACTTCGCATCATGACCGGACTGGGCTTACCAACACTGAAAGCCTGTTTCTTGGTTGCTGCTTCCAGCATGGCGACAATCGCACCACAACCGGGCCGGGGACCATTCTGAGTCGGGCAGTTCGGATCCATATTGGTGGCAATCAGCTTGGCACCATTTTCAATCATGCGAACAGCCGCTTCGATCATTTCGAAGTTCATCGAACGACCTTCGCCGACGACCACATAATCGGGATCATGATCGACTATCGAATATCCATTTCTGTGCAATGCATGCAACAGCCCTCCTTCTCCAATCACATAAGCGGTCCCATTCGGTTTACTTTGTGCCAGAAAGCGGGCTGTCGCCATGGCGCAGGTAAAAATATGCTCTTCACCTACAGTAATCCCCATCCGGGATAATTTCGTAACAACATCACGGCGGGTTCGCTGACTGTTATTGGTTAAAAACATGAAAGGCAGATCACGTTTTTTCAACTCGTTGATAAATCCAACTGCCCCGTCAATCAGGTCAGTCCCACGGTAAATCACACCATCCATGTCAATCAAAAATCCTGGTAACATCACGTTCAGTCCTTGAATTAATAAAATGAGTCGAGGCTCATGGGGAGATCTTCAGATGCTGGAGCGCGCTCACTGTAAAATCAGTGTTTGAATCGGGTCTTGGAATATTGCCTGCCGTTCACAGACGAATTGACTTTTTAGTTTTCAACTCCAATTTGACCATTAGAACAATTCATATCAGGTAGCATCTGCTGAAGAAATTTTGGCGCATTTCTAAGAAACATGATTCAAGGACTTCGCAATTGTCGTGCCGGAGTCCGGGCCCCCTGATGAATCACTACACCCCTTCATCAACCTAAACCCTTATTCATAAAGGACATTAAGCGTGCACTACTTTGCAGGATTGATCTGAAAAGCATGAAATCTTTACCGGGACCTCATACTGAGCATCTGCGGGGGACTTAGCATTTAGGCGACGTTGCTCAGGAAATAGTCACGTCCGGACTGATTGATGGAACCGATCGCTGTCCTGTAACGGAAACCCAATAAGAAAATAACCCTGGTCAGCTTCGAAATGCTGACCAGGGCAGAGCAACCAACTATATCAACTAAAATCTGAAACTGAGTTAGTGGTTATTCGGATTTTGTAACATCATGAATCTCAATTTTTTTCGGTTGCATTTCCAGCTTCTTATCCAGAACAACCGTCAGAACTCCTGAGTCAAGGGTCGCATTCACCGAAGCCGGATCGGCCCAGTCTGGCAGATGCACCACTCGTTTAAACTTGCCATAATGTCGTTCATTATGCAGAAATTCACGTTCTTCCACAGCTTTACGCTCTCCCGTGAGGATCAGGTGACCATCCTGGATATCCAGTGACAGTTCTTCCTTCTTCATACCCGGAACATCGAGCGCAATGTGATACCTGCTGTCTTCTTCCCAGACTGATAATGGTGAATATGCCCCTTCCAGACCGGACAATGGCTTTCCAAACATCTGACTGAATGCATCATCTAATTCGTTACGAAGATTAGCTGAGAAGGGAAACCCTAATTTGTGAGTGCGTGTGCTTAACATCTCTTTTGCTCCTTTAATATAGAAACAACATTGGTTGAGTTATGAATACCCCGAAGGGTTTTATTCCGTTTTTGGCTGATATTACCAAAAGCATAACCTGTGCCATTTTAGACATTGAACACGCATTTTTATCACATATCGTTTAATAACAACCACTTAAGAATCACCACAATCCTGCATCCCAGGGATTCACATAGTCCAACCGCACACAAAACATGCCTATTTGGCAGCACCCACACATCCGAAACAACTGCCATTTCGACACCTAGGCTGTCAAAGCAAAAAAACTCGCAGTAAATCAGGCGACTTACTGCGAGTCATATTGTTCCTTCAGACTACAATTCCACTCAGATCAGGCATTGTAGTAGAGATCGAACTCATAAGGATGAGGGCGTAATCGAATAGGATCCAATTCTTCAGTCCGTTTGAACTTGATGAATGCCTTAATCAGGTCTTCACTGAAGACATCGCCAGCGGTCAGGAAGGCGCTATCTTCTTCCAGAGCGACTAACGCTTCATCGAGAGATTTGGGAGCCACATTCGTCTCAGCCAGTTCTTCGGGTGTCATATCATAGATATCACGATCCAGTGGTTCACCGGGATCAATCTTATTCTGCACACCGTCAATCATGGCCATCATCAACGCGGTAAAGCTCAAATAGCCATTGGCTGTTGGGTCCGGACAACGAAACTCAACGCGTTTCGCTTTAGGACTACCGGAGTACATGGGAATACGGCAGGAAGCAGAACGGTTACGTTGACTCATCGCCAGCGTCACAGGAGCTTCGAAGCCAGGTACCAGACGATGGAAGCTGTTGGCAGTCGGGTTGGAAAGAGCAATCAGGGCTCGGCCGTGCTTCAGAATTCCACCAATCGCATGCAGTGCCAGTTCACTCAGCCCGGCATAGCCATCACCGGCCATCAGCGTATTGCCATCTTTCCACAGTGAGATATGCGTATGCATGCCGGAACCATTATCATCAAATACAGGTTTAGGCATGAACGTAACAGTTTTCCCATTACGCTTGGCAACATTCTTGATGATGTACTTGTACCACATGAACTGGTCAGCCATCTGCAGCAGTGGTGAAAATTCCATATCAATTTCACACTGGCCTGCAGTAGCAACTTCATGATGATGGGCTTCGACTACGATGCCCACTTTCTGAAGTTCCTCGACCATTTCAGCACGCAAATCACCATAGGTGTCAGTCGGAGCAACGGGGAAGTATCCACCTTTATAACCAACTTTATGCCCCAGGTTTCCCTCTTCAGAACGGCCTGTATTCCAGGCGGCTTCAGAAGAATCGATTTCATACATGGCGCCTCTCTGATTAGAGAGATAACGCACATCATCAAAAATAAAGAATTCCGGTTCCGGTCCAATAAAGCAGGAATCGGCTATCCCCGTCTGCTGTAGATAGGCCAGACCTTTTTTAGCGACATTTCGCGGGTCTTTATTGTAATCCTCTTTGGTAATCGGATCGACGATATCAGCCAGCACACTCACAGTAGGTGACTTGAAAAACGGATCGAGTTTTACAGATGCCGGATCAGGCACAGCCAGCATGTCTGAGCTGTCAATTGTCTGCCAGCCACGAATCGAAGATCCGTCGAAACCGACACCATCTTCGAAAGTACCTTCATCCCAGGTACTGATGGGGTAAGAACAGTGCTGCCAGGTTCCAAAGATGTCGGTGAACTTCAAGTCGACCATCTTGGCGCCGTTTTTTTCTGCAAAAGCAAAAAAGTCTTTGGGAGTCATCGCAATTTGCTCCTCTATAAATTCTGAATAAACCAGCAGGTGTAGAGGTCCGCCATACTCTGTCCTGCGTAGAACCGATCATTTCCAAAATAAGTTCAAGCAAAGACCGCAGTTGGTAAAGAAAATTACCAGTCTACGTGTTAGCAATTCAGTTAAAACCAAAACGATTCAGATATTGGAACGCTTTTCTCTTTACTCGTTTTTGCCATGAGTGCCACACCAGATAACCTGTTTCAGGCTGCGGGAGTCACAATCACATTTTCCGGGTTACCTATATTCATCATGATTAGAAGTAGATCGGCTGGGAAAACAGCGATTGCAGGAATTCGCAACCATACCGAAACCCTCAGGCACAAAACACACCCACACTCGAATTGGACGGAATCTTTCGGGCGATGTGCTCTGCTAGTTTGAAAATCACCATAACGTATCAAGCGGTAGAAATCTACTGTCAGACATAAGTTCTCTGTCAAATCGGGTCCTCACATATTCGACCTGACATGAGTGGCGGCATACAACTTTGCGGTTTCTGAGGATCAGCAAAAACAGTGAAACAGGAGCGTTCTGCTGATGTGATCAGCTTCGATATTTAAACGATATTAATAAACAAACTCATTGAGTTAATCTGTGAACAGGGGTCCCTGACAAGGCGCAACCCGGAACTCAGATATTCACAAGAGCCTTCATTTCGCGAACTGCCTGTTCCATCCCCACCAGTACGGCACGGGAAATAATACTGTGGCCAATATTCAATTCACTCACATGGGGAATTAACGCCACGGGTGTCACATTTCGATACGTAAGACCATGCCCCATGTGTAACTTCATTCCCTGCTCAATCGTGAATGCAGAAGCTTTTTTCAGGATACTTAACTCCTGTTCCTGTTCTCCTGCAGAAGAAGCATCCGCATAGCGTCCGGTATGCAATTCAACCGCATGGACTCCCGCTTTTTTCGAAGCTTCAATCTGCGCCGGATCAGGATCGATAAACAGACTGACTTCAATCCCCGCCTGCTGCAGCCGATGGACACACTGACTCACACGTTCTGCATTTGCAATCACATCCAGCCCCCCTTCCGTTGTCAGCTCTTCTCTTTTTTCGGGAACAAGAGAGACCTGATCGGGTCGGACATCCAGGGCAATCTGAGTCATTTCTTCCTCGGCTGCCATTTCCAGATTCAGCTTAACCTGAACGGTCTTTTTCATCGTGTAGAGATCATGATCCTGAATATGACGACGATCCTCTCTCAAGTGCAAAGTGATTCCGTCTGCCCCTCCCAGTTCAGCCAGAACGGCTGCCCATACCGGGTCTGGCTCATAAGTTAAACGGGCCTGACGCACTGTCGCAACATGATCAATATTTACACCCAGAGCCGGCATGATTCACATTCTTTCTAAGGGATCTCTGATAGCTGTTCTGACAGCTTGAACTGAAAATGGTTCGTAGTAATCGCCTGATTAACAACTGCATCTTATTGATTTATCACAGATTATCCAGAAAAGGAGTTCGGTATTTTGTGACAAAGGGATCATTCATCTCAAAAAATCAGTTTTTTTGTCGCATTTCTCTTTGAGCCGTCGAATACCTGGTAATTCAATCATTTCGCTTTTTGTTTGTTCAACTCTCTATGGGTAATTCCAGTTAAATAAACGGAAGCAGGCAACCCCGGGGGTATTCTGGTCGATGGGAGAACTGTTGTAATGCAGACACTCATCGGCCAGAACCCTTGGGGGTGCGTTGGGTGAAACAGGCACTCCCAATCGTGAGCGACTCAAAAGCGATTAGCATGAATCGACAGCCGCCTGCTTCAGTTTGCGGTATGATACCGATCTGAGGGGATGGGGATTACTGCAGTCTGAGAGTCAGGTCGAGGGCTGCCAAGATATTCGGTCTCCCCCAACTCAGCCAGTTTCCACATCATTAGAGTGGTTACTTCCTCCAGAACTTCACGCGTCAGACGCTTTGCATGGTAATCAGAAAGATCAATGGGTTCCCCAAAAACCAGCGAGGTATCAGCCCGTGAATAAAACGGTTCGATCATATTCTTGCCTCGAGGGGAATTATTGATATAGACCGGATACACGGGAGCCTTTGATCGCAGAGCCAGAAACGCGATTCCGGAATTGGCATCAGCAATCGGACGACCTTCCTGAATCCCACCTTCCGGAAACACCCCGATCAATCCCCCTTCTTTTAAACGCCTGAGAGCTTCCCGTACAGGCACGACATCCTGACCATTCCGGTCCACTGGAATGGAATGCATGGCGCGTGAAATCCAGCCAACCAGACCAGGCAGCTCATAATACTCCCTGGCCATTAAAAAACTGATACAGCGCATCTTTTTCTGCGGATTTCCCAGATGAGAATTATACCAGAGGATGATTGGGTCTGTTGGGCTACGATGATTGGCAATCACGATGCCAGCGGAATCGCCCGGAAAGGGACAACGACGATTCCGACGGACGTGCCACAGCCCAGGTGCATAGACCCGCGTAATCGCAAATAAGATCCAGGCACGCCAGCCATCCGGAAGACGAACGGCCTGGTAGATCAGCAAAGCTGAAATAAGCAGCAGATAAGACAGCAGTGTCAGGATGGCGGCAGCTTCAGAGTTCATTTTGAATCAGACAAATAAATTGTCATATACGAACGATACAGGCCAGATCTCCTCTAAGAGAAAGCATTATAATCCGATTGAAAAAAACAAGGCAACCTTATTTCTTTTCTGCCAGCGCATTCGTTACCCCGGTTCAATGGAAGCGACAATTCTGTTCGTGATCAGGGATAGAAATCGTCCATGAGGTTCCTGTGGCTCCGTCGTCAGAATCACCGCGGATGCATTCAGTTCCGGATCGACCCAGAAAACGGTCCCGGTCGCTCCCCCATGTCCAAAAGCAGACCGGGAAAGCAAATCACCATAATAATCGCTGTTGGAGGCGGATACGATCTGCCAGCCCAGTCCCCAGCCTTTCCCCTGCCTGGCAGCAACAGATAATCCGGCGATCGATGGTAACTGATCACGTGTTGCTTCTCGGATTGTCTGAGGTGAAAGGATCTGCTGATCCTGAAATCGGCCTCCCGCTCTCAGCATTCCGGCAAACTTACTCAGATCCGCAGGAGTCGTCAGCAGCCCTCCCCACGGTGCCCCGAACCGCCTCCAGTAAGAACTGTTCCAGTCCCAGTGGGCCTCGACATCCAGCTCTTCCGGAATGCGGATTTCCGTGATTCTTGTTACTCGTGGATTGTCCCCCAGCATCCATTCTTCCGTCAGCCCCAGGGAGGTGTCATTCATCTGCAGAGGTTCAAACAGCGTCTGACGCAAATAGTCTGCGCAGGATTGTCCTGTAATCCGCGAGATCACCTCCCCCAGAATTGCGATTCCCGTACTCTGATATTGCACCATTCTACCGGGTGGTTCATCGGGAGTGAGTTCGCAGATCTGTTGCACAAATTCGGAGAGCGGCGCATTGGCAGCGCGTAGTTCCTGATTATCGGGAAGCATATCCGGTAGTCCGGAAGTGTGTGTCATCAGATGCCGAAAAGTGATCCCATGTTTTCCGGCACAACCAAATTCAGGGATAAATCGTTTGACTCGATCTCCCAGTAATAACGCTCCTTCTTCCAGCAACTTCAACACACCCGAAACCACAATCGGCTTTGTTATGGATGCGACCAGAAAAATAGCGTCATCAGATAGTGTATCTGCCTGATCTGAGATTCGCTGACGTCCAGAGAAATAACTGCGGGATTCATCACCCACAGCCAATTGTAATGCGATCGCTGGAACCTGATCGGTTTGGCAGAACTCATCAATCAGATCTTCGACTTTTTGCCAGCGTTCGGAAATAATGCGAGACATCTTTTCCACCAGATTAAACCCAGGATAGAATCATTTTAAACCGGAATCCAGATTACTCTCTGGTTGTAATTTTGAAAAGGAGTCCTGCCGAGACTGCATAAAAAAAGCGAAAGCTGATAAAGATCAGCTTTCGCTTTTAGTCATAAACTGTAGGAATTGTTTAATAAGGAATTTCTACATCATGCAACTGCATGAACTGGTTCATCCTGGTGATCTCGAGTACTTCCCTGATATCTTCAGAGGGATTGTAGAGATGAATTTCGATTCCCAGGTCCCGAATTGAGGACAACAACCCCAACATTCCACTGGGAATCAACTTCACACCGGTCAGATCAAGCGCCAGCGTTTCGCACTGCTGTACTTTAACAAGTTCCAGTAATTCATCCCGGATCCCTTTTACACTGAATGTATCCAGAACATCCCGACCACCAAATCCTGCGACACACAAACGTCCTGAGTGATAGATCTGGAGAATTCCTCCCTGTTGTTGCACCGTCATCGAATTTTATCCTTTTCAAAAGAATACAGGATACGAAGCCAGCAATAAAAAATAGAAAAAGAACAACTGCGTTCCGCGTGAGACTTCGCATCTCATTGACAAATTCCACAGCTGATAATGGCAATTCATGTGCCACTGAGAACGTCTATACAAAAAACTCATCGGTGGACTCACCAGATTCAGTACTTAAGCTGATAAGTACCTGAAAACAATCATTTTATAGCCGACTCTCAACTTAACCCCGTTTCGCTTGCACTTTTTCATTTCAGATAATCTGCAGTAAAACACCTCAGACTGTAGTATTATTAAACACTCTTCGAAGGCAGGGATGCTGTTTCTCAAGGCAACAGAATATCGTAAGAAATAAAAAAAAGAGCCCGTCATGCATGCGGCACAACGGGCTCAGGATTCGCGGGAATCCACAAAGTTGATTTTATAGACTAATTTTCATCCTCGATATCAGATTAGCGAACGCGTGCCTGGAAGGTGACCACACCCCCCTGGTGCCCGGGAACTGTCTCATCTACTTCAAATGTCAGGATCAGGCTGCCTTCCTGGTTGTCCTCTACGATCAGGCGTCCTTTACGATCGCATGTGGCACTGTCCTGAATGTACTCGAGTCGCGGTGTCAGGTTGTCAACAATCTTGATGCCTTCGACATCGAAGTCACCCACGTTTTCGTATTTGATCGTGAAGGTGATGATATCACCTGGTTCCGCGTTTTTCTTGTCAGCCAGTTTGACCAGTTTGAGGTTACCTTCTGTTTTGCGTTTGTCTTCAATGCCCACATATTCTTCAGGCTTGACGGCACTCTTTGATGAATGTGCGGACTGCTGACGGATGGCAATGACTGGAAACTGAGTGCGAGACCAGATGGCGGCTGCCTGAATCTGATACGCGATACGTGCTTCGTCTGATTGATCAAACTGTCCGGTTGATTCCGTTCCGGTGTCCTGGAACAGATTGTTGAGTTTGGTGTGAGCCCCCAGATAAGCGGTTTGTCCGACAGCCCCCTGCTGCTGTTCGGTTTCGACTCCGCTGGCACGGGAACGCATGCGAATTCCTTCCAGCTGCTCACGCTGTTTGTGCTGTGTGATCACAGTGCGAGCATCCAGTCCAACACCATGAACGGTATCTTCTGTCGTTGCCAGTGTATCTATTGAAGTACCAGAGAGTGGCGAACTGGCGGAACGAATAGCTGCAAACCGGGGAGCATAGACTGCCACGCGATTTGACTTTTTGACTTCGTGATTGCCTTTGTGTGTCTGGTATTCCACGATTGTGTCTTCAGTATCCAGCCCCAGACGATTGTAATCGTCATAATGAACCGGGTTCTCACGATCGCCGCCATCAAAAAGATATTCGTCGGGATACATTTCCACCACCGCAGGATCATTGCCTGCAGGGAGTGTAAAATCTCGAACTTCAGCCGGAGAAAACTCACAGTAGGGAGGCCGTTCGCAGACAGGAGCAGGTTGATAGTAAGCAACCTGCTGAACTGCAGAGACAGGAGCCACCTGTGGAGCTGGTGCTGACAGCGTGACCGCTCCTTCACTGTTGTCAAAGTCGGCATGTTGAACTGCCGGTGCCGTTTTTTCGACTGGTTTCGTTGCTGGTTTATCCCAGGGCATGGAAACCGAAACGGGAGATAAACTGGAACACCCGCTGCTGACAGTCATCAGCATGATCGCCGCCAGAGAGCAGACACGCTGCATTTGCGATACTCCTCTTTGATTTCTAAACGACAATTTTAACACGGAATTTCCTTTGGTTAATCGAAACATCAGTTTTTGACCGTCGGTGGATTTACTTCAAGTACAGGTGCCCCGTTCCCGAAAAATGCAGGATCTTCACCACGAGTGGAAGGCAGGCGGCCCCCCATTCTGAGAATCAGCATGGGGCGGCCCAGCAGATCTGCTTCGGCAATCAGATTTTTCTGTGCGGTGATGGTTTGCGTCGGCTGTCGATCAAACTGGGCAGGTACTGCAGTTTGTGGTCGCTCCAGGTAAACGACTTTTGTCACCATCCTTCCGGACAACACCAGTTCAATATCTTCTGCTGTAAAACTGACAGGAACCGGATACTGCTCTGCCAGCCCGGCAGGCGGATGGAGACGATCAATCAACTCAATTGTCGGATACAGCTCGACGCCTGGAAATTCCGGCATCCCACTGATTTTGACGCGATATACGTAACCGACACCAAAACCAATCGAGGCAGGTGATGCTTTTTGAACTGCCTGATCAGGACCTCCTGCATAAAAAGTCAGAGTTCCCGTGGAAGGCAGACTGAATTTCATCGGTTGAATATAACCGGGTTGAACCTGGCCGGACATTGCCGCCCATTGACCGGCTACCCCTGGTGGAGTGCGCTGATTCAGAGGATGATAGAATTGATTCCCAGAATTGTACTGGCGACCGCCGATCATCTCTTGAGACCAGGCAGCAGGTGCATGCATGACAAAAACGATCAGGGTCATTAACAGGAGCGTTAATAAGCTTGATCGATTTTGTCGTTTTGAATTTGTCATGACTAAGAGTTTCTACGATCAGTTGTCCAGAGGGATGACAGAAGAGAATTAGCCGTAAAAGATGAGATTTGAGAGCAGAGATGACACTTGAAAAGACAAGGGGTGACACTCCTGGTTTTTGTTACCAGGAGTGTCACGTGGGTCCAGAGTCTTTTAATATCCAGGTCCTGGTGCCATGGTTCTTGGGTAAGAAACCTGGCCAGGAGCATGTACCGGATGACTTTCCGAGTATTGAACATACTTGACAGGTTTGGGCAGGCTTGGTGCCGGATCCTGTTTGACGTCCACCAGGAAGTGATCCACTGGTTTTGGCAAATTGGTTTTCGATACATTCCGAATCGTGTGAGACTTCAGGCTGGCTGGTCCACCCAATGGAATGTGAGGAGGGCCTGGGAGTCCGATCGGTGTCCCTGTCATAGGCATACCCCAGGCAGGAGTTGGTCCCATTCCAGCGATTGGATTGTAAGCTGGCTGCCCAGGAGCACCCATGCCGCCCATCATTGTGGGAACAGGTACACCGGATGCGATACCGATCATTTCCCCGGGGATCGGCATGGGAGCCATGTGAGCTCCGGCGTCACCATCATAGGAAACCTGTGATACGGTTTCGTTACCGCCATCTTCGCTTGGCATCTCCAGATCCATGTTACCCATACGCATCACAGCCATGATTGTTCCACGACGATCTGCTTCTGCGACCGGGTCTACACCCGGATCAAGACGGGTAGAAACCAGAGTTTCCACACCGGCAATCGCCAGTTCCTGGAATTTTTCATCTGGCAGATAGATCACCTTGGTGACAAAGTTGTTACTTTCCACCTGATCCAGATCTTCCGGAGTGATTTCCAGAGGAATACTATTATGAGACAGGTAAGCATCTGTCGTTGGATGTGACGGATAGACCTGCAGTGAAGGATACAGAGCAGGAATCGATCGTCCCGGAATGTGTGACAGCTTTAACCGGTAGGTAGCCCCCTGGTTGAAGTTGTAACGTCCCGGAGCTGTGATCTGGTTTTCGGCATAGCCTTCCGCGACTTGCCAGCCCACTTTCATGCCCGCTGGTCCTACGAAGCGAACCTGTGAGGTTCGTGCTGCGTAGGCACTCATTGGAGGCGGAGCCAGCATAGGCAATACGCCAGGCCCCGGTCCATCTACCATTGGCCCCGGTCGCTGCATCATCGCAGCTGGTGGAGCATGGTACTGCCCTTTTTTAATTACCTGTTGTCCGTCGGCTGCACAGCCAACACAGACAACTACCAATGTTCCTAAAGCCAGGAAGTAGTACTTCATCATGACCCCTTGTTCGAATACCCACGACGAATAATGCGACTTGTTAAGTGAAGAACCGTCCATCGCAAACTAAGACGTCGATCCCTGGGAAATTGGAACGGTCGACGTTCGGTTCAAAAAAGACTCAGTTTTCAGGTCGACCCCAAGCCCGAAATAACGTTAAAATGCGATCAGTCCCAAATTTTAACGATCTTACGCTGAGCTAAACGGTCTGCCGGTTGAAATACTTCAACCAGCTAGAGACACATGGATTGCCTCATACATCTGTTTTCGGACTAATGTGGTCCGATTCTTTGATAAATTCGATTTTTTCCGAACAATTAGAACATGTTACGCATTTTAACCCTGACTACAGGCCTCTTGCTCGTCGCAGTCCTGAATGATTTTTTCTCGATCTCTTCCTGGGCTCAATTGCCGCAAAGCTTGAGCAGACAAGAGGATAACGACCATAGCAATGAACGACTCCTCGCGCAGACTGATCCGCAGGACCAACCAGCAGCCAGTAATGCGGTTTCTGATGAGTCCGAGAAAAATTTGAAAAAAAATCCGGCTTATGCAGCGGCAATGCTTAATAAAGCCAGGGAAAAACTCCTTTCATACAGTTCAATTCGAACCCACATTACTGAGAAAGTTGAGATTGGGCCCAAGCCTTTCATAATCACTGGAAGTTATCTGCAGGCAAAAGACCTGAAACAGGGGAAAGACCTGAAACTTCGTCTCGAGTTTCAAGTACAGAGTCAGAATTCAGATAAAAAACCGGTGGGAACCCTGCTCGAAATCTGTGATGGCCAGGTATTGTGGACAGAACACACGATTAAAGGAGAATCGCGTGTCACCCGCAGAGATGTACAGGCGATTCTGCAGCAGGCAGAGATTAATCCACAAGCACAATCAAACATGCTGGTGGCAGAACTGGGCCTGGGAGGGCTTCCGGGATTACTGGCATCCATTCAGAAAAATATGAATTTTGTCAGCGTGGCAGAAAGAACCATCAGTGGAAAGTCATTAACAGTCTTGAATGGCGTCTGGAAAGACGAATTTCTGACACAATGGAAGGGAGGGGATCCTGCAGCCCCTGTAGAATTACCTGCTTATGTCCCGGATGCTGTTAGAATTTACCTCGATCAGGATACGCTTTTCCCCCGTCGAATTGTCTACCTGAAAAAAAATCAGGACTCTTTACAAAGTATGGTCACACTTAACTTTAGCAAAGTCACTCTGAATACCCCCATACCCGAAACGGAATTTACCTATGAGCCACCAGATGGCGTTTTTCCTGTTGATATAACAAAACAATACCTTCAACAGTTGAATAAGGAATAACGTAAGAGAAACACGAATACTTCAATGACTTCCATCTTTCAGTGCACCGGCTGTTCCATGCAATCCTCTACTTTAGAATCCCGACTGTTCGAGAATTGATAATCCACTACAATATAGAGACTTAAGTTAGTTTATACGGAATGAATATATCAGTCATGGATTTAAATTAATGCCAGCAGCATTTACAGAAATGGAACAACGCACAGCACGATGGCAGACGAATTCCCCTCTGCTTGTTGTCCCCAGTTGGGCTGCTTCACTGGCCATACACTCTTTGATCCTGCTGATCCTGATTTCCAGCCTGAATCGCTGCGACAGCGGTCAGACAGGAGGCGATGAAGGAGAACTCCGCAGTGTGGGGATTTATGTCAAACAATCCCCAGATGCCGATCAGCCCGAGGATTCAGATCAGGAACCTCTGGAATCACCAGAGAATCCGCAGGTTTCACAAGCTCAGGAACAGATCAGCGAAGTAATGGAACAGCCCCCCGTGGCGCCCCTGCTTCCGGAGTTGAATTCGAAAATGCTCGGGGCAGGCCCGACTCAGGCCCCCAGTGCTCCCACAACTGATTTGACCACTGACCAGTTAATGTCCCCCAGCACAGCGCTGGCTCCTCCCGTCATGGGGGCCGGGAATGTCAATTTTTTTGACGCCGTTGATTCAGGCAAGCGATTTGTATTCGTACTGGACTGTTCTGGCAGCATGGCCGCTCCCCAGGGAGCCCCCATTCGCAAAGCCCGATCAGAACTGATTTCCAGCCTGGCAGGGTTAAATCACCATCAGCAGTTCCAGATCATTTTTTATAATACCACCACGCGTGCCATGCAGCATCGGGGAAAGTCAGCGGAATTACTGTATGCCACAGATATCAATCGAACCTTGGCTCGTCAGTTTATTCAAAGTGTCGAACCTGATGGGGGAACAGACCATCTGCCCGCATTAAAAAGAGCTTTAAGTTTTAACCCGGATGTCATATTCTTTCTGACAGATGCAAAGCATCCACAGTTATCCAGTGCAGACCTCAATGACATTCGTGAACAAAATGGTGGTAAGGCGAAAATCCACTGTATCGAATTTGGAGAGGGTTTTCCGGTCAAGGAAGGCAATTCACTTGATAAACTGGCTCGTCAGAATAAAGGCAGCTATCGATACTATAATGTCCGCAAATTTATCAAACACCGCTAAGGAATTGCGGTAGCAGCCTGCGGATCACGAGAATAATAATTCAATCTCTCAGAAAGCCAGTGTTTAATGTCATCGTCAGTTTCCAAAGCAACTCGCTATACACTGTTGATAGCCTGCCTGTTATTTTGCGTTGGCTGTGATCAGTACACCAAGAAGATCGCCGTCGAAAAACTTAAATACGAACCACCGTTGACTTATTTGAATAACACATTCCGGATGGAATATGCAGAAAATACGGGTGCATTCCTCAGTGTGGGAAGCCGCCTGTCAAAACCAGTCCGTTTTTTTCTGCTGGTCGTTGCCAACGCCGCTTTTCTGATTCTCGTGACGGGAATGCTGGTTTTTCGCTGGCAGATGCCTCTGGTACAGTTCATCGCTCTCTCTTTATTGCTGGCGGGGGGGATCGGTAATTTAATTGACCGTGTGTTCCTGAATGGCATTGTCATCGATTTTCTCAACATCGGGTTTGGCCCCTTGAGAACCGGTATTTTCAACGTGGCAGATATGGCGATTACAGGAGGCGCTCTCTTAATGCTCTTTTCCTGGTTTTTCACCAAGGATCAGATTGAGCAGAAAAAAGAGCAGGCCAATTCAGAACCGACCACATCAGCTCCTGCAGAATAACTGATTTCCCAGTCGAAAGAATTCCATGCGAGCATTCCTGTTGATCAACCTGGCACTTGTATTCTTATTTCAGAATACAGCGAGTTCCTGCGCCCAGGATAAGATCGAAGTTCGCCCGGATCATCATGTCGGTCAGGCCACTCTTCCTTGTACCATTCTGGATTTCACCCAATCAGAGATCAAAGTGAAGCTGCTGCCCAGTGGCACAGTAAAGACATATCCCAGTTCCGAAATCGTAAAGGTCCATACCCCCCAAACTGAACAGCACCAGCAGGGACTGGAACAGCTTCAAAATGAAGAATACGAAAAAGCGATCGAATCTTTCAGTGAAGCCTTGAATATAGAAAACCGTCTCTGGGTTCGGCGTGAAATTCTGGCAGTGATGACTAAAGCTGCTTTAGCGCTCGGAGACAACTTAAAGGCGGCGCTTCGTTTTCAAATCATGGTGGAGAATGAGCCTGATGCCCGTTCATTCGATCTGATTCCACTGGACTGGGGCATCAAAGATACTTTATCACCCGCTCGCAATGCAGCACAAAACTGGTTAACGGACCAGGATGAAGTCAAACAGTTGATCGGGGCCAGTATTCTGTTAACGGCTCCAGATTATCAGGCACAGGCAGAAGCAACACTTCGCTCTCTGGCAACAAGTCCACAAATCAATATCCAGCAGCTGGCACGGACCCAACTCTGGCGTCTCCGGTTGCGTGCCGGTGATATCAGCCTGCTGGAACTGCAGCGCTGGGAACGCAATCTGAATCAGGTTCCGGAACTCCTGAGAGCAGGCCCACATTTTCTATTGGGAACCGGGTATGCCATGCTGGAACGACATGGCCAGGCAGCTGCTTCCTTTCTCTGGATCCCACTTGCTGAAAATTCAAATCCTCAACTGTCGGCAGAGGCCAGTCTGAAAGCCGCCGATTCGATTCTGGCGATGGGCCAGACTGTGAACGCATTGCGACTTTATCAGGAAACAGCGGCACGATATTCAAAATCACCTGCACGTCAAATGGCACTGCAGATGATTGACCAGATCACCAAAGCGAGTTCGCAACCGACGACACAAGATAATTGAACAGTACGAATTTTTTCTGGAAATGAATGATTTGATGGATCGAAGAAAATCGCTGAGTAAATTCCTCTGGGCCAGTCTCCTCTGCATCTGCCTACCGCTGGCATCTCCTGCCTTCTGCTTTGCTGCAGAGGATTCGGAATCGGGTGCAGGATCAGATATTTCAAAAGTCGACTTCCGGCAACTGGTAGATGATGCCGGCACGATTGGAATCATCATCGCAGTTTTAAGTATCGCGATGGTCGCGTTAATCGTGGAACATGTCATCAGCATTCGCAGTAACGCGCTGATGCCTCCCGGTCTGGCGGAAGAAGTCCATGGTTTAATCTCACAGCAGCAATATCGCAGTGCCGATTCCGTTTGTAAGTCTAACCCCAGCTTTCTGTCTTATATCCTCTCTGCCGGACTGGCTGAGGTTCAACTGGGCTACGGAGCCGTTGAAAAAGCCATGGAAGACGCCGCCATGCAACAGTCGGCACGATTGAATCGAAAAATCGAATACCTGTCCGTCATCGGAACACTCTCTCCCATGCTGGGGCTGCTGGGAACCGTCTGGGGGATGATCCTGGCCTTTTCAGAATTCACAGCGAAAGCCAATCCGGATGTGGCAGAACTCGCTCCTGGAATTTCCAAAGCGCTCATCACAACTCTGTTCGGCCTCAGTGTGACTGTCCCCGCTCTCGCCAGTTTTGCTTTTTTCCGTAACAGGATTGATGAACTCGTTGCGCAATCCTCGTTATTAGCAGAACATGTTTTTGCTGACTTCAAACGCAGTACGCCTGCACCAGCGAAACAGCCGGGCAAACCACTCCGGAAACGACCGGAAGAGGAACTGGCACAACGGCTCGCCGATCAGCAGGGAACGCGACCCTCATCACCTCCCGGAGGTTAACAGAGATGCGAGTCCCTACACGCCCCCGTCAGCCGGGAATTCGATTTAATATCACCCCCCTGATCGACATTGTCTTTCTGTTGATCGTCTTCTTTCTGGCCGCCACTCACCTGACTCAGAATGAGAAACTGGAGGCAGTCGAACTGCCCGAGGCTTCTCAAAACGAATCTGAACCGGATGAAGCGCCACGCCGGATGATTATCACGATCACCTTGGATGAAAAACTGCACCTGCGCAGCAATGAAATCAGCCTGGAAGAACTGGAAGCACAACTTCTGTCGCTGGACGAAAACAAACGACAGGAAATGGAAATCCGGATCCGAGGCGACCGCCGCATCCCGTATCGAATCGTTGAACCCGTACTAATCAGCTGCGCCCGCGCAGGAATATCCAACGTCAAATTTCTGGTCCTGAATGAGTAACTGACCCTGCCATGAAAATCCCTTCTCATCATAACAGCCGATCCGACATCCAGGATCAGGCAACCATGACGCCAATGATTGACGTGGTCTTTCTGCTGCTGATCTTCTTCATCAGCGCCTCGGCAAACCAGATTCGTGAATTTCTGCTGCCAACAGAACTCGCGACGGGAAGTATTGAGTCTGTCGAATCAACTCCGCAAGAACAACCACTGGGTGAAGTCTGGCTAAAACTCAAACAGCAGGATAACCAGACTATTGTAGAATTAAACGAGCGCGAGTATGCTCAATTCGATCAGTTGAAACAGACATTGATGCAACTGGCAGAACTGGCACCAGAAATCCCGGTAATCCTGGATATCCAGGCAGACGTCCCGTTGAGCGAAATGATCCACACCTATGATACCTGTCTGGCTGCCGGCTTTCAGTCGATCAACTTTGCAACCGACGCCAACAAAGTCGCTCCCCAAAAGAAACTGTCAACATCTCAGAATTGAAATCCGTAATTCCTTATGAAGTTATTTGATACCCACGCCCACCTGGACGAAGAAGCCTTTCACCCCGATCGCCCGGAGACCGTGCAAAACGCCATCGACGCTGGTGTAGAGACAATCCTGTCCATCGGCATTACCGCGGAAAGCAGTCAACGTGCCGTTGAACTGGCGGCGACCTTTGAGAATGTTTACGCAGTGGTCGGTATTCAGCCCAACTATGTTGCTCAAATGAAACCCAATGACTGGGAACTGATAGAGACGCTCTCGACCGCTGATAAAGTGGTAGGCATTGGCGAGACGGGCCTGGATCGTTACTGGGATTATGCCCCGATTGAACTGCAGCAGGATTACTTCCGCAGACACATTCAACTTTCCCGCAAACTGGATCTTCCTTTTGTCATCCACTGCCGTGAAGCCGAAGCGGATGTTGTAGAACTCCTGCAGCAGGAAGCGGGTGACGCACCACTCAAAGGGATTATGCATTCCTTCTGTGGCAGTCCGGAAACAGCGACCGCCTGCCTGGACCTGGGTCTGCATATTTCGTTTGCAGGCATGCTGACCTTCAAGAAAAATGACGAACTGCGTGAGACCGCCAGACAGATTCCCCTGGATCGCCTGCTGGTGGAAACAGATTCCCCTTACCTGGCCCCGGTTCCCATGCGCGGCAAAAGAAATGAACCTGCATTTGTGAAATACACCTGCGCGTGCCTGGCGGAACTCCATCAGAAAACAGCTGAAGAAATGGCTGAAATCACAACCGCCAACGCCAGGGCGCTCTTCAACATTGCCTGAAACAAAAGACCGTTTTTTCAGGGATTCTTCAGAATCCCTATTTCTTTCAGATGGATACTTTCATTTTTATCCAATCCTGCTATTGTTAGACTTAGTTCAACGATGGAAATAACTTGCGTCAATTGAAACCACAACAGAACTACGATATTGCGTTCGATTAACTCTCGAAGCTTACTGACGACTCTCTTTCAGTAAGTGTCGCTCCAAAACGCTCAGTATATCTGGATACAGGCTAGGATGGTCATGATCAAAAAGTGGCTCGCGCACGCTTTTGCGGTAGAACGCCCTGAAGATTTTGCTCCCACTGTCGAGCAACAGCAGATCGCAGATCGGATCTGCCGGGAAATCATTCGCCGGGATATGGTAACCCTGGCAATCCTCACTCTGGAAACTTGCCGACCTCTAAACTACATCGGTTCGCAGGCCATCCATTTCTTCACTCCCTTACTCTCAATCCTGGTAGATCCAAAGTCCCAGAAGATCTTTGCTGACCTTTTGGAGCAGCGTGCCTCCATTGAATGGCTCTGCCAGCGATTGGAATTCTTAAGCAATGCGAAGCAGGAAAATCAGAATCCACCTGTTGATCATGTTCCAGTGCCGGTCCTGAAAAACGATGATTCCTGATAAGTGACATTTCGCCTGAACGACACTTCAACTGCTCTCAGATTGACACGGATGGTGAGTCAGATATGAACTCAACGACAGCAAAACAACCCGACCCGGAACAGATCAATGTCATCCTGGCGACCGATTGTGGCAGCACGACCACCAAGGCCATTTTGATTGAAAAAATCAATGGTGAATACCGCCAGACATTTCGTGGCGAAGCCCCTACCACTGTAGAAGAACCCGCTGCAGATGTGACGGTAGGCGTTGCCAATGCCGTCACAGAAGTCGGTGAGCTGGCTGGTCGCAAGCTGATCGACGACAATGGTGAAATCATTCGACCGGCCCAGGGAGATACCGGTTGTGATATTTATATTTCGACTTCCAGCGCAGGGGGCGGCCTGCAAATGATGGTGGCTGGCGTGGTTCGCGAAATGTCTGCCGCCAGCGCCAAGCGCGCCGCTCTGGGAGCGGGTGCGATTGTCATGGACATGATCTGCTCTAACGATAAACGATTGCCTCACGAACAGATCCAGCGCATCCGCGAACTGCGTCCTGATATGATCCTATTGGCAGGTGGTACGGACGGAGGAACGCAGAAACACGTCGTGGAACTGGCGGAACTGATCGCTCCCGCCAAACCTCAACCCCGTTTTGGCGGCACCTACAAAATGCCGATCATCTATGCAGGTAACCACGAAGCAGCCCAACTGGTTGAGGACGCATTTGACGAAGATGTAAAGCTGATGACCGTGGCGAATGTCCGCCCGGTGCTGGAACAGGAAAATCTGGCCCCGGCACGAGACGCCATTCACGATCTGTTCCTGGAGCATGTGATGGCGCATGCCCCGGGTTACAACAAACTGATTTCCTGGGCCGACGCCCCGATCATGCCCACCCCCGGCGCGGTCGGAAACATCCTGCAGACGATTGCCGAGCAACAGAATATCAATGCCCTGGGAGTCGATATTGGCGGTGCCACGACCGACGTCTTCAGTGTTTTTGATGGGACTTTTAATCGCACGGTGAGTGCCAATCTGGGGATGAGCTATTCAATTTCCAACGTGTGTGCCTCAGCGACTCTGCCCATGATTTTACGCTGGGTTCATCTGGAAATGGATCCGCGTGAACTGCGTAACCATATCAAAAATAAAATGATTCGCCCGACGACGATTCCGCAAACCCGGGAAGCGCTGGTCTTCGAACAGGCGGTAGCACGCGAGGCATTACGCCTGGCATACATTCAGCACAAAGAGTTCGCGACCACATTAAAGGGTGTTCAACAACAGCGAACAGTGGGGGATACCTTCAGCCAGAACTCCAGCGGTGCCTCGATCGTCGATAACATGAAACTCAATCTGCTGGTCGCTTCGGGTGGAGTTCTATCTCATGCCCCAAACATGAATCAGACCGCTGCAATGATGATTGATGCATTTGAACCGGAAGGCATGACCGTACTGGCCAAGGACAGTATATTCATGATGCCTCATCTGGGAGTACTCGCACAGGTACATCCCCGCGCAGCGCTGCAGGTATTCGAACGCGATTGTCTGATTTACCTGGGAACCTGTATCGCGCCCCGTGGCGTATATCGTGCAGGGAAATCATGCTTTCGCTATCACATCCGGAGTGATTCACTAGAGGAGTCTGGCGAGATGCTCTGTGGCGAGATGAAGCTGTTCCCACTGGATGAAGCCGAACAGGCAACAGTTACGGTAGAGCCCCTGCGCGGTTACGATTTTGGCGCAGGTTCTGGAAAACGGAAAGAGTTTCAAGCACGAGGCGGTAAAGTGGGACTGATTCTGGATGCACGTGGCAGACCTCTGGCTGTTCCCACCAGTGAAAAAGACCATTTAACAGAATTAAACAGCTGGATTGAGGAACTGCAGCTGTATCCTGAACCGGCTCTTACTGAAGTATGATTCCACCAACAGAAATATAAGTATTATGGCGAAGGCATATTCCCCCGGGTTACAGATCAGTCAGCGCGTCCTGCATTCCAGCAGGCGGATCCTCCCCATACCCGGAGATGTACTGGTGCAGGAGGGGGATCAGGTTACCGCAGATCAGATTGTGGCCCAGACATTTATGCCCGGCGACGTCACTCCGATCAATATCGCCAATCAGATATCAGTTGCGCCCTCCGAAGTCCCCCATTGCATGCTCGTTGCAGAAGGAGAGGAAGTTCATATCGGAGACATACTGGCACGCAGCAATGGAATTTTTGGGTTTTTCAAATCAGAAACCAGGGCAAAATCAGCAGGAACCATAGAATCAATCTCGCATGTGACGGGGCAGGTCATTTTACGAGGCGCTCCGATGCCGATTCAGGTTTGTGCCTATCAGGCAGGGACAGTGAAAGAAGTGATTCCGAATCAGGGAGTCGTCATCGAATCGGAAGTTTCTTTTTTACAGGGAATTCTTGGCATCGGCGGAGAAGCCTTCGGAACAATTACTTTCGCCTGCGAGAATAAGCAGCAGCCCCTGACAGCAGAACTGCTTGACGAATCAATGCGGGGAAAAATCGTCATTGGCGGTGCTCGTATGACTGGCAAAGCCGTGATGCGGGGAATCGAAATTGGGGTCGCGGCGATGATTTCAGGAGGAATTGATGATGAAGACCTGAAAGAAATTCTCGGCTACGATCTGGGTGTAGCCGTCACCGGTTCAGAGCATATTGGTACGACCCTGATCATCACGGAAGGTTTCGGTGATATCGCGATGGCGGATCGCACGTTCAACCTGCTGAAAGAACAGCAAGGAGCAGACGCCGCCGTCAATGGGACTACACAAATCCGTGCTGGCGTTCTGAGACCCGAAATCGTCATTCCCCTGGATGAAAATCTTTCTGGAGAAAAAGAATCCAGACAAACCATTTCAGCGGGAATACTGGAATCGGGTGTCCCTGTGCGGATTATTCGCGATCCCTATTTCGGACTGCTGGGACAGGTCGGTGAAATGCCTACGGAACTGCGGACGCTTGAATCCGGGTCATTGTCACGCGTCCTGGAAGTCATTCTGGATTCGGGAGAAAACGTGATTGTTCCCCGCGCCAATGTGGAACTCATCGAAGGATAACCATTCATGCAATACTGGAATCATAAGGTGTGCCTGAAAATACCACTACTGCTGCTGATCTTCGCTTCCGGATTCTCAGGGGTGCGCGCAGCGGAACCACCTGCCCCTCCAACAGATTTTCGCGCTGAAGATGTACCCGGAGATGCCGGAACCGCCATCGATCTGTTCTGGACGCTCTCCCCGGATGACAAACCCGATCTTAAACCGCGCAAGGTCTTACGATATGTCATCTCCCGTAAAGCAGTAGATGTAGAGAATGCCAAATTTGAAAATATCGGCGAGCCCACCTATCGGGTCAATACATTTCGTGATTCAAACTGCGAGCCCGACACCCCCTATCTCTACCGTATCGAAGCCGTCGGGCAGGAAAGCATGACATCCCCCCCTGTCGTCATCAAAGAACCGATTGTTGCGACGCTGCAATGGTTTAACCTGCAGCGCAGCTGGTTTGCGGTCTTTGTTGTATTGATCTGTGGCTCGGTGATCTTCTTTATCCGACTGGCGCGAAGCGGCAAAAAACTGAAAGTCCGAAAAATTGCTGGTCTGGAAGCGATTAACGATGCAGTGGGCCGCGCGACAGAAATGGGGCGATCCTGCCTGTTTGTCCCCGGTATTCAGGATATCAATGACATTCAGACGGTTGCCGGAATCACCATCCTTGCACAGGTAGCAGAAACGACGGCGGATTATCGCGCCCAACTGGAAGTCCCTACTTCCCGCTCACTTGTCATGACCACAGCCCGCGATACCGTCGAAGCCGCTTACCTGTCAGCCGGTAGACCTGATGAATATAACGAAGACGATATTTACTACATCACCGACGAACAGTTTGGATATGTCGCCAGTGTCACGGGAAAAATGGTCCGTGATAAACCGGCGGCCTGTTTTTACATGGGTGCCTTTTACGCCGAGTCATTGATTCTGGCAGAGACGGGTAACTCAGTCGGCGCCATTCAGATCGCAGGTACCGCGATGCCTACCCAGCTCCCCTTCTTCGTTGCCGCCTGTGATTTCACTCTGATTGGAGAAGAATTTTTTGCGGCTTCGGCATACCTGTCAGGGGAACCTCAGCAGTTGGGCAGCCTGAAGGGACAGGACTTTGGAAAACTGGTCGGGGGACTGCTGCTGGTTGCAGGCTGCCTCATCATGACGGTTTCTTCAATCCAGTCACGGGGAGTCCCTCCCGACAATGAGGAACCGACCTACCTGCAGTCCGCCTCGAACTACATCATACAGAATATCCTCGGTAAAGGAGGCTTCAAATCATGAAGCGAACCATCCCTCTGCTGATTTCCGCTATCACAGGGTTTGTTCTGATTGGCACTGCATTCATCCCCAGGTTTGTCGACTGGGGTAATATTGCGATGGCGTGGTTCAATCTCCTCGCAGCGTTCGCCTTTATTCTCGGTGGAGGCAATCTGCTCAAGATGCAGTTACAGAAAATCTCAGCACAACAACCAGGCTGGGGTTATGCAGCAGTCACCCTGATTGCGTTCTTCATTACCCTTTTTGTAGGACTGGCAAAAGTCGGCGTACACCCGAATATCAATTTCCCGGAATTTACCTGGTCAGGAGACTACCTGCAGGAAGATGGTGCCTTCTGGTGGTTATTCGAATATATTTTTACGCCGCTCTCTGCCACCATGTTTGCCTTGCTGGCGTTTTATATTTCTTCCGCCGCCTTTCGGGCCTTCCGTGCCAAAAATACGGAAGCCACGATTCTACTGATCATTGCCGTCATCATTTTACTGGGACGCACTTATGCCAGTGTCTGGCTGACTGGCTGGTTTCCGGATGAATTTATTCTCGGCGAAAGTGGCATCAAATACAGTGATTTTAAACTGCAGAATTTATCGGAAATCATTATGGAAGACTTTATGACTCCGGGGATGCGTGCCATCAAGATTGGAATTGCACTTGGGGTGGCCTCGACTTCGCTGAAAGTTTTATTAGGCGTTGACCGTTCTTACCTTGGCTCAGATCAGGAGGCGTAATCAATGCTGAACTTTCTACAACACCTGGATCGCCGCTGGATCTTTTTACTGATGTTTTTCGCAGTTGCCGTTCCCCTCATTATGGGCACCACGTTTCCTGAAACGCCTTCACCGCAGGTAATGGCGGTCTTTGAAGCCGTCGATAAACTGCCCGATGGTTCCAATGTTGTGATGGCATTAGATTATGACCCTGCCAGCCAGGGAGAACTTCAGCCCATGGCTTCTGCTTTCACACGTCACTGTGCCATCAAAAAACATAACATCTATTTTATGACACTCTGGCCCCAGGGAATCTCAATGATTCAGAAGTCGATCGATATTCTGCAGGAAGAATACCCAGAGACTTACAAAGATAAATACGGAACAAAATATGTCAATCTTGGCTTCCGCGCCGGCAATGAAGGAGTCATTAAACTGGTTGTCGAAGATTTAAAAAAATCCTACTCTACTGACATTCATGGAACGAACCTGGATAATATCCCCCTCACGAAGAACCTCAAAAACATTCAGCAGGTCGACCTGCTATGCAACGTGAGTGCCGGATACCCCGGTTCACAGGAATGGGTACTTTACGGCTCCTCTCCCTTTGATATTCCGACGGTCGTTGGTTGTACCGGAGTCCAGGCCCCGATCATGCTGCCTTATATTCCCGACCAGCTGACAGGTATGCTTGCCGCCATTAAAGGAGCTGCCGAATATGAACAGTCCATTATCAATGCCTACCCCGAGCTGGCGAATAACCCAGACGCCAAGGAAGGCCTGGTTCGCATGGGACCTCAACTGGTGGCACATATTCTGCTCATCAGCCTGATATTATTGGGTAATGTGATTTATTTCTGGGAACGAAAACAGGGACTGCATCCATGAAACAATCAACACTCATCTGGACAATCTTGATGGTCGCCGGTGGTGCGTTTCTGCTGTTCCAGGCCAGTAAAGGAAACGGACGCGTCTATGTGCGTGAAATTCCCGTTGAAGCCCAGTCATCTCAGCCCGAAGGAGAGAAACAGGTTTACCACTGGAACAAATATCAACAGGTGACAGAGAGTGAGAAAGGGGAACCGGATGTTCGTTTCAGTTTTTCACGCACGCTGGGATTATGGGTTGCCGCCTTCTGTACTCTGGCCATTTTTTCCTTTCTGTATGGCGACAACCCGATCTATAAATTTACGGAATCGGTTTTTGTCGGAGTTTCTGCTGCCTATGCGATGATTGTCTCCTTCTGGACGGAAATCATGACCAACCTGTACGCGAAACTCCTGCCCGGCCTGGCACGTATCACGTTTTTTCCTGATATTGATTCCACCGCAAAGCCAGATGAACTTTACCTGATCCCTCTCGTCTTAAGCATTCTGCTGTTATGGCGTCTGTCTCCCAAAGGAAGCTGGATTGCCCGCTGGCCACTGGCATTCTTTATCGGCGCAACGGCCGGCATCCGCTTGATCAGTTATCTGGAAACGGACTTTATTGGCCAGTTGCAAAGCACCGTCATGCCCTTCCTTGTGTTTGCCTCCGATGGATCTTTACTGTGGATCAAATCATTACGAAATACCATATTCATTGTAGGCGTACTGTCCTGCATGGTTTATTTCTTTTTCTCAATCGAGCATGAAGGCATCGTCAAATACATCTCCCGTCTGGGAATCTGGTTTTTAATGGTCACATTTGGTGCCAGTTTTGCGTACACCGTGATGGGTCGAATTGCCCTGCTCAGCGGTCGACTTGTCTTCCTGTTTAATGACTGGCTGGGTATTTGATGAAGATACGATTTTTGTGAAAAGCATTTCCGTTCTGCGCTACGCGTTCATTTCCTCATCTGCTATATTTGAACACAGCCCACCGGTCGCCCGCCCCGGGTTGATACCCCAAATATCTCAGGTAAGAAATAAACTGTAATGAACTCGCAGTCGACTGCTGACGCAGAACTGAATGCAACCTCCCCCGAACTGGCTCTCCCCACCTACAGATTTTTTCCCGGCTGGAGCATGCTCGGCATCGCAGCCATGGCACAGTTTTTATCGGCTCCCGGTCAGTCATTCTCCGTAGCGGTCTTCAAAGATCCAATGCGGATCTCCCTGGGGTTAACGGAAACACAATACTCTCTCGCTTATGGCTTTGCCACGATTGTCAGCGCCTGTCTGCTCCCGTTTGTCGGACGCCTGCTGGACCACTTTGGAGCGAGAATTATTTTGCCTATCATCGCTGTGGGCCTCGCTGCCGCCTGTTTTTTCATGTCGCGAATTCATTCTCTGTCGGAACTTTATGTCGGATTCAGTCTCGTCCGCAGCCTCGGACAGGGTGCCCTCACTTTGATCTCCGTCTGGATGGTCGGAGAATGGTTCGAGAAAAAACGGGGACGTGCCACCGCACTGGCGGGATTTGGCAGCGCCTTTTCCGTCATGACAATTCCTCTGCTCAACAGTTGGCTGATCACCCATTATGGCTGGCAGACCGGATGGGTATTTCATGCAGTCACTGTAGCGGTCTGCCTGATCCTGCCAGGGATCTTTATTGTCAGAAATCGTCCGGAAGACCTGGGACTGCACCCCGATGGGATCGATCCCGCAGAAGAACCGGAACCTGAAGAAGCACTACCCGGCGGACGACAGAAACGCCCCCTGATCACAGCAACCATCGAATCCTGGACAGTCCGCCAGGTTTTACGCGACCCGACATTCTGGAAACTCCTGACGGTCATCACGACACATGCCCTGGTGGGAACCGGTCTTGTATTTCACCAGATCGCTTTGTTAGGCAGTCACGGCGTTCCCATGAACTGGGCCATTCGTATGATGTCCTTCCAGGCAATTTGTGCCACAGTGCTGATGTTTCCCGCTGGCTGGCTGACCGACCGTTTTCCCAGCCGCTATATTCTTTGTGGATCAATGCTCTGCCTGTCGCTGGCGAATCTGATTGTATTAACCATGCCGGCCATCTGGATGGTTGTCGTCTATACGTTTCTGCTCGGCTTAACAGGCAGCGTGTTCCGCAGTACGGCTACCGTGGTCTGGATCAACTATTATGGCCGAATGAATCAGGGAGCCGTCCGGGGAGTTGCCTGGTCGATGATGATTCTGGCTTCTGCATTAGGCCCGCTGCCCGTTGCCATGTCGATTGACTACTTCGGCTCCTATGACCCGGTGCTTTACTTATTCATGACCATTCCATTGATCTCTGCAGCAGCAGTCTGGTCAGCACATCCTCCCAAGCTGTTTAAAAAACAGGAAGAAGCACCAACTGTATCGACAGGATGATTCAGTCAGAGCCGGGCTCCACAGAATTTACAGAACGTGGCATTGGAATCATGGCCTTCCCGCATACATTCCGGACAGACCTGAGTGGTTATTTTTATTCGCTCTGAGCCTCTTCCCCCGTGTGCTAACTCAGCAGAAACAATCCCCGTGGGCACGATGATCAGACTATATCCCAGTATCATAATGATCGCGGCCAGAAATTTTCCCAGCGGGGTCACTGGTGCAATATCTCCATAACCAACCGTGGTCATTGTCACAATCGCCCAGTACATACTTTCTGGAATCGAATCAAAGCCACTATTCTTGTCCTCTTCGATCAGATGTAACGCCGCCCCTTCAATCACGACAGCGATCACGACCGTTGCCAGAAAAACCGCGATCTTGGAACGGCTGGCCCAGATGGCACGTCGCAGTTCAGATGCTTCCGAAAGCATATGCGCCAGTTTAAATATCCGGAATGCGCGCAACAGACGCAAGGCACGAATGACTCCCAGACGTTGAGTTTCCCCTGGTGCAATATTCATGATGTATGTGGGAAGAATCGAAAGCAGATCGACGATACCATAAAAACTGAAAATATAGCGAAGAGGACGACGGGCACAGATAATGCGCGCCACATACTCAATGGTGAAAAGAATCGTAAAAAACCATTCAGCATAATGAAACTCGTCATTATAATCCTCGTCCAGTGAATTGACGCTTTCCAGCATGATCACCAATACGCTCAGTAAAATGGCAACCAGCAGAACGACATCAAATGCTTTTCCAGCTTTCGTATCCGCCTCGAAGATAATTTCATACCAGTGATCCCGCCAGTCACGCGGCTTGACTTCAGGTAGCTTATTTGGTTCTGACATTCAGATTCTTTCGATCGTTAATAATTTTTTGATTCTGGCATATCAAGCAATTGGTTTTCGTGGTTGATAAAATGCGTTTGTTGAGTGACGGAATATTCAGGCCAGCCAATTTGAAGACAGTACAAGTGAATTAAAAGGGCTTGCCTGATTCAATTCTGAAACTGGTAAGAAAACAGGTCGGCATCTTTCAAACGAAATCGCAGGCGAACCGGCTTCCCGGCCAGACTGCTGACATCAGATTTTTTATTCCAGGTCACCCTGCGGTCGACGCTATCACCGAATAATTCATCACAGTCTTTAAATGCAAAGCCCGGGATCGAATCTCCTTCTGCCGACTGAATTTCCACATACAGACTGCCGGCAGCAGAAGTGGAAAAATTAAGAGACAGCTCTTTCCCCGTAAAAGTAATTGGTACAGTCAGCAATTCTCCCCCCTTCATCGAAGCATGCAGGGCAGTAAAGCCATCAAGTCGCAGGGAATAACGCCTGAGAGCGCCTCCTTTTCCGTGCCAGTAATCTTCAGCCGCATAGAGGGAGAGTTCATCTGGTGCCCCCTCGAAAGCGGATTTTGTCTGAACCACATTCTCGGCGATAAACTGATGCCCGTACTGCCAGGTCCCCGGACGTTCGATACCCGGCCTCAGAAAGGCTTCATTCCAGCGTTTGAAATGCACTCCATCTCGACTGGCCATCAACAGTCCTTCACTGATCGCTGTACCGTACCGTTCGACTGACGATGCTCTCATCTTTCGACGTTCATAATCAGGCAGCGCTCGCATCGATTCTGACCATCCCCGTTCGATATAGCGCGCCGGAAACCCAATTCTGAAATGGGGTGCGCGAAAGTATGGCTTTACCTGATTCGTATAAAGTTCTTCGCTGGGTGAATCCTCGTAGACCAGATCTGCCACGTTTTCCCATTGGATGAAGTCGGGAGAAGTCGCCGTCTGAATCGCGCGGTCTCCTTCCGGTTTCCAGGTTTTGGAATCCGTGACCCCTCCAGTGAAGACCCGGTAATAGGTTCGATACTGTTTTTGTTCCGAATCCCAGAATGCCAGGTTCTGTGAATCAAACGCCCCTTTCGTGATGACCGGTTCATCCTGCATCAGTCCCCAGTGAATTCCATCTGCTGACTGAAAGGCAAACAGTCCCCCTTCTCCCTGTAAGCCTCCCAGCGCCTTGTATTTTCCTTCCGGCTTACAATCAGGATTCTCATCCAGAAAAGGGGCAAAGTTATGACATCCCTTCCCTTCCAGGATAATGTTATTCTTTTTTGATCCTTTGAATTCTACAATTCCCAGCTCCGGTCGTGACCAGTGAATGCCGTCTTTACTCTCTGCATAACAGTAATATGGCTTATGACTGCCGGTATTCAGTTTTCCTTCTGAAACGATGATATGTGAACCCCGATAATACAGCCTATACAGATCGCCTTCCTGGATTATCGTATGATAACCCGAACTACTGCCCTCCCAGGGCTGATCAAACTTGATAACCACTTCACGAGCTACTGGTTTCTGCAGACGCAGATCTGCGTCACCTGTGATCTGATCAATCAAACCACGTTCGAGAAACAGTTCTCGCCGATCACCGATATTCACAGGTGGTTCCGCAGAAACGGGCGGCAACCAACTCAGAAGTATTATGAGAAGACAAACGAACTGAAATCGTGAAGCGAAAGCTGGCATGGTGGTTTCTCCTGGCGGGTAAATGATATTATTTTACGATACCAGATCTCCCGCAGAATATCAGCCAATAATACAAAATCGGAATCATTTATTCCGCGAGCTTCAGATGCAATAAGGGGAAGGGTTTGCCAAAGCCATCCACATCAGAGCGATGAGCCACTTCGAATCCCAGATGTTGATAAAAACCTAATGCCTGCTCGTTCTGCTCGTTCACGTCCACCAGTTCAACTTCCAGTTCATTGATGGCATATTTAACCAACTGACGCCCGATCCCTTTTCCTCGCCAGTCAGGATCGATAAACAGTGCTTCGATTTTGGGCGCATCGACACCGATAAATCCAATCACAGTTTGGGACTTGTCACGAATGCAATACACCGGCATACTGTTTAAACAGGCTTCCTGCACGAGGGGCTTCAACGATCGGATCGTCTCTTCATCCAGAAAGTCATGCGTTGCACGTACGGATGTTTCCCAGACTTCCAACGCCCGCGAGTGGTCTTCTGGTGTGAGATTTGAAATCTGAAATGAAAGAGTCATAACAAATAAGGAAAGTGATCGGAAATTTGACTGGCGCGTTCTTAAACATAATCGAGAAGCCAGAATACCCTGATTTAATTAAGAAAAAAAGCCGCCCCGCTTTAAAGAAACAGGGCGGCTGAGAAATATTTCAACTAACGTTTTACAGAACGTTTGAGACGCCAGGAGTTGGAATCGGATAGAATCCATTTTCATCGGGAACTGTAACAGGAGTACCTTCCCACGAGAATTCTTTTGGCATCAGGCTGACTTCAGAAGCCATGGCTTCATCCCAGGTGACTGGCTTTCCACTGTAAGTGGCCAGGCGTCCCAAAATGGAAGTCATCGTGGATTTCGCACCATACTCTGCTTCATTGTAAGGCGTGCCATTGTAGATGGCTGCGAACAGATCATCGTGTTCAACCTGGTAAGGATTGGATTTCTTTCCACGGTATTTCCATTTATAGCCGCCCGTGGTTTCATACTTGGCACCGCTGATGTCGCAGGATCCCTTGGTTCCCTGGGCATGCTCTGTCACGCTGTTCCAGCAATTACGGATGTGTCGACACTGACTGTACATCCGGGTGTCGTCGGCATAGACAAACTCAACGGCGAAGTGATCGTAGATCTCACCGTACTTTTTGTCGGTTCGAACCTGACGCCCCCCCATGCCATAGGCTTTAACGGGGAAATCATCTTTCAACCAGTTGCAGACATCGATATTGTGGATGTGCTGCTCGTTGATGTGGTCTCCACACAGCCAGTTATAGTAATACCAGTTTCGCATCTGGTATTCCATTTCTGATTTAGCATCTTCCCGGGCCAGACGTGGTTCCCAGACTCCACCACTGTTCCAGTAGCAACGCATGGAAGTGATATCGCCAATCGCACCATCTTTCAAACGTTGAATGGTTTCGATGTAAGGGGCCTGGTGATGACGCTGCAGACCCACGCCAACAGCCAGATTTTTCTCTTTGGCTTTTTTGGCTGCTTCCAGAACTTTCTTCACACCGGTGACATCAGTGGCAACCGGTTTTTCCATAAAGATGTGGACGCCTTTATTGACGGCTGCTTCAAAATGAATCGGACGGAAACCGGGAGGAGTGGCCAGAATGACAACATCGACGCCGCTATCCAGAAGTTTCTGATAGGCATCGAATCCGACAAACATCTTGTCTTCGGCAACATCAACGCGTTCGGGACGGCCGGAAAACTGTTTCTGCAGGTTGTTCAAACTGCTGTCCATGCGATCTTTGAAAGCATCCGCCATTGCTTCCAGCTTGACGTTCCCTTTCGTAGACAACGCCTGGGAAGCAGCGCCGGTACCTCGACCGCCACAGCCAACCAGACCGACTTTAATAGTATCATCACCACTCGCGTGAACATGAGCAGTTGAACCCAATGTGGAAAGGATCCCTGTACCCACCGCAGTGGCTGTTGTTACTTTCAAGAAGTCGCGCCTGGAAGTAGATTGATTGTTAGATTGAGTCATCAGAGGCCTTTCCCTAATCTGCAGGATGATTTGGTAAGATAGAAATATTTCTAATACACTTATGCATTTGCCGGAACAACCGTTGATGGAATTCCGGCAAATGCAGCTGTTTCACAATAATTTTCAAGTAACAAAGTGTCGATCAGCGGCCTTCATCAGCCGGTATCACAGGATCAAGACCGTACTTTTTTCGTTCTTCAGCAGTGGGCACTTTCAGAGGCCGAACCACCCGAAACCCGACCATAATAGCATCGGTATGATACCAGATACTCTGCGGGATCTGTGGATCCTGAATTTTCCAGTCGGAGCTGGAGGCAATCCGGTTCGCACTGCGAAGTGATTCCGGTTCGTCATCCCACGATCCGCCACGGGCGACGCGGGGATAGAGAGTTTTGGGAACATTGACCGGAAATTTCAACGTCCCCTTACCGCTCCATTTTTTATAAGCATCGGGAATGTATTGATCGAGGACCCACTCCGAAACGTTGCCGTGAATGTCATACAGGCCCCAGGGATTCGGTTTTTTCTGACCGACTTTCTGGTAGGTATCATTGCAGTTGGCATAATGCCAGGCATAGTCATCCAGATTCGCTGCATTATCACCAAACGAATACGCAGTTTTGGTACCGGCACGACAGGCATATTCCCATTCCGCCTCGGTTGGCAGGCGATAGTAGTGCCCCGTCTTTTCACTTAACCATTTGCAGTAGGTTTTCGCTGCCAGCTGAGTCATGCAGATCGCAGGATAACCATCGTGTCCCATATCAAATGTCATGTCTGTGTATGGCTTGGTGGGACGAGTGACCGCGTCAGCTGCTTTTTCTTTTTCATCATACTTGCCACGCATCAGTTTGCGCCGCTGGATATCAAGGTTGAAACTCCAGATATCGTATTCGTTCCAGGTGACTTCGTGCTTGCCCATCCAGAACGGTTCGATTTTGACTTTGACCTGGGGACCTTCATCATCTTCACGATTTTTTTCACTGTCAGGACTCCCCATCAGAAACTCACCACCGGGGATCGGAACCATGTCAAAAGTGACATCGGTATTCAGAATTTTTTCCGTATAAGGTTTCATCTCTTTTTCTGTTTTTGCTTCCTGTGCGGAAGCCATCGAGACAGAAAACAGGATCGCGGCAAGGAAAGTGAATTTGCCTTGCATTGAGAGACTGTGACGACATACGCTAAGCATATTAGTTTACTCCGTATCGGTAAGCTGCAATCGGACTTTGAATCGGGATTGATAATGTCATACATTTTTCAGACATGCCTGCTGCTCTCCACATTGTCAGGCAATCAACAGTGCACGGATAGCGAAATTCTGAGTCGGTATGAATTTCAGGAAGTACATATGGGAGTGCAATGGAGAATCGTATTATATGCTACCGACAAACCAATCGCAAACAATGCTGCTCAAAATGCTTTCCAACGTGTAAAGGAACTTAACAAACTACTCAGTGATTATGATCCGGAAAGTGAATTAAATAAGTTATGTCGGTTATCCGGCCCGGGAAAGCCGACCCCGGTGAGTCCTCCCCTGTTTGCAGTACTGAAAAGAAGTCAAGCACTCTCCCTGGAAACAGAAGGAGCATTTGACGTTACCATCAGCCCCGTGGTCCGTCTCTGGCGCAGGGCGCGCAGACAAAACAAAATGCCGGCCCCCTCCCGTCTGGCAGAGGCCCGAGCCAAAGTCGGTTACCAGTTCCTGAAACTGTCGGAACAGAATCGAACCGTTGAACTGCTGAAGGACGACATGCGACTCGATCTCGGAGGCATCGCCAAAGGTTATGCCGCCGATGTCGCCCTGCAGGTTTTGAAAGCACACGGCATCAAGCGAGCCATGATCGATGCCAGCGGCGACCTCGTACTCGGAGACTCTCCGCCGGACAGCTGTGGCTGGAAAATCGGCATTTCCTCCTCGGACACGCCACAGGCAAAAATCGACCGCTACCTGTATCTGCACAACATGGCCGTCGCCACCTCGGGTGACGCGCTGCAGCATGTCGTCATTGATGAAAAACGCTACTCTCATATTGTCAATCCTCATACGGGACTCGGGCTCACAGACCAGAGTCGCGTTACTGTCATCGCCCCCAATGGCATGACAGCAGACAGTCTCGCCTCTGCCATCAGTGTCCTCGGGCCCGATAAAGGAATCAAACTTTTAAACCAGAAACCAGGTACCGCCTGCCTGATTTTGCGTCATGAAAACGGTAAGATGAAATCATACGAATCTTCCTGCTTTTCGCGATACGAGTTGAAACGGAATCAACCCTGAACTGGAGCCGACATGACGCAGAACCTGGTCTATCTCAATGGTGAATATGTTCCCGCTGCTGAAGCGAAAATTTCGATCTTTGATGGCGCAATCAGCCTCGGCATGACCGTCACCGAATCCACGCGTACCTTCGCCCACCAGCCTTTTCGCCTGCGGGATCATCTGGAACGTCTCTACCTCAGTCTCAAAGCAGCCCGCTTCGACGCCGGAATGACGCTGGACGAAATGGAGCAGCTCACCCTCGATGTCTGGGAGAAAAACAGACCGCACTATCCTGCCAACACCGATGCCTGGATCATTCATAACATTACTCCCGGTCAATGGGTTCCCTCCAGTGGACAGAAGCCGCCGGAATCCAAACCCACCGTCATGATCGTCACGCTGCCTCTCGACCTTTCTTACTGGGCTGAATTCTATCGAACAGGCTGTCATGCCGTCACTCCCTTCACCCGCGTACAACCGGCTCAATCGCTGGATTCCCGCATCAAAAACCGCAGCCGCTTCCTCTACACCATGGCTGAATCTGAAGTCAAACTGGTCGACCCGATGGCCCAAAGTCTGATTCTCGATACCGACGGCTTCCTCTCCGAAAACAAAGGCGGCAACTTTTTCCTCGTGACCAAAGGCTGTATTAAAACGCCCAGTACCATCAACTGCCTGAATGGCATCAGCCGCCAGACCATCTTCCAACTGGCAGATCAACTTCAAATTCCCATCGAGGAATGCCAGCTGCTCCCCTACGATGTCACCACTGCCGACGAAGCATTTTTCACCAGCACTCCTTACTGCATCATGCCCGCTACAAAATTTAATGGCATCACTGTCGGAACCGGCGAAGTCGGCCCGATCACCAGAAATCTCATCAGAGCCTGGAGTCAGCGCGTGGGCCTCGACATCCAGGAACAGGCGCAACAGTCGCTGGCCTGAAATACACCAGTGAATCAAATTCCTCTGACTGAAAAAATTCCCCTTGACGCCTGCCCGCCGTTTAACATCATCCCCGCTTATAAGTGTGTCGCGCGCGTGGTCCAGTATTTTT
>CENL01030597.1_pt1 | contig 108624 bp, 74 predicted proteins | sample 530221 | NCBI WGS metagenome assembly CENL01 (sample SAMEA2619791, study PRJEB7988) | marine metagenome | isolation source: saline water (ENVO:00002010), including
CATGGCAGCGACGCAATCGAGCTGCTGAGCCGGCTGCTGACTGGTACCGAAAAGAATGCTGTTACACATTGGTTGTCCAATCATTGGGTAGATCTGTCTAATCTGGATATGGATTCGTTAGACATCAGCTATTGGGAGGATTTGTCCTATATATTTGGTAGATTAAGCACCGAAATTACCCATTCCACGCCGGGCGATGGACCGCTAAAAGAATGGGCACTAGCTTTCAACGAGGTGCTTACTCCACTTCGAGGGGCGGAGAGCATCCCGGACGGGCCTGCTCTATTCAGTGTTCTGCTTGAAGTTAGTCGACGCCTTGATCGAGCAGAGGAAGCTACTAAAGGTGATTTGCCGGACAATCGAAAGGCCCGTTCGTTTACTCGTACATTGGGAAAGTGGCTTAAACTGACCAAGGAGTCGATGGTAAAGCAGAGCCGACTCATCATAACAACCGAGTCCACGGAAGTGCCAGCGGGTGAGTCAACAGAAGTGACATTAAAGGTGCATAATCAGGGTATAATGCCTGTTCGAAATCTACGTCTTTGCTCTGAGCCCAACAACAATGTACAGATTAAATATCTGTCCTCCGGTGATTCGATTGAAACGGAGATTGCTGTTGTCGCACTGGAAGACGACAAGTACGTTGATGTGACAATTCAATGGGAGTGCTTGTCGCTCGAAGGAGACGAAATCGCAGGATCGAAGGACTTGCGATTTTCTGTCACTTCTGCAAAGTATGCTATGGAAATTGCTGATCTCGGTGCGAGTCCGTATGTAACTGGTGACCCGGTCAAGAGTGATCGAAACGACGTGTTCTTCGGACGTGAGGAGTTGATCAACCAGATCAAACGCCAGGTATTACAGAGTGGTAATGTCGTCCTCTTGGAAGGAAACCGCCGCGCGGGTAAGTCGTCTGTGCTATGGCATCTAGAAGGCGCTCAAGTAATTCCCGGCTGGCTTGGTGTCTATTGCAGCCTTCAGGGGGCCGAGGGTAACAGCGACGGAGGGATTCCCACGGCTGAGGTTTTTCGCTGTATCGCCTATGAGATCATACAGAGCCTAAGGAAATTGAATGGCTCCGTTGTAATGCCTGACGGGACAGTTTTGGATGGCGATAAGCGACTTGGGATCCCACGCGCACTTCGCCAGGGGATCAGCGATGAAACACCGTTTCAGGATTTCCGTGAATATCTCAAACTGATTCTTGAGACACTCGCTGAACAGCAACTCGGCCTTTTGTTGATGCTTGATGAGTTCGACAAATTGCAGGAAGGAATTGACAAAGGGATTACCTCACCCCAGGTACCCGAGAACATCCGATTCCTTGTACAGTCCTACCCGAAATTCTCCGCAATCCTTACTGGTTCACGCCGACTGAAGCGAATGCGAGAAGAATACTGGTCTGCATTATTCGGGTTAGGAACTCGGCTTGGTGTATCCGTGTTGCCGTTTGAAGCAGCGTCGCAACTGGTCACTCAGCCAGTTGCTGGCCGATTGTCATTCTCTAAATCTGCCATTAACCGTAGCTATGAACTGACGGCTGGGCAACCGTACTTGTTGCAATGCCTCTGTAACCGAGTGTTTGACATAGCTGCTAGAACCGGTGTCCGCTCAATCACTTTTGATCATATCAACGAAGCAGCCGCCGCATTGGTCGAGGACAACGAACACTTTGCCAGTCTTTGGGATTACACCGAGTTTGATCGTCGACGGTTCCTGCTGTATCTGCTCCATCGCGAGGAGAATAGTACTGATCTAATGAGGCTGGGGGTGATCGAGGCAAAGTTGGAAGAAGCAGGGGTGGAACTCCGTGAAGAAGTTGTCATTGCTGATCTTGAGTATCTGAGAGAACTGGAGCTTGTCGATCTGCATGGTGAGTCATCAGGCGCATGGTACTCCCTGACGATTCCCATGATGGGGCAGTGGCTGGACTCGCAACAGGATTACGAAGTTCTTCGTAGCCGTGCAAGAGCAGAAGCGGAAGACATCAGCGGAAAACTCGACGAGATTAGTGGGCTTGAAGATGAACTCGAAGAATCAAAGGACAATGGTGATGAGTGACACTTTCTTTCCAATATTGAGCACAGATAACATTCCAATGATTGGGCGTGAAGCTCTGCTTGGTAAGATTTGGCAAAAGCTGACAAAAGCATCACCTGACAACCTGTCGATTGTTGGGCCCAGGCACATTGGCAAGACGGTTCTGCTAAATGCATTGGTTGATCGGGCGAAGAAAGAGGACTCACCCTATTCGCTGGTTATCTATTGGCAGCTCGGGTATGCGCCGCCACAGTCAGATGATGAGTTCATCAAACAGTTATGCGACCAGCTGCATTCTGCAATGGGCTCAGATGCGGTGACATATAAAGATCATCGCGAGGAGTTGCAAAGCGACAAATCACTTCCCGTACTGAAGGAAGTAATGGACTTGCTTCAGCTTGATACTCGATCGGTACTCATGATCTGGGATGGTTTTGACAAACCGCTCAGCCAAGGGCTCTTGTCGGGGCAACTTTTCGGTAACCTTCGTGACCTATTTTATGGAAAGGCTCATCGCGTCGTCACAGCAACACGGGCCACGCAGACAGAACTTGCTCGCAGTAAACAGGTCGAAGACAGCCCGTTCTGGAACATGTTTGATGTCACTCCGGTCCGTGTCGGCCCCTTCGATGACACGGATGTTGAACACGCCTTGACGACGGCGTCGCTAACCGTGAATCAAGGCGGCAGGAAAGAACTCATCAACTGGACAGGGGGGCATCCAGTGCTTCTCTTGTCGATACTGAATTCGCTGGTGGCTCAAGAAGAAAACAGGGAGTTCGATAACAATCAGGTCAATGAAGCCGCCGAGAAGGTCGCTGACGAGCTCTCGGAATATTTAGAAAAGCTTTGGAAAAAGTGCAGTACTGCAACCAAAAACGCATTTCATATGATAATCGAGTCCGATAGTGGTGTTGACAAGAAACGAATTGGCAAGGAAGAAGCACGTCATCTCGTTTCTCGCGGTTTTGCACTTCATGATAATGGCATGATAAAGCCATCGTGCCGAATGTTCGAGCAACATGCACATGGATCGAAACCAGACACCAGTACCCTGGAACGAATGTTCGGAACTTGGGACACATATCGAAACGAAATCCGTTCAATCCTTGAGTTGCGAATCAAACAGATTCGACCTGTGGATGCAGGTCTACATCGTCTGGTAACTCGCTGCCTGGAGGACATTCCCGATTATCCTGACTTCTGTCTCAACAACCTCACCAGTATTGAGGAAGTCGCGCTCGATGCTGTCTGGCAGCACGAGTTAGGAAGTACCGGCATAGTTCCGGCAGCTGTAATTGCGTATTGGACTCAGTCACCGAGAGACGGTGACAACATTGTCAAGCCAATGATGGAAGCTGATGACTGGAGGCTGCCGCGCGATCGATACAAGCAACTTGCGATACTTCAGCGGCTCACGGGTAATAAGATGCACTTCGATCCGCAGTCAAAGTCGGTTTCAAAGGATACCTATGTGCTGCTGAATGCGATTCACCAGTTTCGTAACCGAAGTGAACATGCCGAGGGGCAGGCTATCCACGAAGGGGTAGCCGTGTCAGCTCTCTTGATGTGTATTGAACTATTGAGCTGTCTGGAAAGGGAGTTGACCTGACGTATGGGAGAACTGATGTTACCGCTGGATGCCTTTGTTCGTGCTGTCGGTGTTGATCATGAAGTGCCACATGCAATGCTGCTCGGGGCTGGAGCTTCGATTAGCTCAAATATTCCATCAGCATGGCAATGCACATGGGAATGGAAACGACAAATTTTTCTGACCAACAATCCCGGATTGGAAAGACAGTATTCTGAGCTCACTCTGCTTTCAGTGCAAAAAGGAATTCAGGAGTGGCTTGATAAGCAAGGCGGATACCCAACACTCGATTCGGCTGAAGAGTACTGTTTCTACATTCAGAAGTGCTTTCCTGTGGGGCAACATCGGCGACAGTTCTTTGCAGATTTGATTCGCAACGCGAAACCTCATCATGGATACAAGTTGCTCAGCCTGCTTGCCGAGGCAGGTATCGTTACTTCTTGCTGGACGACAAACTTCGACTGTTTGATTGCGAAGGCAGCCACTGACTACGACGTCACGCCAATCGAAGTTGGAATGGACAGCCAGCAACGGGTATTTCGTCAGCCACGACGAGGCGAACTGCTGTGTATTTCGTTGCACGGCGACTACCGGTATGACGAGTTGAAGAACACGGATAACGAACTGCAACAGCAGGAATCTGAGCTTCAGCGGGCCCTCATAAAAGAGCTCAGAGACGCGACGTTGGTCGTGATCGGATATAGCGGTCGCGACTCATCTCTGATGAAAGCACTGTCAGAGGCGTACAGCCAGCCAGGAACGGGAGCCTTATATTGGTGCGGTTATGGTGACCACATAGAAGAGCCGGTTGAAGATCTCATCAGGACTGCGAGAGGGGCGAATCGTACTGCCTACTTTGTACCTACACATGGGTTTGATGACACACTCTCACGCCTCGCGTTCCACTGCCTATCGGACAACCGGCAGGAACAGGCCAGGCAATTACTGGAAGTGACAAAGCAGGACAGTGACGTCTGCGAACCGTTCCATGTCGAGGAGCTGACATGTTCTGCACTGATCAAAAGCAATGCGTTTGAGTTGGAATGCCCTTCTGAGCTGCTTGAGTTTGGATTGAACGACTGGCCTGAGAAACCATGGTCTTGGTTGGATGATCTCAGCAATAAACGAGGTTTTGTCGCTGTCCCGTTCAAAGGAAAGGTGCTGGCACTCGGATTGATAGATGAAATCAAAGATGCCTTCGGAGATCGCGTTGAGAATGCCATCGAACGCACGCCTGTGACCGACACCGATCTCACGATTGAAAATGGAACAGTCAATTCGCTCATGCTCAGAGCGATATTGCAAGTCTTTCGCGAATTTGACGGAGTGGAGACAGATCATCGCAAATTGATTTGGCAATCGAAGGCCTATGAAGTCAAACCTTTACAGGGAACGAAATACCACATTCACAGAGCCAGCGTGGTGTCGTTGCGGTTCTTTGGTGGAAAAAGTCAACTTGTACTCAAGCCGACCGTTGTCGTGAAAGACAAGGATGGGAATGAGGTGCCGAAAGAGGTTTCTCGCACACTGAAGATGGACGTACTCGGTTACGAACACAACGACAAATTCAACAAAACACTTGACCTCTGGCGTGAATTGCTGTTCCAACAGAAAGGTCAGAACGAATTTGAATATCCGCCTTACTGTGGTAGTACATTTCGGTTCAAGATTAGGTCTGTGCCAGGGTTCGCTTCGATTGGAACACGTCATAATCCGCGTCCAATACAGATCCCTGACCGAATGCGTCCGCACATCAGACAGTTGGGCGTCAAAGTGCCTGAGCCATTCCTGGAATTCTCCAATAAACCTGCGACTGGTTTTGTTACAGACCCTCATCCGCTTCGAGGCTTGGCAAATAACCAACCTTTTGACTACGGTCTGACGTCTCGCGGACTCATGCCTGCGATCAGAATAGGCGTCGTGTGCCCTTCAAATGAGTCGGCAAAACTCGCCAATTATTTACAACAGGCGAATGTTCGGCAGCAACCAAATAAGTCCGAAGCCGATTATCTAATCGAGTATCCCGGATTCCAGAATACGTTTGGATTGCCCGTCGAATTGCCACAGCAGGGAGATGCGGGGTGGTCTTTGTGCCCGGAGCCTACGAATGCAGGCAATGGGTTGAAAACCTGTCTGCAAGCGGCACACCAGATAACACAGTCGATTGATTCACTCATTGCAGCAAATAAACCCAACGTAGTATTGGTTTTCATTCCAGATCGCTGGTCACAGTTTCGTGTTTACCGAGACGAGCACGAGGGATTCGACCTACATGACTTCGTGAAGGCATACTGCATTCAAAAAGGAATTACGACTCAATTTCTTGAAGAACACACGCTAGTAAGTAAGCAGCAATGTAGGGTTTGGTGGTGGTTGTCTCTCGCGTGGTATGCGAAAGCGATGCGCACTCCATGGGCGCTGGCATCGTTGGACCCGAACGCTGCGTTTGTCGGGCTTGGGTTTACAGTCGATCGGTACGCCCCACGTGGACATCAAACTGTTCTTGGATGTAGTCATCTCTACAATGCACAAGGTCAGGGATTGCAATTTCGGTTGAGCAAGATTGAAAACCCAATCATGCGAAAACGCAATCCCCACATGGCGTACGATGATGCTCGTCAAGTTGCAGAGTCAATTCGGCAGCTGTTTTTTGAGTCACAGTCCCGCTTGCCGCCGCGGGTTGTCCTCCACAAACAGACTCCGTTTCTCCGTGATGAAAAGCAAGGGCTACTCGATGGATTATCGGGTGTCGACAGCATTGATCTACTTGAAGTGCAGGTTGATTCTGTGCTCCGTTATGTCTCATCAGTACAGACAACGAAAACCATCAACGGAAAACGAGTTGTGGGATTCGACGAAGACAATTTTCCAGTACGCCGTGGCACCGTCGTCAAGATTGGAAGTCGCCGAGCTCTGGTGTGGTGCCATGGAGTGACGGACTCAGTCAAAAGCGGCTGGAAATATTTTCAAGGTAAACGGCACATCCCGTCACCGCTGATCGTGAAACGACACGCCGGCGACACAGACTTAGAGACGATCGCGGCGGAGCTACTTGGACTATCAAAGATGGACTGGAACTCGGCTGACATGTATTCAAAGTTGCCTGCCACGATCGACTCGTCCCGTCAAATTGCCCGGATAGGAGCCAAGTTGCAGCGTTTCGGCCCGGTGTCCTACGACTACCGATTGTTCATGTAGACGGCCCGTGACGTGAAAGTATTACCGCAGTGTAAGTAGCCTTTATAGGAATATCGTATGACAGCACACATATCAGCACGTATCGCATGGCATCAGGATGGATGGAACGGCAGGGTTTGTCAGGACCCGGCCGCCAACGTGTACTGCGTGGGTCGCCATTCGTATCCCGGCGAGTTGATTCGGGAGAAGCGTGCCCTTGCCTACGAGAAAGAGAATGCCGGTAAGTGTTGTTCAAAGCTAACCGGCGAAGTGCCGCCGTGCATGTACAGTATCAACGCGTTCGGTGACAAGTCGTTCGACATCCACTCTGACCCTCCAGTATTCTTCAAAGGCGGTGCCAAACGCGTCAGTTGGAAACTGAAGCCGAGCACTGTTTGTATCTGGCCTTACGAAGAAATGTATGGCGACGATGTCAAGCAGAGCGGGAGGAGCTTCGATTACGACCAGCGACTTCAGAAGGCCAAAGACTACTTCGCGCAGATCGAGAATGACAAGAGTCTCATTGTTTACTACGCCAATTACAGTAACCCGCTGAATCAGGACGACGATCGCAAGTACGCGATTGTTGGCATCTCACGCATCAAAGAAGTTAGCAAGATTCGTTTTTACGAGGAAAGCGAACAGTGGGTGAAGGAACGCTATGGCGGCGGCTTTATCTGGCAGTGTGATGTTACGTCCCATTATCCTGATCAGGGATTCCGGCTGCCGTATCATCTTTACCAGGACGATCCCGAGAAGCTGCAACAGTTCGCGTTCGTCCCCGAGAACACTCGGCTGTTCAAATATGCCACTCGTGTAATTTCCGACGATGAGCTGCTGGACATCGCTGAGCGATTTCTTGAGATCACCAGTACGTTGCAAGAGATGGGAGATAAAGCGGAAGACTGGACTGCTCGTGCGAAGTGGCTGCAATCTCTGATTGGCGAGCTGTGGAAAAGCCGTGGCCTCTACCCGGGCGTCCCCGCAGTTTTGGACTTGATCGGCTTCGAGCAGGCCATCCCTTTCTGGAAGAAGCAGGTGGAGCAGGGAAAGGAAAAGGAAGCATACGAAGGCATCTTTGCCCTTCTGACTGGCAATGCCAGGTCAGTAGATGGACTGACGCTGGTTGACAGCGATCGAAAAAAGATCTCACGACAGTGGAAACTGCGTGAAGACGTTGACCGTGAGTTGCTGACTGAAGTCTTCCCTCGATTCGCCTTGCGACCGGATCAGCTCGAAAGCATTCTTTCAGAGAAGCGAACACAAAATGGCATCTATTCTTCTCTCAAAGACATCAGGGAAAATCCATACCGGCTGTGCGAGGAGTACATCGGCGACGACGTTGATGATGCGATAAGCTTCAGCCGAATTGATCACGGAGTTTTCCCTTCACCGGATTTGGGTGAGGAAGCTTTGAATGAAGTTGACGACTGGCAGCGTCTTCGTGCTCTGTGCGTCGAGCATCTTAAGCGAGAAGGTAAACACACGTTCTTGCCAGCCCGAAAGATCATCCACGACATCAATCATCGGCTGAGCTTCTATCCCGAATGGAAGTCGCATCAATTTACTGAGCGGTATCTTCAAGTTGATGAAGAAGACATTTGCGATGCTATCACTTATAGAACACTAAACGACACGCTGTTCCTCTACTTGAGGCACGTTTACGAGTCCGAACGCGAGATTGAAAAGCAGATCAAGCAGCTAGTTGATCGACCTGACATCACTTTCAAGTCGCCAGTGACAGAATCTCATTGGCAGTCCTTCCTGATCGACACTGACTCTGACCTGAATCGCCAAGCGCCTAAGGAGTACGGCGAAGCCATTCAGGGGCAGGTAGAAGTGTGCTCACGAATCTTTCCGCGCCCTCTAGCTGTGCTAGCAGGTGGTGCGGGCACAGGAAAAACGACGGTTATCAAGTCGCTGATAAAGGCAATTGAAAAGGCTCACGGTTCGGGAACGTCCTTCAAATTGCTTGCTCCGACAGGTAAGGCCGCCGACCGTATTCGATCAAAGACCGGCAAAGATGCTGTCACGATTCACTCTTTTCTGGCAAAGCTGGGATGGCTGAATCCAAACATGACTATCAAACGCTCGGGCGGAAAGAAAGAGGAGCAAGCTCAGACGATTATCGTCGATGAATCATCCATGCTCGACCTGGAGCTAATGACTACTTTAGTTCGCGCGATCAACTGGTCAGCAGTGCAGAGATTAATTCTTGTTGGCGATCCAAACCAGTTGCCCCCGATTGGTCGCGGCAAGTGTTTCGCGGAGATCATTAGTTATCTAAAACGCCATCAACCCGAGAGCTACGCAGAGCTGAAGGTCAACATCCGGCAAATGGAGAACCGAGTCTTTGATCGTGGTGACGCGATCCTAGAGCTGGCATCAGTCTATCAGCGTGCTGGGATCGAAAATGAAGATGACGAGGAAACCAAAGCGGCTGCCGAGGAGTTGTTGAAGCGAGTACAGGAAGGTGGCGACGTCGACAAAGATTTGCGAGTTGTCTTCTGGAATGAACCGGAGACACTTTCTGATGTCCTGATCGAAGAAATGGTTCGGGACATGAAATCGCACATCGAGGAAAAATCAAAGAAGGAATTCACGTTTGAGCGGCCGTTTGAGTTATGGACGAAGGCATGCGAGGTAGAAGGCGAGAACGGTTACAAGCAACAGAGGGCCGAATATAACCAAGTCATCTCACCATATCGAAGCGAGTTGTTTGGTACTGACCCAATCAACGAAGAAATCCAGAAGCATATTAAGGGGACCGCAAAATCCGACCAGCTGGATTTCGGTCGCCAACTCGATGGAATTATGCTGTTCGACAAAGTCATCCAGATTACGAACCGCACTTTGTCGAATCGCGAGCCAGTGTACGGTTATAACCCTCAGACGAGAAAGTCGTACAAGGTCGAGGTGTTCAACGGCGAATTGGGTTACGTGAAGCCGCACGCGTTTGACAACAAGGTTAAGACTGCAAAAAACGGAAAGAAGTATCGCCCATGGCAGCTCCCAAGTTTCAAGTTCAACCGATGCCAAGTTCAGTTTGAACGAAAAGTTGAATCGGTCGGATACGGCTCAGACTTGTGGAAAGATAGCGAAGGCAAATGGATTCCTGATGCCAAGGTCGAAAACAACCTTGAGCTGGCCTATGCGATCTCTGTTCACAAGTCGCAAGGGAGCGAATTTGACCATGTGTACTTCATTGTACCCAAACACAAAGACACGTTGCTTTCGCCCGAGTTATTTTACACGGGCATTACGCGAGCAAGCAAGCACTGCACGCTGCTGATTCAGGATGACATCGGGCCGCTATTGAACATGCGCCGACGAGAACGATCGCATCTGGTGTGCATCAACTCGTCGATATTTGAGTTTGCACCGATTCCTGAAGTCATGCTGGATGTTCAAGCGTGGTACGAAGAAGGCAAGATTCATGAAACGCTCTCCGAGTTTTTCGTACGATCCAAATCGGAAGTAATCATCACAAACATGTTGGCCGAAAGAGAGCTTTTATTCGGCTACGAAGAACCGCTTTTCGCACCGGACGGCACTTTCTATCTTCCTGACTTCACCATTACATGGAATGGCGAGCAGTATTTCTGGGAGCATTGGGGACGACTGCATCAGGACAAGTATCGAAACCATACAGAGACAAAGAAGAAGTGGTACGAAAAACACTTTCCCGGACGATTGGTTGAGACGTTTGAGGGCACTGACGTGACAACACAAGCGAAGCAGGTCATTTCCAAGTACTTCAGTCATTGATTGCGACCAATTCGATTTCCAGGACACACAGTCAAAAGGCACCTTACTCAAGCAGCACAACATGTCCCACAAAGGCTTTATCCCATCAGCGGCAACCTTCATTCGACAGATTCGCCAAAATCTGTCTGAGGGACGGTACGCAATTGGCCATTCTGGCTTTCCGATCATCAAAGAGCTGGTGCAGAACGCAGACGACGCGACAGCGACGACTCTACACATTGGTATCTCGCAACCGCCAACTGGCCTTGAACACCCTCTACTTCAATCACCGGGGATGTTCGTCATCAATGACGGCACGTTTCAAAAAAGCGACGCTGCAAACATCCGCCGTTTTGGCGAAAACACAAAGTCAATGGATGCCGCCAAGATTGGCAAGTTTGGTCTCGGATTGAAAAGCATTTTTCATCTGTGCGAGGCGTTTTTCTTTTTCGGCCAAGTGAGCCAGGGGAGCGCGGCAAATTTTCTCGCCGACGTGCTTAATCCCTGGTCCGACCAGACTGACAGTTTCCATCCAGAATGGGACGAGTTTTCAGAGTCTGACCAGACCATCGTATGGCAAAGTCTGGTCAAGCATTTCGGCAGTCGTGACTGTTTCTGCATTTGGATTCCATTGCGTCAACAATCGCAGTTGAACGGCAGTGAACCCATCATCAAGTTCTTTCCAGGTGATGATCTACCCTCTTGGTTGGCAGCAAATGAGCTCTCACCGGAAATCGCGAAACTACTCCCCATGCTTGAGCACTTGAATTCGATCCATGGCTGGAAGGGGCTTGGTGAAGACGCAGCAAAAGAATTTGAAGTGTCGCTGGGAAACAGCAGTAGACGAAAGCACTCCTTCACGGATCTCAACTTGAGGGAGGAAGCTCCATTTCACGGAACTGTGTCAGTAGTCCGGGGACGGGGCAACACCGAGGTTGTTGTTTTCTCCGGTTGCGAGTTGAACCCTGGTGACAAAGCATTGATTCGACTTGAGGAAGACAAGCATTGGCCCAGCGATCTCGGTCGGGATCCAGATACTGGCATTGCGACGAACGTGCGCGAAAAAGCCAGGCAGCATGCGGGCGCGTGTGCCTCCTACAGAAGGTATCAAGCAGGTCAGGGCAGGCTCTCGATCAGCTGGGCAGTGTTCTTGCCGTTGGGTGAGCCGGAAGTTCTTCAATTACCAGGGGTGCTGCTGGATCTTTCTCTGTTCCTGCATGGCTATTTCTTTGTCGATGCTGGACGCAATCGACCAATCGGCCTGCATGACCGCAGGGTCGACGCTGACAATCTGCGTGATGACGAACAGCTCCGCCACAGCTGGAACCAGCGGCTCGCTGATATTGGGACCCTTCCACTGATTCCACGGTGTCTGAGTTCATTGGCTGACGGGGCTGATGCGAAACTCAGCAATAAGGAACTCTATGCCGTGACAAAAGCGCTGCAGTGGTCCGACTTCTTCGGAGAGTTCAGGAACCAAATCTGCAGCAGAAACAACTGGGCCTATGTGTGGAACACGGACCGCAGCCGCAGCTGGCAATTGCTCGACCCCCAGGCATCGCTATTCGAGCTTCCAGAATGCTCGAGCAAGGATCTACCGTTTGAACTTTTCTCAGCTCTTGACAAAGTCGTTGATGAGCACAAAGTAACGCAGACTGGGTGTCCCCGGCTCTTGAACGATCCTGTTACATCCGCCTGGTCAGCCGATGTCGTGACGTTGCTGCTTGAAAGCATCGCCCCCGCAGGGCTGATGACTTCCATCGATTGTACTCATTATCTTTGTGATCTCCTCGAGAGTATTACAGACTCAGTTCCTGTCAGTGCACGCGCCCCGATTTGTCGGATCGTTCGTCAGGGCTTGGCACAGTGTGGATTTGTTAAACCAAATCGACTCGGTGTACCACTCGCCAGACTCATCTCCTTTATTGCCCCGGACAGACGTTTGCCCTTGGACCTGCCGGAGGAATTCTCGGATGCACTGATCCGCTTGGTCAGTAGCCAGGAGCTGGATATTGTCGTCGTGCCCGCAGAACTCGATTCCACGAACAACCCAGGACGGGCGAGGCTGCGACCAGAGGACTTGGTCTTGGTGCTTGGCTGTTTAGCAGAACAGCAAAAACAGAGCTCGGATTTAGCAGAGAAGGAAGCTGTAGCCATCCTGGCGGCACAGTTGATCAATGCTGCAAATGCTCGTGAGGAGACGCTCGCCGCCGTCGCGAATTTGCCTCTCTTCATAGCGAAAGACTGCCGCAGCAGGCAGGACAAGCAGGTCACATGGAACGACGTTGTACGGCACCGTGACTGCAAAACGCTTTTTGTAAACCCTTCACCGAACGCCTATTCACTTCAGAAGGCATTTGACACCGAAACGGTGCTACTCATATCGAAAGACTGTTTTGAAGCCATCTTTCCGGGTGAGCCACCATCGCAATGTACCCGGGGAATGATCATTGAGACTCTTGGCCGACGTGAAACGCCGATTTTGGGCACACCCGCAAATCGCTTGGAACTTTTGAAATTCATGATTGGCTCGAGAAGCGAGCCTGGGCAGAGTTCCGACTATTATCGAGCCGTTCGCTACCTTTTCCACGGAGAGTCTGCCGAGTTCGATTCTTCAAGTTCGCTGTTGATGACGACGGGAGCACAATCAGATATCTGGCGACGCATCACATCGGTGTCCCTCGGCACCCAGCAAACGGAATGGCGACTTCTTGACCCGGTGTTCGCTCCTATCTTGTCCGGAGAGAGCCAAGACAACTTCACAATCCGGCAAATCAGTGCCGAAAGCGCCATCCCGTTGATTGTGGAAGCGGGCCCTGATGCGTTCAAAGATCTCCGGCCTTCGCCAACTGAGTACGCGACCCTGCTGAAAGAAATTGTGGATGACAACTTGTGCAAGCGACTTGCGATTCACCAAGATCTCAGGGGCGAGTTCGTGTCCATCGGTGACGACTGTTACTGGGAAAGTGACATCTCGTTGCCCCCATCCTTAGAGCGTGGCGTAACGATTCTGCGACGAAGTGAGGACGAGGGGATTTGGCGACGGCAAAGAGACCTTGCGCGTTGCCTTGACTCCGCTGCTCTGATTGAGATCGTTCTCGACTCCGCCGATGCCGCAAGCCATTGGCAGACCCTTGCTGATGCAATCGTTGAAGTTCCGTCCTTGCCCGAAGAAAGTCTACGGAAGCTTCGGTCATTGCAGTGGTTGCCGCTTCGCGATGAAGGCTATGCCTCTCCGGAGGACATTATTCACCTCCCGAGAATATCCGACGAAGTTGCTCGGTTAACGGCTCAATTCCCTGGCATCTTCTACGAGCCTGGCATATTGCGTGAGGAGATCCAGAATCATCCCAGCTGGGTCAAGATCTCACACCAGTTGATACCCGGACAGAAGTCCGCCCTGACGATGCTGGGAGTACTTTTACTTGAGGATCAGCAGAACCACGTCGGCTCACTTTGCACCGCGGTATTTGACGATTGGCGAGAGGTGGCATCCGGAATATCGGATGACTTGCTACCTTGCGGAGAGCTAATCGGGCACGCCTCCTCGCATTACCCCAGTTCCACACGCCGGATTTTCGAGCAGTTATCGAAGCCCGACATTACGCCTGAAAGAATTCAGGACTTTCTTGATCACTTTCAGCTGCGTCACCAGAAGGAAAAAGCTGCCCGCCGTAGAGTTCATCTAGTCGCCGTCTTCAATGACTATCTGCGATTGAAGGTGGAAGCACATGGATATGGTAGCGCTCTGACAGATCAACAGCTGCCCAACAGCCTGGGCGGTTGGAGCCTGGCGTCTGATCTGTGTTGCCAAAACGACGGAGTGGATCCGTCAAGCGTTGTTGATCAAACCACGGAGGAAGTTCTGTCGAGCTCGATGCCAAGTTCGCTGAAGTCGGCAGGATTGAATTCGTCGTTCGGCGGTCTCGACGACGGGCAGGAACCCGACTGGTCGACAATTCAGCCTGAGATTGACGCAGCCGGACACCGGATCAGAGATTATTTCGAGCCGTGGCGCGACATTGTACCCAATGAACAGATCGGTGGATTCCTGGGCCTGCTCGGCGACGACCCTGAGATTCGCAAATGCGCGGAGGAGTACCTCGGGAAGAATCGGACGCTTGATGAGACTCGAATCAAATTTGGAATCCCGGATTGGAAGGACAAGACAGGCGCACTCGTCGAAGATGCCCTGACGCTGATTTCCAAGCAACGAGTCATCGTGCAGGCCGTTGCCGACAAGAGCGTTGAGGTGTTAAGCCTGATGGGAGTTCCCATCCATGTGCCGCGCAATGAATCGCCGAAGAGTATTTTCGTCAGCTATGGAAAGCGTAATTATCCATTCCCTCACACGGTCATCGATAGCAAACGAATCCTCTGCTTTCGACTCAACGTCATCGATCCGCGACGGCAAACAGAATCCGATCTTGTCCGACTGCTGCGGGACTCAGCGGTTCAATTCATCGTTCACGCATACAATCATTACGAGTACCAGACTTCGTTTGGAGCAGCATGGGATGAACTCTCTGAGAGCGATCAGCTAGACATTAGCATCGCGCAGGAGCGGATCATTAAACATGGCTTCCTGATCCTGGACCAGCTTGGCTTACGTGGCGATCCTCAAGTTGCGGCAATCCTGGATCGCTGGGATGCAGCCGACCGTCTTTTAGCCGAACAACGCTCAGGAGCTGAGCAAAGTACGGTAAGCAGCCGTAGAAATCCTGACGTCGAGCTGCGAGCGGCAAAGACGGCGCTAAGGGAAGTTCTGGAAAATGATCGGTCCGTTCAAGTGCGCATCCTGGCGGCGATTAAACAACGCGTTTCGGAACACTACCAATACACCCAAGCGGCGGTACCGTTCGAGATCTTTCAGAATGCAGACGATGCATCACTCGAGTTTGCGAAGCACTGGGATCTAACGGATGCCGAAATTGAGGCTTCACAGACGTTTCATGTTGTTTCGTCAGAGAACTGCCTGACACTCGCACATTTCGGACGTCGAATCAACCAGTATCCTCTGGAGAGTCGTGATACCACGATGGGATTCGATAATGACCTTTGGAAAATGCTCGTGCTCTCTTTGTCAAACAAGGTGCATTCGGAGGATGACGGGAGAGCCGCAGTTACCGGAAAATTCGGGCTCGGATTCAAGAGTTCGTACCTCATCTCGCATCGTCCACAACTGCTGAGCGGTCGTCTTGCTTTCGAGGTGACTGGGGCAATGTATCCGCGTCGGCTCATCGCTGACGAGCGGCTGGATCTGGATGCGTTCCGCAAGGATAAGCTCGATGGAAACGCGCAATCCACGATCATACAGCTGCCGCTGGCAACCGCTACGTCGTCGGAGATTCTGTGGGATTTCACTCGCCTTGCACATCTCGCGGTTGTGTTCGCACGTCAGATTCGGTGTTGTGTTCTCAACGCAGGGGAAGCTGAAGCAACATGGGACCCGAAACCTCTGACGCGAGTTGAAGGCGGCAGAGTCGGCAAACTATCGACTCTTAAGTCGAATTCTGAGCCGCAGGCAACTCAGGGACTCCTGTTTGAGTCGGCCCACGGTTCAGTTCTGTTTGCGATTGGTGCTCGAAGCATCGTCTATTTCGATGATGATGTTCCATCGATATGGGTGACTGCGCCGACTCGCGAGTTCCTTGATCTCGGGTTCCTCATTAATGGTCCATTCGCACTGGATGTCGGGCGAGCCCAGCTCGCTCGAGAATACGAGCAGAATAAAGAGCTGGCTACACGACTTGGAATCACGATCGGTGAACAACTCTGTCAGTTGTTTCAGGCCGCGGGTTCTCAGGAAGGCTGGAATTCTCTTCGCGAAGAGTTAAGGCTCGCGGGAGACGCCTCACCGTATGACTTTTGGGATTCCCTATTCAGCTTACTCGGTACCGGCTTCGCGGGACGAGTCCAGCAAGACACGCCAGCCGACAATCTAGTCCGGGAGGTTTTTTGGACGGACACTGATCGTGGAGCAGCAAGGCTTTACCAAAGCTGCCAAGCCGTCCCATCGAGAATTCGTGGGGCATACCAACAGCTAGTCTCCATTTCACAAATAAGATACGCCGTATCTGGTCTATTGTCAGACGACCCGAAGGTCTTCTCAGCGATTTCGCAATGGGAGGCGTTTCAGAAAAACGCGGGTCCAGGTGCGGTTGTGTCTTTCGCACACGTCTTTGAACCACTCAAGCAGCTCACTTCAAAATCTGAAGTGTCCGTGTCCCATATCGGATCGCTGAGCATTCCAACGGTACTCGACTGGGAATTCAAGTACGGAGAGTTCGCGATACCAGAAATTGCAGCCCGGATGGGCGAGGTGCTCACGAAAAAGGCGTTAGAACTTATGTCTGACACCGAGTATCACGCCACTCGGGAGATCCTGAATGCGGTGCAGTTCAAGGGGCGTGACAACCAATTTCATCCAGCCAGAGAGCTGCTGATCGGTCACGAAACGGAACTAGAGCGAGACGATCGCAGGGACGACGAGCGATTTAGAGCCGAGTTTGCTCCCGATGCGCATGTGCTGAGCGAAGAATACGGCGGTCCTGGGATCGCGTTCTTTGACGTTTGCCGCGATTCGCTGGAAGCCCCGGCTCGAATCATGGCAGAGTGGGTGATCCAAGCGAGTGAGATTTCGCAACAACGAGCGGCATTGGAATACTTAGCGCGGGGCCAACTCTCAGATGCTCTATTAAATGAGTTGAGAAGGCGAGGGTTTGAGGGTACGTGGCTGGCCGATCTGGCCAGCTCAGCCGCCTTCAGAGCACTCGATGAGTCTACAAGAAACCGACTGTTCGATCTGCTGCCCCGGGATTCACGCCCCAGGACCGACTGGGATGCTTTCTTTGGTGAGGCATCGCCTCAGCATTCCAGCGATCCGGAGACGGTTCTGACTGGCCTCTATGAATGGTGGGCTAAAAATCGAGACAAGCCGCAGAAGCAATTTCAAGGCCGGACGTATCTGGAGGAATACACACGTCGAACTTATCCGTCTGGGACACCTACATTTCTGACTGCTGAATCCTTCAGTGACGAGGAGCAACGCAGGACAGAATGGACAACTCTGTTTCTATTGGCACTGATGCATACGATCGGACGTGCCCGCCCCGGGCAACATCGCGAGTTCATTGCCAAATGCGAAGATGAAGGCTGGCTGGAACTGTTTGCCTCTTCGGAGACGGATAGCGAACGATGGATGTCCTTTGTGGGAGATTACCTCGAAAGGCAGATTGAAGAAGCTGAATACTTCCATTGGATGCGTCAGTTTGTCGGCATCTTTCAAATGTCGCGTTACCTGGACGATTATATCGAGCTATTCCTCGCGATCGACCGGACCGATCGTCCATTCCAATTGGTTAAACTTCTCCATTCCCGTTCAAGCAGCCTGTTCCAAGGAGGCGGAGTCAGCGTGCCCCCGCTCTCGCGCGTCCTCGGACTTGGATCGTGTTTTGTCGTTCGAGAGTTGGTACGTCTGGGCGTCCTTGAGTCAGAACATGCGATCGATCACTGCTTTGTTCCGGTCAAACGCGTGCGCGACGTCTTCCAACGCCTGGGCTGCGATGGACTGGATCTTCAGGTCCAGCGATGGGCGATGTCGAGCTATCTTTACCGTTTCGTTGCAGATCACCTTGGGGCAGACCGTGCGACATTTATGAACGACTTCGACATCCCTTTCCAGTTCGTCGCCGAGGACAATGACCTCTGCCACAGATTCTTCCACCTTGGTGCTCTGGATGATGAGTCGGAAGACGAAATGATTGACGACGACCTCGTGTTTTGAGCTGTATCCGAATAGGAATTCACTGTAATGTTTCAACAGAACGATCATGTACGAAGCGATAAGTTCGGGATCGGCCACGTACTTGTTTGCGATGGTGAAACGGTAATCGTTCAGTTCGAGCACGGAATTGAGCGTTGTAAGCTGGATGACCTGGTCGAAGTGGACAGTCCGCGGAAGTCCCTGCGGAAAGAGATGTGGGATGTCCCACTTGAGGTGGTCACTCGTCTTCAAGCGGAGTCGATTCGTTCAGTAAACGACACCTGGGGAGTGTTGTCGAAGTCTCGAATTGCGCTGTTGCCCCACCAGCTCTGGGTGTGCCGTCGAGTCCTTGAATCTTGGCCAACTCGATGGTTAGTTGCCGACGATGTTGGATTGGGAAAGACGATTGAAGCGGGTCTGATTCTGTGGCCTCTTCTGTCACGCGAGAACGTGAATCGTCTGCTGATCATCTGCCCTGCATCTCTTGTCAACCAGTGGCAGGCACGCCTCCGGGACATGTTTGACATTCGCGTAGCACTTTACGTCTCCGAAGCAGATACCTCGAAGTCTGATTTCTGGCATACCCATCCTCAGGTTGTCGCTTCTCTGCAAACGCTCAGAAAAGACAGTAACGAGCGCCACCAACGGATGCTGGAGTGCCCGCCGTGGGACTTGATTCTCGTCGATGAAGCTCACCACTTAAATGCGGACGAACAGGGGGGGCCGACTCTGGGATACCGTTTTCTGGAAAAGATCGTCGAAGCCAATCAAGTGAAGTCCATGGTGTTCTTCACCGGGACGCCGCATCGCGGAAAGAATTATGGATTTCTATCGCTTGTCAAGTTGCTCCGTCCCGACCTGTTTGACCCACGCAAACCTCTTCATGAGCAGCTCCCCATGCTCCGCCAGGTGATGATTCGGAATAATAAACAGAACGTTACCGACCTCAAGGGTAACCGCCTTTTTTTCCCACCAAAGGTGACTTCGGATACCTACTCATATTCGCATGAGGAAGACCGGTTTTATGACATGCTGACTGAGTTTATTGCTACCGGAAAGGCATACGCGTCAACCCTGAGTTCGAATGACCAACGAACGGCGATCCTAGTGCTAATCGCCATGCAGAAATTAGCATCAAGCTCTGTTGCGGCAATTCGGAGGGCGCTTCGAAATCGGCACAATCGAATTCAGTCCACTAGGGAGCAACTGGCGAAGCTTCAGGCCCAGAGAGATTTGCTTTCGTCGTACGAAGAACTCGAAAGCAACAACGACCTCGACGAACTCAATCGCCTAGATGAACAGCTCGCAGAAACGGCGGCCAACCTCAGCCTCATGGAAGATGAAGAGCCAAGGCTCGCAGAGCTGATTGAAGCGGCGGATGCTGTGGGATCAGAAACGAAGATCGACAAGATCCTGTCTCTATTGGAGGAAAGCTTTCCTGATCGCTCCGTGCTGTTCTTCACGGAGTATAAGGCGACCCAATCGTTATTGATGTCGGCGCTCATAAGAGAATATGGAGATGGTTGTGCCGCGTTCATCAACGGTGACTGTGTCGCGGAAGGAGTTATTCAAGCCGATGGCACGAGTAAGGCCATGAAAGAAGGCCGCGAAAGTGCTGCGTCACGATTTAATGCAGGGAAGGTGCGGTTCTTGGTCTCAACAGAAGCCGCGGGCGAAGGGATCGATCTTCAGAATAAATGCTATACTTTAGTGCATGTTGATTTGCCATGGAACCCCATGCGGCTTCATCAGCGTGTGGGGAGACTCAACCGTTATGGCCAGACCAAACAGGTCGAGGTGATGACACTGCGAAATCCAAGCACAGTGGAGTCGCGAATCTGGGAAAAGCTGAACGAAAAGATCGACAGCATTATGCAGTCGATGGAAAACGTCATGGACGAGCCAGAAGACCTACTTGAGCTGGTGCTAGGCATGTCTTCTCCGTCGATGTTCCGCGAAGTGTTTGCAGGGGCGAGCGATGTTCCTGCGGGTTCTCTGTCAAAGTGGTTCGATGAAAAGACGGCCAAATTTGGCGGGCAGGATGTCATCGATACGGTACGGAACTTGATCGGGCACTGTTCGCACTTCGATTTTCAGGCGATGTCAGAAAAGATCCCAAAGCTGGATCTACCAGCACTTCGCCAGTTCTTCCTGGCAATGATCAAGCTGAACAATCGGAACTACGAGGAGTCGGATGAAGGCTTGAGTTTCAAGACGCCGGATTGCTGGCTGACATCCCCCGCGATCCGAACAACCTACAGGAATGTTGTTTTCGATCGCGCCGCAGGAAAGTCAATTCCAAGTGAGCGTATCTTGGGAGTCGGTCATGCGATTGTTGACCAGGCTGTACGCCAAGCTCGAGAAAGCACTGCCAGCGTGACTTCAATCGCCAAGAGTGTGTTGCCGAATCCCGTCTTCGTCTACCGTGTGGTCGACAAGGTAACATCGAAGTCATCCAACATTCGGGCGTTTGTTGCCGGAGTTGAATTCTTGGAGTCAGGTGTCGAGCTTCATCGGGACTGGGAGCTGTTGCTGAAATTGAACGAGCTACTCGTAAAACGAACGCTTCGCAGGGACGAAGCCATGTCGCGCCCACCCGGCACAGAGTCGCTGGATAATCAGGTTAAGCAAGGCATGGACCTCGTTGAGACTCACATGGCTGACTTCGAATTGCCGTTTGAAGTTCCGGAGGTGCATTTCCTCGGCGTTCTTTGGCCGGGAGGCGAAACCGTTAAAAAGTCCGAACCGACTCTGGAGATTGGAAATAATGAATGAGCATTATGAGTGCCATAATTTCGCTATTTGCACAGCTAGGCGAAACGACAGCGCATCTGTAAGTTGCTTTCGTTTTGTCTCAGGTCGAGAGTGAGTATAAGTTGCAGTCATCCCCAAACCATGGCTCGCGCCATTCGTCGCGGAAGTAGAATGTCCCATCAATTCACTGCGGATCAAGGGATCTACGTTCCCATCCTGTAAGCACGTGGCAAAGAGATGTCGTAGTGATTTCGGGGCGGTGAAATGGGGTAGTTCTAATCGCTTTGTCAACCTGATGAATTCCGATCGTATCCGGTCAGTTTTCAGCGCACCGCAATCGCGCCAGACCATTCGTGAGAGTTTCATCCACTGACTTCTATTGATGGTCTTACCGGAGTCGGTCTCTTCTTGAGTCACCCGTTGCTGAAGTAAGTCTTCGAGTTGCCTTTCAGTATGGCCATTTAGCTCAGGCCGTGTGGAGGTTGATAAATAACGGCGTTGTAAAAAGACTGGCCCCGTGAGTCGATCACCAACTGTGATTTTCAGAACGTCTCTCAGTTCATTAATCAATGGGATTTCACGTTCATTACGTGTCTTTACTTGCCAGCCTAAATGAGGTTTGTTTCTGACGTAGAGCATTCCTGTTTTCAGATCGAGATCGTCTGGTAACAGCAAGTGCGTGAGCTCTCCTGGCCGGAGTCCCGTCAGCATAAGCGTGAGAAAGATAGGAAACTGCCAGTCATCACAGGCTTCCAGAAATGTTTTTTCTTGATCGGGACTGAAGATAGAAACAGTTTTGGCATTTTCAATCGGGATTCGATCCAGATCGAGACAGGAGAATGGGTTTTCGGCATAGGGAGACAGGTGCCGTCGTTTAATCGCGTAGCCAAACATGCTGCGGCAGCATTGCAAAATGTATTTGATGCCTTTGTCGAGCAGGGGGCGCTTCTGTGAATTCTCATGCCCATTCGGAGCGACTTTGATCGTCCGCAGATAATGCACAAACTCCTCAGCATGTCTGGTCTGGAACTGAGATGTTTTCGATGCGACCCCTTTCTCTCTGACAAAGTTGACCAGATGAGTTGTCGCCGCCCGATAGCGACGGATGGTTTGCAGGGAAGAACGCAGAACCTGTTCGTGATGGTTGAGCCATCTGGTCTGCAATTCATCGATCTGCACCGGCTCAAAATTGAAAACTGAATGCGTGTGTGACTCCAGTTGAGAATTGATCTGGGCTGCCATCTGACGCGCATGGTCTTTGTCAGGACCTATCCTGGGACGTAAACGTTTGCCGTTTTCCTGGTAGGTGAGATACCAGATTTTACCACGCAGATCGCCGCGGACTTTGCCAATACGGAACGATGTCTTCCGATTTTGTTTTGATGATTGCTTCATCAACAGAACCTTTCAGAGAACCCCCGTGCCACAAAACGCCACAAAAAGTGCCACAAATGGGAAGCTCTGGAGCGGTCCAGAAAAAGCAAATGCCGCTGAGTTATAGGGTTATAACTCAACGGCAATCAAATAAGCGGAGAGAGGGGGATTCGAACCCCCGGTACCTTGCGGCACACCGGTTTTCGAGACCGGCACATTCGGCCACTCTGTCACCTCTCCGGTGGAATGATCTCGGTTTCAGATCATTATTTACTATTGAACTGACAGCATAGTCAGATCACCAGGCAGCGTCAAATTCGAACAGGCAGAACTTCACAACACTCAAATTGTTACTGCCAGCCTTCGCTGCCAACCATCTTTGCTGTTTTGTCGTAAGAATTTCAGCGTGCCTGCATTTCGGAATCACGGTCGCTATTGTCAGAACCAGTTGAAGGTCTCGAAATGTAAACGATTCCCTGCATCTTTCTTGCAGACTCTCTGTAGTCGGGATATGCTGTTATTTATAGATATTTTTTGTAAAGGTTGGTTCACCATCATCTTTGGAAAATCAACTCACATAGAAAATGACTATCTGACAGCGAACATTTAGTAGATGAAGTAGGTATAATGAGAGCCGAGGTATGTCCATGTTCTGTGTGGCTGCCTTCAAACTCGTGATTTCACAGGTCTAGCGTCCTCTCTTTCACGGCCTCGGTTCATCCGTACATTAGCGATGGAATTTATAATATGCGTCTATTCCATTTTGTATCGATCGTGAGTCTGTTTACGATTTTGACAATGGTCTCTTCTGTTTCCGCAGAAGAGCAATATCTCGAATTTCTCCAGGGATTACGGGATAAAAACTATCACGACACGGCATTGCAGTATCTTGATCAAATTGCCGCCGACAAAACGACTCCAAAGGAAATTCAGGAACTGATTCCCTTTGAGCGGGCGATGACATTGATGATGTTTTCGCGGACTCAAACTCAGCCCGAGGAGCAGGAAGAAACACTGAATCTGGCCCTGGCACAGTTGGCATTGTTCACAAAGCAGTACCCCAATCATCCCATGGCAGGGACTGCGAATACAGAACGCGGGAAAATTATTCTGGAAAAAGCGGAAGTAGAAGGCCGCAAAGCACAGTCGCCTGCGGAACAGAATAACAAAAAAGCCCATCAGGAGGCGGCACGAAAACTGGTGGCCCAGGCCAGGGATATCTTTCAGAAAGCCTATAATCTCCACGAAAAGACCTGGAAGTCATTTCCTGCGACTTTCATCGACAAACAGAAAGAACCGGAAAGATACGAAGCCCGGGCCAAAGCTGAAATCCAATTCATGAGTGCCCAGCTGGATCTGGCACAATGCACTTATGCTGAGGCACAGACCTACGATCCCGGCAGTGCTGATTTCAATCGGCTTCTGAAAAAAGCTGCCGAAGAATATGCCAAAATTCACGAACGTTATCGCAGTCAGGTTGGTGGATTATACGCCCGTATGTGGCAAGGAAAGTGTTTTGAAGAACAGGGTGAACTGGGACAGGCGTTGGGGATCTACAATGAATTACTGGGGCACCCCGGTAAGTCCTCGGCGATCAAAGGTTTGAAAGATAACTGTCTGCAGTTTCGATTGATTTGTCTGAATGATGAGAAGAAAAAAGACTATCAGCTGGTGATTAATGAAGCCGAGGAATGGTTGAAAGATAATCGTTCCCGAAGTCGTACTGCCATAGGGCAGGGTATTACCTGGGAACTGGCACGAGCCCAGGAGGCACTGGCAAATCAGGAAAGTTCGAAAAAGGGCGATCAGGATCGGATTCTCAGGCAAGCCCTGGCGAATGCCCGGTTTGTGAATGCGTTCCGGGGAAAATATCGCGATGTTTCCCGGCTGATGGTAGGTCGAATTAATGCGAAGTTACAGGGGAATTCAGGCGGAGATCCTCAGGATTTTGCTACTGCGTACGGCCTGGGGCAGGATCGCAATAAACAGACGAAAACGTTAAAAGACAAACTGGCAGCAGCCAAGACACCAGCGGATAAAAAGAAGGCTCAGGTTGAACTGACTCAGTTCATGGAAGAAACTGCCCGTATCCTGAGAATTGCTTTGAAACTGGCAGATAATAAAACGGATCCCAAGGAACTGGATCACGCCCGATTTCTGTTGAGTTACACCTATTACAATCTCAGACGCAGTTATGAGTGTGCGATTCTGGCAGAGTTTGTGGCGAAGAGCGATGACAAAGTCAATGGCGGCATGTCATTGGATGCGGCTTACCTGGCGCTGGCTGGTTACCTGCAGGCTTATAACGATTCACCCAAGGATCTGCGTTACGTAGACAATCAGCACATGGAGGCGATCTGTAACCTGATTACCACCAGATGGCCTGAAAGTGGACGTGCGAATGATGCCCGGATCCAGCTGGGTAATATTTACAGTTCAACTGAAAGACCAGCCGAAGCAGCGAAATGGTTTTCTCAGGTTCCACCCGCTGCGCCACAATACACGGATGCTCAAATCAGGGCCGGGCAGGCGTATTGGAACAGCTATCTGACAGCGATGTCGCGTCGTTCTGAAACGAAACCAGAAAATGCAAAACAGTGGTCAGAGTTAGCTGAGAAACATCTCCGCACTGGAATCGCGGCGACCTTGAAGTCTCTGCCTCCGGAAGCAAAGACTCCCGAAAATTTGACTGCTGCAAAGACATCACTGGCTCAAATTGCCTTGAATAACGGAAAATATCAGGAAGCGATTGACATTCTGACAAAAGACCCGCATTCGGTTCTGAAGGCCATTCATGTTGCAAAAGGGGCTAAACGGCCTGCGAAGGGAGTACAGAGCAGCGAATTTGCGAATCTGGTCTACCAGCTGCAACTGCGGGGTTATATTGGTTTGCAGCAGATTGATTTGGCACGTAAAGCGATGAAAGAACTGGAAGAATCCGCTTCAGGATCTGGCGGCGAATCGATTACCGAAATGTATCGTCAGCTGGGCGAGAAAATTACGGAAGAGATTGAACGTCTGAAAACTGCCGGGGACACCAAACGAATTAACGATGTACGAAAATCACTGGAAACATTTCTGACAGATATCTTCAAACGAAAAGATCAGACCTATGGCTCGCTGGTCTGGATTGGTGAAACTTATTATGGCATGGGACAGGGGGCCAGTGAAAACCCGGCTGTGGCGCGTGGCTATTATGACAAAGCTGCTGCAGCGTTCGAAGAAATACTGAAACGCCAGGATGCGACTGGCGAATTTATTCCGGGTAATTTTCAAGTGGGGATTACACTGCGTCTGATAAACTGTAAGCGGGAGCAGGGTGAGTACGAAGCTGCAATGAAACTGCTCGCTCCCATTGTGAAGGAAAAAGATAATTCACCTGAAGTACAGTTTGAAGCTGCCAGTCTCCTGCAGGCCTGGGCTGCAAGCGGTCAAGGCGATAACAATAAAAAATATCTGGAAGCCATTAACGGGATGGAACTGGAGAACGGTGGGGTGATTCGTGGCTGGAATTATCTGGCCCGGCTTCTCCAAAATTCGCTGGATTCGCCAGGTCGTGAAGATCTGAAGAAAATGTATCTGAAAATGTATTTCGATGCCCAGTATAATAAGGTGGATTCACTGCGAAAATATGCAATCGCAGTGAATGATGCCAGCAGTCTGGAACGCACAAAATCTGAAATCAATGTATTTGGCCAGACCAATGTTGATCTTCCGGATGATGTCTGGGAGCGATTCAACCAGTTGTATCGTCAGGTCCAGATTGATATGGGAGAAGATCCACAGGATCTGGCGCGACGAATGAGTGCCAGTGAAACTGTAGCAGCGAATGATGCAACTGCTCTGGAGACAGAAACACCGGCGGATACCCGACAGAAAGTGGCACAGCAGCCGACAGAACAGACTGCTGGGGGTTCCAATACCATGATCATTGTGCTGCTTCTGCTGGTAGGAGTTGGTGGTGCAGTCGCGTTCTACTTCTTTGGATTAAAGCCTGGTAAGAAAGCACCGCGTCCCTCTTATCAGTTAGCGACAAATGTCACAATACCTTCCGATATTCCTGCTTCGGCACCTCCGACCCCAAAACCGAGTCGATCAGAACCGTCAAAGTCATCTCTGCCTGATATTGCTGATGGGAAACCTCGCAGCAAATCAGAACCTGAGAAAACCAGAAACAGGCAGCCGACGGAGAAAGCGGATTCCAATAAGAGTGATTCCGGTAACGAAAAACGTAAACTGACACCGGAACAAATTGCTGCCCGTAAAGCAAAATTAGCCCAAATGTCGCCCGAAGAAATTGCAGCCCGGAAAGCGGCGATTGCCAAGAAAAAAGCAGCCCAGGCAAAACAACAGAAACAGTCACGACCTCGTCCCGATGGTGAATCCCAGGACAGCTGATCTTTCAGCTGAAATGATTGTGATTATAGGCATCAACTCGAGATGAGATTTCAATTATCGTTGAGGAGCAATCTACTCATGAAACGTCCAATCTGGTCAAGTTTGATTTTACTGGCAGGAATTTCAGTTCTGACAGCGTCAAATGCTACTGCTGCAGATACGATTTATCAATATGATGGCAGCAGTCCTCTGCTGGGAGATGTCAGCGGCTACACGAAGACTGAGCTGACATTAAAACGCGGGGCAACCGATGTTAAAATACCGGCGAATGAAATCGAACGTGTTCGCTGGGACGGTGAGCCTCCTCAGTTGAATATTGCCCGCAATCAGGAACAGAATGGAAATTATGCAGCCGCTCTGGAAGAGTATAAGAAAGCTGAGGGCTCAGCGAGCCCGAATCTGAAAAAGAGTCTGCAGTACATGATTGCCCGTGCGACTGCCCGCAGTGCCAAATCAAATCCTGCTCAATTAGACAATGCCATTAAACTGCTGGATGATTTTGTCAAAGCCAACGCAGATCATTTCAGTTATTACCCGGCGATGAAACTGCTGGGAGAATCCCAGCTGGCGAAAAAAGATTATGTGGCTGCAAATTCAGCATTTGGCACAGTGGAGCGCTCCCCCTGGAAGGATTACCAGATGGACGCCAAGAATATGAAAGCACGGGTCTTGCTTGCCCAGGGAAACACAAAAGGGGCTCTGGCAGCCTTCGAAACTGTTGCCAAGATGGACGGCAAGACTCCTGGTGAGCTGGCAAATAAACATGCTGCCCAGCTGGGAAGCGCCATCTGTCTGGAGAAAGATGGCAAACCTCAGGATGCGATCAAAGTACTGGATGAAATTATCAAAAATGTCAGCTCCAGTCAGAGTAGTCTGCTGGCGGAGGCTTATCTGAAAAAAGGTGACTGTTACCAGGCATTAGGTGAATCGAAAGAGGCGTTGATAGCTTATCTGCATGTTGATGTTCTGTTTCCTTCAGAACCGGCTGTACATGCCGAGGCTTTATATCACCTGTCGACACTCTGGGGAAAAGTTCAGAAACCGGAGCGGGGAAATGAAGCCCGGGCGGTTCTGCAGCAGCAGTATCCGGACAGTGAATGGACGCAAAAAGCCACAAAAAGCTGATAAATCGACGTGAAAGTCAGATTGCTGGCAAGATTCATCAGGTCTTCCCTTTACAATGCAATTTTGGACTATAAATAATAGCACACTTGTATTTAAGACGCATTCAGTCCTAACAGCAAGATATCCATGATTAACACTCCTTTCAGTAGACCGGAGACCACAACGATGATGATGGGGAATTCCTTGGAACGGAATCAGACTTCACTGGCTTTTCGTAGCCTGAGCATATTATTACTTCTGGCCGTCGTACTGACGCCGTTCGGTCTGCCCGCGAACAGCTGGGCTTTTCAGGATGAGGCGGCGCCTGCTGCGGGTGAGGCACCAGCTGCAGGTGAAGCTGCCGCTCCGGCTGCTGAGCCAGCGGGTGAAGCACCTGCTGCCGGTGGTGGTGAAGCACCAGCTGCCGCTCCTGCTGGAAATGCGGCACCAGCTACACAAGAAAGTTTCCTGTCCTGGATGATCCGGGCATCAGGCTTTTTTGGTTTTATCCTGTTGTTGCTTTCTTTTCTGATGGTAGCCTTAATTATGGCGAATGTACTTTCCATCCGTCGTGATAACCTTATGCCACCCGATCTGATTGGTGCCTTTGAAGAGAAAATTAATAGTAAGGATTACCAGGGTGCCTATGAGCTGGCAAAAAGCGATGATTCTTTTGTCGCACGTGTGCTGGCAGCTGGTCTGAGTAAGCTGAACCAGGGTTATGCAGAAGCCGTAGAAGGCATGCAGGAGGTTGGTGAAGACGAAAACATGGCCATGGAACACAAACTGAGTTACCTGGCTCTGATCGGTGCGATCGCGCCGATGATCGGACTGATGGGTACAGTTTATGGTATGATTTTGAGTTTCCAGACAATTGCCAACTCGGCAACGTCACCGAAACCGTCTGAGCTGGCGGATGGTATTTCTACTGCGTTGTTTACAACTCTGGAAGGTTTGACCGTGGCGATTCCCGCGATGATTTTCTACAGCCTGCTGCGAAACCGGGTTGCCCGTTTTTCATTGGAAGTCGGTATGATCAGTGAAAGCCTGATGAACCGCTTCTCTTCCAGCAGCAAATAATGATGTCATTGATCAAACAGACAGGATGCATTTTGCATCCTGTCAAACCCTGATTGAGTAAAGAGTGGTTCAATGAAACTTAAAACCAAAAAACCGGCGGTGGCTGACGTCGATATGACGCCGATGATCGACATCGTATTCCAGCTGATCGCGTTTTTCATGGTGATTACCAACTTCGAACAGATTCAGGCAGATGAACGGGTGAAGCTGCCTTCGGATTCTCTGGCGAAGCCACCAGAAGTGAAAGCCGCTGATGAGCTGGTGTTGAATATCGGTTTTGACCGGAACGCTGCAGGGGAGATTACGGATCCCGAAGCCTATATTTTTTATAACGGTGAGCAGATTCCCGTACTGAAATTCGGACCGAAATTCGAACAGGAAGCACGTATTTACAAGCAGAAAAATCAGGATCCGAAAGATGTGCCTGTCATACTGAGAGCGGATGCACTGGTGAAGACGGGGCTGGTTCAGGACCTGATTAAACTGGCACAGGAAAACGGCTTCACCAAGTTTGCCTTCAAGGCAACCCAAAAAATCCAATGACGACTCTTAGTAGATAACTGTTGATAGAGCAGTCTTTAATTTGTCAGGATCAATTCCTATGAAATTACGCAGTTCAGGTCGAGAAGCAGAAAAAATCGAGCCACAGATGGCGCCGATGATCGATGTGGTATTTCAGCTGCTGATCTTCTTTATGTTAACGCTGAATATCGTGGAGCCTGAAGGCGACTTTAATGTGAACATGCCTATTACGGACAGCAATGCTCCTGCTGAAGAACCTGTCCTTAAGACTGACATTAAAGTCAGACTGGTTGCAAATGAAGACGGTTCACTTAATACGATTCGGGTAGGTCAAAACAATCTGGGTAACGGCCCCAATGTATTCACTGGCCTGAATCATGAGATTCTGAAAATTATTGGTAGACCGGGAAGTCCGATTACCAAAGATATGGAAGTCGAGCTGGAATCCGATTACAACCTGCATTACGAATATACTCTGAAAGCAGTGAGTGCCTGTACCGGACGCCTGGATCCTTCCGGGAAACGCATTATCCGTTACATCGAAAAAATCAAGTTTGCACCACCGGTGGGTGGTCCGAATGCGGGCAGTTAATCGTAAAACAGGAATAATTCATTTGAACAGCTCCCAGGCAGCTCTGTCTGTGAGCTGTTTTCGTTTGTTGAAATCAATGGAAATATAGACAGATCTCCAGGTCAGGCTTCTGCAGGATGTTTGCGAAATTCGTGTCAGAATCAATGGTTCTGGTTTCCTTTTCAGTAGCAACCGCATATTTGTTTGGCTATAGTGTACGATTATCCTTTACCCAAAGCGGGTATTAAGGTTTTTAATAACAGCTTTGTTTTTCATGGTTTAACAGACCGGGAAGCAACAGCTGATGTCTGTTGTGTGTTTGGGAGATCACACAATGATTTTGTTTCCTCGCACTCTGTGAAGATCGGGAGGAGTGAAAGTCAGTCGTTAAAACGAATATTCAATGAAGGAATAGACGAGGTTCCGAATTGAAATGTGGCTGGCTGTCATAATTCAAACTATTTACAGAGTGAACGAAGTGCTGTCTGGATATTCCGGATCAGGACTGTTCACAGGGTTGAATGCAGCGCGGGAATGCCCGGCTTGCAGAATGCCTGTTTGAGCTTAAATCAAAATCATTCCCAATCTCTCTGGATGTCTGAGACTTATTTCCGGAGAACAGGGATGCTACTGGATCAGATTCAAGCGATTGAAATCAGCCTGAATCACCTGTTTTTTTACGATGAGTTTCAGCATGCGAGAATCGATGGGGACAAGTAACTAGAATCTTGCCTTAGACTTAAAGTGACTCATTAGTAATGTTGTTAATCAGTATCCGTGTGCTCTACGCATTTGTTTGCGCTGGCGCTATCGCCACCTTTGTCAGTTCTAACCCCCCCAGTCCCGTCGATCAGTCTCCGCTGATTGCGTTTGTCCTGCTGATGATTCTCACACAGGCAGTAACCTGCCTCGACCTGCTCATTGGCCGCAAACGGATCGAAGTCATCTCGGCCATTTATTTCGGCCTGCTGGTTGGAGTGTTGCTGAGCTTTTTGCTGAAACTGGCCTTAGATCCGGTAATTTCCAAGACAAACTGGGGTGAGGGAGTGGTCATGATTACGACCCTGACCTTGCCTTATCTATGTATATCCTTTCTGTTACAGACCAAAGATGACTTTCGGTTTATTGTTCCCTATGTTGAGTTCTCACGAGAACTGAAGGGGGGACGTCCGCTGGTGCTGGACAGCAGTGCTTTGATTGATGGAAGGATCGCAGATGTCGTAGAAACGAAAATTCTGGATTCCGAGATGGTGGTTCCCGATTTCATTCTGAAAGAAGTACAGGATATCGCTGACAGCAGCGATAAAGTTCGTCGTGTGCGAGGTCGTCGTGGGCTGGACATTCTCTCAACGTTACAGAATAACCCGACCGTCGATATCTCGATGTACGAAGCCAAGGAAACCGACAAGGAAAAGGGGCTCACCGTCGATCAGAGGCTGGTGGTTGCCGCTAAAAAACTGGGTGGAAAAGTTGTCACCAACGATTTCAATCTGAATAAGGTTGCAAGCGTGCAGGGAGTCGATGTGATCAACCTGAATGATGTCGCCAACTCATTGAAACCACGATATCTGCCTGGTGAACACATTCAGTTAAAAATCATCAAAGAAGGAGAATCGCAGGCACAGGGTGTGGGATATCTGGATGATGGTACAATGGTGGTTTGTGAACAGGCCAATCATCTTGTCGGGCGAGATGTGGATGCTGTTGTTACCAGTGTTCTACAGAGTAGCGCGGGTCGCATGATCTTCGGTCGTGTGACAGAGAATCGTTGAGATTGCCCTATCTCTTCCGGCGGAAACGGAGCGCGATCATGAGTAACCGGAAAGTCAGTCATATTGGAATTGCCGTTGTGGAATATCAGCGGCGATTTCTCGTTGGTATTCGAGATGGGGATTCGCCTCTGGCAGGCTATCATGAGTTTCCTGGTGGGAAATGCCATACCGGGGAGCCATCCTCGGCCTGCGCTGTCAGGGAGTGCAGGGAAGAGACCGGCCTGGAAGTGATACCAGTCCATGAACTGCTTTCGGTTCAACATAGTTATGATCATGCTGAACTCGATCTGGATTTCTGGCTCTGTCGGCCCGCGGATGCCTCTGATGAATTATTCAAACAGACCCTGCACGGGTTTCACTGGATACCGGCTGAAGAACTGCCTGATCTGAGTTTCCCAGCGGCGAACTCTGCAATCGTGGACCTGCTGGTTCAACAGTTTGCTTCGTAATACACCAGCTTATAATGCAATGCCATCTGTGATCAAAGTGTTGATGGGAAAACAGATATCAGTCGTTCTGATCCGATTTGACTTTCACCCCGTGTGACCTAGACTTCACCAACATATCGCGCGACTGTTTTCACATTTCAACAGAATGCATTGACAGGTTTCCAGGGCATGGGCTATTCAATCACTCAGGCGACCCCGAGTGACGATCAGGAAGAACTGAATTCTCTGATTAATCGGAACTTTAAGAAAACCGACTCTCAGTGGTTTAACTGGTCTCACCATCAGAATCCATTCGGTGAGAACTATTGCTGGCTTGCGCATGAAGAATCTGCGGGAAAGCTGATTGGTTCGACGGGTTTATTAACACGTCGCATGTGTTGTGACGGCAAATCTTTAGCGGTAGGCCAGGCAGAATCAATTAATATCGATGAAGAGCACCGGTCTGCTCAGGCTGCATTAAAATTACAACGCGCTCTCATTGCGCACCTGCCCGATACCGATTTCAATTTTGTATATGGTATGACTGATACTGCGACGGCTGTATTTAAGCGGTGTCGCTATCGACAGGTGGGAACATTCCAGCACTGGGTCAAACCCATTCGTACGGAATACAAATTCAAAGACAGAATCTCATCACCCCTGGTCAGAAAAGGAGTTGCCTGGCTGGCCGATCTGGGTTTACGGCTCTATTCACAGGAGACACGGACATTTTTACCCCATCAGAACAAAATCAATTTTGATGCCCCGATTGATGAACGCTTTGAAACTCTGTTCCGTGAGCATTCTGCAGGCCTGGTGATGGTTGAGCGGACACGCGAGTTTCTGGAATGGCGTTTTCGTCAGGAACCCAGTACCCGGTTTCAGATCATGACTCTGGAAGACCGCAATCAGAGTCTGTTGGGGTACATGGTATTTGTACTGGGAGAGACGGGGCGCGGTGGTGATTTTGCTGCAGGCATTCAGGATTTTTTCTATCGAGATCTGAAATCTTTTCGGCTGATGCTGACGGCTTTCAGCGGTTATTGTCGGCAGATTGGTATGGAGACTATCGTGATGAATTATTTTGGTCGTGAAGAAGTTTCGAAACTGCTGACCAGCTTCGGTTTTTTCCAGAGGCATTCACAGACGAACGTATTTGTGTATGCCAATCCGGAATTCCAGGATTTTTCGCTTGAACCCCTCCTTGATGAAAACCACTGGCATCTCACCAATGCAGAACTTCTGTCCTGAACAGATTATGTTTCTGAAGTTTCCCGCTTCAGTTACTGTGCACCACGTTGTTGCCGATTCTGCTCTCGGGCTATTAACTCCGCCGCCGCTGCAGATCCAGTATTGAAATTTGCAGTTGCAAGACTGGGAATTCCATATCCGTAACCCTTAAGGGGATTAAACCAGATTTCACGTCCGGTGAAGGGATCCAGGCAGTAGGTATAGCCATCGATTGAGACGAAGAGCTGTTCTTCATCCACAAGAATCGCGAGATAATTGGAACGACCTTTGGTCGATTTCCAGGACCAGAGCAGCGCTCCCGTATCACGGTTTAACGCGACCACTCGAGAATTGAAACTGACGAATAACAGGTCAGTGATATCCAGTTCGTTCGCCGGCTGAGAAGAATGCTCTGCGTATCCATTTTCATCCAGAAAACCACCGCTCATAAGGACCTGCCTGGTTTGCACTAATATGTAAAATGGAATAGATCTGTGGCGACACTACGAGACTGCAGCCTGCATCAAAGCCTTATTGAATAGGCCGAATCACGGGTTTACCTGCTGTTTTCTCTTTGTCCAGTTTTCCAGGTCCGAGAGAAGGGTCGATGGCAACAGCACGTTCATAGTCTTGGGCTGCTTTTTTATGCTCGCCTTGTTCCTTATATGATTTAGAGCGCATCAAATAGGCTTTGGCGACAATTTCATCGATCCGCTTGGCGCGTTCGAAGTCGCGCAGTGCATGTTCCACATCTCCCTGTTTCATGAATGCATCACCACGCACAGAATATGCTTCCGGTTGAGGCTGAATTTTGATGGCCCGGGAACATTCCTGAATGCAGCGATCCAGCTTGTTTTCCTCTAAATACAACGCACCGCGAATATAATACCCACGACCCGTGTCCTGTGTGAGTTCGACGATTTTCGCATAATCCTTCATTGCTTTTTCGCGCATTTCCGATGCCAGATAAAACTGGGCACGTTCCAGAATTAGCTCGGTATCATCCGGGGTCTTGGCAAGTCGTTCATTCAGTCCAGCCAGTTTCTGCAGCCAGATGATTTTTTCTTCATCCGCTTTCTGTTTCTCAGGCTGCTTTGCCAGTTGATACACGGTCATTCGTTGCCGGTAAAATTTCAGGCTGTTGGGACTGAGTTCAATGGCTTTCGTAAAATCAGTGATGGCTTTGTCATACTCTTTGCGTCTCTGCCAGACCAGTCCCCGGTTGTCGTAGGCGTTCAGATACTTGGGGTTCAGCTGCAGTACTCTGTTAAGAACTTCTAATGCTTTATCCGTTTCATTCAGATTCATTAATGCGAACCCGAGATTATTCATCGCATCAATACTGTCTGGTTTGATTTCCAGGACCCGTTCGAAATCTGCACGGGCTTCCTTAAGTTTGCCTGTCGTCGCAAACAGGAGTCCCCGATTGTTCAATGCCTGATGACTGTCTGGCTTGCACTCAATGGCTTTGGTGAAATCTTTCACAGCGAGTTCCGCACCGCCGCGTGTCATGAAAAATAGTGCGCGCGTGTAGTAATACTGTGCGTTTTTCGGGTCCATCTCGATCGCTTTCGTCAGGTCGACGATGGCACTGGCATCCTGTTTTAAATCGGCCCAGGCACTGCCTCGATGAAAGTAGTACCGGGAAACCTGGGGATTCAATTTGATCGCCATGGTCAGTTCCTGTGTCGATTCAGCCAGCTTGCCCTGCTTCTGAAACTCCAGGCCTCGCAGGAAGAATTCTTCGGCTTTCTGCAGGGAAATATCATCGACCTTTGCCTGCGCAGTGGCGGAAGCTGTTAAATTCGGCTTCTGATGCGGAAGCGATTCCTCTGAACTTGTTTCCCGTTTTTTTTCAGTCGTAGTCTGCGCTATTGTTTTAGCAGTGTTCTCTGGTTTAACTGCTTGCTGTGAAGCTGGTTGCGATTCAGAACCACATCCGCTGAACAGTGATAAACCGACTAGCATCCCTGCAATCTGACGATTCATTTTTTATTTCACCTACTTTGTGTATCCGCACTTTTTGCATAAAATGCAATTAATTGACCGAAGGCTTGTAAATCGACATCCAAAATCTGTCAATCCCAATTGATTTTTCGCGTTTTTCATCAATGGACGTTGAGCCCGTGATCTTTTACAATCCGGAAGCCCGTTAAAGGGCCAATCAGCGGTTTTATCTTATAAGGAATAAACAACTTGCAATTACCACGTAATCCAACCAGAGAAGTGAGAATTGGTACAGTGACGATTGGAAACGCTCATCCCATCGCCGTCCAAAGCATGACTGCTACCAAGACCAGCAACATCGACGCGACCGTTGCCCAGATTCACTCGCTCGAACAGGCGGGGGCGGATATTGTGAGAATTGCAGTCGATAATAAGCGGGAAGCGGCAGCGTTAATTGAAATCCGTAAGCAGACTACCGTTCCGCTGACCGTCGATCTGCAGGAAAATTATCGCCTAGCGGAAGTGATAGCCCCATACGTCAATAAACTGCGGTATAACCCCGGGCATCTCTATCACCATGAGCCGGAAAAAGCCTGGCAGGAAAAAGTTCGTTTCATCGCCGAAGTTGCGAAAGACAATGACTGTGCGATGCGGGTGGGAGTGAACTGCGGATCCGTCGATCCGGCCAAGCTGGAAAAGTATGATCCGCATGATTCCATTTCGCCGATGCTGGAAAGCGCACTGGATCATTGTGAATTTCTGGAATCCATTGATTTTACGCGGTTTTGTGTTTCACTGAAAGATTCTGATCCCGCGAAAGTGATTGAAGTCAACACTCGGTTTGCCGCGAAACGACCGGATATTCCACTGCACCTGGGCGTCACGGAAGCGGGCCTGCCTCCGGACGGTGTAATTAAAACCCGGATCGCGTTCGAGCAACTGGTCAGTAAAGGTATCGGTGATACGATTCGTGTATCTCTGACTGTTCCCAATGACCGCAAAGGAGAAGAGATTGAAGCCGGGCATTCCATTCTGAATGATATTGCTGCCGGCCGGGTTCGATCGGTTGTCGATTTTGATCAGAAAGGATTGAATATCATCAGCTGTCCCAGCTGTTCCCGTGTCGAGAATGAAGTCTTCGTGGATCTGGCGGCAGATGTGAAACAGATGACCGCGTATGCCAAAGACCACAAAATTACGATTGCCGTGATGGGTTGCCGGGTCAATGGTCCTGGTGAGACAGACGACGCCGACCTGGGGCTCTGGTGCGGGCCGAATTATGTAAATCTGAAAAAGGGGAGCGAATCACTGGGGCGCTATTCTTATGATGATATACTGCCTCGACTCAAAGGCGAACTGGACGCGTTGATTGAACAGCAGTCGGCAAAGATTTAATCACCTGTTCCTGGCGCGCTCAATATTTCCGAAATTCATTTCTCGAAAAAAGCATGGATGTAACTCATGGCCAATTCAAGTTCCGCTAGCGACCTGACCACAGCAACCATCCTGATTTTTGGTGCTTCCGGCGATCTGACTGCGCGTAAGCTGATTCCCGCGTTATATGATCTCTGGAGCGAAGGCTTTCTCTCAGAGGAACTGCCGATTATCGGACTGGCTCGTCGTTCCAAAACGGACGAACAGTTTCGCAATGAACAGCGTGAATCTGTGGCGCAGTTTACCCGTACCGGAACGGTATCCGATGAGAAGTGGGCTAAGTTTTCCAAACGGCTCTACTACCGCGAAGTTGATATTACGGACACGAGTGACCATGTTTCACTGAAATCAACGATTGAAATGGTGGAACGTGAGACGGTGGGAGATGTAATTTCCAAGCGCGTCGCCTACCTGGCAACGGCTCCTTCGTTGTTTTACCCTGCAGTACAGGCACTCTCTCGAGCAGAAATGATCCCCCGTAACTCAGACGATCAATGGTTAAGGGTCGTTATTGAAAAGCCGTTTGGCCACGATCTTACTTCGGCTCAGAAACTGAGCCAGGAGTTGAGCGAACTCTTATCCGAAGACCAGATCTACCGCATTGATCATTATCTTGGAAAAGAAACGGTCCAGAATATTCTGTTATTCCGTTTGAGTAACTCGATCTTTGAGCCTCTGTTGAATCGTAATCATGTTGATCATGTACAGATCACCGTGGCGGAATCACAGGGAATTGAGCATGGTCGTGGCGGTTATTATGACCGATCTGGCGCCTTGCGGGATGTGCTGCAGAATCACGTGCTGCAGTTGCTGTGTCTGATTGCCATGGAACCACCGGCACTCTTCAGCGGTGAAGAAATCCGTGATGAAAAACTTAAAGTACTCAAAACCCTGACGCCGGGGACAAAAGGTCCCATTTCGGACTGGGCTGTTGCCGGTCAGTATACCGCGGGGCAATCGCAGGATCAGGCGGTTCCCGGTTATCGGGAAGAAGAACGCGTGCCCGCCGACTCACATCGAGAAACGTTTGTTGCGATGGAGGTTCTGGTGGAAAACTGGCGCTGGGAAGGAGTCCCATTTTATCTGCGTACGGGGAAACGCCTGCCCGAACGTGTGAGTGAGATTGCGATTCAGTTCAAACATCCTCCTATGAATCTGTTTACAACCGTGGAATGTGATGGTGATATCTGTTCGATGGTAGAGCGCAAGCCGAATGAGTTGATCTTCCGTATCCAGCCTAAAGAGTCGATTTCAATGAAATTTTCGACGAAGCGACCTGGAATGCAGTATCAGATTCAACCGGTCACGATGGACTTCGCGTTTGAAGATGCGTACCACACAAGTCTGCCTGAAGCCTATGAGCGGTTACTGATGGATGTTCTGCGTGGCGATTCAACCTTGTTTACCCGTAGCGATGAGTTAGAAGCCGCCTGGAAGTTTGTGACTCCCGTACTGGAGCAATGGGAGAAGCCCGAGCATACACCAGAACCATATTACGCCGGAACCTGGGGGCCCGCAGGTGCAATTAATTTGTTAGAAAAATCGAAGCGGCGCTGGCGCACTCCTTCCACGAGTAAGAAGTTGTAATTGGATATGTTGGCCAGTAACTGCACGATTCAATTCGGTTGATCGGGTTCCTGCTGAAAATGGTTTTTAATTAAAAGCAGCGGTTTGCTTACCAGCAGAAATAGCATAATTCCCAGAAGCGCGCCGGTTGTATCGGCAATCCAGTCTTTGATGCTTGGTTCGCGTTGCAAGACGGGAATGCCTTGCAGCAGTTCGTCAATCACACCAAACAGGCTGACTCCAGCAAAAATCAGTAACAGTCGTTTTATCGTCAGCCTGTCCCATTTCAGTGACAGCCACCATGTCAGTAGAAACGCCAACCCTGCATATGCAATAAAATGCAGGGGCACATCGGTCCCCTGTGGGATCGTTCCCTTCTTAAGTGGAACATGAGTCGCTGTGAACAGGATGATCCAGTAAAGAATCAATCCGCTGCGTATCAGTAATTGATAACGGTTCATAACGTCCCTGTAAACTGGTCTGACTTTTGGTAGCCGAGCAATATGGTCTCGATTTATTCCGGCGCGGGGTAGGGTGCTTTCAGCCGGGCAGCCGGATGCGATTCCAGATAACTGGCAATGCGGTCTGTTCGCGAGATCGCTTCAGGAATGAAATCAATCGCCTGTTCCAGACGATCATTCGGCTCGGCACAGCTGAACCGTAAAAATCCATGTCCCGCTTCACCGAAACATTCCCCACCCAGGCAGGCAATGCCAAAGTCATCGTCAGCACCTTCCAGCAGGTACAACGCCAGGCCGTGACTGGTAATACCGAGTTGATTGCAGACCGGAGCAACATTAACGAAAACATAAAACGTGGCATGTGGATCGAGGGCATGGAAGTGTTCGATTGCGTTGAGCTTGTTCGTCAGTAATAACACTTTCTCGCGGAATTTCAGCATGACTTCGTCACGCTCGACGGAATCGCAGTTAAGAGCAGCGGCACCAGCCAGCTGAACAATCGGTGGTGTGCAGGAAAGTGTGGTGTTGACCATTTTTCCGATGGATGTAGCGACCGCTTCTGATGCCACACAGAAACCCAGCCGCCAGCCACTCATGCTGTAGGATTTACTGAAGGTATATGCAGAGACGCATTGATCCATCATGCCCGGTTGTGCGAGGATTGAGTGATGTTTGCCCTGCCAGACCATGTGGCAGTAAGGTTCGTCGCTGAAGACAGCAATGTTTTTGCCACGAATCAAATCGGCGATCGCTTTCAGGTCCTCTTCCGGAATAACCCCACCAGTAGGATTATGGGGGGAGTTCAGGAAGATGGCTTTGGGGGAAGGATCTTCTTCCAGAAACTTTTTGATATCAGCGATATCAGGTCGGAATTCATTTGCCTGCTTGAGGTCAGACAACACCATACGGGCGCCACGACGTTCAATATTTGGCAGATATGTGGGGAAATAGGGGCTGAAAACCAGCACTCCATCACCGGGGTTTAAAAATGCTTCGCAGAAGAACTGCTCAAATACTTTGGCGCCAGGACCAACCACGATGTTTTCCGGTTTTGCGTCGACATTGAATTCCCGGGAAACAAATTCCGCAGCCGCCTTGCGAAACTCGGGAATACCAGGTGAAGCACAATAGTGTGACTGATTGTTCTGGATTGCTTCAATACCAGTGGATTTAGCAGAAGCGGTACTGTCAAACGGGCTGTCGCCTACTTCGAGTTCGACGACATCTTTACCCTCTGCTTTAAGCTGTTTGGCGACGGCCAGTACGCTGAATGCGGTTTCCACGGTAAGAGACTGAGCGAAATCACTTAATGTTAGCGCCACGAAGGTATCCCCTTTAAGTTTGATATTATTCCAGAAGCATTCTCAATCTGAACTATTGTCTCTTCAGACCTGGATAGATAGACGACTATTACTCTATAGCGGGAAAGCCGTTTTTGAAACTGGACCAGCCCCGATTCTGCAAAACTCAGTTTATTTCGTTGATATGGCCTGGGCCAGAGGACGCAGTACCTGATCAATCACATACTCGTTCAGCAGGCGGTCCGACCTGGCTTTCAGATCCAGCATCGTGTCTTCGAGCCTGGTGTCCGCAGTCTGGCTCCCGTACTGCCGGAGAGTAAAGAAAACCGAAATCTGTTCGTCAGGGTATTCCTCGCGTTTGACCTGGTATGCGTTAGTGCGAGTTTCGATCAACAGTCGTGCCTGACAGCGACAGGAATCATCCAGACTCAAAGTGATGGAAGGTTCGTAATTCAATGCCTGAGAACCGGGAATCTGCAGCAGGCTGTCAACCGCATGATTCGCACCGAGCACTTCAGCGACGAGTGCATCATGATTGCCTCGATAAGAAAAATCGAAACCGACAATATAATCCAGGGCTTCACAATCCAGCGGGCTGACTGACAGCATGTAGGGAACCAGTTCCAGCATCAGCCGGTTCTGTTCCAGACAGTCTTCCGGATCTTTCGGATTTAAATAGCCACTGCAGATTCGCTGCGTCTCAAGTGACATCCAGCGCTGTTGACCGACTTCTTCCTTGTCTTCCTCCAGAATGAATCCGCTTTCGCCGCGATTATAGAAATTCCGCATGCTGGGAAAAGATTTCTGGACCCGTTCAAAAAAATTTAAAACTGTATCCCGGGAGGAAGGCAGTGTCATTTCTGTGCACAGGTTTAAGTTGATGAAATAATCATCAGACAGCATGCTGTATGGGTGCATATTCTCTCGATCATCATATAATTGAGACTGACGACTCTGGCCAGAAGATGTCAGTCGGGGTTCGTTAGTGAAACTTATTCTATCGGAGAAATTAAGATGGGTCAAAGAACTGTTTCGCGAATGAGAGTCGTTCCTGAAATAGAACATTTAACCACTTCTTGTTCCGAAAAAGTCTCATGCTGGTCTCTGTTTCAGACGGAAATCGGCTGGTGCGGTCTGCAGGGGAGGGATGAGACTGTAGAACGCTTCCTGATGGGATTGCCTCGTCGCACTGATCTGCAACAGTTAATCAAGTCCGAATCTGCTGGCGAAGGATCATTTTCTGCGAATCAGTTCATCGAAGCCAACTGGTATCCGGAACTGCAGGAACGGCTGCAGGATTATTTTCAGGGTGCTCAGGTGGAATTTCGGGATGTAAAACTGAATTTAACCCAGATGACTTCATTTCAATCTCGTGTGATTCACGCCTTGCAGCAGATTCGGTATGGTGAGCAGATTTCTTACGGCAAGTTGGCGGAGAAGGCAGGTTCGCCGCGTGCGGCGCGGGCGGTGGGTACGGTGATGGCTTCGAATCGAATTCCGATTCTGATTCCCTGTCATCGCGTGATTGCATCGGGGGGGAAACTGGGCGGCTTTTCTGCACCACAGGGTACTTCACTTAAAGAGCATCTGTTGATGCTGGAATCCCGGGCACTGCTCTGATCCGATGGCAGTCTGCCTGGCGACAGGCGGTTTAAGCCGATTTACGTGACGTCGGTTCTGCTGTGGCAGGGGTACCAGTTGATGTCGTTCGTCGTCTGCGCTGTTGAGACTGTTGTTGTTCCAGCATCGCCTGTTCAAACAGAAAAATTCGTTTCCCCAGACGATCAATCCGGCGACTGACGGAACTGGTTGTCTGTTCCATGCCTGCAGAAACGAGAGTGATGACTCCCAGGAACAGCAGCATCTGACCTGCTGTGCTGATAAGCCAGCCTGTTGATGCATAGTTAGCGGGGCCGCCATAATAGCCCCACAAGACAAGCGTCGTGCCAATCGTCAAAACAGCAACGCCGCCATAAGCCATCAACTGTCCCACCAGTCCCAGCCAGTTTGGTTTCTGATCGTCTTCTTCGATCAGATCCTGAATGTCGCGATATTCAGAATGCAATCGAGGGACAGTCGTTTCTTCAAAATCATCCTCATGCTCGAGTTCGTGAGTTTCGAATGCGTAAGACTGTTCAACAGTAGTATCGGCTTCCTGATGCAAATCGGTAGGCTGATGGGAAGGTACAGGTTCCGGCTCTGATTTTCTTACCGGTTGTGAAATGGGTTCCGCGCGCGGCGGTTCGGGTTGTTCAAACAGTGAAGCGGAACTTTGCGCGCGAGATTCGGATCGGGTCAAAGGACCATAAGGGTCCATGATTTCACGATTCGACCAGCGAGCCAGAAGTTCGCGAGCTTCTTTTGTTTTGTCACTGATGCGCGCAGCAGCCGTTGTTCCCAGATCACTTCCACACGTAGCACATTGCACGCGTTTAGAATCTGACGAAACTTCTGCAGCCACATCGGACTGGCAACTTGTGCACCACATAAGGCACCTGGTTTGTTGTAACTAAAGAATTGGAGAGGACTTGAGAAATGTCTGTGAGTATCTATGAATGGGAGAGAGGCCCTGATTATCAATACTTGGCCATTTGATGCAATACCGCTTTCTCTGATGTCTTTTTGCGATCAGCCCGCTGACATCAATTCAAAAAAAATTTGAGACTGTGAGATACACCACAGATAACACCAATATCAGCAGCAATACTGTTGCTGTTCTGATTCATGAGTCAAGAATCAGTGTGTGTCAGGGAATCTGTTCGATGTTGTCGAACTGGTTGTTCAAAACGCAGATTCCCATTGTAGAAAACAGAGTGAATGTTTCAGGAGATGCAGATGAATTTGTTTCGAAATGTAATGACAGCCGCGGTACTGTTATCCATGGTCTATGTCAGTGGTACTGTGAATGCTGCAGAAAGCAGTCAGAAAAAGGAGGCTCCCGTAGCCCTTGGGGGAAACTGTGCGGTCTGCCTGGTAAGCGGCAAAAAAGTAGTTTCCGGGAAGCCGGAGTTTTCTGTTGTCTACGATGGCCAGACCTATCTGTTCCCCTCAGAGGAAGTCAAACAGAAATTTCAAGCGGCACCTGAAAAATATGTTCCTGCATTAAAGGGAGACTGCACTGTCTGCTATGCTCATCATGACGGTTTGCGGAACCCGGGCAAGATTGATCATGTCAGTTTTTACGAGGGACGTGTCTTTCTGTTTCCGAATGAAAGTATCAAAGCGGTCTTTGATAAATCACCTGCAGAATACGCTGACGTAGATCTGGCCTGCGATGGGAAATGCATCGTCTGTAAAGTAGATGGTGGTAAAGACGTGCCTGGAAAACCGGAATTTACAGCGATCTACCAGGGACTCCGATATCAGTTCCCCAGTCAGGCCGTGATGCAGAAATTTCAGAAAGACTCAGCGAAGTATGTCTCCAGCTTAACTGCAAAAAAGGTATCTACCACTGGAGCGCCAGCTGCATCTGAACTGGTTTCCATCAGCGGCACCACTGGCTGTGCTGCCTGTGAGTATGGAGTACATCCCAAGCAGGATCCAGATGAATTAGGTTTGGCTGTTAAAAGCAACGACGGCAAAATTTATGTGATTGAAGGCGCGCATGCCTCACACCCGGATCTATATAAATCACGATTTCAGAGTTTGAAAGTCAGTGTAAAGGGAAAGCAGATCGCTAACAAAGGAAAATTTGTCTGGCTGAAACCCCAGTCCATTGACACTGCACAGTAAACTATCAGGTGTATTAAAAAGAAAAACAGCCTGTCACCGCAGTCGGTAACAGGCTGTTGATTGAATTCGAAACGACACCTGGCAGCAATTCAGTTCCTCTCCCTTCCAACCAGAGTTGAGGATGGCTGTCAGGTGTTTTGGCATTACTTCCTGATCAGGTAGTAACCCGGGTTCGCAGTAAACTTGTCACGTTCAGATGCTGAAGTGAAGAATACCAGTCGTTCGCGATACACGCCCCCTGCGTAAGGATCTCCTTCTACAGACTGGTTGCGTTCCAGTTGAGAGACGCGACACTTGCCTTCGAACGCGGGCCAGTAGTTTTCTGGTTCTGCATCAAATTTCTGCTTGTGTTCTTTTGATGAGAAGCAGACCGTCTGGCCTCGATAATTCGATGTGAATTCTGGTTTTCCTTCAGTCAGTTCCTGATCGTCCAGCATACTTACCAGGCAGATGCTCTTAAAGGCGAATTCAGGTGCGACCTGTTTCTGGCTCATTTTCTGGATGGGTTGCTGTTTACGGGCAGGCGCTGCCTGTTCGTGATTCACCAGACAGATTTTGCTGAGATGCCCCTGCATTTCGGGTGCTGCCACATAGCCGGAAATCTTTTTTACAATTTTCAGTTCTGGAGTGATGATGACTGTGGTTGGCAATCCGGCAACGCCAATCGCTTCGACCAGCTCTGAGTTTTCATCCGCATCCACACGAATGGGGACAAAACAGGAGTTAACGTGTTTGATGACTTTGGGGTCTTTATAAGTTTCCCTGTCCATTTTGTGGCAGAAGCCACACCATGAAGCTCCGATCTGAATCAACATGGCCTTGTCTTCCGCACGCGCCTGCTGTGCGGCCTGTTTCAGATTGGTTTGCCACTTGATCTCTTCTGCAGATACGGAATCAGAGAGTAAGGGAAGGGTAATTAAACTCAGTGAAAATATAATAAAGTGCCCGGCACGCATAATGCTTCCTTATGATAAAAAAACAGAGGTCCTACACGCATTACATATCGGTAATATTTGATTGTCTGTTCAGTTTGCAGGATTATTCTGGTTCAGATTTTTGTAATTGATTTGAGGTTTATGACGATTTCAGACCGCCATCCCGGTGCGGATACATTGCAGCCTGTCTAACTTCTCTGCGTTGACAGAGAAGGGGAGGCAAATGCTGCATTTCTCTGGCAGTAACTACTGCCAGATTGTTAATGGAAGTTCTTCAGATACACCTAAAATTGATCGTGAAAAGAAGCCTTCTCTGGAACAAGAGCGGATCACATTGAACCGTAGCGTCTCTCAATCTACTATCCTCGGTCTAAATGACCCTCAGTTAAGGATCGTGGATTTCATGGCAATAAATCAGGCTGATTCGAAATTTATTTAAGGTAAGTGGCGTGTTTGAAAGGGTTTATGCAGGAGTTGGTGTGTCCGGTGTTCGAGTTTTCTCAAAGCTCATACTTTATACGTCAATTATTTTAGTTTGATTGGATTTTATCATCGATTTTTCTTTTCCTCATCTTGGATTGGACCCCACGAAAGGACTGTTATTGCTTTGCATACCTGTCTGCTTTTCTCAGGGAGATCGTACTATTCATTTTGAAATGAGTGTTTCAGTCAACGTAACTGTTTCATCAGAAGCTTTAACTCCAGCTCTCCATATTTCTCGATGAGAATGAGAGGCTCCCGGTACCTGTAAAGAATATCGAACGTTTCAGGAATTCAATTTGTGAGTTGGATTACATGAGAATGAATCAGACTGTTTTTTGAGAGTTATCATTGAGAAAGTGCAGCTGAAAGGAAGCTGAATTTTTATCATTCCGTGGTGTAAAAGAAGTTCAAAAAATGATTGAAATTCAACTCCCTCAGTTTAATTCTGAGTGGAATTGTGAGATAACTCACTGAACGGACTCTGAACTCTGTTTAGTCTGTAATCTCTGTCTGATATCACATCTTTTCGTCGTATAGAAACTTTGAGGTAATCCATGAAACGTCCAGAAATGAATCGACGCGATTTTAATCGACTGACTTTTGCCGCTTTTGGAGGAGTGGTGGCAGGTTCCATGACGGGCTGTCAGCCTGCTACCCCACCTGCACCTGCAACGCCGCCTGCGGATACAGAAGCCGGTAGTACTACTACCGAGGGATACGATGATCATGATCATGCTGCTGAAGGGGGAGCCGGAACGAGTGACAAAGATGTCAGCCTGCTGATGAAAGAACCGCATGTCTGCCGAGGTTTGAACACCTGCAAAGGCAAACATGCCGGGGTTGAAAATGAGTGTGCCGGTCTGGGGGCTTGTGCTTCCGTTGCAGAACACAGTTGCTCGGGGGAAAACGAATGTAAAGGGCAAGGCGGCTGTGGCAGCAATCCTGGTATGAATTCATGTAAAGGTAAAGGAGGCTGCCATATACCTCTGATGCCGGATGCCTGGAAGCTGGCACGTGCTGAATTCGAAAAAGCCATGGAAAAAGCCGGTAAGAAAGTCGGTCCTGCACCAGAACCCAAGAAAAAATAATGAGTCATGCTTGTGACAGGGAAGTCGGGCTCCTTTTCAAAATGATTGATCAGGAGCCCGCTTTTTGTGATGTCCTTCATTCAGGTTCTAATTCATCTCAAGGCACGAAAGTAGAGAAGTATGCGGGCACCACGACTGGGACATGAGAATCTGGGGCTGGGGGTTGGTTTGCGGACGGTTCACTTCTCTCACATTCTGGAACATCAGCCGGAAGTAGACTGGTTCGAAATCATTTCCGAAAACTTTATGGATTCAAACGGCCGTCCTCGAGCCGTTCTGGAACAGATTGCAGAACACTATCCGATCGTCATGCATGGCGTGTCACTGTCGATAGGCAGTACGGATCCGCTGAACCGCGAGTACCTGGAAAAACTGAAACGGCTGGCAGAAGGGATGAACGCACGCTGGATTTCCGACCATGTCTGCTGGACTGGTGTTGCCGGACGCAATTCACATGATCTGCTCCCGATCCCTTATAATGAAGCGACACTTTCGCATCTGGTCGAACGGATTGGTATTGTACAGGACATCCTCGAAAGACCACTGGTTCTGGAGAACCCCAGCAGCTATCTCGAATTTCAGGATTCCACAATGAGTGAATCTGAGTTCGTCTGTCGCATGGCGGAAGAAGCAGACTGTGGCTTACTGCTGGATGTCAATAACGTCTATGTTTCCAGTGTGAACCATGATTTTGATCCGGTCGCCTATGTGGAAGCAATACCTGCTGAGCGGGTTGTGCAGTGTCATCTTGCCGGGCACACCAATTGTGGAACACATCTGATTGATACCCACGACGGGCATGTGATTGATCCGGTCTGGAATCTGTTTCGTTTACTGCATCAGCGTACCGGGGGAGTGGCGACGCTGCTGGAATGGGACGCAGAGATCCCCCCGTTCCCAGTCGTACATCAGGAAGTATTAAAAGCCAGGCAGTACATGGATGAAAATCTCCCACTACAGAAAGAAGTGAAAACGGAGGTAGAGTGTGTCCACGTTGATTCTCGGGCCATTCCTCATCCAGCATCGTTTATTGTGGCAGAAGTCGAATGAAACGGCAGGAACGTCAACTGGATCAGATACAACGCTGGATGCAGACTGTAATTAGCGCGCCTGGTGGAGTCGAATCAGGGATTGCTTCGGAAGCTGCACAACGTGAGATCCCGCTGTCAGACGATCAGCTGGAATCGGTGATTACCCGATCCAGTCAACAGACGAGTTATGAACGCATCGGCATTTATGCCAATGCCTACTATGCACGGCTGCTGGAATGTCTCAGTGAAGAATATGCAGCTCTGGTGACAGCGATGGGAACAGCAGCCTTTGGTGCGTTCAGCATGCAATATCTGCAAAAATACCCTCCTGCCAGTTACACACTCGGAGAACTGGGGGCCCGGTTTCCTCGGTTTTTGCAGGAGAGTCGACCAGAACCGGAATCGAATGCAGGCACACCCGAGTGGACTGATTTTCTGATCGAACTGGCGACACTGGAACGCGTTTATAGTGAAGTATTTGATGGGCCCGGAATCGAAAAGCAGGAACTGCTGACAGCGGAGACTCTGAATACGATCCCTCCAGAATTGTGGCCCGAGCTGTCCTTGCAGATGGCCCCCTGTTTTCGGCTGATGAAGTTTCAGTTCCCTGTGCAGGAATATATTTCCAGTACAAAACGTGGAGAAAGTCCTGCTATTCCGGATCCCACTAACACATACCTGGCGATCACACGCCGGAATTATATTGTGCGTCGTGCTGCGATTTCAGAGGCAGAGTTTTTCCTGCTTTCCCGTCTGCAGCAGGGACTGAAAATCGGTGAGGCGATCTACGAATTCGCAGACGCAGGGCTCATGGATTCAGAGAAACTGGCTGGGCAGCTGCATGTCTGGTTTAAGCACTGGACCGAGTCAGCCTATTTCATTGCTGTCAATCCCGGCAGCCATGGAATGACACGCTAAGGCCTGTCATCCCTGATAGTTACAGTGGCAATGTCGCGATCCTTTGCATGGCCTCTCGGCTGCATGAGAGGCCCGATTAAGTGATAAGCTCCTGAACTTGATTTTTTGCTCAAAATCGTGTCTGTTGCGCAAAATGGATAAAATGGTTTAAACGGGTTGAGGTTGCGTCCCGTGTTTAGGGGAAATAAGGAGTATTTTCTAATTTCTGAGTGATCGGATTCAAGTTTTTGACATTCTGTTTGCTTACCGCTCAAAGCACCAGTACTCCCCGCATTGACAGAAAATGGGCTCGGAATTACAGTCCCGACTTAAAGTCGCTATCATCCAGATTTAAATTATTACGTTTCCATTTTTTCAAATGAGTTGATCTGCAGGTTCGCTGTCAGGGAGGGCAGCAATATGAAGGGCATCATAATGTGTTGCGTCGCGTTGTTGCCGGCCATTGAAATCTCAGGATGCACTCAGCGGAACTCCTTACCTCCCGTGGCGATTAATTCTCCTACGCCGGCCCCCCAGTACTCGCCCCAGGTTGCGAAACCTGTGCCCGGTGCACCATTATTTACCACACCTCCTACTATTGCTGTTGAGCCATTGGCGATTGATCCACCAAACCCCTGGAAGCCAGAAGCGGAAGTTCGCGACTGGGAATACATTGTGATTCATCATACCGCCTCCTCGACGGGAAGTGTGGAAAGTATCCATGAGTTACACAGTAAGAAAAAAGACAAATCGGGTAACTCCTGGCTGGGCATTGGTTATCACTTTGTGATCGGGAACGGGAACGGCATGCCTGACGGTGCGATCGAATCCACGTTCCGTTGGCGCGAGCAAATGCATGGTGCCCATGCTGGAAATAACAAATATAACCAGCACGGTATTGGTATCTGCCTGGTTGGTAACTTCGAAAATGAACCCCCTTCCGAGGCGCAGCTGGCTGCTGTAAAAAAACTGGTGGGTGTTCTCAAAGCGGAATACAACATTAACAGTGATCACGTACAGGGGCACCGCGATGTCAAAGCGACTGCCTGCCCGGGTAAATACTTCCCGATGAGCGAAGTGGCTTCAGCCATTGACCTTCCCGTGTATGGTGCAACCAGCCCGAACGGTAAAAGTCCTGCCTCAAAAATGGAACTGGCCGCCCAGAAATAAAACCGTAACGTCCCCCACATTTAAGACTACCCCCTGATTGACTCTTCGAAAGCAGACTGACAATGGATTTTACGCAGCGTCTTAAATGGATTGAACAGGTAATGAATGCAGAGAAAACCGATTATCTGCAGTCACCGTCTGAAAATCGGATCCTGGGTATGCAGGACAGTACCGAATCACAGGTACAACTGCCTCTCAAACATATTTCACTGTTTCGCCCCGAGCATTATGAGCCGGGTTATGCCTATCCCCTGGTGATCTGGCTGCATACTGAAGGGGGTTCCGAGCATGATCTGCATCAAATCATGCCTCAAATCAGCATGCGGAATTACCTGGGGCTCTCCTTTCGTGCTCCTGCGATCGATCCTGCAGCACAGGAAAACGGCTATCACTGGCCCGACAGTCATCTGTTTGCCGCCCGGTTCATGGAAAGTATTCAGAAAACAGTCCTGGAACTGAGTAAGGTACTGAATATTCATGAAGATCGAATCTATCTGGCGGGGACGGGAAATGGCTGTTCCATCGCCACGAAACTGTTATTGAAAGCACCTCATTTTTTCGCCGGCGCCGCACTGTTGAACGGTAGTTTCAGTGATAAAGATTTCCAGAAAGCATCCGGCGCCAGTCTGAAGGGAAATCGGGTATTACTTGACCGTCGCTCTTCCAGCCATTCAGACAGCAAGCATTCTGCACAATGGTTGAGCCGCATGTGGGAAACCACGGGGGCAGGCATTCAAACGGTCAATTCTCTGAAATCAGAAGCGACACAGGATTCAGAACTGTTCAATATTCTGGACCGCTGGATCATGGAAGGTATCTCAACGGCCTGGCTCGTTTAGGACCGAATGAACGATAAATCGTAATCCTGATACGCGTGATCAGGTTGAATTACGACGATTAATCCGTTTATGCAGAAGTTTCCTGTTGTGACGCCGCTCTCCAGGCCGATGAATACAGTGGAGTCCTGTTACTTCAGGAATTCCCTCTGTTGATTTTCTAAGGACAGTCCAGTCTGGACTGATCGCTTTATTCTACTGACTGGCAAGGAGAGAACTATGATGGTGCGGCGTCTCATGCTCGCAGGGTTGTTCCTGTTTGTGGTTGGGTTGGCCACGTCTACTTTTTCGCCTTCCGACGCTTTGGCGGCTGGTCGTGGACAACCAACTGACTGGAATCGTTTTTACCACTACCCTTACGTGTATTATCCCCAGAACTTCCAGAGACCACAGGGTAGCTACGATAACCTCTACTACCGCTATCCGGAAAACAGGAGAATTCCTGTCTACAACAAAGACTGGCATAATTTCTATCCCAGTGATCGTCCTTATCATAAAGGCAATCACTTTTATCTGGATGTCTTTTAAGAAATACCAGCAGGCTTATCCTGGCCTGCCTGAGATAAAGGATCTCACATAGGATCCTTTCGGGCCTCCTGAATGTATACACGCTTTTAATCGAAACGTGTGTCTCCAATTGAGCGCTGGTTGCCTTCGTGCAACAATTCAGCCTGCGAATTCTTTCGCAGGCTATTTTTATTTCCCCTTTGCCTGCCTGAAATACTCCCGATTCTCCTTTTCAGAACGCCGGGTTACTTCCTAAAATTCATTCTTTCCCTGAATTCAACTCCAGGCAGGTTTCTGATTCCATTACCGGGACAGAACAAGCCACCAGTTGGACTCACATCGTGTAATCTGGTCCCCTCCATGTCCAATGAAAAAACCGAAGGTGTTGTGATCCGACTGGCTGATTTCAGCGAATCCAGTAAAGTGATCACCTGGTTTACCCGGGATTTTGGGAAGACTGCAGCGTTGGCAAAAGGTGCGAAAAGGCTGAAAAGCTCATTCGAGGCTGCTATTGACTTGTTAGCCACATGTCGGATAGTCTTCATCCGAAAATCTTCCGGCGGGCTCGATATTTTGACCGAAGCACAGCTGGTAAATCGTTTTCGACCTTACCCTGGAAGTCTATCCAACCTGTATGTGGGGTATTACATTGCTGAATTACTGGATGCTTTGACTGAGGAATATGATCCTCATCCAGAGCTCTATGATGCGGCTTGTGAAGTTTTACGGCACCTGCAGGAACATGATGATTTTCAGAAATCGTTGATAAAATTTGAGTTAACCATATTAGAAGAAATCGGTCAGTTACCTCAGTTCGAATACTGTGCAGGATGCAGTCGAGAACTGGGGCCATCAGAATCGTATCTGTATGATGCTGGTAATGGTGGGCTGTACTGTCAGGATTGTGAACAGCAACGTCACGGCAACGTACGCGTTTCCCGTGGCACGATAACGATCTTGCAGAAGCTGTCTGACGAGAATACATTACTTTCCCAGCGATTAAACCTGTCCCTTCAGCAGCAACGAGAAATTCGACAACTACTGTCAACTACCATGTCTCATATCCTGGGCCGCCGCCCTAAAATGGCGCCCTACCTTCAACTATAATCACATCATTTCCGCCAGGTGGAAGTCAGGGATGACCATGTCCACTTCAGACTTACAATATCAAAAATCCAAACGGCCTCGATTCATTCAGCTCAGCTCAGCACTGATGATCTGTGGTCTGGTTTCGGGTTGCGCCATGTTTGGTGATCGTGCTTCTGACTTCTCCGCAATGAAACCGCCCTGGTCCAAAAAGAGCGAAACCGATGATCCGTCGATCGAAGGAGTGCGGGGGCCTATGCAGCGGATCATGCAGACCGCGATGTGGGAAAAAAAGAAAGACGCCAACTTCATAGAACCCTCTATCGGTGCCGCCGAATATCAGAAGGCCAATGCAACATTCAAAGCGCAGGATTACAAAAAGGCTGAGAAGGAATTCAAGGCGATCGTCAAGAAATTTAAAAACGATCCCATCAAAGAAGATGCCCAGTTCATGGTGGCAGAGTCTCAATTTGCACAAAAGAAATATTCCTGGGCACAAGACAGCTATGACCAGCTGCTGGTCGATTTCCCTTCGTCGCGGCATCTGGATCAGACAACCAAAAGACTGTTTATGATAGCCCGCTACTGGCTGCAGGAACCGTCCATCGTCAAAGGCGGTGATATTCAGCAGGTTAATCTGGAAGATCCTGGCTCTGAGACTCCCGAGATTCCCACTGACGGCAAAGATCGAAAATCACGCTGGGCTCTGGTACCGAATCTGTTTGACCGCAGCCGCCCCGTGTTTGACACCGAAAACAGAGCACTGGAAGCACTCAAATCGATCTGGCTGCACGATCCGACCGGCCCGCTGGCGGATGATGCTCTGATGCTGACCGCCAGTCACTATCTGAAAAAAGGTCGTTATATGGATGCCGACCGGACATTCAGTCTGTTGCGGGAAGAATACCCCAAAAGCCCGCATCTGAAAGATGCTTTCATGCTGGGAACACATGTGAAACTGATGTCCTATCAGGGCCCCGCCTATGACGCCACCGTGCTGAAGGACGCGGGAGAATTGAAAGAGACGACACTCAGACTGTTCCCCGAAGCCCAGCAGGCACGGCTAAAGGAAGAACTGAAAAAAATCGAACAGGCCAAAGCAAAGCGTGAATGGGAAACGGTCCAATACTGGATGCGTCGCGGTAAACCCAAATCGGCAGCGATTTACTGTAACTTGCTGATCGAACATTATCCCACATCACCGTTTGCCAATCAGGCTCGAGAACTGCTGGCAGAACTGGGGAGAGAGAATACCAGCCACCTCTGGGCGAATTATGCGACTCCCAAAAAACAGGTTGCCGAACAGCCTGAACCATCGAGGTCAATTCTACCTGGTCTGCCTGGATTTGGTAAAACCGAACCTGCTCCTGTGAAAGCACCTGCCAATGCTGCCCCGGCACCTCGCGAACTGGAACCACCGGCGCGCCTGCAACTGGAAGGTTTAGGTGAGCCGATCAGAAAGATTCCTCTGGAGGAAGAGGCAGAGCCAGCTCGAATCAAACTATAACAGCGGTCTCTGCAGTTCAGATTCTCCGTGATCTGTTGAATAAATTTATGGAACGTTTTGTGGTTAAAATGTTGTTACTGGTTCTACTGTCTTTTGATATGACAGGCTGCGGGTACACCGTAGGCAATTCCTATCAGACAGACGTGCAGACCGTTTATGTACCCATCTTTGAAAACAATACGTTTCGACGTGGTTATGAATATCAGCTGACCGAAGCGGTCCAGCGAAAAATTCAGTCTCGTACTCCCTTTCGCCTCGCAAAAGGGGATGCAGCAGATACACGTTTAACTGGAACGATAAAACAAATCGATAAAAGCGTTTTAGGAACGACTCAAAATAACGACCCGCGAAACCTGGACCTGAAGTTTGTGGTTGAGGTGACCTGGGAAGATATGCGGACGGGGAGGATTCTCTCTCAGCAGGAAGTGCCCATCTCTGCGGATGTAGTGCAGCTTGTTTCACAGGCTTCATTTGCACCCGAAGTCGGGCAGTCTCTGGCGACAGCTACCCAAACCGCAACCGACAGTCTGGCGAATCAGATTGTGCAATTAATGGAATCACCCTGGTAAACACGATTACAAAATTTGGATAGTCAGGATTTTCAAAACCTGATAAAATCGGGCCACTTGTGACCGAAACCCCTGTCTCCTGTCAAAATAGCTGAAATTCACTCCCCACCTCACTCGATGAACCTGTCTTCTTCAATAGCACGGATTGCATTATCATATCGGGCCACCGCCAGTCTCACTGGCACAGAGAACTGCCAGACCTGCAATTCAGGGAAGGATTTGGATAAACAATGAAACTGAAACTTGTCTTACTTCAAAGCGCACTCGTTTTCACCAGTTGTACGGCTGCGGGTCTGCTGTTGTGCAATCAGCTTTCTCAAGCACAGGGACAACAACCCGCTGCCAATCAGGCACCCCAGGTAGAGCAGCAATTACCAGCCGCCCTGGAAGAGATCCTGAAAAAATGGGAGTTAGAGTCATCCAAAATCGAAAAGCTGGAAGGTAAGCATATCCGCATTGAGTACGAAGATGTGTTCAAGGTGGAGAAGCAGTCCGAGGGGATCTTTTATTACGAAAAACCTGATAAAGGTCGTATCGATATTACTGGGATGGATATAAAGAAGGGGGCCAAGGGTAAAAAAATTGATCCTAAAACAGGCCAGCCTTATCAGCTGAGACCAGGCGCGAATGAATGCTGGATCTGTGACGGGAAACGAATCTTTTCCATCAACGAAGATGAAAAGTCCTACGAAGTATTTCCCATTCCCCTTGAGCGACGCGGCGTGAATATCATGGAAGGCCCTCTGCCGTTCCTGTTTGGGATGCCTGCAAAAACGGCAAAAGAACGCTACTTTTTAAAATTAGAAATTAATAACCCACAGCAGATTCTCATTGCTGCAAAACCAAAACGCCGGGCCGATGCAGCAAACTACAGTGAAGCAAAGATCATACTGAATCCAAAAACATATCTGCCCTCAGCTGTCTTACTGATTCACCCTGGCGGAAAACAGTCAACCGTCTACACATTTAAAGATGTGGTTGCCAATAAGAGCCGGGGAATCATTAGAAAGCTTTTTACTGATGATCCTTTCGTTCCTGATCTGGCTGATTATCGGCTGGAAGGAAAAGTGGTTGCAGTTGCAGGAGAAGAAAACGTACAGCGACCAGTTCAACAGGCCGCACCTGTCCAGCAAGCGACCTTTAAAGTTCCCAATATGCTGGGGAGAGACTACAAAACAGCACAGAAACTAATTAAAGATATGGGGTTTGAGTCAAAAGTATATCCTGGAAAGCCTGCTCAGAAGCCGGATCAACGTATCTATCACGTGTATGATCAAAGACCTGTTCCAGGAGAAGCAGTAAAGCCGGGAGCTGTAATCCATTTACAACTTTATACAGATCCCAGTAAACAACAGAATTAAGCGTAAGACATTTGAAGCGCAATCGTTAAGGCCCTTTGAAAATTTCAGAGGGCTTTAATTATTGCGGGCCCGCATTGCCCGCTGGATATCCATGCGGGCGGAGTCTTTCTTGAGCTTTTCGCGTTTGTCGTGCAGCTTGCGGCCTTTGGCGATACCCAGTTTGACCTTCACCAGTCCACGAGTGAAGTACATGCTGAGTGGGATCAGTGTCAGGCTGGAGTTTTCAGACCGCTCCGCAAATTTGCGAATCTCTGCTTTCTTCATCAGCAGTTTCCGTGGCCTGCGGGTCTGGTGGTTCATGGTGTTGGCCTGTGGGTACAGGGCGATATCTACATTGAACAGCCAGACTTCATCATTCTGCATCCGCGCGAAGCCTTCTTCGATCGAAACCTTGTTCGCACGAATGCTTTTGACTTCACTTCCTGCCAGCACGATCCCGCAATCCAGCGTATCCAGAATTTCATAGTTGTGCCGGGCTTTGCGGTTCTGGCAGATGGTACGTGAATTCGGGTCTTCTTTCGAAGCTTTCTTTTTCCCTTTTTTACCCATTGCCAGAATCTCCGACTGCCGCAGACCAGCCTTGTTAAGCGGCAGAATACTACTTGATGTTAATTTTTAATTTGAATCGGGGTGAACCCATTCCTGATCGACACGCGTTCCTCAAAAGAGGTTCAGCGTGATGAGGATCAATTATTGTCCGTCCGCACCTGAACCTGCAGGGCACCCAGCATGCGGGTGATCTGTTTTTCTTTCTTGGAAATGAAAGGCACATTATCCAGTACGATGGCCCGGGGCTCGTTGCGTGGATGCAGTACCAGTCGTCCGGAACGCAGCAGGATATACTCAAAGATATCGCTGATTTCCTTATCGATCTTCAGGTTTGGTGCGGAAAATCGTTCCAGATCGCTCAAGAATCCGTGGTGGTGCAGGAGTTCGTTGCCTTTAACCTCCCAGTAATCAAAGCGAACATAAATGCCGACACAGACAAAAATCAGTCCCAGAATGCTGGAAAACAGCCAGTACATTTGGGAATTCGCCCAGGGGCGCAAACCTTTCAGCATGTTGGTCAGGGGAGGAATGATATCCGGATTAAATCGCAGGATCATCCAGACCCCCATAAATAAAGCTGCACCCAGAAAGAACAGCGTCAGTGATGTTGTACGCGGAAAATCAAAGGCCAGAACAGTCAGGTTCAAACCGAAGACCCCGAGAAAGATCAACGCCATCACTTCCGCCATATGCTCACTGGGGCCACCAATATGGGCGGACTCTCCTGCGAAAGTCATATAAATCGCGGCAGCAATTGAAACCAGCAGTGTCGGATACAGAAACACGATTTTGGGATACGAAATCAAGTAGATACTATCCTGAGAAAACTCGTTGTGTGTCCCTGATTCTTTACTCAAATTAGCATCATCAGTCATTTTCAAATCCCTTATCTGTACTCGCTGGTTGAATGACGCGGATGTGAACGGATATTATGTCTTGTAGCAGTAAACGTTTCGATTCCCGGATCGGATCAGGAAACTATCGCTCAAATTCTGGTTTACCTGGAATTGAGGGAGCTACTTCCAGCGGCAGAAATACCGATCTGAATTCAGTTTACCGCATTTGTACTTCCTGTATTCCGTGGAGCAATAGTAGACGCGAAATGTTCGGACTTCAAGGCTGGTCAAATCAGAAGCAATAAGTGTCACTACCTGATCCGCTGGTCAGAGGGGACACACATTGCTTCAGCCAGACTCGTTCTGATATTCGCTTTATCCCGATTATGAGTGAAGCCAGCTCTACTTTGTATAAAATATACAAAGAAAAATATATATAATATATAAAAATCAAAAGTAAGCTCTTATCACGGTTTGGGTTCCTTGGTACATATTAATGTATGAGCATACGAGATCTTCAACGAATTCATTCTGTTTCTTTCATTATACTGCTGTTCCTCCTGACAGGATCTGCCAGAACAGTTCTGTCTGCTGAAAAAGTAGATTATCTGAAAGAGATCAAGCCGATCTTTGCAGAGAAGTGCTTTGCCTGTCACAGCGCTCTGAAAGAGGAAGCTGAGTTACGTCTTGAGACCCGGGATCTGATGCTGAAGGGGAGTTACTCGGGTGCCGTCATTCATCCGGGTAAGCCGGACGAGAGCATATTGCTCGAGCGGATTCTGGCAAAAGGAGATGAGCAGATGCCACCTCCTGAGGATGGATCGCGGTTGTCTGAGCACGATATTGCTCTCATCAGAACCTGGATCGAACAGGGTGCCGTCACTCCCAAAGAGGAAATTCCAGGCAGCCCGAAAGATCACTGGGCCTTTCAGGCACCCGTGAAAGCGAAAGTTCCCGATGTCGGCTTAAATAATCCGATCGATGCCTTTCTGGAACTCAAACGTAAACAGCAGGGACTGGTGACGGTTCCACCGGCATCGCGGCGTGTTTTGATCCGCCGGCTTTACCTGGATCTGATCGGACTACCCCCGACTCAGGAGGAGATCGAACAGTTTGTGAACGACTCCTCTGAGGATGCTTACGGGAAGGTTGTACAGAAATTACTGGCGAGCCCGCAATACGGCGAACGCTGGGGACGCCACTGGATGGATATCTGGCGATACACCGACTGGTACGGACTGGGTAAGCAACTGCGTTACAGTCAGAAACATATCTGGCACTGGCGCGACTGGATTATTGATTCATTGAATCGTGACAGCAGTTATGCGGAAATGGTTCAGGATATGCTCGCCGCAGATGAGCTGAAACCCACTGACCACGATGCACTGCGTGCGACCGGTTTTCTGGCGCGTCATTATTATTTGTTTAACCGCACAACCTGGCTGGACAGCACTCTGGAACATACTTCCAAAGCGTTTCTCGGGCTGACGATGAATTGTGCAAAGTGCCACGATCACAAATACGATCCACTGAGCCATGTCGACTATTATTCGATGCGGGCCATTTTCGAGCCGTATCAGGTGCGCCTGGACCCGCTGCCTGGAGAAACTGATCTGGAACAGGATGGGTTACCGCGGATTTTTGATGCCCACGCAGATACCAAAACTTATTTGCACATCCGTGGCGATGAAAAAAATCCGGATAAGAGCCAGGAGATGCAGCCAGCGACTCCGGAAATCTTTACATTTGATGAATTTAAGGTCACACCGGTCACTCTCCCTGCCAAAGCACATTATCCTGCCTTGCAGGAGTTTGTCCTGCAGGATCAGCTGAAGGCAGCGAACGAAAAAATAGCTGCAGCCAGGAAAAACGCTGAACAGGCAAAAACGCTACTGGCTCAGTTGGAGCAGGCTGCACAGAACAAAGTTGCCGCAAATGGTTCCGACCAGACAGTGACATTTCTGGAAGATGATTTTCAGAACGAGAAGCCTGAGATCTGGACACTGGGACCAGGTGAATGGTCGTATCTGGATGGTAAGCTGATCCAGACAAAAACAGGCTATGGTCGTGCTTATCTGAGATCGAAACATAATCATCCGCATGATTTCAAAGCCCGTTTCAAATTCAAAACGACGGGTGGTGACAAATGGCGTTCTGTCGGTCTGGCATTTGATGTTACAGCAGACCGGGAAAAGATGATCTATCTGAGTGCGGTTCAGCCGGGCTCAAAGTTGCAGATCTCTTATAAAGAGAATGGCAAATCAGTCTATCCCGCAGGAGCACAGCATGCCTGCGAAGTCAAACTGAATCAACCATACGAACTGGAGTTGAAAGTTCGCGATCAACTGGTGAATATCGCCATCAATGGCACGCATACCCTTTCTTATCGTCTTCCTCTCCCACGTGAAAATGGTAAACTGGAACTGCTGGCATTTGACGCATCAGCGGAATTCGAACAGATCAGTGTTCAGACCCTGGCTTCCGATGAGACGATGATCGAAGGCAAGCAGCCTGCAAAAGTGACACTAGAACTGGCGCAGGCAAGAACGACAAGATCTCAAGCAAGTCTAAAAGCCGCGACTTTGTATCCGGAAACCATACGCACAGCTTACGCTGCAGAAAAAGCCCGCTTGGATGAAGTTTCCAAAAATGAACAGGCTGCATTAACACAGGCTGCTGCACTGGCAGCTCGAAAATATGAACTCGCACTGGCAGAGGAAAAGCTGGCTAAGATCAGAGAAAAAATAGAATTAGCCAGCGGAGAGGCGAAACAAAAACTCGCAAAAGAAATCGCAGTCGCTGAAAAAGCAGTCGAGACAGCAAAAGAGTCTGTCAGTAAACCCGGTGATAAATATACGCGGATTCGCGCTTCACTCAAGGCTCTGGAAGGTCCTGCTGAAAAAGATGACACTCGTCTGCAACCCTATCCTAAAACCAGTACTGGTCGTCGCTCGGCCTTGGCCCACTGGATCACACATCGAAAAAATCCACTGACAGCGCGTGTCGCCGTGAATCATATCTGGTTGCGCCATTTTGGTGAACCTCTTGTAGAAGATGTGACGGATTTCGGCTTACGAGCGAAACGGCCCGTACATCAGGATCTGCTTGACTGGTTGGCGGTCGATTTTATGGAACACGACTGGAGTATGAAGCATCTCCATTCGCTGATGGTGAATTCACAGGCTTACCAGCTCAGTAGTTCAACCCGGTCTGCAGAACCTCAGAATCTGGAAAAAGATGAAACAAACCGGTACTACTGGAAACGCAATACCGTACGAATGGAATCTGAAGTCATTCGTGACAGTCTGCTGCATCTGGCGGGAGAACTGGATCTGAAGATGGGTGGCCCGACGATTGATCCTGACAAAAATAAGGACAGTAGACGTCGCAGCCTGTATTTCACCTACTCCCGTGATTCGCAGGACAAGTTCATCGGCATGTTTGATGCTGCTGATATCTTTGCCTGTTATCGTCGCAACGAAAGTGTCGTTCCCCAGCAGGCCCTCACACTCGCGAACAGCAAAGTTTCGTTGCAGATGGCACGAAAAATAGTAGAAAAAATACGTGTGCAGCAGTCTGCACTGAGTGATCAGGAATTTATCAGACTGGCTTATGAACGGATTCTATGTGCGGAACCAACGCCTCGTGAATTTGAGATCTGTTCTCAGGCTTTATCTGAAATGCAAACCACTTTAACAGCAGCAAAGCATCAGAATCCGATCTGGCGATCACGCGAAAATCTGGTACACGCCTTACTCAACCATAACGATTTCATTACGATCCGCTGAAGGTGAGTCATGACGAATCATAATCAACAGACTTCATTACCCCGTCGCAATTTTCTGACGAACCTCAGTTCCGGACTGGCAGGGATTTCACTGGCTTCTCTGTTGCAGGATGATGCCCGCGCTGCCGGTGTGCATCAGACTCCAAACGGGCAACCCCATTTCACACCTAAAGCCAAAAGTGTGATCTGGTTGTTTATGCGGGGTGGGGTGAGCCACATGGAGAGCTTCGACCCCAAGCCCATGCTTAACAAGTACGCGGGGAAGTCGATCAGCGAAACGCCCTGGAAATCGGTCCAGCAATCAGAAAAACTGAAGCGTGTACGCGTGGTTGTGGTCAATGATGCCAACGGACAACAACGGAATAAAGTTTATCCGCTACAGGTCGGTTACAAAAAATACGGTGAGAGCGGAATTGAAGTGAGTGACTGGTTCCCCCACCTGGGGGGATGCGTGGATGATCTTTCAATCGTGCGTTCCATGTGGACGACCGATGACAATCACGGCGCACAGGTCCAGTTTCACTCCGGCCGGCATATGCTGGATGGTCGTGTGCCGACAATCGGTGCCTGGGTGAACTATGGACTTGGTTCACTCAATCAGAATCTGCCTCAGTTCATTAATATGGGGCCTCGCTTTTTTGATGTACGAGACGGTCATTATCTGGGCCCCGCTTATGATTCTGTCCCCCTCAAAGTCGATCCCAAAAATCCGCTGCCTTATGCCAAACCAGAACTGGATCTCTCAAGTGCCGAGCAGAAGATTGAATTTTCTTTAATCAATCAACTCAATCAGCAGAGTGCTGAAAAGTTTCCCAATGACAGTACCCTGCAGGCCCGGATCAAATCTTACGAGCTGGCGTTCCGGATGCAGACGGCGGTGCCGGAAGTGATTCGCTTCGATCAGGAAACCAAAGAGACTCAGGAACTGTATGGGCTGAACCAGCCGGAAACCAAGGCGTTTGGCATGCAGTTGCTTGCGGCTCGGCGTTTTGTGGAGAAGGGCGTTCGCTTCATCCAGATCATGCATGGCGATGGTGCCGCGGGTGCCTGGGATTCCCATTCGAATCTGAAGTCAGGTCACTCCAAACTGGCCAAACAGGTCGACCAGCCAGCCGCAGGACTGCTGAAAGATTTGAAACGTCGCGGGTTGCTGAAAGATACGATCGTTGTGTTCGCAACGGAGTTCGGGCGGACACCCGGTTCGCAGGGGAGTAATGGCCGCGATCATCACCCGTACGGATTTTCCATCTGGATGGCCGGCGGTGGAATCAAGGGGGGCATCGCTCATGGTACCACTGATGAACTCGGTTTCCATGCGGAAGAGAATCCGCATTATGTAACCGATGTGCACGCCACGCTGTTGAAGCAGCTGGGATTGAAAGCACAGCGTCTGGAAGTGCCTGGCCATAAACGTCTTGAAATGGATTTTGGCCATCCGATTGACGAGATCATCGCCTGATCCGCCCCGCTACGATTTTCTGGAACCCGCTGCGTCGGTATAATGCAGACCTGCGATATTACATCGCCGCTGATGTCTTCTCTGATGGCTATAGTGAAAGGGTTACCGATGATTCGTTCTCTGTGTCAGGTTTTACTGCTGGTTTTATTTTCTCTGCTTGCAGGATCCGATTCTGCATTTGCCAAAACCTATCAGGTTTACTTCCTGGGGGGCCAGTCCAATATGGATGGGTACGGCTATGCCAAGGACTTGCCCGATGATCTCAAGCAGTCAGTTCCCGGCGTAATGATCTTTCATGCGAATTCAGCGCCGGATGCGGTTCCCGTTGACGGGCGAGGGCTCTGGTCCGAATTGAAGCCCGGGCACGGTGTCGGTTTCAAATCGGATGGCAAAGAGAACACGTATTCAAACCGTTTTGGCGTGGAGCTTTCGTTTGCGAAAACATTGCAGCAACTGGCTCCGGAAGCGAACATTGCGTTGATTAAAATCTCAAGAGGAGGGACATCCATCGCCGTCGAAGCTGCTGGCAATTTCGGGTGCTGGGACCCTGATTTTGAAAAAGGGACCGGAAAAGGGCAGGGGATCAACCAATACGATCATTTTCTGGCAGGCATGAAACGGGCATTACAGACGACCGATATCGATCAAGATGGCGAAGCAGATACTCTGATCCCTGCAGGAATTGTCTGGATGCAGGGGGAAAGTGACGCTGCTTATACAGAGGAAATCGCAAAGGATTATGAAGCCAACCTCAAGCGTCTTATGGACTTAATTCGCGCGACGCTCTACGCCGATGACCTGCCTGTGGTAATTGGCCGGATCTCAGATTCGGGCGATAATCCGGAGGGAAAGGTCTGGAAACATGGTGAGATTGTACGAGCTGCCCAGGCGGCATTTGTGGAGAAAGACAAGCGTGCAGCGCTGGTGACCAGTACGGATGAGTATGGTTATTCTGATCGTTGGCACTATAATTCAGAAGGTTATCTGGATTTAGGCAGGAATTTTGCCCAGGCCCTATGGAAAGTTCCCCGGAACTAATACTATCCTGCCTTGAGCGATGTGCTTTAAACTCTACGTTTTTGAATATGAAAAGTAATACAGGTATCAGAATGAAACCGGAACTTCTTTCACCCGCGGGTACCCGAAAATCCATGCAGTACGCGTATGCTTTTGGAGCAGACGCTGTTTATGCAGGTCAGCCCCGCTACAGTCTGCGTGTCCGGGAAAACGAATTCAACAAACTCGAAGTGATGGCCGAAGCGGTCGAAGAAGCACATCGGCTCGGCAAGAAATTCTATATCGCCAGCAATATTGCCCCTCATAATCTGAAGGTACGAAGTTATCTGAAGAACATGGAGCCGGTAATTGATATGAAACCAGATGCACTGATCATGTCAGATCCAGGTCTGATTATGATGGTGCGGGAACGCTGGCCGGAAGTTCCGATTCATCTTTCGGTCCAGGCGAATGCCGTCAATTATGCAACCGTCAAATTCTGGCAGAAGTTTGGTCTGTCCCGCATTATTCTTTCGCGCGAACTGTCGATTAAAGAAGTCGCAGAGATCCAGGAAGAGTGTCCAGATATGGAACTGGAAGTCTTCGTGCATGGTGCACTCTGTATTGCGTATTCCGGGCGATGTCTGCTCTCGGGATACATGAATCATCGCGATTCGAATCAGGGGAACTGTACCAACGCCTGCCGCTGGGATTATAAAGTCAGTGATGCAGTGCAGACACTGGAAGGGGATATCGTGTTGAAGAATCCTCCTCCGCCACAAAAGCCGCAGCTGCCGATAATCGACCAGGTATTCCTGCTGGAAGAACCGCAGCGTCCAGGCGAATACATGCCTGCTTACGAAGATGAGCATGGCACTTACATTATGAACTCGAAAGACCTCCGTGCCGTCCAGCATGTGAAAACTTTCACTGACATGGGAATCAGTTCGCTGAAGATTGAAGGGCGGACCAAGTCCTTCTTTTATGCAGCCCGGACGGCGCAGGTTTATCGTAAAGCCATTGATGATGCCGCTGCGGGTGTGGAGTTTAATGAAAATCTGCTGGAAATGCTCGACAGCCTTTCCAATCGTGGTTACACCGAAGGCTTCTTCCAGCGACATGCTTCAGAAAGCATGCAGAATTACGAGCATGGTCGTTCGATGGCGAATAAACAGCAGTTTGTCGGAGATATTATTGACCGCGATGAAGATGGCATCATCGTGGATGTCAAAAACAAGTTTGGTCTGAATGATGAACTGGAACTGATGACACCGACGGGCAATACCGTCTTCAATCTCAATGCGTTGCTGAATCAGAAATCAGATTCCATTGAAGTCGCTCCCGGCAGCGGACATGTTGTGAAAATTCCCTATGCCGAAAATCATCTGGGTGACCGTGCGGGGCAACTGACAGACCATGATCACCAGTTTGCACTGCTGATGAAGTCCGTCAAAACACCGGCGGAACCTTCACTGGCTTGAAGCGACTATTTGGGCTGGTTAATCTGAGTTGCAGGTGAGGGGATTTCCGGTTGAGCAGCGACAGTCAGTTCATTCTTGACCGTTCTGACTCCCGGTTCCAGCATGGCCATAAACTCAACCAGCTTCCTGGCTCCCGCGGATTCGACTTCGCCTCGCAGCGTAACACTGTGATCGGGATTCAACTGGAACTCAACATTTCGTAAGCGTTCGTGGCGTTCCTTAATGCGTGTGAAGGATTCTCCCATCGATGTCTGGACGTTATTCAGGGGAAGGGGTGCTGCGGAGAACGCGACGCGTAACTGAGGTCGGAATTCGGGAACCCTCGGACCAGTCTGTCCTGTGTTATTCAGATTCTGCCTGTTTCCCAATCCACCAGTTGTGGCTCTGTTGAAATTACGGTTCTGTCCGGTATTTGCACCCGTTGTTCCCTGGGGGTTTGTACGGCCGATAAAATTATTCTGTGTATCATCAGATCGCCCGATAAATCCACTTTGGGGATTAAGATTCTGAAAATTCCCCATCGTTGAAAGGCCTGACTGAGCATTGCCACTACCGCCAGCCTGATTCCCGGAATTCAGATTTCCGATTGTTGTTCCTGTGCTGCCGCCATTCTGGGAGGAATTGCTGGAGGACAGAGTCTGAACCTGTGCTTCGCCAGTCGTATTCAGAACAAATGGCAGGCATGCATAAAGCACGGTATATAAAGCACATTGGAAGGTGAAATGTCTCATTGGTTTTCCCGATATCAGGGCGAAAAACAGGAGAAACTCGATCTCCCACTATTATAACATCGTCTACCTGCCCGCAAAGAAAATAATTTGTTTTCCAGTTATTGTTCTGTGCTGTTCAATCGGAATTGCTGGTAGCGGATCGGTTGCTCAGAAGAAGGCAGCGGGCTGATTGTCTGGTAACTTGCCTGTGTGGATCGACTCTGCTGGTTGAGCAGTTCACCCAACTGTTGTTCCAGGCGATGGATGCGCTCATCTCGTTCGTCTACAACCGGTGTAACAGACTGGGCGCCGACCTGTTGAATCTGACTGCTATCTTCCAGGTCGCGTTTCAGCTTTCTGAGTTTATGCTCTGGTGAAAGTTCCAGTGATTTGCCACTCTCTCGACGGGCGAGTGTGTCAACTTCCACTTTGATTTTCTCTGGTTGTTTTGTGGGTGTTTGTGCAACCGACTCTTGTGTAGCCTGAGGCGTTTTTCCATCCAGCTTAACAGAAATCATCCGCGAGAAAATTTCTGGTGCATCCTTTTGGGTCAGTTGAACGCGGAGTGCACATTCCGCCTGATCTCTGCCTTTGCGCACATAGGGGATAAAGACCTGATAAGCAGGACCGAGGGTGGATTCGACTGCGTGGACCTGCCAGGCTCCCGAATCGAATTTGTACTGATGAATTGGATTTTTCTGTTCGGCCGCGTTTCCTTGATCATCATATAGATTTACATAAACCTCTCCCTTCACATAGACGGGGGAGGTGTTGTTATGCTGGAAGAACAGCAACTGGCCGGCAAAGCCACGCGTCGGCATACCATCTACACCTTTTCCTTCCGCAGGTTCCCAGAGGGCCACGATTTCAATAGCAGGTTTTTTCGTCGTCGCATATTGATGATCTTTTTTCAAACCCCAGTGTGAGAGTGCCAGGCTGGTACACCCGGTGAATGAGGTCGTAGCACATAGCATCAAAAACAGGAAAGGTTGAACAGGCATAATCAGGTGTTTCATCACTTAATCTCGCCCCCAATAGGGAAATTTCTTTTGTATCAATGGTTTCTTCTTTGGTTTTTTCGGTTGCGCTGCCTGATGGCTCATCTGTTGAATCACGCCACCCGGCTGCTGATTGTTGATGACATCCGGATTCAAATTATCCTGAGGCATGACTGTGGTGGGGATTGGTTCCAGCAGACCATCTCCTTCAGGAATGAATTCCGGTTCTCCTGGTGGTACTGCGAAGATCGGGCCATGCATCTGTTCTGCTTTTTCGACCTGCAGATGAATGCGTTCTGATTCCACCTGTTTGATAAACTCCGAGTCAGCATCGTTACGAATGATGCGTGGCGTCAGGAACACGAGTAGTTCCTTGCGACGTGTCGAACTATAGTCATAGCGGAAGGGGATTCCTATCAGCGGTATATCCCCCAGCCAGGGGACCTTGCGTTCGATGGTCGTATCCGATTCGGTAATCATCCCACCCAGTACTACGGTCTGTCCGTTGGGAACACTGACCGTTGTTTGCACCTGGGTAATATTTTTGATTGGAGATTCCACGACATTTCCCGTCGTGGCATCGGTAAAGATAGGAACGCTTGAACCATTAAAGTCACTTTTTTCAGCCTGGGTTTCCATCACAATATTTCCATCCGGGCTGATGCGGGGAGTTACGGTCAGGATAATCCCGGCTTCCGACTGTTGAATCACCGGGTTGGCAGAACCGACGGCGGTCACCGACACACCATTCACCACGGGAACAATCTGGCCGACCTGAATCTGGGCAGTCACATTATCCACAGTACGAATCTGCGGGCGGCTTAAGACATGCACATTGCGCTTGGCGGCTAAGGCCCGGATCAGAATGCTGACTGATTCCGAACTGGCGGACAAAACCAGACCGCCAAACCCCAGATCACTATTTCCGCGTTGTAATGAAAAATTACTTAGTGCCTGGCCTGCCGTATTACTGACATTATTAGTGTTGTTAGTTCCCAGCGGATTAATACTGTTAAACAGGAATCCCGGTGTCGCTTCTTGGGATACAATCGTCTGATTGGTTTGCGTGACATTGTTTTGACCGGTGATGGTTTGTTGCACTGTCAACACGTTATCAATAATACTGCGATTAAAGAGCAATGAGTCCTGAAGGCCGAGCTCGACACCAAACTCATCATCGTTATCCAGTTCGACTTCGACAATCAATGCCTGGATAATCACCTGAGGTGCTTCCTTATCCAGCTGTTTTACAAGATTGGAAATCTGTTCAAAATACCGGGGAGTGGCGCTGATGATCAGATTATTGTTGATTGCTTCGGGAACCACGATGACTTCTCGTTCCAGAAGTTCAAAGCTGCTGATCAGGTCCGGGTCCTGGGCGATGAGTGCACGCTGCGTATCCAGAAATTCATTGATCGCTACGGATACGTCAGCGACCGGTGTGTTTTTCAGTTGAATTACGGTCGTTTCGCGTTTGCGGCTATCGGCACCATCCAGTTTCAGCAGAATCGCTTCGACGATCTGCAGAGCATCGGCACCACCCTGTGCGACCACTGAATTTGTGCGGCGATCGACAGAAAATTTCAGCGGGATCAGGTTACTGTTAGCGTCGTTCACGCCGGCAATCTGAATCCCGAGATCGGTCTGCTGATTGTCTGTGGAAAAGGTCGACTGAAGTAAAGTGACCATTGATTCGGCGTCTGCATTCTTGAGAGTGAAAACTTTGAGTTCCGCGACGGATGATACGCGTGCATCAAACTGATTGATCAATGCACCAATCAGTTCCAGACTGTCTTTGGGAGCAGTGACAACCAGTGTATTCGCACGAGGATCTGCGATCACACGTATGTCAGCGAGTAAGCCAGATCGTAGAACCCGGCTTTGGGTTCCCTCTTGCGAGAGAAATTCCAGTACGACAGAACGGGCTTCCTGTAACTGCTGTGCGGCTTCGCCCCCGGCACCGCCGATGTTGGTTCCCAGGCCGGCTGACTGAGCGGCAGCAGGGTTCAGAACACTTTGCAATGTAGAATTAAGGGTTTCCGCCAGGTCGGCTGCGATGGCATTTTTTAACGGGAATATTTTCACGCGACTGATTGCCTGTGACTGATCCAGATCGATTTTCTGAATCAGGGCAGCGACTTCCTGCATATCACGAGGTTGTGCCTGCACGATAATTGAGTTGGTGCGAATGTTGGGAGAAACGAGAATACGTGTTCCCAGACCGCCACGCTCATTATAGAATTCGCGAATCGTCGTAGCCACCTGACTGGCGCTTGCACTCTTAAGCTGGAAGACACCAAACTCGGTCAATGGATTAACAGGTTGATCCAGTTCCTCTGCCAGTTTGAGGATCGAAGGCATATCTGTATCCGGTGCCAGAATCAGTAATGCATTCGGTTTGACCAGAGGAATGATTTTGATTTTCTGAATCTGTCCCTGAATAGCCCGCAGTGTAACAAGATCTTCGTAAACTCCATTCAACAGTTCGGCAAGTGCGGTCGAATTCACATGTCGTAAATTCAATAAATGAATATCAGGACGAGTGCCTTCGCTGAGTTTTTCCAGCTCTTTGATGATTTTCATCAACGCATTGACATCTTCATCTTTACCTCGCAGGATCAGGACTCCCAGATCCGGGACCGATTCGATATTGACGTTGCCACTCAGATCCTGCAGTAATTCAGGCAGAGAACGCTGTTTTTCGACTTCGGCAGGTTTGTCAGCCGGTTGGGGTTGTTGTGGATTCTGTGCTGCCCCCGGTTGCTGTTCCTGATATGCGATCTGATCCACGCGCTGTCTGAGCTGGTTGATCTGCTGATCGCGGGGAGAGACAAAATTGTCTGAATAAGTTTTAACAGGCAATCGTTGCGGTGCTGTTGAGGAAGCTGTAGATACATTGGTCTGCTGATGTAATTTCTGCGCTACCTGACCAATTTGTGGTGATCCGATTACCAATTGAATGGACTGTGAAAATCCTTTTGCAGCCTGATCCAGTTTTAATGCAGTGGCTTTCAACGCCTGGGCCTTGGAAGGAGAAGCTTCAAAAACCAGCTCATTATTCTGTTTATCAATGCCGATACGAAAATCGATTTGTGTATTGATGATTTTCAATGGTTCCTGTGTCTGTTCGTCGACCAGGCTCTCTTCCTGGCTGTTGAAGACGACCAGTCCGGGTAATCCATTGGGACCTTCACCCTGTAATTCAGCACGAGCTTCGAAAGCATGGTAGAACTGTCGGAGGATTTCCGTACTGTTTAGAGTGCGCGGTTGAACGGTAAAAGTTGCAACCTGAGGAGTCGCTTCCTTCTGCTGAATTTTTCGCGCACTTTTTTCAAAGCGAGCTGGCACATCTGCCTGAGTGACTGGGTTCTGAGGATTTTCTGTCTGCTCCAGATGTTCAATCTGGCGAATACCATTCTTTCCAGGTTGAGTACCTTCCGGAGTCCGATCAGCGGACTGCACAGTTGGTCGAATATATTTCGCTTTCGCTTCCCGTAGATCAAGCACAATCAGGAAACTGTCTTTTTGCAGCAGTCGAAAACCCTTGGGTTCAAGCTCCCGGTTTAAAATCTGAAACGTTTCACTCAGGGTATGAGGCCGCTTATCGATTCTTGAAAAGAATCCTTTGGGAACGACGTCCATGACCAGGGTTAACTCACTCTGTTCTGCCACCTGTTTTAAGACCTTCGCCCAGGTAGCCTGAACGTGGTTCAGAGAAATCTCAGCGACATCGCTGGCTTTGCGAACCTGTTTTTGAACAGCTTCGACATGCTGCTTTGAACCAACGACTACAGAGCCGGCTTCGCTGGTTTGTGTTTCGGCCGGTTTACGCAGACGGTTCCAGAAACCAAATTTGCCTTCGGCGTGTGCAGAAAGTGACGGACTACTCAGGACGAGTACCGCCAGCAGACACCGGAGATGTCTGGAATATTTTCTGGCTTTGAGTTTGTAAGACAACACCGTTTCACCCCGTGATTATCAGGATTTGATTTCAGGAATTAGAGTCAGGAAGTGTGGACGCATCTCAAGTGAGATCGACTCCGATAGAATCCCTACAATCGTTATTATCGGTAAAGTTTGACATTGTGGTTGAGTAAAGGTTGGTGGAAAACCAAAGAAAACGCTGGTTTTCTAAGAAAGTGGTGTGGTAGTAAGTGGTTATTATGAAAAGGGATGCGCGTAGTGGTATCCGCTCGCATCAAGAAACGAGTGGATTGGAAAGTGGGAATAGGGTGTTATGGAGGGGCTGGTTAAGAGAAAGGAATGGGAAACAGACGTTTGCGGAGTATTGACTATTCACCTGTTCGAACAGGGAAGGAGAGACGCTAATTTAACACAGGAAGCGAGGTCAGGTTTCGCAGAGATCTGAAATTTTCTCCCAATGAAAGCATCCAGGGTTTTCCATCGATCTCCAGAATCAGGTGCTGATCTGTAATTGATTTCACCACGCCATGAATGTCCGCGACATCGAGTGTGTCTCCTTCTTGAATTTCCCGTTTCTGGTTGGTTGCCCGGTTTCGGATCCAGGCGATTTTTTTACCATCGATTTCGATGCTGCCGGTTAAAAATGTAAAAAATGCATCATCCAGTGAGACCTTCACATTAATCTGCTGAGACGAAGTGACGGGGGGTGTTCCTGAGTCGGACACGGTAACTGTAATCGGATACTCTCTTAATTCTGTTGATGCAGAGGGGGTCCAGGTTAATTCTCCCGTATCAGGATTAATCTGTGCTCCCTCAGGAGTACCTGCAGCTAAACCAAAACGAAGTTTCTGTGTCGGAAGATCGGCGTCGGTTGCTTTGATAAACAGCGAGAGTGGTTGTGTCTGGTATGCGACGGCGGAAGTTACCGTTTCAATCTTCGGAGGTGTATTCTGTTCCAGAAAGTCGAGCTGGAATGTGCGTTCGACTTTCTGCCCTTCCTGAATAACAGTGATAGTGACCGGGTAATTTCCAGGCTTTTGCTCTTTATCAGGTGACCATTTTAATTTGTCAGTCTCTGCGGTCAGGCCAGGAAGATCTGATTTGACAGTGATCTGAGGATTCGCCAGGGCCGGATTGACACCTTCCAGCGGAATCGTAAGGTTCAGTGAATTACCCCGAACGACGGTCTGTTTTCCGATTTCTTTTAAATCCAGTTTATAGACTTTGTCGGGAACAGGTTTGGCAAACGGACTGGACTGAGCGATCAGGCGGTAATCGTACAATGCCTGCAGATACTGGGGAGCCTGGGTAACAATAGCGCCTTTCGCGTGTGCTACCGGTTTCGTATTCAGCATGCCCCGCTGGACTCTCCATTCCGTCGGACCACTCTGGATGACATTCAGCAGTTCGTTATCAATTTGAATCAGAAATGTCTGGTCGATGGGAAAATGCGCTGTGCTGAGTACTTTAAGCAGTTCGGCATCCTGAGTCAAAGGCTGCTGCAGGCGTGTGCTGCCTTCAGTGAATTGATTTAACGGCGCCAGCTCCACCGGTATGCCCGGTTCATAGCGTGCGGGAACTGTCAGGTTTGCCCCGCGCACGACGGTCCAGGTATCACCTTCAACTTTTTCAACGGTCAGGAATTCGTGAGCCAGTCGGATTCGAAATGGAGTCTGACTGGGAAAGTCGAGTACGTCCTGAACTTTCATTTTTGTCGCGTCAAAATTCAATGTTGAGGCCAGTTTCCCGCGGGGGAACAGCAGTTCTCGCGGCCGGGCTTTGGCTAAAGCGAGTCCCTCCGCAGTCAGTTTGATTTCGAGGCGGTCAGACAGGCGGGTGCCAGTACTGTCCAGTTCCAGGCTGATTATATTCTGTTGCAGATCGGTCTGGTAGAAGTGTAACAGAAACTGACATAACTGAGCATAAGTGGCAGATCCTTCCAATGAAGACTGAATCGCGATATAGGTTTTTCCTTCCCGCATACGTCGACCGGGAGAGAGTTTGAGGTTGGAAAAACCGGAGAGTTCTGCCAGATCATTCAACCATTCCAGATAGAGTCGTTGCGCATCGTGTTCGTCAGGGGGCAAGCTGTTATCCACCCAGGCACCCAGTTGTTTGGCAGAGCGTAACAGTTCCAGTTCTTTTTGTTCCCGTTGATCAATCTGCTGATTCAAAGCTTTTAACTGATTCCGGCGTGTTTCCACAGGTTCAATGAACGTACTGTTGATCAGAGGCATTCCCAGCCAGATCAAAATGACGGCACCAAAAGCCGCGGCTAATATTTTTTCACGTTTTTGCATTGTCTCGACATTCAACTCAAAAAAGTGGATGAAACAGGTTGATTCCCCACCTGATCAATTCCCATTCTGCTTTACAGGTTTAGCGGGCTGTTGGACTGCAGCGCGGGGGGGAAGTTTTTCTGCATCGATTTCAAAGGGAACCGGATATTCGGAATCAAAAGTTTTGTTTGTACTGCGTTTGGGATGGACTCGAAAATTGCTTTTGGATAACTGTTGATTGAGGTCCCGGGAATCCAGGTCGTCTTTTGCATTGCCAATCGCCCGCAGGCGACTGAGTGAGGTCTGACTTGTTGAACGATTGACATCGAGTTCGCTGAGGTAAATGCGATCTGTACCCGGCAGAATGGTATCCAGTTCCTGTAGTACTTTCAGCGTTTTGGAATTGGAGTTATCCCATTTTTGAATGAGGGCCACAGATTCTAATGTCGGCTGCCCCCGTTTGAGCAGCTCATCAAGATCGCGCTGGATTTTTTGTCGATCGGCAATTTGCTCATCAAGACTCGAAACACTCTGGTGGGTCATATAGAGAGCCGTCAGCAGAATCAGTACTGTTCCGCCCAGACCCAGTCCAATCTGGAGTTTGCGACGATCCGGCTTTTGGTCCGCTTTGTGGGGATGCAGAAAATCTACGACTTCCAGATGCTTCTGCTGTAGAGAATACAGGATACCTAATGGGCCGGCCAGAACGCCGGGGGAAGCCAGGTCTTCAGGGGGCTCTTGTGAAAACGGTTCCATCTGCAAGGGATTGATGATTTCGACGTCACACAACTGTCGTTCCTGTAACAGTGCAGCGCATTCCGGTCGACCACCAACCAGTAAAATCTGACTTATTTTTTCACCGCTCAGCTGTGAACTGCGCGAGAGAAGAAATCGGTTGATTTCTGACTGGATGGTCTGATCTACAACTGTGGGGTCTGAAGAACCCATTGCTGAGGAACTGGTAAATAATATTTGTCGCTGGTGGACCAGTGTTATCTCGAGGTTTGTCTCAACCAGATTCACGATCAGTGCGGGTGCTTCCATCACAGCAGGTTTGATGTGGCTGATCCAGACAGCTGCGTTGATGGAACTGATTCCCGTGGCTGTGATTTCCAGACCCATCGATTGAAACGTTTTAATAACCTGATCATGCGACTGTTTTGCGATACTGGCCACCAGTACTTCGCGCGTTTTTTTTCCTTCGCGGGGGGGCAGTAGCAGGTAATCCAGCAATAGCTGATTCAGGGGAACCGAAGATCGGGTGGCTGTCTGCAGGTGGACGATTTCCGGAACTTCTTCAAGTGGAACTTCGGGGATTTCCAGCAGGCGGATTGTTGTGTCGTGCCGGGGAAACGAAATCAGAATCTGTTTCGCGGAGAGTTTCAGCCGTCTGAATTCATTTTTTAACCAGCTGCCGGCAGAGACAGGATCTGTTTCCGGATGTAACTGTTCAGGCCAGGTGATCTGAAACGCACGTTTCACGGAGACCCCGGATACACCAATGTGTCCTTCCACGCCGGTGAGTCCTGTTTTTTCCCAGTTGATTGCCAGGTAGTCTGCCATAATCTGTTCTCAAAATACGTCAGTGAAGGATATAACAATTATAGGTTCTGATTCGGGTTGCTGCAGAGGTTATTCTTCCTGCGACATTCCCTGCAGGGTAGAAACGGGATAACCGCTACCCAGGTTACTGATGTCACGAATCGCTATGATGCGTGGCGGAATAAAAGTGCCATCAATCACAGCTTCCATGCGTGTCAGTGGGCCTCCCTGTCCGTAATATCCCAGAGACTGCACACGAAAGACATCTCCGCCGCTACAGATGTAAGGGGCCAGTAATCGCATTTGTTCAATTGTGGTAAGCCCTTCAATCACAAGCCATCCTGTTGTCTGGCGCGCCTGGCTGATTTCCGTAGAAGGGGCTCCGTTTGTAGCAGTCATCTGGGAATTAACGATCGCATTCGCCAGGTCCGTTTCCATCCCGGGGATACCCAGCAAGGTTTCCAGACGTGCTTCATCAATCTGGATTCGGCCTTCGATATATTGATTTTTGGACGTGGTCAGCAGGTCATGCAGCACCGGTAATTCCGCGGTCATTGCTCCCGGGTCGGCCAGCCAGGGACTGGAGAGTGTTGTTTTTTTTCCATCAATTTCTGTTTCGACTTCAGACCCGATCAGGTCAAAGAGTGAATTAATGGTAAACGCGCCACCGGGCGAGAGGTCCATGCCACCTCGTGTTACGGTGACTCCTTCTTCTGAAAACATCGCTTTGGCAATACCATTAGCGAGCTCATTCAGAGCCTGTTTTTCACTCATGCTGCCTCCTACGGTAGTCGTCTGCAAACCAGATGACAGATCGCTTTCCGTGACAACGGGACCATTTAAACGATAGGCAACAATGAACCGGGCCTCATCGGGTCCGATTTCGGTTTCGAGTGCATCGTAAAGTTCCGTCAGCATGGTCTGATTGACGTTGATTTTTTGGGAACCATCGGGGCGGATATTAATTTCGCGACTGTGAACGGTAAAGTACTCGCACCAACCTGCATTGAGAACGCCATCGGCATTGTCATTGGGCAGAGTGGCATCGCCGTCATTTTCGTTGAAATCCAGGATCCCGTTACGGTTGGTGTCTTCGCCGTAGAGCAGTTCCGGGGTAATGTCGCGCACCAGTAACAGTTCATCCAGTGATTCCAGTGGACCATTTTTAGGGAAATAAGGCGTCTCCAATGTTTCGTAGTAATCGCTCTCCGCTCCATAGGTCCGCGTTTCGTCATCATCGTCGATCCAATCCAGAATTGCAGCGGCGATGTCTTCGGTCATATTGGGAATATTCATCAGGCGTTCGACGGCAGCCCCCTCTTCCTCCTCATCTTCACTGGCCAGAATATTCAAATTCAACTTACCTGATTCATTGATCAGGCCAAAGCGAATTGTTTTCGAAGCGGCATCTTTAGTGACCGGTGCAACGATGCTGAAATAACCGCTGGCACGCGGTACATCCGAGGGGAGTAAATTGATATTCTGAAACTGATCTGGATTATGATATGAGTTCCAGCCATCAATGTCCGAACGGTCGCCTACATAGGCGGCGGCGAGTTCAATTCCGGACAGAGCCAGCTCGCGTGACTGGATTGAACGGCCATAAATGTTCGTTGCTTCCACCTCGACGATCATTAATTCCGAGAATGTGTAAGCGCCCAGGGTGAGCATGACGACTACCACAAGTACCACGAGCAACGTACTGCCGGCCCGTAACTTCAGCCGGTTTTTCTGAGTGGAAAAACTATCGGATTGTACGAGTTGTGATGTGTGTGTTTTCATACGTTATTCTGTAGTCGTTAATTAAAACGTGGTGGTGTCCTGAGTGGTGGTTTGCAACGTTGACGGCAAAGCCAGCGGGAGCGCAATTACCATGCTGAAGCTGTTTTCATTACCATTGATTTTATTATTGGCGATTTTTTCGAGACCTTCAATATTTTCATTTTGAAAGCCGATTGTCACTTTGATTGCCTGCGGGACCGTTCCGTATTCGATGCTGTCCCAGACTTCCAGCCAGTCTGTACCATCAAAATACTGAAACTGCAGACTGCTGATTTCCGCTGCCAGCAGTTGTGACTGTTGTGCCAGAACCTGAACATCAGCTGATCCGTCCGCCATGCTCATCGCGAGCCGATCTCCTTCGAGCCGGGCAAGTCCCTGTGTGCTCTGGCCGGTGGTCGCGGTATTGCGATATTGATCTCCGACGGCCCCCTGCAGGCCTTCTGCACCAGCGACCGCCAGAAAGTAAGAGACTGAGAGCAGATCGCTCTGCATCGCTGATGAACTGCCAGTATTCGAGATGAGCAGTGGCTGTCTGCCGGGACGGCTGGTGTGCAGAACCAGTGATTGTGCATCACCAAATACACCGATATTTCCTGAAGTATAGGCATCATCCGGATTCGTGACTTCGATGACCGTTTCTTCGGTTTCCGTTTCGGAAGAGCCGGTAGTGGACTCCTCTTCTTCTACCACTGTTTCCTGCATGTAGGTAACAGAATGTAAATCCTGCGAGATCTTCTGGAAGACGGCCCGCGCGATCTGCGCCCGTTCCACCTGTTGCTGTCCAAGTGTGGTATATTTCCAATACAGGTCAAGAGCGGAGTAGATCGCAGCCAGCAGCAGACCTGTCAGGCCAATCGCCAGGATGACCTCCAGCATTGTAAAACCAGAAGAACGAACAGTGTTTCTATTGTGAAGGACAGTTTGAATTTTCATAACTGATCCTCCAGCGTAGTGTCGGTCGTGGTTTCGACCGTATTGGCGGCATCAAGGAGCATGGCGGGATCGCGTACCTGTCGGATTAACTGATAACTGGTGGAAACAGTTTCCGAGTCTCCGATATATTGGACGAGCACTGTCAGCTTCAGCATGTTTTCATAGTCGCCTGGTTCGACGTTGAGGCTCCATTTCCAGTTTTCACTCTCATCGTCAAATGCAGACATCGCAACTGATTCCATTGGCTGGGCGCCTGCCAGTACCTCAGCCAGTACTGATTGGCATCGGAAAATTGCCTGGGTTCTTAACTGGGTCTGTACTGCGGCCCGGGAGCCGATTCCAATGAGCTGACTGAGCGCCGTTAACGCGGCCAGAAAGATTGAGAGTGAGATCAACACTTCGAGCAGCGTCAGTCCCGCGCGGCGTGATTCGTGATTTGCTGAAACCCGCTGCTGAACCTTCATGGCGATTTCTCCTGTTCGTAAGAAATCGTCGTGTTACCGGTCAGGCCGCGCACTTCGATGCGCGCTACTTTTTGCTCTTTTTTCAGGATGTCATGCTGCAGGTCGAGGGCTGCGGTTCCATCGGGATAGAAGGTGATGGGGAACGAGCTTTCAACCCAGCGTAAATCTTTTGCATTGGGAAGGCCGGACAGCCACTCAAACGGAATAATCGATTCGGTGACGGTAGCCGATACCGTTTTGCTGAACTGAAATTCTTCAGGTAACTCGCCGATAATAAAAGCATCGCTGGTACCTGCCGTGGTTGATCCGCTCTCATCGGTATTGAGTCCCAGAAATGACTGGTCAACTGGGACTATCAGATACTGATTTCCTCCCAGTTCCAGATACACGTGATAATTGACGCCATGCTCAATGGCACGAATACGGGCAGCAGCGAAAACCGAATTCACATCCTGCATACTTTGGCGCAGGCGGTTACTGGAACTGATGCGCATGACAGCAGGCCAGACCACGGAAACGAGCACCAGCAGTAATGCCAGTACCAGCAGCATTTCGAACAGCGTAAAGGCTGATCGACGCTGATGCGCGTTTCTTAATATATGTGGCTGTTTTGTCACGTGCTACATCCTCTGAATTCATCTGCTGCAGGCCTCTGGCTAAGACAGATTATTCATTCAGATCCCAGTTATTGACATCATCGCCTGAGCCATTTTCATCCTGCTGATTTGGTCCGGAAGACCAGATCGCCGGTTTGGTCGACTTGGCTTTGTTGTTGGGATATTCATAGTGAAAGACCTGTCCCCAGGCATCAAGGGGAATCGATTCGATAAAGGGTTCGGCTGCCTGTCCATCAGTGCTGACGGGTTCCATCAGCAGTTCTAACTGTTCAGCGCCCCCCTGCGGGTACTCACCATTGTTCTCAGCAGCATACAGTTTGAAAGCCTGTTCCAGATTATGAATACTGGCACGGGTGGCTTTAATATTGGCTTTTTTCTGGCTGCCGAGCAGGTTGGGGACGACCATGGCTGCGATCACCAGGATGATTCCCAGTACGATCAGCATTTCCAGCAGGGTAAAGCCGCGACGTTGTTGTTTGGTTTGTGATTTGTTTCGATACATGTCTCCATCCTTTTCTCTATATACAATTCCAGCCTGATTGATTCTGTGTTCTACCCGTGTGAAGATAAAACCTCTCAATGATTTCTACTTTTATTATAGTAAACCCGAGCTTTGAAAAACCGGTAAAAGCAACGCTAACATCACAAAAACCACAACTGCCGCCATCAACAGGAGCATTAAGGGCTCCAGCATGCGGACAAACATATCAAGCTTCCGGTTTGTCTGCCGTTCCATGTTGTCGGCAATATCAATTAACACCTGTTCGAGGTTATTGGCTTCTTCCCCGACGGCAATCATTTCGACGACTTCTTCAGGAAACTGACCGCTCGAAGCAAATGGCTGGGCGATCGATTTTCCCGCAGAAATACTTTCAGCCGCTTCACCTATTGATTTGCTGATGACTTTGTTACCGGCGGCATCTTTGGCGATTCGGAGTGACTGCAGTATGGGGACACCATTGGCAAGCAGAGTTCCCAGAATGCGGCAGAAGCGGGCGATCGCCAGACTGCGGACCACGTCACCCAGCCCATACGCAGTCAGACGGAACTGATCGAATTTGTATCGACCTTCTTTCGTTTCGATATATTTATAAACCGCAACAACCGCCATTCCGATCGAGAAAAATATGATAAACCAGTAAGATTGCATAAATGCACTGAACCCCAGCAGGGTCGTCGTGGCCCAGGGGAGTTCCCCCCGTTCTGACATTCTCGCAAAAATCGGCTCAAATTTAGGTACGAAATAAACCAGCAGAAAGCTGACGATGACCGTGCCGAATGTCGTGAGAAAAGCCGGGTAAATCATGGCACCCACAACGCGGTTTTTCAATTCTTCCTGGTGATCAGTGAAACTGGCGATGCGTTTGAGAACGTCTTCCAGAAAGCCGCCTTCTTCTCCTGCGCGGACCATACTGACTGCGAGTTCAGAAAAGACTTTCGGATGCTGCCCCATCGCAACAGCGAGCCTGGTACCGTCGGCGACTTCGGCACGGACTTCTTCCAGCACCTGTTTGAGGGAAGGGTTCGTCGACTGTTTATTTAAGAGTTCCAGAGACCGCAACAGGGGGACACCTGACTTGAGCAGGTCTGCCAGTTGGGTATAAAAGATGGACAGGTAACGTGCCCGTACCCGACGTCCGGAGTGTTTCAACTGGGCTTTTGCTTCATCTGCCAGGTCTACTTTCACCGGAAACAGGCTGCGCGCAGCCAGTGAATTCAGGGCATCCTGCTGATTGGATGCCGACAGAATCCCCGTGACCTGGCGGCCCGTTGCTTCGCGTGCGATGTATTGAAAATCCGGCATAGTTCTGACTCTGACAGCGTGTGCTTAAATTAAAAAATGATTCCTGGTTAAATTAGCATTCGATTAAATATCACCCTTGGTCACGCGGAGGATTTCATCGATGGATGTCACCCCTTCCAGCACTTTCAGCCAGCCGGCATCACGCAGCGTCTGCCAGCCATTTTTACGGGCATAGTCACGGATCTGACCGGAACTGGCATGTTCCGTACATAATCTTCGAATAACGGCATCATTGACCAGCAGTTCGAGAATCCCGATTCGTCCGGAGTAACCCATTTCACGGCAGTGGCGACAGCCAACCGGTTCCCAGAGTTCTTTGATATCCTGCACAGGAAAGTCGGGTGGTATCTTATCCGGATGCGGTTCGTAAGGTCGTTTACAATGCTTGCAGAGCACGCGTACCAGACGTTGTGCCAATACCGCTTCCACCGTACTGGCTACCAGGTAGGATTCGACACCCATGTCAATCAGTCGTGTGAAGGCACCGGGGGAATCGTTGGTGTGCAGCGTGCTGAAGACAAGGTGACCGGTTAAAGACGCCTGGATTGCACTGTTGGCAGTTTCACCGTCTCGGATTTCCCCGATCAGGACGATATCGGGGTCATGACGTAAAATGCTGCGGAGCCCGGCGGCGAAGGTCAGTCCGATTTTGGAATTCACCTGAATCTGGCTGATACCTTCACTGTGATATTCGACCGGATCTTCCACGGTAATGATTTTTGTTTCAGGGTTTTTGATTTCATTCAAGGCACTGTAAAGTGTCGAAGTTTTACCACTCCCCGTGGGACCTGTGACCAGAATGATTCCATGAGGCAGTTCGATCATCTCGCGAAATGTTTTCAGCATTTCAGGATTCAGTCCGACATTGTCCAGGCGAAATACCATGCGTTCTTTATCGAGCAGACGCATGACGATGCCTTCACCGTAGATCATGGGGATGATCGAAACACGAACATCAATTTCCCGACCGGTGATGCGGAGCTTGATGCGTCCATCCTGAGGCAGTCGCTTTTCCGCGATATTCAGGTGTGACATGATTTTGAGACGCGTAATAATTGCCGAATAAAAATGATTGATTTCCGGAGGGACTGACTGCACCCGCAGCAGACCGTCAACCCGGTAACGGATTACGAGTCCGGTTTCATGCGGTTCAATGTGGACGTCACTGGCCTGTTGCTGTAACGCTTCGATCAATAGTTCATTGACCAGTCGAATCACGGAAGCGGTCTGTGCCATGTCGGCCAGTTCGCCATGTTCCTCAGAAACTTCTTCCAGCAGTTCGACGCCATCTTCTGCAGCCCGTTGTGAGACGAGTTCGTTAATCGTATCGCCGCCGACTCCCAGGTTTTCCTTGATCAGTTCCATCACATCATCATGTAATGCCAGGACCGGTTCGAGATCCAAACCGCTTAGTGAACTGAGTTCGTCAATGGCTTCAAAATCGAAGGGATCTGCCGAAGCAACCAGAACGCGACCATTGTTGCGCTGCAAAGGGAGCAGGGCATTGCGAAAAATCGGCGTTGCGGGGAACTGGGCCAGCAGCACTTTGTCGACCTGATAATCTTTGAGCTCAAAGTATTTCATGCCCAGTTCGTCGGCAAACGCTTTAAGCAGATCTTCTTCAGAAGCGAGTCCCATTTCCATGACAACGCGGTCCAGACGATTTCCGTTCGCCGACTGCTGCGCCATGAGCAGTTGGCGGTCGTCCAGGATGCCACGTCTTTGGAGAATTTCACCGATTTCCATGGAGTTGACTCAATGGTTTGATATCAGAAGATTGGATTGGAAGTTGAATTATATATCAGCGACCACGGCTACGGCTGGATCGACTGCTGCCTCCACCACGTGAGCTGCCACCATCGCTGCCCGGGAAACGAAAACCGCGTGAACCACGACCACTGAAGGGAGAACTGCCACGACTGGAATCGCCACCCGGCGCACCACCGGCTTCCATGCGTTCGCGCATGCGCTGTTCGAAAAAGTTTCGAATTTCTTCGCCACGGTCACCAGAGCTTGAGGGGGAGGTAGACTGAGAGGGAGAATCAGGTGTCGGGTTGGTTGTTTTTTTGCGTGTGTCACCGGTTGTGCTCACGGTGACATTCGGTAGCAGTGAAGTCAGGGCATTCTGGATTAAAGCCGAGTTTCCATTATTCAAAGTGACAACCTGTACCGATTTTCGTGACATCTTTGCTGAGTAGTCCAGTTCACGGACCAGTGATTCAATTTCCTGGAACAGGGAATCGCTGGCGGAGACGAGCAGTTGATTTGCATTTTCATCTACGCTGACCGCAAGACGGGCTTCTGCCGGCTGTGCATTTGAGCCACCCGGGGAGCCTCCTCCCATCATGGCGGCAAACGGATTACCGCCTCTGCGTGAGTTATTCTGCTGTTGTGGTGGCTGCAGATAATCTTTGTAAAGTTCTTTGACGATGTTGCTCACTTCTGTTGCCGACGCGAACTCAACAGGAATGATTCCCGGTGAACGATCTCGCAGAGAAGCCGGTAATTCAGAAGTATCCAGTACTTTCAGCATCTGTTCCACAGAGCGTACTTTATCCGAAGGACCCGTCACATAAAGTGCATTGGAACGGACTTCGGGAATGATACGCAAAGTCTGAGGTCCCATGCCCAGAGTGGAGAGTCCGGTGGCATCCATCAGGCTGCCACCAATATTAGTGATCCCACTCAGCATCCCGGAGCCCGAGTCCATGTCAGAGACAGAACTGCTGGGAAACAGGCTTTCCAGCATTTTGGCTGTCGCGGTGGCATCTGCAGATCGCAGGTAAAAAACGGTCCACTGATTTTTGGGCGGAATCGCCTGCGTCAGCGCTTCAATCATTTTTTCCAGTCGATTGAGGGCTTCCAGGTCTGTTGAAGAAATAATCAGATTATCTCCATTAGAGGAAACCGCCACCGGGTTCTTTTTTTTACCCTGGAGAACGTCAGCAGGTTCATTGCCCGATTCTGGTTTCTTCGGTTTTTCTGAACTGTTTCTGGTATCCGTATTCTCATTCTGTTCTACAGTGGCTTCGGTTTTCTCATCGCTGGCTGTAAAGAAAAATCGCTGCTGTTCTGTCTCACGAACAGGTTGCTGCCCTCGAATAGGGCGATTCAAGGGAGCACTGGTATTTTGTGGTTGATTACGAAATCCGCGGTTACGATTCGGGGCTTCTTCTTCTCCTCCGATAATGCGTTCGCGGATCAGATTGTTTTCTGAAGGTACGACAATGCGGATCGGATTCTCATCGCCTGAGGAAGCAGACCAGAGTTTATTAATCAGCTCCATGATTTCACGGGAATCACGGCCGCCCAGCGGAATGGTTCGGACTGGACCACGATCGCGGATGTCATTAGAGCGGCCCGATCCATCTTCGCCCAGTTGTGCCAGAAGTGCTTTTACCTGAATCACCTGGCCGGGAGTGCCACGAATCAGAAGGCGACGGCCCAGCAGATCGGCTTCGATGGTTGGAGCATCGTCACCATCGCGCAGGAAAAGCGACCGCAGCGTCGTTGTTGCTGAAATGGGATCCAATGAACTGAGGTTAATCACGGAAACAGACTGACTGCCTCCTTCGCCATCCAGTTGTCGAATCATCTCTTCGATTTTTTCGTGCTCTCTATGAGTGGCAAGAATGTGGATTTTATCATTGCGGGCATCTTCGTTGACGACAACACCCGGTATCATCGCATCCAGAGTTTTGGTCACTTCGCGTGAGTCGGCAGAACTGACGGTGTAAACGCGCAGAAATGGTTTGTTGCCACCGGGGCCCAGTGGGTTATCTTCATCGACGTCGATCGATTTGATGATTTCATCCGCGATCTTAATCTGGTCGGGTGTGGCAGTGACCAGCAGGCGATTCGTACGAGGATCGGCGGTTACCTGGGTATTAGACTCTTTGCTGGGCTGTGGCTGTGGAGGACTTCCGCCACGATCTCTGCTGCTTCTGGAGCGATAGTCAAAGTAACGGGATGAGGTGGCACTGGCACTCACATTCTGAGTGGCAGCAGGCAGGCCAAACTGGCTGCGGACGATTTTTTCCGCTTCGGTTGCATCAATGTATTTCAGTTCAAAGGAGCGAAAGACCAGATCGGTAGGACCAGCGTTAGCCATGGCACCTTCCAGCAGCTTTTTCACTCGCGACAGGTTACTACCGATATCCGTCACAATGATGGAGTTGGCTGTGTTCAGAGCCACTGATTTGCCCTGTGGCCCCAGAATCGCCTGGACTTCCTTGGCGACCTGGCTGACATCAACACCTTCCAACTGGAAGGTTACGCTCATCAGTTCATTTTTACCGTGTTCGGTAATCTTTTCGGAATCGACAATCGGAACGAGGTTGGGAGGAATACCGTTATCGATATTCAGAACGACCAGAAACTGATCGCGGCGAACAATGATATAACCTTTCTGCAGGAGGTAGCCATTGATGATGTCGAGTGCTTCCGTGGGGGTGTAGCTACCCTGGTCGAAGTAATTAAAGGTTCCTGGTGGAACATCATTCAGATCGAGAGTGTAACCGGCTGATTCTGCAAACAGCTTGAGAACATCACCCCAGGGGGCAAACCGGAAGTTAAAGGACATTTTGTTGACAGGTCCGGGTTTCCTGGCAGTCTGTGGTTCATCGGGGGCGGCAGGTTTACTGGCGACATTATTCATGGCAACTGCACTACCGCCACCGAACGAAATACTTCGGTCTTCCGGCTTCAAGCCTTCAGGTTCCATGGGGATCTGCGGACGTGGTCGTGGAGTCGGGCTGGCATTACTGCTGACGGCAGGTACACCGGGCTCAGCCGGTTTTGCGTCTGAAACCAATGCCGGGCCCAGCATCTGGCTCCATTGAGTCTGCTGATCTTTGGTCAATACAGCTTCGATTTTCTGATCGAATTCCTGCTGAACTTTTTCGCGCTCTTCTGTAGTCGCACGTCGCCCCAGTTCACGACGGGCGTTGGATCGCTGTTCTTCCAGTTCGGTAATCTGCTTCAATTGGTCTTCAGTCAGCTTGAGTTGATTGGCGGTATCGTCATTGGTCAACTGGCGATAGCCGGCTTCCTGTAACTGCAGTTGTTTCAGACGGGCAGCCTGCTTTTCATTCAGCAGACTCATCACTTTGGCTTCGCCTTCGGAACGCTGTTTTTCGAAAGATGCGCTCATTTCTTCTCGAACTTTCGTTCGTTCTTCATCCGTTTGAGCATCCCGCATGCGTGTCATGAAGGGTTCCATAGATTCGCGTGTGGGTCGCATACTTGCCGCTGCTTCTTCAAGCTGCTTGATCTGGTCCGGGGTCAGCTGGAGTTCCTTCTGAACTTCTTCGCGATTAATCAGGGAGCCCAGACCACCCCGGGGGCCACCAAATCCACCCCGGCTGCCGAATCCACCCCTGTCTCCGCCGAAACCACCTCCACCACCGCGACCTCCTCCAAAACCTCCGCGATCGCCGCCAAAGCCCCCGCGGTCTCGTCTGCCACCTCGATCGCCTCGGTTTTCAGTTTCCTGTGCCTGTACTGAACTCATGAGAATGTCAGAGCAGGGAATCAGACCCATCAGGGCGATGGTAAAAAAGAATTGAAATTTGATATTTTTCATCATTTGCATGGCGATTCTGATATCAGGCGGAAAAAGAACCAGGAAAGGTGTTCTTGTGATCATTGTGCTGGGGTTTGTTATAATTCAGTTTCAAGTAATGCCACAGCCAATCTGTCGCTATGAATGTGGTCTTAAAATTGCGGAATCTACTGACTACAGACTAAGTTGCCTCACAAGCAAATACAAGATTATTTAGATTGTTAGTGTTCTATCATGTTATACTTCAATAGTTTACAGCTCGTTTCAAAGATCGCAGGGATTCTTTCAGAATTCATCGATCTATTCCCTGCTGGCCGGTGTTTCTATTGTCAGATACTGAAATTCTACTTGCATCTCTGGCAGACAGATGCGCAAAATCACGGTATCTGTTTATTAAACACGGTATTACCCGTGAAAGACCGCTTTAAATATTGCGGAGTAAGAAAATGTTCCGTTTTACCACTCTCCTGATTCCTTCTGTACTGCTGGTAGGGTTTTGCACTGATCTGGCGTATGCGCAACCAGGTGGTGATAGTCGCTCACGCGGTTTCATGTCGTTTCTGGATCGTAACAAAAACGGGGTGATTGAAGCCTCAGAATTTGACCAGATGCCCGGTCGTTTCAAGGAAACTCTGGAGGCAGCCGGCGTAAATACCTCGCGCGACATGAGCCAGCAGGAGTTTGAACGGATCATGCCCCAGGTGATGGAGCGAATGCGCAGCCAGCGCAGCTCATTTGGTGGTGATCGAAGTGACCGCGGCAGTCGTGGCGGTGATGACCGTAGTCGTTTCGGTTCTTCGCGTGGTTTTGGTGGCCCTCCGGGGGGGGGGCGATCTGGCGGTGATCGGGATGACGACAATGACAGAGATCAGAGCGGTGGCTTTGGGAGAGGTGGTTTTGATCGCGATGCCATGCGCGGCCGCTACGGATCGTTTGAGCCAGATCGGAGAGAGGCGTCTGATTCTGCTTCAGGTGGTCGTTCCAGCAGCAGTTCTTCGAGCAGTTCCTCCAAAAATGAACCAGCGAAGCCGGTTCGCACCACCGTCGATCTGAACCAGGAGTTTGTGCCACACGACATGGATCAGGATGGGCAGATTGGTCTCTACGAATGGCGCAAAAATAATCCGACAAAACTCGGCGAATTTTTCACGATGGATCTGAACGGAGATGGTTTTCTTACGCCGAAAGAAATCAAGCTTGCCAAAGAGGGAAAAACACAGCGGAGTGCAGCTTCTTTCATGTTCGCTTTGAATAGCGGGCAGACTTCTGCAAATCCCCTGGCTGCGAGTAGCAATACACCTGCGCCAGGATCAGCTGAGACACCGAAGACGTCTACACCTGAGAAGACATCCCAGCCAGTGTCGGTCCAGGTCTCGGCACCCAGTACCGATCCACTGGTTGCACAGGCAGGTTATTTCTTTAAACTGGTTGACCGGGATAAAGACGGTTCCGTTTCCCCCGAAGAATGGAAAAAGAGCCGCTCCATGCGGAAGCTGTTTGAACAGGCAAATATTGATCTGACAGTTTCCATGCCTCAGGAACAGTTTGTAAAACATTACCTGGAGATCAAGAAGAAGTGATCAAGTAGTGTTATTTTATTTGTTCTTCCTCTTCGGGCATTTTAAATTTACGTTCCATTTCGCGTTTCGCACGCCGTTCTTGATTCCTGTCAAACTGTTTTGAGATCGCAATTCCCAATAGTTTCAGATAGCCCTCGTCAAACTGCAGTCGAGTTCGTACGCCCGTTTCGGTAGGTTGTGTGGTTACCAGAACCAGATCATTTTCTTTCTGGAATGCACCATCCAGAATTTTCATAACGCCGCTATCCTGAATTTCCGCTTCGGAAAACAGGTTCAGCCAGGGACGAATATGAAATTCCATCTGAACCGGAGCGGTGCGTTGCTCTTTTCTGGCTTCAGGGGTTGCTGTGTTGATTGTCTCGATGGCTTCATTTAAGGCGGCGACCGCAATTTCTGTTCCCATGGCAAACCAGATCACTTCATTGTCTGCTCCTACATAGAGCGACGGAACTCCGCCGAGAAAACGTTGCTGTTTATCATCGGCGGTTTTGGATTCGGGTTGCATCTGATGCAAGGCGATCCCCTGAACGGTTTCAGCATTCGTGTAGATGTGTGCTTTGTTGTCAGGCAGCTGATCAATGCGATTAATGATATCCAGCAGGGATGCCGGCAGATTGGAGGAAGGGGCGACCTTGATACCGCCAATCAGAGCAAATTTTTTAGTTGGTGTTGAGACCAACTGCGTGAACACATCAATGTGCCCTTTATCGACCATGGTTTTTACCGGGCTGAAGAACTGTTGAATCGAGCTGGTATTCTGCAGACGTTCTTCTTCGGTCAATAGTTTTTCACTCAATTGTTTTTCGAAGTAGTTTAGATACTTCTGATAGATTTTTCGATCACGTGGGTCAAGATTCATGGAAGCGGAAACAGCCAGTGGCAGGTTTTCACGTGAAGTGATCACACTGAAGTAACTCGCTTTGCCGGGGATATTCTTGACGGCGCGGGCTAAATCGCTGTTGGGCCTGGCTTTAATCAGCATGTCGACAACACCCCGTTTTTCTTCTTTTTCAATACGACCGCCGAACACCAACTCCTGACCTTCGCTCAGAAAATATTCGATACTCTCCAGGTTCTGTTTTCCTGCCATGCGCCGGAGTTCGTAGGCGGCTTTAGATTCGCCATCCCGCTGCTGCAGTTGTGTTTCGATGGCGGTACGGAAAAAACCCAGAAATGTCGTACGCATCAACTCGGGAATGGCGTTCAGATCGAATTTGATCGAGAGGTCGTAGGCGGTGCTCAGGTTCTGCAGTTTTTCAGACGGGTCACCAAAGTCACGGGAACTGATCATGTCCAGACTGGTTTCATTTTCAACGCCCTGAAACAGCATATGGGCATAATCATCCTGGAACCGAATGATGGATTCGCCGCGTCGCCCATTAATTACATACAGGTCATCCCGGTCTGTATCTTTTTTGATGGTTTCTTCGTCACCTGGAATCAGCTTCTCCAGGGTATCGAGAAATGTACGAACTTTCGTCACAGGCAGATACATGGTCGGGACCGGTTGGGGGATTAATCCCGTTTTCAGATAGAGTTCCACACCCAGGTTCTTATTTTTATCGATGCCTTCCAGATCGTTGACATTCGCCAGCGAGGCTGAAGCGATCTCGGCGATTTCAGGACGCTCTGCCAGTTCGAAAATGAAATCGATATCAGAAAGGATCCGCTCCACACTGGCGACATTGATTACGATCAATGGTTTGGGGAGGATCGATTCCACCCCGGCAGCCTTCTTCTCCGGTTGCTCGTCTTTCTTTTCAGCCTCTGGTTTAGCAGGTCCTGGTTCCTGTGCTGAAAGTGTGCTGCTATAGAAGCAGATCAGAACGAGAAGAATCAATTGTCGTCCCATGCGTGATAGCGTTTTTGTGAACATAACCTGTGGCCCTAAAGTGCAGGAAGTTCTCATACGATGCCTTTTCCGTAGAGTTGAGATTCGTATTGAAACGGTGGCGCGTCCTCATACTGTTGAAAACGCGGAATTCGACCGGGGTAAAGACATAATCGGCGTGTGATTTTGTGTACTTATTTCCCGCTCAGAGCTGGTAGCGAATCATTTTGAAACGAAATGCGGTTCGATACCAGCCAACCAGTATACCCGCTACGAAAACAAAAAGATTCAGCGTTTCCGATTTTAGTCCTGCCGGGCGTAGACCTGAGCGGCAAAGTCTAATGGATAAACGAATTACAGTGAGGGTACTTTGGGCAGGTTGAGTCCATCCAGCAGTTTTTTTCGCTCTTCACGGGATTTCTTATAATGATGAGGCAGAACCCGTTCATGATAGGTTTCCAGCGGTCTTACCAGGGTGCGTTCCAGAACCCGTTTTCGTAGTTGCCAGTCTTCCTCACTGACATTGGCCTGTGCTTGAATCTCGTTCATCGTTTCAAATGCACGTTCGATTCCGGAGATACTGAGTTCGATATCATGCAAGGCCTGCTTCGAGGTGACAGGCCGTGCCTGAGAACGATTGTCCCAGCGATATTTTAAAGCCTGCAATAAACCATTCAGGTGATCCCATTGCTGCCCCGGTTCCTGAAACAGACTGGCATCGGAAGCGGCCAATTCCAGAGCCCGTACCACAGATACAATCGACCGATCATTGGCGGCACCATAATTGATGGCATGCAGGCGATGCGAAAATTCGAGAATGTCCGGTGCATCATCAGATTTCTTGTAGAGCTCCGCTACTTCATCATGCATGAAGTAGCTGATCATCGGATCGTAAGTGGAAGTAAAAGTCGTCACGCGACCAATCTGGTCGACCGTGGGACTGGCTTTCTCCATTGCATCCGAGAGCGCTTTGAAATAATACATGCGGCGTCTGTCTTCATCGTGGATGTAATCTTCTTTGTGCAGATTTTCGGCAGCAACCTGTCTGATGAGGGAACGTGGGTTTTCGGTAATCTGATCTTTAGCAGGTTTGCGGTACTTCCAGTATTGATCAGGATAGCGGGCCATCAGTTTGTTTTGCGCCGTCACTTCAGAAAGTCGTCTGAGTACGATGGGGTCATTCTTCTCGCCATCCATCCAGTTCAGCAGACGGCTGCTGCGGTATTCTTTGACGGGATCGTCGTTATGGATTTCTGCAGAAACCATTTTTCTGATTTCTTCCTGCTTCATCCCCCAGCGCATCATTTCGTAAGGCAGTGTAAAAGCGAAGTTCCCGTTGGCTGAGTTATTGACGCTGGTTTTGACATCGGCGGTCATATCTGCCAGTGCCTCATCTGAGTATGCTGCCAGATTCAATAGAACCGACCAGTCCCAGCCGACCTGTGCCAGCGTACGTCTGACCTGCGGCGCCTGGATTCGATCTATCAGTTTATTTCTGACAAACCCCTGTTCGGAATTTGTACCCATAAATAGAGTTTCACCGTTAGCAATTTCAATCGCCAGCACCTGCTGGAATGCGGTCCGAAAAGTCTGTGCCATTACCCGCAGTGGCTGCGCACCAAAATCAATGTGCTGAAATCGCTGGCAGAAAATGCCATCCTGATTCAGATGTCGCGAAACATTGCGATAAAATTCTGTTGTGAATTCTGCCTGTGATTGTGTGACAACCGATTGAACCGGATTGCTGATGATCAGGTCATACATCTTTTCTGCATTTGTATCAGCTGCCATGGCTAATGCGATCGGGGTCTGAATCAACTCGACGCGATCTGAATCGAAGGCAGAGATTGCATTCCGAGGAGCAATTTCTTCGTGATATAATTTCACGAGACTGCGATCCGGTTCCAGGCAGGTCACATGTTGTACGGGGAAGTCGAGGCTGGAGTTCACACCCACGCCGGCACCAAGCCCGAGGAACAGCACGTCTGCGGGACGTTCGTGCAATATCACTGGAATCACAAACGGCATCAGTTCGCCTGTCGTATGCGGACACAAGCCGGCATCCATGCTGGTGACGCCAAAAGGCAAACCGCTTCTGCGAATCTGAATCTGATTTTCCCGATAAGACCAGATGGTAAACGTACCGTACTGACCTTCGACTTCTGACAGGCAGCGGCCTTCATCCAGGTGGGGCAGCAGTTCTGGTTTTAAGCCATAACGTAACCCCGTAAACGTGTTTGTCGAGAACAACAGTTTGGCTGAATGCCGAACATCATAATTGTTGTGATAGAACAGACCGGTAGTGAGCAGGACCAGGCTGCAGGCCATTCCAGCGGCCCGCCAGCGTGTCAGCGGGATCCGGAAGTGTGTCAGTCGAACAAAAATCGCCAGACAAAGCAGGGCCAGACTGGTAAGTACGATAATGGTTTTCAGCTCAATGCCTGCCGAACCGACGAGCCATACACAGCTAAGTATACCAGCCAGCAGACAGGATGGCTGCCAGACAGGCAGAGTGGTTAAGCTTCGTTTCTCTGACGCGGAGAAACGGACGGAACTGGAGAGTTTGAGCCAGCCACCCCAGCAGGATCCCAGCAGGCAGAAGATGGTCGCTGTCAAACCACCCCGAATGACAGACAGCAGCAAAGCATATTCAATATAGGCGTTGGCATACAGCATCCAGGAAACCAGTAACGGGAACAGTGCCAGACAGCCGACGCCCGTCAGTGCCATTGCCAGAGACAGGCTGGAAGTCGTCTGGACGATTTTGCTTGGTTTTCGAGACTGTATGAATGCAAAGGCAACTGCAGTTCCGAGCAGAAATCCAGCCCAGATCGTGACTTTCAGATAGAGTGAATCCGGGTAAAGCTGAAACAGAACACGACTGACGCCAACCAGCAGGATGCCGGTTGAAAAGCTCATTACATATGAGCCGACTTGTATCACCACTGGAATACGTGGTGGTGCGACCGTTTGCCTGTTAGCATTGGAACCCGAAAGGGATTGCGTATCAGCCTGAAACAAATTCAGTTTGAGCCAGTGTGAATATTCAGGAAGATAACTTTCGCAGAGTGAACTAACCCAGGGAATACAGCAGAAAATCAGAGTTGCAATGAGGGGAATCAGTAAAGTCTCGCTCCAGCCGAATACAGGAACGAGCCAGTAGACTGATAGAATCAATGAAACGCTGAATCCGGTCAGAAAGCGGGCAAGTTGTAAATGTAAACTGGTGCGGGGATTTTTGTAATCGACAGCAATCAAAGTGGCCAACCAGAACAGACGGGTAGACCAGAATACAGCAGGCAGAATGAGTGCCATGGCAGAGAGTGTCATCAGACCCGTCAGAAAGACCACGTTTGTCATCTGTGAGAGGGTGAACCAATGCAGGATCTGATTGAGTTGAGTGAGCAACACCGGAAAACAGAGTGACCAGAATGAAAGGATCAATAAAGTAAAGCGGATGCGCTTCTGATGAGATGCTTTTTTTGCAGGTGATTCTTCGGGGGAAAAGGTGGCTAACTGTGGTAAGCCAAGCCAGATGCCCATCACCATGGACAGGCCAATGCCTGTCATGACTTCAGGACAGTCGCTGACCAGATTCTGAAAGCGTTGAGTACAGGAAAGTACGAACAGCCCGCTAATCGATCCCAGCAGAAACGCGATTCCCATTCTCTGTTGCAAAAAGGAAAGAGAATTGTGGAGTAGATTTTGAGCGAACGAACGTATCATGGCTTCCTTGCCTGTCGTTATTAAAAAATCAGAATTGCATCTCAACTTAAAGTAGCTTACTCTAAGTCATTTCTTCAACATTCCTTAGCAGCAAAAAGTGCCGGTTAATGCTTAGGGACATTCAGTCTGTGTTTTATCGAAAATACGTAAATATATGCAATACCAGTCGTTCTATCGCTACTGGTATGGCATTTGATTGCGGACTAATGTACACTCTGCTCGTAGAGAATACGTAGTGGAGTAAAAATAGGTTGTTCTCCGGTCTGTTTCAGCCCTTTGTCATAGAAATAATTCCGAGTGAAATCCCCATTGAGTACTCCCCCAGTTGCGAATCCAGTTCCCTGCCAGCGTAATCAAAGACTGTTTCCTTTGATCCGATTAATGCTGGTCTGTTTCGTAATCAGCATCGTTAATACAAATGAACGGCTGCACGCTGAGACAAATTCGGCGGCTGTTTATAAAGCAGCAGCGAATTCAATCACGGTCGACGAGCTGAAATCCCATATTGAATTTCTGGCCAGCGATTCACTGGAAGGTCGTGAGGCCGGCTCACAGGGAGGTCAGGCTGCGGGAACATATATCCGGACCTTTCTTCAGAAGCATGGGATTCAACCAGGCATGGCTGAAGAAGGTTACTTTCAGGAATTTGATGGGGGTTTCCGTAACATCATCGGTTTGATCCCCGGAAATGATCCCGAGTTGAAAAAAGAATATGTCGTCATCGGCGCCCATTACGACCATGTGGGGTATGGGAAACCATCCAACAGTCGAGGCGGCGTCGGACAGATTCATAATGGTGCTGATGATAATGCCAGTGGAACTGCGGCATTACTGGAAGTCATTGAAGCGATCTCGTTACACAAAGAACTTCCCCGTCGATCGATTCTGTTTGTGTTCTGGGATGCAGAAGAAATGGGGCTTCTGGGTTCACGCCACTGGATGAACCATCCCACGGTCCCTCTGGATAAGGTCGCCATATATCTCAATCTCGATATGGTGGGGCGGCTAAAAGAAAAGCCTCTCACTTTGTTTGGCTCCCGGTCCGCTTATGGGCTGCGGTCCAGTACCGTGCGATCTAATGAGCGAGAGACCGATCTCAAAATTGATTTTGATTCTGCCATCCGACCGGACAGTGACCACTGGCCTTTTTATCAGAAAGGGATTCCCTTCCTGATGTTTCACACCGGCAAGCATGAAGACTATCATCGACCGGAAGACGATTCCCATAAAATTGATTATCGGGGAGCCCGTAAAAGTGCCCAACTGCTGACACAGCTCACACTCGATTTCGCATTGCAGTCGGAAAAACCGCAATTTCGAAATGCCAATCAGGATATCCTGTCTGGTATTGATCAGCAGGCACGCATTGATACCAGTGATCCTCCGCGGCTGGGAGTAGCCTGGAATGCTGATATTTATTCACAGGGAAAACTGGTTCTGACTCAGGTAATGGCCAATACACCAGCTAAAAAAGCAGGTCTGAAAGTGGGCGATGAGATTGTCGAAATCGATGGCAAGTCTCCCATCGCGGAGCAGGGTTTTGGTGCCTTGATCCAAAATTCAGACAACCAAATTGTCTTACAGGTCCGTCGCAAAGAACAGGATGAACTGTTGGAGCTACCGGTCGCACTTTCAGGAAAACCGGTCAAACTGGGAATTCAGTGGCAGACAGATGAAGCCGATCCAAGTGTTATCGTGGTTTCCGATATTATCGAGTCTTCACCCGCTGCTCTGGCGAAACTTAAAATCAATGACCGGATTTATGAGATTGCCGGCAAACAAGTCAGGAACAGTGATGAGTTTCGCAAACTGGCCAGCACACAGAAACTTCCCTTCAGCCTGCTGGTAGAGCGGGAAGGCCGACTGCAGAAAATCGAAGTTCAATCAATAAGATGAATTTTCCAGTCGATCATTTGTGTCTGCAGACCGGATTTGCCGAGTTCCTCTTTTAATTTGTCCTCAGGGACAACACGTGCAGAGCCCGTTCGATAAACTCGCACGTGAATGCCATCTTCATCGCCTGATGCCTGTTTCGCGAGAGTGATAATCTCGCTTATTTCTGCAGGTCGATATTTATCTTTGGGCTGGGAAGCGGCTTTTACCAGGTAACTGCGATCATCAATCAGGATATCCAGAACTTTCAGTGGTAGTTCGGCGAGCGTCTTATCCTGTTTCGGTTCGGGCTGAATCAGAACCGGAATGATTTCAGATTCACTGGACGCCATAATCGGTCGTGATTCTTCTTCTACCGGCTCTGCCGTCTTTTCAGCCTCTCCCGATCCGGAATTGATGCCGGGAGTCAGACCGAAATACTGCCCCAGGATAATACCCAGTGCTAAAATACCTCCTCCCGCATACATCATCTTTTTGGGGCGTTTACCCATAACTGATTCCCGTTACAAAATGTGCCTGACTGTTTCCGCATTGTAGCGAATCGGCTTTGTAATGTAACAGGTCAATTTGGAGACCATTTCAACGGGTCTTGAGTAAGGGTCTGTTCGGTAAACCACAAAAAAAATCAGGTGTGTCTATTTTCCTGAATTGAGATCTGCCATGAGATCAAATAGGACTGCCAGAATTATGTCAGAGGCATCCAACTGAACGCGATTGGTTCCCATCCAGGTTTCGTATCCCCCCAGTTTATGCTGGGCAGGTGTGGGCAGATAACCGAAATAGCCGTTAGCAAGTTCGATTGTGAATGCATCTTTGAAAGGCGATTTGTCCTTGATTTCCAGGCCAATTTCACAAAAGGTTTCAAAGGGAATCGCAGCGACTGTCAGATCACCGATTCTGAGAGCCTGCAGCTTCACAGTAACTTCATCCGGGCCTTCGAGCAGCCTTTGTACGCGTCCAGCGTAATTCCGTTCGTAGCGATGGTGTTGTGGTGCATCCTCCGGTTGTGCAAGTACTTTTTTGAAGTAGGCCTGCATGGCGTCATCCGGCTTACGGACTTTCAACGTCAGCTCTGCATTTGCGGATCCCAGGGGGACCCAGGTCTGGTAATCCACGTTTTTATATGCTTCCGCAACGCGTTTTGCGACGAGGTCTGCAACCTGAGTCATTTTATCGTAAGCCTGCATCCGTTTGCCTGGCTGACTGAAATTGATGTTATTAATGTCGCCGCTGGTTCCGTTCGAAAGCATGCCCACGAAAGAACCTTCTTCCGGGCTGGCACCAATGAGGGAGCCAATTTTTTCTGAAAAGATGCCGAAGTAGTCAGCTGAGATTTCTCCCTTTTTCACACCGCCGACATAATGCAGTGAGTAATTGGCCAACAGCGCCAGCGGACGACCATCCAGCGATTGCACGCTGATAAAGGAAATTTCGGGATCAATAGGGCCAGCCGGTTTGATGAGAGCTGCGTTTCCGCGGGGAGGATTCATGCGAACCTGATCGACGCCACCAAACGGGTTCTTGCAGAAGTCAGGGTTGGTGGTGAACCAGCGACGGTTAAACACTTCGGAGGGTTCATCCACGCCTCCCCAGCCGATCCGGGCTGGTTCTGTTTTTTCCAGGGCACGTCGGACACAATCAGCAATCCGGCGGGAAAGGAAGTCACGGTATTTCGGACTGCTGGCCCGAGTCGCCGAATGTGTGTGAGTCGCCGCCATCAGAATATTTTCGGGAGGCAGGTCTGTTTCCGCTTTGATAAAGTCACGCGCTGCCTGGTAGATATCGTCGGTGATGCCCAGGTTATCGCAGATGACAAACGCGATTTTTGTTTCACCATTATCGAGAACAAGGCAACGGGCATGCAGTTCGTCGTGCACATTTTCTGAGGGGAAGGGGGCGAAGCCGCCTATGATCGCTTCGCCAAGCGGCGGGGTGATATTACTCGTGGCGGCACCCGCTTTAAGGACTTTCCCCTGAGGAGAATCAGCTGCCTGAATACTGCCGATCAACAGCAGAGACCAACTGACGCTTACAATACCAGCCAAAAATTGACGTCTATTTCGTATCCCTGCCATTGGTGCTACTCCTGCTCTGGTTCATCTGGAAAGTCGATCTTGTGGTCTGTAATTATAAAGCTGCCGGATCTGAAACACAATAATGACTGTTGATGTGAGTGGTTGTGATACTCCCATAACTCATTCAAATGTAGGTGATTACGAGCGGAACGGAGTTGAATTACCGGAATGAAGAAGGTTTGGTTTTTCACCAGGTATGTAAAAAATGTGTGAAAATATATTGACACCAATGTGTATTTAATTTGCTATTGCCGGCAATATAATATATTTTGGTGTCAATATGACGCATGTTTTCTAATCAATAATCCCAGCCAAATCCTTCAGTTTGGTTTTGCTTTTTTCTATTCCGCTCTTATTTGAGGCCCATCATGCTGAACTCGAAAAGATGTCGTCGTGCTTTTACATTGATCGAATTGCTGGTAGTGATTGCCATCATTGCGATTCTCATTGCGTTGCTTTTACCAGCGGTCCAACAGGCGCGAGAAGCGGCCCGACGTTCCACGTGTAAGAACAATCTGAAGCAGATCGGGCTGGCGCTGCATAATTACCACGATGCTTTTAATGTCTTCCCGCCGAATTCCAATGGCGCTGACCCCAATCTGCCCAACGGGTTCAGCTGGCGGATGAAAGTGCTGCCTTATATTGATCAGGGACCCCTGTTCAATCAGTTCAATTCGAGTTTAAGGATTACTGATCCCGCTCATCTGGCGCTGTGTCAGAATATTATCCCCGTTTATCTCTGTCCCAGTGACCCGACGCCTGCGGTGAAAAGAGATTTGCACGTCAACTGGTGTTTTCCTGGAAACGCAACCGGTGCCAGTGGCGCTCTGACTTCTACTAATGTCTGCGATATTGCTGGCAGTACATATGACACTACCGCTGCAGTTGCAACTTATGGAGAAGTATGCGGACTGCATCCGGATAGTGGTCCGGGGGGAATGTTTCGTCGCCGTCAGACGTTTGTAATGCGGTTTCGTGATCTGACTGATGGGGCATCGAATGTGCTGGCGATTGGTGAAATGTCTCCCAGCTACAATCCCTTCAGTGCCTGGGTACCCAGTGACAGCCCGGTGCATACTTCCGCAGCGATTAACAGTTCGTCATTACTATGTGGGCCGAGTCCCTGTCAATATCCGGCGATCGGCTGGCCACAGACGACCGCTTCGCAAAGTTTTCACACAGGTGGTGCTCATTTTCTTTTGGCAGACGGCAGCGTTCATTTTCTGAGTGAGAACATGGACCTGTCCCTGTACCAGCAACTGGGACATGCCAGTGATGGCTTGCCAACAGGCGGATTCAACAAATAACAGAAGTGAGTATTTCGTTTTGTTTAGAGAAAGAATGCAACATGAATATTCGATCTGGTCTGCTGCTGTCTCTGGTCGCTTTTCTCTGTTCAGGCTGTGGTCAACCAGATGACAGATTACCCACAGCCAGGGTCTCGGGAACCGTTGCCTTAGACGGGCAGCCTCTTACTGACGGAAACATTATGTTTTTTCCTGACTCGGGAGGCAAGCATGCTGTCGGTATGATTGGCGCTGACGGGGCATTTCATCTTTCCACTTACGAATCGGGAGATGGTGCCGTTGTGGGCAAGCATAAAGTGGTGATCCAGATTTCACACGGAAGTCCGGATGGCACCGCAGTCCCCCAGAAGTCGTCCCAGATTCCGGTCAAATATACTCAGCGAGGAACGACGACATTGACTGCAGAAATCACAGCAGAGGGAGAGAACCAGCTTAACCTGAATGTACTGCCTTGAGACGACTGTTGATTTACGGCCGGTCAAATCGCTCTTGCAGCAGAATTCGAAAGCCTGCATACTTTGCAGAGACTGTTTTCCGACATATCTCTAAGAAGTTGATGCGATGCAACTGGAACTGACCGAAAAAACAAAACTGGAAGCGCCTCCTGAGCAGATTCACAACTGGTTGAGCGATCTGGAAAACTGGCCGAAAATTAATGATAAGATCCGATCGATTACGGTCGAAGGTGATAAATGCATTGGTGAGCTGGTTTTCAAAGGGAAAACAATTGATTTCGCCGGCATGGTTCCCGAAGATGATGACCCATTCAAAGTCACCTGTAACATCGTGGTGCAGACCAATCCCGAACAGAATCGCACGGAGCATATGACTGTCGTGTATGAAATTGAGCCTTTGGGAAGATACACGCGGGTCATTGAACGGATTAAGTTCGAACGACAGATTCCTTTCTGGGGCTGGTTACTGGTCAAGTTCATCATGAAAGTAGGCAAGCCGACCGGACTGACTAATCTACAGCGGATTAAAGAACACATCGCCGCAGAGAGTGAGTAATTCTGATCGCCCGGTCAGTCAGATTCGAACTGCTATTTTTTTTCTTTCAAGACGAACTCGCCAAAATAGCCGATGTTCGATTTGTATTTTCCATTGAGCATGTTGCCTTTCATGGAACCGATCCACTGATACTGATGACCGCGAATGACAGCGTCTCCCGACAGATTGAGTTGATTACCCATCGGCTTCGATTGAAACGTCGCTTCATACTTAAATGGATCACCTTTAAATAATCCGGTAAAGGTGGCTTTCCATTTTCCACTGTCATCAGATGTCGCAACACACTTTAATGGGCCGGTGGTGTTGTACTTGCGGTTATTCCATTTCCCTTCCCAGGTCCGGGTTTCACCCGCCTGCAGGTAAGATCCCCCCATTGTCGCGAGCATCGCAGCCAGGATGATGCCTCTCATGCCCGTTTCCCCTTTCGATCAGTCTGGTTTCTCATGGGAACTTTAGTGAAAGTTCCCGGTGTTCAGACAGGGATTCGTTAAACGAACTGAATTTGCGACATTTTCGCTGTTACAAACACAGTAAAATTGACAGATGAATTAACCGGCAACACCGTATCATCCTGTGATGATACAGGTTAAGGCATTTCGATTTAATTTCTATGAGAATCGTTTGGGGGATCAAATATAGTATTCAATCACATGTTCTTCTTCGACCGAGATGCGGTAATCGTGTCCGGGTGAGACGAGAGCCGCATCATCCAGTAGCAGCTGCGCGACGCGCATGGCCTGCCCGCGCAGTTCAGGAACCGCCGTTGTTTCCCAGAGCGTGCCTTTCATCAGCGGTCCAATGGCAAACAGAAATTCGGACGGATTACCTTCCGCGTCAATTGTAGCGAAGTCCGCTCCAACATCGATGCCCATATCCAGTTCATCCGGTCGGATCAGACCGCGCTGCAGCAGATTTTGAAACAGGGGGACACTGGTATCTGAAAAGCCGGAGTTAGGCCCCGTGCAGTTAATCACCAGTCCGCCTTTCACCTGTTGTGAGTCGCCCGCCCGATTCAGTACGTTCACGCAAACGCGATCACCGTCAGCTTCCAGTCCGGTGATGCGGCCGCGAACGACGCTCAGTCGACCTTCTGTAATCGCTTCGGTGACGCGCTGATGAATTGGTTGGGCGATACGATGTCGTATTACGTTCCAGCGGGCCGCATACCGTTTGAGGAATTCCTGCTTTTCCTTGAGCTCAAATTTCTGCCAGATCTTCTGTGTATGAGGCCGCAGGCGATCAACGACGATTCCCGGATTTTCGCCAATCCGCTGTAGCTGGCGGCAATGTTTTTCGAGCAGTTGGACCAGATTTTCCAGCCCCAGATTTTCGGGTTCTTCCGGAAGAAAGTCCGGATATTCTATGCCACGAAAATGCGATTGCGGAATCATGCCGTTATGTGAAATGGCAATCAGATGACCCTGCCAGTTCTGTTCGCTGAGCGTCAGGAAGACATCGATCATGGAGAGCCCCGTCCCCATGACGATAATGTTTTCGGAGGGGGCGGGAATATGTTCCATCCAGTTTCCCCAAGGCTCAGCGCAATAACCCGGATGGGAGAATGCATCTTCTGCCAGGGGGCAGGGGGGCTGATTCCCCGTTGCCAGCAGAACACGGTCGGCATCAATGGTCGAACCATCTTTGAGCGTTATCTCTGCAGAGCCTTCAAAATTAAATTCAATATCGACAGCTTCCTGTTCGATGACCTGGATCTCTGCAGGATGATGTCGGTCGATGGGCTGCATGTAGGTTGCCAGGATACTGCGCAGATAATCTCCATAAATGCGACGTGGCACATAGGTTTCGCGGAGCTGTGGATCGGGCAGATCACTGTAGTCAACCCGGGTGCGGAGCCAGTCCAGAAAGTGGTTGGCATGATCGGGGACGGCTGACATGTTACGTGCGGCGACATTCAGCAGATGCTCTTCGCGGCGGGTCCCATAAGCGACCCCACGACCGAGTGGATATTTATCGTTGATCAGTTGAATGCAGAGCGGACTGCTGCTCAAGCGAGCGAGATTGACCGCCGCCATAGTTCCACTGAAACCACCTCCAATAATCGCCACTTTCTTCATGGGCCTCTGGTCCTTTCACAGTCAATACGGGATCCCGGAATGATTGCATAGCCAACGGAGCGTCCAGCTGTTTCGAATACAAGATTGAAATTCAAAACAGCTTCAGGAAACGCTTCAATTGTACCCCGGGCTGAACTGGAGTAACAGGTAGCAGGCGACATTCCCGGGGATTGCTGAAAAAGCGGTGAGTTCGTTCAGGACTTCTTCCTGACGATCGGAGTTTTTTTTCCCTGGTGATCAATGGCGACATAGGTGAAGGCGGCTTCGGTGACTTTGAAACAGGGACATTGCGAATCTTCATGCCGCAGGACCGGTTCGACCCAGACTTCGAGTTGCAGTGTGACCGATGTGGTGCCAATCCGCTCAACCGTTCCATAACAACAGACGACATCACCAACCTTGACCGGACGAATGAATTTCATCGACTCAACCGCAATCGTCACCGTGCGGGTGCCCGAGACCTCTTTGGAAAGGATGCCGCCGGCGATATCCATCTGCGACATGATCCAGCCGCCGAAAATGTCTCCGTTGGCATTCGTGTCTGCCGGCATCGCCAGCGTTCTTAATATCAGTTTGCCGTCCGGCAGTTCACAGATCTCTTCCTTCATTCCACGATCCTGTATGACAGGGAAAATCAGATTGACTCGAGCGAAAATATTTTTTCGGCGGGTTACTGTTAGCGAACACGAGGTGGCCGTCCATTGTTTTTCGCAACGTGACCACCCCAGACCAGCAGATCTTTACTGCAGTCATCACGGTGGATGAGTACTTCGATCAGAGCCGGTCCGTCGTGTGCTGTTGCCTGTTTGATGGCTTCTTCCAGTTCGCCTTCCGTACTTGCCTTGCAGCTGAAACCATTTCCGTCTTCTGCATTGAAGACATGTACCAGCTCGGCGTAGTTCCAGTTTTTAATGGTATTATAAGGGCCGTCATGGATTTCGACTTCAATGGTATAGCCGCCGTTGTTGATCAGGAAAATGATCGGTTTCAGACCGTAGCGAATGATGGTAGAGACCTCCTGGGCGGTCAGCTGGAATGAGCCGTCACCGATCAAGGCAATGGGACGTCGATCTGGTGCTCCGACACTGTAACCCAGTGTAGCGCCCACGGACCAGCCGATCGAACCGTACTGCATCTGTACTTCAAAGCGTGCTCCTTCCGGCAGATTCAACTGCATGCCATTGAACCAGGAGTCTCCTGTTTCCGCGATGACTGCGGAATCGGGGTCCAGCATCTGTTGGATACGAGAAAACAACTGTCGCGTGGAAAGCTCTGTTTCCGGAGTCCCCGGTCGCAGAGGAGTGACTTCTTCTTTGATCCGATTATAGGCAATCATCGACCCGTCATTCGGTTTCAGTTTCTTTGCCAGCAGTTCCAGGAATTCGGTGAGTTTCACATTGCTGAAAGTCTGATTGGGAAAGACCACGCTGTTCGGGCGGGCCTGAATGACTTTGGCCGGATTGATCAGGGCCGCGTGTCCGGTGGTAGTGTAGTCGGTAAAAGTGCCTCCCGCGAACAGGCAGAGATCAGACGAATCAACGATCTCACCACAACCAGGGGTTCCCACGGGGCCCCAGTAGATACCCATGTAATGAGGATGCTGTTCGTTGAAGAATCCCTTGGCATTGGGCATGCTGGCGATCGCATACCCACTGGCATCCGCCAGTTTTTGAAAGTTCGCTTCCGCCCCAAACGAACGTAGTTTCACACCTGCTACCAGAACCGGTTTTGTTGCTGCGTTTAACAGTTCGACGGCGCGATCAACGGCGGCGTTCAGAGACAGCGGATCACTGGCGGTCGGACCACCGAACGAACGGACATTGGGAGCGGAAGTGACTGCATCCGCAATGTTACAGGCAATTTCAATATAGACGGGTTTACGGAAGCGGAGGGCGGTCTGGATTGCATGATCAATCTGCGTCGGCGCTTCGCGGGGATCATGAATCGTCACTGCTTCCGCGGTCACCTTGGAAAAGATGTCGCGCTGATAATCATAATCCAGCAGCCCCAGCGTATGGTGCAGCATTTCGAACTCAGCTTCCGAGTTGGTATTCGGGCCACCCGAAACCGCAATCATCGGCAGGTCTTCTGCATACGCACCCGCAACCGCATTCAAGAGGCTCAAGCCGCCGACACTGTACGTCACAAAGACTGCACTGGCGCCGCCGGTGGCGCGACAGTATCCGTCGGCAGCATAACCGGCGTTCAATTCATTGCAGCAGGAAATCATCTTCAGATTTTTATTTTCCAGCAGCTTGTCGAGCAGTACCAGGTTGTAATCTCCCGGGACGGCGAAATAGTGCTTCAGACCAATCTCTTCCAGACGGGACGCCAGATACGAACCGACGGTAGTGCTGTTATCAGACATCAAAGTTCCTTCTATAGATTAAGTGCAATTCATCCTGGTGTATGCAGTACTGACAATTTAATATTCAGGATGCCACATGGTTTCTTCAATCCGCTGGTCGATTTCAGCTTCCGTGATCGAGTCGGCTACCCCGTCCGCGATGGCGGCCAGCGCGACCGCATGGGCAATTTTGCGACTGACATCACGGATGATCGTCAGCGAGGGGAGCAGAGACGCTGTACGGTCTTTGAGCGCGGGAGATGTTTCTTTCAAGGCTTCCGCAGCAGCGATAAACATGGAGTCGGTAACGCGTCGTGCCCGCGAAGCGAGGATGCCCAGACCCATTGCCGGGAAGATATAACTGTTATTGCATTGTGCGATGACGTGTGTCACGCCGTTATGGTCAACGGGATCGAACGGGCTGCCGGTGGCAATCACAGCTTTACCCTTCGTCCATTCCAGCAGATCTGCAGGCGTGGCTTCTGCCCGGGAAGTCGGGTTAGAAAGTGGAAAGATGACCGGGTGTTCGACGTGCGATGCCATTTCGCGAATGATGGATTCTGTGAAGGCACCCGCCTGTCCAGTCGCGCCGATCAGTACGCCTGGTTTTGCATTGCGAACCACATCCGCAAACGAGACGGCTCCCGTTGTATCACAGTCCCAGCTCTTCAGATTTTCTGAAGGCTGTGCCAGCTGCTGATGCAGTTCGTCCAGATCGGTGCGTCCGGCGTGCAGCAGTCCGTCCTTGTCAATCACATAAAAATGGGAGCGGGCCTCGGGTTCGCTCATGCCGCCTGACATCATGGTCTGTTTCAACTGCAGGCAGATGCCGACCCCGGCCGAGCCGGCACCCAGCATCACAATATTCTGGTCTTTTAATTCTCCGCCCCCGGCAGCGATGGCAGCGAGAATCGTTCCCGTGGTGACGGCGGCGGTCCCTTGTATGTCGTCATTGAAGGTGCACAGGTCGTCCCGGTATCGATCGAGAATCCGCTCGGCGTCGACCGAGGCGAAATCTTCCCACTGCAGCAGTACATTCGGGAAACGTTTTTTGACTGCGGTGACGAACAGGTCGATGAATTTGTCGTACTCTTCCCCTTTGATGCGATTCTCACGCCAGCCGATGTAGCGGGGATCGTCGAGGCGTTCCTGATTATTGGTTCCTAGATCCAGGACGATGGGGAGCGTTTTCTCGGGGGCCACTCCGCCACACAGTGTGTACAGAGAGAGTTTGCCGATGGGAATGCCCATGCCGCCGACCCCCTGGTCGCCCAGACCCAGAATACGCTCGCCGTCTGTGACGACAATCACATCAATGTCCCGCTCGATGTTTTCCAGAATCGCGTCCATGGAATCGCGTTCGGGGTAGGAAATGAAGATACCACGGGGGCGACGATAAATATGGCTGAATCGTTCACATGCCAGACCGACAATCGGCGTATAGACGATGGGCATCATCTCGGTGATGTGTCCCAGCATCAGGCGATAAAACAGCGTTTCGTTTTCGTCCTGGAGCTGTCTGAGATAAATGTGTTTGTTTATCGGTTCGTTGAAGTCGCAAAAGGCTTCGTAAGCGCGTTCGACCTGTTCTTCCAGTGTATCGACATGCGGAGGCAGGAGCCCGAGCAGTCCGTGCCTGATTCGTTCCTCAGTCGTAAAAGCGGTCCCTTTATTCAACAGGGGGTCTTCCACCAGCAGGGTGCCGCGCTTCTCGATCGAAAATTCTTCTGTCGTACGTCCTGTGTTCATGTCAAATACTGTCCCGATGTGAAGAGTCGTGGGTGAGGAAGTGATACGGCAGCCTGATCCAACAGGGGCTTCCTGTATCAGGCATAGAATAGTAGAAAAGTGGTGAGTCTGTCGATGTTACTCTTAAGAAACTGGACGGATTCCTGTAAGCTGGAGTTTGAGCTGTGAAGTCTGTCTGATGATTTGCCGGGAAACATCGGAAGTTGGTGATGCACGACTTGCAACTCACTTTCAGATTTCGTACATATCAGCACCGTGTGATTGATCTGCACGCAGGTTGCAGAAACAGGTCTTCACCGTTTATTCATGTATCTGGAAAACTCCGTTTATGTCTCGTCATTTTAATATCGCTCTGGTGCAGGTCTCGCTGAACGGCACCCCCGATGAGAATCTCATCAAGTGCCTCGACTGGGTCCGCACTGCCGCCGGTGAAGGGGGGCAGGTGATCTGTCTGCCCGAGCTCTACAGCTCGTTTTATTTCTGTCAGAAAGAGACGACAAAGTATTTTGAGTTCGCTGAGCCGCTGTATGACAAGTCGTTCACCGCGTTCAGTAAGCTGGCGGAAGAACTCGGCGTAGTCATTATTGTCCCGTTTTTCGAGAAACGGACCGAAGGCCTGTATCATAACAGCGCTTACGTGATTGACGCAGACGGCAGTGAAGCAGGCCTGTATCGCAAGATGCATATTCCCGATGACCCTTGTTTCTACGAGAAGTTTTATTTCACGCCCGGGGATCTGGGTTTCAAAGCCATTCAGACCCGCTTCGGGAAAATCGGCACTCTGATCTGCTGGGACCAGTGGTTCCCCGAAGGTGCCCGGATCACCGCATTGAGCGGCGCGAATGTGCTGGTCTACCCGACCGCCATCGGCTGGCATCCCCATGAAAAAACTGAATTCGGTGTGAAACAGCACGATTCCTGGATGACGATTCAGCGGAGTCACGCGATTGCCAACGGCACCTTTGTCGCAGCCGTCAACCGGGTTGGATTTGAGCAGCCTGAACCCGAACAGCCGGGACTGGAGTTCTGGGGCGCTTCGTTCATTTGTGGTCCGCAGGGAGAAATCATTGCCCAGGCTTCACACGACCAGGAAGAGATTCTGATCGCCGAGGTCAACCTGGATGCCATGGCCGAAGTCCGGCAGAACTGGCCCTTCCTCCGCGACCGCCGGATCGACGCATATGGCAACATCCTGAAACTCTATCATGACGATTCCACGCCATGAGCGAGATCACACGCAGGCTGCCCGCAGAATGGGAATCGCATCAGGCAACACTCCTCTGTTTTCCGCATAACGGCAATGACTGGCCGGGCAAGTACGAGGTCATCAAGTGGGCGTTTGTGGAAATCATTCGCAGGGTGGCGGAGTATGAGCGCGTTCTGCTCGTTGTGAAAGATGAGGAACTGCAGCAGAAGGTCGATGCCATGCTGCAGCAGGCGCACGCCAATACGAAGCAGGTCAAATATATCCTGCAAAATACGAACCGCAGCTGGATGCGCGATTCGGGGCCGATCGTCGTGCAGCGAAGTGACGGCAAACGGGAAGCGTTGCAGTTCCGCTTCAACGGTTGGGCCAAGTATCCCAACCATCGTCTCGACTGGCAGATCCCCTCCGCAGTAGCGAAATCGCTCAAGGTTCCTGTGACGGAGGTCTGCTACCAGGGACGCCCGGTGGTTCTGGAAGGGGGCGCCATCGAAGTCAATGGACGAGGCACCCTGATTACGACTGAAGAATGTCTGCTTGACCAGAAAACCCAGGTTCGTAATCCCGGTTTCACGAAAGAAGATTACGCGGCAATTTTTCATGAATACCTGGGCGTCACGAATGTGATCTGGCTGGGGGACGGCATTGAAGGGGATGACACGCACGGACACGTGGATGACATCTGCCGGTTAGTGAATCCGACGACTGTCGTCGCCTGTGTGGAATCGAACACGAAAGATGTCAATCATCGTCGTCTGGCACAGAATCGGGAGCGCTTGAAAAACGCACGTCTCGAAGACGGCAGTAAACTCAAAGTGGTAGAAATGCCCATGCCGGCACGACTCGACTTTGAAGATTTACGTTTGCCCGCCAGCTACGTCAATTTTCTGGTGACGAATGGCTGTGTACTGGTGCCGACTTTCAATGATCCGAACGACGCTCAGGCCCTGGGGATTATGAGCGAACTTTATCCCGACCGGCGTGTGATGGGTATTCACGCAGTCGATCTGGTCTGGGGACTGGGGACGCTGCATTGTCTGAGCCATGAGATTGCTGCTGCAGCGAAATAGTGTCCCCAGCCTGTCTGCTTCGTTGAATGTCATTCTCTTTAGATGTTGAAGCAAAACCCCTTTCCGTTCGCTATCCTACTCTCCATTGAGTAGCAAATCTGCATAAAAGGTGAGGGAAAAGAGGATCACTCCCACCAGCGCCAGGGCAACCATTTTCAGAACAATAATGGAAGAGGTTCCTGCATATTTCAATGCTTTTTTTCCTGCTGTCTCCGTCTGGTAAAATTGTGGAGGCATGGTCAGATAGCCCCAGCAATGGATCAGGAAGAAAGCAGCAACTGAAAAGAAGACGGCGTTTATAATACCCATTTCAAAGAGCTCTTCCTGAGTTTCAGAAATATTACGGCGCGCTTGATTCAGCCATGGTGTAGTGCACAGTGTAACCAGTGCAACGAGGCCAGCGGTAATCCAGCGACTGGTTTGAATCCTTTTCCAGCGTTTGCTGAAGGTGCTTGGCTGGCGGTCAACCTGCTCGTCGATTGATTCAAGAATCTGGTGTGTCACATTGAAAATTGCATTTTTCACACATCTGTGTGATGCGTTATGAACAAAGTCCTGTTCGTAGTCATACTCGGATGACATCAGGTTTTTAATGTCGCTGGCCAGACTCGCTGTGACTGAAACAATATTATTAGAGAGACCTTCCCTGAAAACCATATCCTCGCCTGTGGTGAAGGTCGTGAATTCGATACTGGAGTTATTGATGGTCCCCGTTGTTTCAGTATAGATATTCCAGCGGATTTCATTGGGGAAATGTCGTGCCGTGCATTTCGTAATTTTGATATCCAGATCCGCACTTTTGAAATATTCTGGTGCCTGTTTCAGGTGCTCTAAAACTTTTGCATGCAGCAGCTTGATCATGGATTCGACGAACCTTTGATCATCAACTTCGTCAACACAATCGATGACAGTTACCTGCAAAGGAGAGTCCATAACGTAGGCCATGATTTCGAAATCCCTGTTTTAGAACACATGTAAATAGATGAATGTGAATACTATACTGCCGTTTCCCTGTTTGGGATTCAACAGGAAACCTGAGATTTCAAGTCGATCTACTTAAAACTCAATACAGTCAGACAATTCGGACAACTTCTGATTACAAATACTGATTTCCAAGTGGCTTGGAAATCAGAGATTCCAGCAGGATTTGTTTGAGTCCCGGTATCGGAACAGGTATCATAATTAATATTGTTTAATTATCCGCCGGTCGCCGTTTCTGCAGCGACATTTGAATCCTGCCCGCACTCCTGCTGTCGAGGTCTTCCATGATGAAATGCCTGCTGCTTTCACTGTTCGCTTTTACTGCCACGCTGCATACCACACTGCTTGTGCATGCCGCTGAAGACCTGACCGTCCTGCCTCCCTTGAGTGGTGAAGCGGCCGAGTCCGGTCTGGTTTATCAGGCTCTGCAACAACGGGCGCATGAAGCCTTCGCGAAGCGGAAAGAAGTCTACGAAAACATCAAAACGCCTGAAGACTGTGCAGCCTACCAGAAACGGATGAAAGAATTTTTCCAGACTCAGATCGGCGGGTTTCCCGAACGGACGCCACTGAATCCCCGCGTGATC